>OLOZ01001183.1_pt1 | contig 18974 bp, 18 predicted proteins | sample 1673021 | NCBI WGS metagenome assembly OLOZ01 (sample SAMEA3136747, study PRJEB25190) | human gut metagenome | biome: human gut; feature: human-associated habitat; material: faeces | place: Austria | collected 2013 | reverse complement strand
AAAAAAAAGTTAAGATTTGGAAAAATTTTATAACGAAATTGACAGGACAGGCATTCTTATATTAAACTAAGAAATATAAGAGGGAGTAGTTAGCATCTTCGGATGGAATAGTAGTCGTCATCACGCTGAAAGGCCGGTTATTATTGTAAGTAACGAGACTTTTATCACTCAAAAATTTTTTTGATGCGATAAAGGTCTCTTTTCATAATCAATCCTTTATCGCAGGAAAGGAAGGCGTTATGGAATATTTACTGTTACTCGTTGGTTTTGTACTTTTAGTAAAAGGTGCAGATTTTTTCGTGGAGGGAAGTTCTTCTCTGGCAAAAATCATGAAAGTGCCGAGCGTCATCATTGGTCTTACCATTGTTGCGATGGGAACCAGTGCCCCGGAGGCATCCGTCAGCATTAATGCGGCGCTCACAGGCAATAATGACATTGCGATCAGCAATGTTGTCGGTTCGAATATTTTTAACGGTCTTGTGGTGGTCGGTATCTGTGCGTTCTTAGCAAGTTTTAAGACAAATCTCGATATTTTAAAAAGAGATATGCCTCTCAACATTGTGATCACAATGATTCTCTGTTTCATGTTTATGGATGGAAAACTGAGCCGTATCGAAGGTCTGATTCTATTGGCAGGAATGGCAGCATATATTGTAAGTATGATTTATTCTGCTTTGAAAAATCGTGAAACTGGTGAGGATTGTAAGGTACTGTCGCTGCCAAAAAGTATTGTGTTTATGGCAGGCGGTCTTGTGGCAGTTATTTTTGGTGGGGATCTAGTGGTGGATAATGCCTGTGTGATCGCAGCAAATTTTGGTGTCAGCCAGAATTTTATCGGACTTACGATCATAGCGATCGGAACATCACTTCCGGAGCTTGTGACGTCCATCGTTGCAACCAGAAAGGGAGACAGTGGTCTTGCACTGGGCAATGCGATCGGATCAAATATTTTCAATATTCTTTTTATCCTTGGTATGTCAGCGGCAATTTCACCACTCAATGTGTTAGGAGAATCCCTGACGGACTGTATCATTCTATTGGTCAGCACAGTTATTTTGTTTGTATTGGCAAAGACCAAAAAGACAATGTCAAGATGGGAAGGCGCGGTCTGTGTACTGCTGTATATTGTATACACAGCATATCTGCTGATCAGGTAAAAATAGCACAGATCTGGGAGAGGTGATTTCCTGCGGACAAAAGTAGCAAAAGAAACCATGCATTTATAAAGGAGGTCACTTTATGACAACATATCTTCTTATTACAGCGGTAGTTATTTTTGCCTGTGTATTCCTGAGCAAGGTGTCAAGCAGACTTGGAATTCCAATGCTGCTTGCGTTCATTTTGCTTGGAATGCTGTTTGGTTCGGATGGGATTTTAAAGATTCCGTTTGATAATTATGCGTTTGCAGAGCAGATATGTACGGTCGCATTGATCTTCATTATGTTTTATGGTGGTTTTGGAACGAACTGGCAGCAGGCGAAGTCCGTTGCGGTAAAGGCAGGGCTGTTATCGACGGCCGGAGTTGTGATAACAGCTGCACTTACCGGAGTTTTCTGTCATTACGCCTTACATATCGCATGGGTGGAAAGTATGCTGATCGGTGCACTGATCGGTTCCACAGATGCGGCGTCCGTATTCTCAGTGCTGCGATCAAAACGGCTGAGTCTGCGTTATAATACGGCTTCCCTTCTGGAAGTGGAAAGTGGTAGTAATGATCCGTGCGCATATATGCTCACGGTGACATTTATCGCGATCGCACAGGGCAGCGCCAGTGGTGGACAGATTGGACTTCTCATTGTAAAACAGATGCTTTTTGGCATTCTTTTTGGTGGGTTGATCGCAGCAGCTGCAGTGCTGCTGTTGAAAAAAATTAAGTTTTCGACCGCAGGATTTGACATGGTTTTTGTGGTCGGAATTGCAGTGATTGGGTACGCACTTCCGGCAGTTTTTGGTGGAAATGGATTTTTAAGTGTCTATATTGTGGGAATTGTGCTCGGAAATACCGAGATCCGTAACAAGCGGAATCTGGTAAACTTTTTTGACGGACTGACCGGATTGATGCAGATGCTCATTTTCTTTCTGCTCGGACTTCTGGCATTTCCATCGAGACTGCCGCAGGTGGTGCTTCCGGCACTTTTGATCGCAGTATTTCTGACATTTGTGGCAAGACCGGTGGCAGTTGCACTTGTACTCACACCGTTTAAAGGAAAAATTTCCCAACAGCTTCTGGTGTCGTGGGCAGGTTTGAGGGGTGCAGCGTCTATCGTGTTTGCAATTATGGCAGAGATGGCAGTGGAAACAGAAAATGATGTGTTCCATATTGTTTTTATGATCGTGCTGTTTTCTATCCTGCTTCAGGGCTCGTTACTGCCGCTTGTGGCAAAGAAGCTTGATATGATCGATGAAAAAGGCGATGTCATGAAAACGTTTAATGATTATTCCGATGAAGTTCCGGTGCAGTTTATCCAGCTCAGTATTCCAAAGAGCCATCACTGGTGTGGAAAAACACTAAAAGAGCTGACACTTCCGCCGGAGACACTGGTCGTATTATTAAAAAGAAATGGAGAGAATATCATCCCAAATGGGAATACCAGGCTTCTCGAAAACGATGTTCTGGTCTTAAGCGCAACTTCGCCGGATCATGTCGAGGGTGTATCACTTGTTGAGATTTATGTGGATGAAAACAGTAAGTATAACGGAAAATTGTTATCAGAGATTCCAAAGAAAGAGAATACGTTAGTGATCATGATCCAGAGAGGAGAGCAGGTCATTATCCCGCACGGAAATATCCGGCTGGAAAGTGGCGATATGCTGGTTGTGAGCAAAACGGAAATCTGATTTACAGACGGAGAACGGTCAGAACGTAATAATTACTGATTTTACTCTAAGGAAAATCAAAAAATGTCCGATAAATAACGTGAAAGCGAATTTCAAGGAAGAAAGGAGATGCCTCATATGCGTATAGATGCTTATAATCAGATCGCGCAGGTATACAAGACGACAAGCGCAGCAAAGTTACAGAAGACAGAGAATGCAAGGCACGGACGTGATGAAGTACAGATCTCGTCTTTTGGCAGAGATTATCAGATCGCAAAACAGGCAGTCACTGAAGCAGCGGATATCAGGGAAGATAAAGTCGCAGAACTAAAAGCAAAGGTTAACTCTGGTAATTATTTCGTGGATACTGCAGATTTTGCGAAAAAATTATTGGAAAAGTACAACACATCATTAATGTAAAAGTGAGGATGAATTTTGGCTAGTTTAATGGAAGACCTGATCGACGTTCTGAATAAGGAAGAAGAACAGTATCAGGGATTGATCGAACTCGGAAAGAAAAAGAGGGAAGTGGTGATCCGGGCGGATATTAAGACGCTGGATGAGATTACCGCGACGGAGCAGGAGGTTGCCAGCAATCTGCAGAATCTGGCGAAGAAGAGAACCAGAGTACTCAACGACATGGCAACGGTTCTTGGCAGGAATCCGGGGGAGGTTACGATCACAAAGATGATTTCTTATCTGGAGGAACAGCCGGTCGAGCAGAAACAGCTCATGGAAGTAAAGGAGCGGCTTTTACAGACAGGAAAAGAGATGGCAGCCATTAATGAACAGAATGAGATCCTTTTAAATCAGGCATTAGAGATGGTGGAGTTTGACCTTACATTGCTTAAGAGTATGCGACAGGCACCTGAGACCGCCAACTATAATAAGAACGCCTGCAATACAGGTGATCTGCTTGGCAGCAGCGGCTTTGACGCAAAACAGTAATATGTAAGGAGGGAGCACCATGGCTAACGGCTTTGGAAGCTTATATATCGGAGCATCCGGGTTACAGAATTCCCAGAATGCTTTAAATACAACATCAAACAATCTTGCAAACGTAAATACCAAGGGTTATGTACGTCAGCAGGTTTTACAGGTAGACAGAAATTATACAACCTTCAATACAACTGCATCGATCAGCCAGCAGCAGTCCGGTCTTGGCATGAAGATCGGTGATGTGGTGCATGCGAGGGATATTTTTCTGGATAAATCATATCGAAACGCATCAGGACGTCAGGCATTTTATGCAGCCACGTATGAGGCAGTGGATGAAGTGTACACTTTTTATCAGGAGTTACAGGGACAGGCTTTTCAGAACACATTAGAAGATTTCTGGACGGCTTTTCAGGAATGGGCAAAAGCTCCGGATGACAGTGTGCAGCAGAATCTGGTCATTCAGAAGGCCAATCTGTTTGTCAGCAGATCCAATGCAGTCTATACGGGACTTTCCGACTACCAGAGCACGATCAATACACAGATTTCAGATGATATTGATCGAATCAATGAGCTGGGAAATACCATTTTTAAATTGAATTTGGAAATCCAGAAAGTAGAATCGGGTAATGTTGAGACTGCAATGACATTGCGTGATGAGAGAGATAATGCGCTGGACGAACTTGCTTCTTATGTAGATATCAGTTACAAAGAGAATTCTGATGGAATTGTAAAGGTAAGTGTCGAAGGTGTTGAATTTGTAGACGAGGCAAGATGTTACGAGATGGGGAAGAACCGTGATGAGATCACGGGATTTGTCACACCTTACTGGACACATCTTTCCGATATCGAGAACGGCGATTACGACAACGTATTCAGCTTTACAACACCGATCTCCTCGGATCTTAATAATGATCTTGGAGAATTAAAAGCACTGATCCTGGCACGGGGAGACAGAAAAGCGACATATAAAGATATTGTGGGACTGACATCAGATGAATATAACAGATCAACGGCAGATTCCATCGCAACAGGAATGTCTGTCATGTTACAGGCACAGGCGCAGTTAGATCAGTTAGTACATGGGATGATCACAGCGATTAATGATACACTTTGTCCGAATACAACACTTGGAGAACTGACCGGAAATACAGCATCCCTTACCGGAACAGATGAGAATGGTAATACCGTTACGATCACATCCGGAATGAAAGTGCTGGATACGAAAAACTGCTCTACCGGAAGTGACAAGCAGATTCCACCACAGGAGCTGTTCACAAGACTTGGTACAGAGCGTTATACCAAAGTTTCTGTGCAGGAGACAGATGCCAATGGCAATACCGTTACCAACGATTATTATGTATACAATGAAGAGAGTGAGACAGATACTTCCAAACAGTATACATTAGCGAGTGTCAGTGTAAATGATAAGCTGGTAGAACAGGAGTCGCTGCTTCCACATCTTTCACAAAATGGGAAAGTGAATTATGATCTCGCCCAGAAAGTAGCAGCTCTCTGGAAGGGTGAGTATCTTACCCTGGATCCGGATGATACGAATAAAGTTACATTTATTGATTACTATAATAATATGGTGGAAGCATTTGGAACGATCGGTTCCGTTTATGAATCCACCGCGAAAAGTCTTTCCGGAACAGTGACAGCTGTAGATAATCAGAGATCACAGGTTATGGGAGTTTCTTCTGATGAAGAATTGACCAAGATGATCAAGTTCCAGAATGCATATAATGCATCCAGCCGATTTATCAATGTGGTGAATGAAATGATCGAATCCATGATCACACAGCTTGGCTCATAAAGACCGGATTTTTTAGTGGAACAAAAACAGTTACTTTCACAGATTACATAGCAGAAAGAGAGAGGTGAGAGGATGCCTTCACAATTTTTTGGATTAACAATTGCATCGTCAGGCTTAAGTGCTTATCAGGCAGCACTTAATACCACCGCCAATAATATATCAAACGAACAGACAAAGGGATACAGCAGACAGGCAGCAAATCTTTCCGCATCGGATGCACTTCGTGTCAATGCAAAATACGGAAGCATGGGTTCCGGCGTTACGGTGAATTCCATTAAACAGATCCGAAGTGAGTACTATGATACAAAATACTGGCAGAATCAGGCAAGCCTTGGTCTGTATGAGACGAAATTAAGTTATCTGGAGCAGATTGAGAACTATTTTATTGATGATGATACAGAAAAAGGTTTTTCGACCATTTTAAATAAAATGTTCAATTCATTGGACACATTAAAAAATAATGCCGGTGATGTGAATGTCAGACAGCAGTTTATCTCAGATGCACAGAGTTTTACCACTTACTTTAACAGTGTGGCAACCGGTCTTGGCGAGATTCAGGATAGCGTGAATGAGGAGATCAAATCAACCGTTGAAAATATCAATGCGATCGGCAAAAAGATCAGTCTTTTGAATAAACAGATCAACGTTATTGAAGTACAGGGCGGTTATGCAAATGAACTCCGTGATCAGCGGGCACTTCTGATCGATGAGTTATCCTCTATTGTTCCAACAGAGGTTTCAGAAGTTCCGGTAACGAATTCCAAACATCCGGACATGCAGACAGGTGCAAATTATTATATGGTAAAAATCAATGGACAGAAGTTTGTTGATACTTACGAGTATAGTGAACTTACCTGTGTGGCAAGAAAAAACACGATCAATCAGTCTGACCGGGAAGGAATGTATGAGATTGTCTGGGCGGATACCGGAAACAGTTTTAAAGCAGGTTCCGACTCCAGTTCCGGTTCGCTGAAAGCACTGTTTGATATCCGGGATGGTAACAACAGTGAGAACTTCCGTGGTGCCATCACAGGGGTTACAGCAGGCACGATTAGGATCAGCAATCCATCCATTACAAACGTCAATGCCATGACTATGCCGGCAGAGGGTGTTCTCACGATTGATGGAAAGAACTATAACTATACAGACTTTACTTTTACGACGGATGCAGATGGAAATGTCAAGGAATATACATTTACATTGGAGAATCAGTTGAGTTCCGATCAGCAGGCAAAGATAGATGGAAAACAGGCATCTATCGGCGAATCCATCGATGCGATGGGTATTCCTTATTATCTTGCACAGATGAATGAGTTCCTTCGTAATTTTGCAATTTCATTTAATGAAATTATGAATGGCGATAATGCGCAGGATCTGAATGGTAAGCAGACAAATTATTTTTCTTTCTTTACAGGTACACATACCAAGACAGGGGAAGAGTATCATTTTAACAAGGCAGCCGGTACTTACCAGGCAAAAACAAGTAACAGTTACTATCAGCTTACCTGTGGAAATGTATGTGTTTCCAATATTGCGGTCAAAGATCCGACAACCATTGCAACAACCGAGAAGATTACCAATGGTGCAGACGCATATGATCTGGTAGAGAAAATGTTATTGTTAAAGAGTGATACAGAGATGTATCGTGGTGGTGGTGCAGATGATTTCTTACAGTGTATGATCTCAGATATTTCTGTGGATACACAGAAGGCGACCATTTTCCAGAAAAATTACAGTAATATTTCAAATGCGATCGACAAGCAGAGAATGTCCGTTTCCGGTGTCGATAAGGATGAAGAAGCAATTGATCTTGTAAAATTCCAGAACGCGTATAACCTTTCCTCAAAAATGGTATCTGTTCTGGCAGAGATTTATGATAAGCTGATCAATGAGACAGGTGTATAAAAATTTCGTGATAAGAAGAGAGGAGTCATCCTATGAGAGTAACGAATAACATGATGCTTCGTAATACAACTTCGAACATCAATAACAATAAATACAGTGTGAACAGTCTGAACAATCAGATGTCTTCACAGAAAAAAATCTCAAGACCTTCCGAGGATCCGGTTGTTGCCATCCGCGCACTTCGTCTGAGAAGCAATTTAAGTGAGATCAATCAGTATTATGAGAAGAATATCCCGGATGCAGATGCGTGGCTTAATGTGACAGAAACTGCGTTGGAGAATATGAAAACCATTTTGTCAGATATCCGTACCCAGTGTACGTATGGAGCCAGTGACCAGTTGAAAGCAGAGGATAGAAAAACAATCCTGACACAGTTAGAGTCATTGCGTAAGCAGATTTATTCAGAAGGTAATTCTGACCATGCAGGAAGAACCGTTTTTACCGGGTATCGCACGAACTGTAAATTGACATTTATGGAAGACGAGAGTAATACGGAGTATAATATCCAGCAGAAGTTCAGCTATGAAGATATCGGGGAACATCGTTATTATGATGGACAGGTAGAGCTTAAGACAGCAGAAGAAATGAGTCAGAAAGTCACCACCTCTGATACGAAGCAGTACACTTATGACAGGATCCGGCTGGCGTATGGAGACATCGGATCTCTCAAAGATAAAGACGGTAATGAAATAGCTGTGGGCAACACAGGAACTCTCTCTTATCATTACACAGATAACACAGGTGCAGCAAAGACCGGTGATTTAAACGTAACGGTCTATGAGACAGAAGATGACTGGAAGAAAGCAGTGAAAGCTGGAAATATGCCGAAAGATGGAGCAGCTTTCATCAAGTCAACAGGAGAGCTTGTTTTAGGTAATGAGGCAAGTGAGACTTTGAAACAGAATAAGGCATCCATTGAGTTAAACTATGATAAAAAAGGCTTTAATTCTGGTGAAGTAAGACCTGAGTATTATTTTAACTGCACAGATATTACAGATGCTAAAAATAAAATTACATATGAAAAATATGATGCCAATGGTAATGAGATTTATCAGGATATCGATTATATTATCGCTGTAAACCAGACATTGACAGTCAACACAAATGCATCTGACGTATTCAATGCAGATATCGGACGTGATGTGGACGAGATGATCAATGCGGTAAAAGCTGCCATTGATGCCAATGACAAAGTGGATAAGATTAAAGATATGATGAGTCAGGCAGCGTATTCGGGTGTTTCGGCACAGGAGAATCTGCAGACATGGTTAGAGGCAGCACAGAAGGAAGCAGATTATGCAAATGACAATCTGCAGAAATTGTATGACAGCTATATCGGTAATTTTGATGAATATCTTTCGGATGTAAACCTTGCTATTACAACTGTAGGAAGTAAGGGCGATCGTCTGGAACTGACAGAGACACGTATGTCAAACCAGCAGCTGACGGTAAAAACATTAAAATCAAATAATGAGGATCGCGAACTTTCCGATATCATCATTGATTATACAGCAGCTTACACTGCTTATCAGGCATCTTTACAGGCGGCAGGAATGCTGAATCAGACAACATTGTTAAATTACATTTAAGGCATGCTGTGGAAAGTGTGTGATAAGATGGTCGGAGACCAGACGTTAGGAAAACGTTAGAAAACCAGGAGGTCAGAAAGATGAAAGCAAAAACAAGAATGTTTGGCGAAATTGATATTCAGGAGGATAAGATCATCACTTTAGAGAGTGGAATGATCGGCTTTCCGGATATGCAGAAGTTTACCTTGATTTTTGATGAGGAGAAAGGCAGTAAATCACATATTATGTGGCTTCAGTCTATGGACGATCCACAGACTGCGTTTCCGGTCATCAATCCGGTGACGATCAAGGAGGACTATAATCCATCTGTCAGCGAGGAATTGTTGAAGCCATTGGGCGATATGAAACAGGAAGACACCTTTGTACTTACAACCGTCAGAGTCCCAAAGGATATTCAGGATATGTCAATCAACCTGAAAGCTCCCATTATTATCAATATGTCCAACAATAGAGGGGCGCAGATTATCGTGGAAGATGATCTTCCGGTACGTTATAAAATTTATGACCTGCTGAAAAGTAGAAAAGAAAAGGCAGGTGAATAGAAATGCTGGCATTGACAAGAAAAAAAGGCGAAGCTTTAGTGATCAATAATAATATTGAGATCACAGTATTAGAGATCCGCGGGGATCAGATCAAAATCGGTATTTCTGCTCCAAAGGATGTACCAATTTACCGAAAAGAAGTATATTTACAGATCCAGCAGGAAAATGAGGCTGCTATCAGTGCAGATGGTCTGGATGCGTTAAATAATTTGTTGGATTAGAAAAAAGAATGATACCCGAACGGGTGTACAATTTATTGAAAAATATTAAATTGTACCCGTTCGGGATTTTTTTGCCTGAAAACGTTGAAATTATACCCGAACGGGAGTATTATGATTGATATGAATAAAATTGGAAATTATATAAAAGAAGAAAGAAAAAAAGCTGGATTAACACAGGAAGAATTTGCCATGAGATCAGGATTAGGCTTACGTTTTGTAAGAGAATTAGAACAGGGAAAGGAAACTGTGCGTATGGACAAAGTAAATCAGGCATTGGCAATGTTCGGGAAAGAAGCTGTACCGGGAGAAAAGGAGGAATAACAAGTGGAGTCAGAATATAGAAAAGGATATGTTTATATTCAAAAAATTTTTGCCGGAACAATAGCTGAAACAGAAGAAGGATATGAGTTTTCTTATAATGAGGATTATTTGAAAAGAGAAGATGCAGTATCTGTAAGTTTGACGCTGCCATTACAAAAAGAGGCTTATAAAGCGACAGTTTTATTTCCTTTTTTTGATGGGTTAATTCCAGAAGGATGGCTCCTTGGTGTTGTAAGCCGTAACTGGAAAATCAATCAGAATGACAGATTTGGATTGCTGTTGTCGGTATGCAGGGATTGTATTGGAGATGTCAATATAAGAAATGGGGAAGAGAAATGAAATGTCTATGTTGTGGAAAAACAATAAGGGAGAATGCTTCTAATGCGGAAAAGGAGTGGAGCTGGCATAAAAAATGTGTGAAATCGTTTTTTATGACAGAAGAAATGCCCTTTTTAGATATTACGAAGGAACAATTGGAAAGGCTCGCAAATGAGACTGTCAATGAGGGACTTACAGTACCAGGAGTTCAAAAAAAACTATCCTTGCATTTGTCCAGTGACACGAATGCAAGACTTACAATTGTAGATTATCCAACAGGGTATATTTTAAAGCCACAGACAGAAGAATTTGATTATATGCCTGAATTTGAAGACCTGGCAATGCGTCTGGCAGAGTTGATGGGAATCCAGACAGTGCCGCATGCACTGATAAAAATAAATGATGAGTACGCTTATATTACAAAGAGAGTAGATCGCGATATTGAAAAAAATGAGATAAAATTATATGCAATGGAAGATTTTTGCCAGCTATCGAATCGCTTAACGCAGGATAAATACAAAGGGTCTTATGAAAACTGCGGAAGAATCATAAAGAAGTATTCTATTACACCAGGGTTAGATTTATCAGAATTATACTTACGGGTTGTGGGATCTTTTATCATTGGAAATTCGGATATGCATTTGAAAAATTTTTCGTTAAGAGAAACTGAACCGGGAAACAGAAGGTTTCAATTATCAAACGCATATGATATGCTTCCTGTAAATGTAATTATGCCGGAAGATAAAGAACAGATGGCACTTACTATTAATGGAAAGAAGAGAAATATTCATAAAAAAGAATTTAAAATATTAGCAGAAGTATGTGATATTCCTGCAAACGCAGCAGAAAAAATGATAGAAAAATTATGTGTATTAGAAAATAAAATGTTGTCACTTGTGGATGAATCCTATTTGCCTCAAGCGCAAAGGGATGAACTGAAAACATTGATCAGAGATCGTGTAGCGATTTTATTGTGAGAAAAGAAGAAAGCGGACATTTGAGCGGTATGAACTATTCCAACAATGAAATGATAAAATGATTCCCTATAAGGTCAATATTAAGATACCTTAGAATTAATTAAGAACAAAGCAGAAAAAATATTGTAAATAATCAGGTTATCGGAAAACGATAGAAAAAGGGACGGAATTATGAAAAAGAAATTTATAATACTTACAATAACAGGACTGTTGCTTGCATCATTAGCTGCGTGTGGAGGTTCCAAGACACCGGATGCGTCAAAAAATACGGCAGATCAGGAAGCGCAGAATCAGAATCAGGACAGTCAGGGAACATCTGACACTATTCAGGGTGACATAGAGGAAAATCACGGAAGCGATGATACGGAAGGCAGCAGCGACAGTGCAGAAAATGCAAGCGAAAACCAAAGTGGTGATCTGACATTCGCGGATCTTGCAAAATATTCATTCGAATTTTGCAGTGGTGCAGGTGGATGGTCTACCGATTTTGAAATTGAAAAAGATGGCTCTTTCAAGGGATCTTACCATGATTCTGATATGGGAGACACCGGGGATGACTATGAGAATGGAACGATGTATCTCTGCAGCTTTTCAGGAAAATTTACTGACCTGACCAAAATCAATGATTATACTTACCAGATGAAAATGGAGAATCTTACCTATGATGAGACTCCGGGAAAAGAAGAAATTGCAGATGGAGTGAAGTATATTTATACAGATGTTTATGGTCTGGAAGGAACGGACACCTTTAAAGTGTATCTTCCGGGGGCACCGGTGAGAGATCTGTCAGAAGATGTATATTTCTGGGTACGGTGGGCAAATGACGATAGCGAGGAAGGAACGCAGGATACGTTGACGATTCCAATTATTGTAAATGAAGAAATGGGGTATGGAATTTATTCCTACGAAAGACAGACACCATATGAGGAAGCGCAGAGTACATTAAATACTTATCAAGCATCCTATGATGCAGCGGAGGAGGAGCTTAAAAAAGCAACTCTACAGTCCCGAATGGACGACTACGCTATGCAGATGTATGATATCAGCGATTCCTGCTTAAATGAAATCTGGAATCTTGTAAAATACAATACAAGTGAGGAAAAGTTCAATGAGATTCTCACTGAGCAGAGAAAATGGATTGCAGACAAAGAAGCAGCAGGCAACGAAATCCTGGATCAAAACGATGGATCTTCGGCACAGATGGACAGCAGTCTTAAGATGGCAGAGCTTACCATGGAGCGTTGTGAAGAACTGGCAGATTATTTGAAGTAAGATGGAAAAAGAGGACAATTTATGCAGATTTCAAGTAGATTTACTCTGGCGGTGCATCTTTTTATGTGTTCAAGGATTTGGATCGCGAAATTTATACGTCTCTGCTTGGATAAAAGAAATTATCACAATATTGTAATTCCCTACTCCCTATGATATTCTGAGTATGTTTCAAAATAGAAATCAGGGGAGAAAATTATGAAAAATCAAACGACAAAAAGAAGTTCTTTTTCAGGAAAAATCGGTTTTGTGCTGTCAGCAGCCGGAGCATCCGTGGGATTGGGGAATATCTGGCGGTTTCCATATCTGGCTGCCAAATACGGCGGCGGTATTTTCCTGCTTATCTATATCATTCTGGCATTGACCTTTGGCTATACGATGATCATGACTGAGACATCGTTAGGACGCATGACGAAAAAAAGTCCGGTAGGAGCATTTGCTTCCTTTGGAAAATCACATTTGTCTTGTCTGGGAGGCTGGATCAATGCAATCATTCCGGTTTTGATCGTGCCATATTATTCGGTGATCGGTGGATGGGTTTTAAAATATCTGGTTGAGTATGTCAGAGGACATGCACAGCCAGTTGCAGAAGATGGTTATTTTTCTGCATTTATCTCAGATGGATTTTCCACGGAAATATGCTTTGTGATCTTTTCTGTGATCACATTGGCGATTATTTATGCGGGTGTGCGCAATGGAATCGAGCGTGTCTCCAAATTCATGATGCCGATACTTGTTGTGTTGTCTGTCATCATTGCAATTTATTCTGTGACAAGACCAGGGGCTTTGGCTGGTGTGAAATATTTTCTTGTGCCAAATATCAGCAACTTTTCATGGATGACCGTTGTGGCAGCCATGGGGCAGATGTTTTATTCGCTGTCGATTGCGATGGGTATTCTCATTACGTTTGGTTCTTATATGAAAAAAGAAACATCCATTGAAGAGTCTACAAGAATGTTGAAATTTTTGATACAGCAATTGCAATTATGGCTGGACTAATGATTATTCCGGCGGTGTTTGCTTTCTCTGGCGGAGATCCGGACACCTTACAGGCTGGACCGGCATTGATGTTTATTACAATCCCAAAAGTTTTTGCAAGTATGGGATTTGGAACTTTTGCGGGAGTAATGTTCTTCTTGCTTGTACTTTTTGCGGCACTTACCAGTTCAATCGCACTGACGGAAAGTGCGGTATCCACGTTTGAAGATGAACTTGGGTGGAGCCGGAAAAAATCTACGGTGCTCTGTGGCGTGATCATGATCGCACTGGGAAGTCTGTCTTCGCTCGGATACGGACCTCTGGCAAATGTGAAGATCATTGGCATGCAGTTTTTGGATTTTTTTGATTTCCTGACGAACTCTGTCATGATGCCGATTGCGGCAATTGCTACCTGTCTTTTTGTTTCAAGGGTTGTCGGGGTAAAGAGAATCGAAGAAGAAGTGACATACGGTGGCGGCACATTCAAAAGAAGAAAAGTCTTTCTGTTTATGATACAGTATCTGTGTCCGATTTTTGCTGGAATCATTTTATTAAGCTCTGTCGCAAATGCATTTGGATGGATTTCCATGTAAATGCATTTGCGATAGGAAGGAACTTATTTTTTCAACATTCCATAATGCTCTTCCATGTTTCCCCCGAAGATGGCATTTTTATAGCCCAGTTTCTTAAAGGCTTTGACCGCTTTTTCCGGTCTGAAATTATAACTGCCGATGATATAGAGAGAAGTTTCCTTATCCGGGAATCTTCTTAAGATTCGGTCTTCCGTGATTTTATTCAATGGGATATTGACCGCACCGGCAACATGTCCGTGGTTAAATTCATCTTTGGTACGACAGTCGATCAACATGGCGTTCTCAGAAGTGTGAGCCTTGTTGATCGCTTCGTTCACTGTCAGTTTTTTCTTGAAAATACTCATTTTATCTCTCTCTTTCCAAAAAAGTATAATGATACAATTTTACTACTAAAAATATTTTGCGTCAACGAAAAAGCAGATGTATTTTCTTTTTTTGTGTGATAAAATTATTGCATGTATGAGTGGGCATGAAATGTGTTTGATATAGAAGGGATAGCACAGATGATCAATATTGCAATCGTTGAAGATGAAGCTATGTACGCAAAACAGCTGCAGGAGTTTTTGCTGCAGTATCAGAAGGAGAATGGAGAAGTGTTCAATATTACCGTCTATTCAGACGGTGATCAGATCGTACACAAGTACAAGTCACAGTTTGATATTATTCTGATGGATGTGGAAATGAAGTTCATGGATGGTATGTCTGCCGCGGAGGAAATCCGGAAAGCAGACACGGAGGTTGTCATCATTTTCATTACAAATATGGCGCAGTATGCGATCCGCGGCTATGCAGTGGATGCGCTTGACTATGTGCTGAAACCGGTGTCATACTTTGCGTTTTCGCAGAGATTAAACCGTGCGATCAGCCGCATGAAGAAACGTGAGCAGAAAGTCATCACGGTGAACATCAAGGGCGGCGCTGTTCGGATTAATATTGCTAATATTTATTATATTGAAAGTCAGGGGCATAATCTGGTTCTGCATACGATTCTGGGCGATTATGAATCGGCGGGAACGATGAAGGAAGTCGAGGAAAAATTGCAGGGGCTTAATTTCTGCCGTGGAAATAAAGGGTATCTGATCAATCTGCAGCATGTGGACGGTATTCAGGACGGGTGTGCGGTTGTGAAAGGAGAGCCACTGTTATTGAGCCGCTCGCGCAAGAAAGAATTTATGGAAGCACTGACGAATTACTGGGGAGAGGTTGTAAAATGATGGGACATTTAATGCCGGATATTCCGCGGATTTATACGGCAGCTGCGGAGTGGATGGCGTGTATGCTTTTTATTGTATCGCTGAAAAAAAGATTTGAATGGTGGAAGAGGGGGCTTATCATGGCAGGAATGCTTGTGCTGCAGTCTGTTTTTCTGGTGGCAACCGGAAATGTGCCGATCTATTTCTGGATTCCGTGTATGATCGCCGCAGTATCTCTGATGGTCGGGTTCATTTATTTCTGCTGTGACGTGAATTTTCAGGATGCCGGATATTTTGGCATGATCGCATTTGTTGTAGCGGAATTTATGGCATCTTTGGAATGGCAGATCGTATGTACTGTCTGGACAAATGAGCTGCCGGGCAAGGCGACAAAGAGTATCATGCTTGCGGCGGTTTATGGTGCAGTATTCTTTTTATTGTGGAAATTATTGCAGCAGCATCTTCCAAAAGATGGAAAGCTGAACATCAGCTTTAAAGAATATTTTTCCGCAGCAGTGATCGTCATCGCAGTGTTTGCGGTTAGCAATCTGAGTTTTGTTTCCAATGCGGATACGTTCGCAAATGGATATGCGCTTGAAATCGGTCAGATCCGCACGATCGTTGATCTCGGTGGAATTGCAGTTTTGTATGCGCATCTGATCCAGTGTGGCGAACTCCGTGTGCGCAGGGAGTTAGAAGCAGTGCAGAATGTTTTACAGAATCAGTATGTGCAGTACAAGCAGTCACGTGAGAGTATTGATCTCATCAATTATAAATATCACGACTTAAAACATCAGATCGCTGTGCTCCGGAGCGAGACTGACCCGGAAAAAAGAAATGAGTTTTTAAATCACATGGAAGATGAGATCAGGCAGTACGAAGCACAGAACAAGACCGGAAATAAAGTGCTTGATACAGTGCTGACAAGCAAGAGTTTATACTGCGCAAAGCATGGGATCACGTTTACCTGCGTGGCAGATGGAACGCTGCTTGATTTTATGGATATCATGGATATCTGCAGTATTTTCGGAAATGCGCTCGACAACGCGATCGAGTGTGAACTCAAGATTGCAGACAAGGAAAAGCGGCTGATCCATGTGACTGTGTCCCAGCAGAAGAATTTTTTGATCTTGCGTTTTGAAAATTACTACGAAGGTAGTTTGAAAGTGAAAGAAGGACGTTTCCTGACAACCAAGAAGGAAAAAGAGTTTCACGGTTACGGAATCAAGAGTATCCGCTATACGGTAAATAAATACGACGGCGCAGTCAGTATTGACACAAAAGAAAACTGGTTTGATCTGAAGATTTTGATTCCAATGAAAAAAACTGCATCTGACGAAGTGCAGAACGGATAACTGTGTCAAATAGAATACGGACGGTTAAACATTCGCATTTTTTGATTTATAACGCTATGGTTTGTGCATTGTGCATGAAAACATAGCGTTATTTTTGTCTGAAACTCACAACGTGTAATACCGTTTATGCAAAAATAATGCAGATTATGCAATTTTTCCATAAGAAAAGTACTTTATGATAGATTATAACTACAAAGTCCGGAACGGACAAAATAAATCTTGGGAGGATTTAGAGATGATCGAGTTTATTATTTCAATTCTGGTTCCTATTTTAGGAGGCCTCGGTGTCAGTGAAGCAGACGTTACAACATATGTAACAAACTGCAGCGGATACATTTATGCAATCCTTATTTCTATTTTAGTATTGATTGTATTATTAGTAGCTGCACACTTTATTGCACCAAAAGGAAAAAGACATTTAGTTCGCTGGGGAGCTTCCTTAGCATGGGTACTCGCACTTGTGACCATGGTAAACATGGTTTGCTACGGACCGCTTTACACAAACCTTTCCGTTGTATTAAACGGTGGCGGAACAGTATCCGATGAAGCAAAAGCAGCAAGTAATGAAGTAATCAAAAAAGTCGGCGAAGAAGGTATGGTTCTTGTAAAGAATAATGGATTATTACCTCTTAGCAGTGATGTGGATTCCATGAACGTATTTGGATGGGCATCTACAAACCCTATCTATGGTGGTACAGGTTCAGGTTCTGCAGATACATCTTCTGTAGTAAGTATTTTACAGTCTTTATCAGATGCAGGATATAAGACAAATGAGTCCCTGACAAAAATGTACACAGATTACCGTGCAGACAGACCGGCTGCAACAATTTTAGGCGGAGACGGATCCTTTGATATCACATTGCCGGAACCTACAGCAGATTATTATACAGATGATGTCATGGGCGAAGCAGAAAGCTTTTCTGATGTAGCAATGGTAGTGATCAGCCGTGGCGGTGGTGAAGGATATGATCTTCCTACAGACATGAACTCTGTTATCCATGGCACTTACAATGTGGCAGATGAAGTTTCTGTAAATCCTGCAAACTATGCATATACAAATATTTCCTACACTAACAACGGTGATTATGATGATTTTGATGCAGGAGAATCTTATCTTGAACTCTCTAATACAGAGGAAGCAATGCTTGATAAGGTTTGCTCAGAATTCAGTAAAGTAATCGTTGTGATCAACGCAAACAACCCAATGGAACTTGACTGGGTAGACAATTATGATTCTATCGGAGCTGTAATCCTTGCACCTGGTACAGGTCAGACAGGTATGGCTGCACTCGGTGAGATCATCAACGGATCTGTGAATCCATCCGGAAAAACAGTTGATACTTATGTAAAAGATTTAACACAGACTCCATACTATAATAACATTGGAGCATTTGCATACAACAATGTAGATGATTTAAAAGAAGCAATCGCAGCTTCTGATACAGCATACGAAGGAACAGTTTCCTTTGTTGATTATGTAGAAGGTATCTATGTAGGATACAAATATTATGAGACAGCATCTGATGATGGTGTGATCAATTATGAGGATGTTGTAAAATATCCATTTGGTTACGGATTATCTTATACAACATTTGAACAGAAAATGAATGATTTCTCTGATAATGGAGACAATGTAACATTCAATGTAACAGTTACAAATACAGGCGATGTTGCAGGTAAGGATGTTGTAGAAGTATACTTCACACCACCTTATACAAACGGAGGAATCGAGAAAGCTTCCGTAAACTTAATTGATTATGCAAAAACAGGTGAGATCGCACCGGGTGAATCTGAAACAGTTGAGTTTACGATTAACAAAGAAGATATGGCATCTTATGATGCAAACGAGATCAAAGTAGCAGGCGGCGGATATATTCTTGAAGCCGGCGAATACACAGTATCTGTCAGATCTGATTCCCATACAGTATTAGATCAGGCAACCTTCACTGTAGATTCAGATATCAACTACAGCGAGAGTGCACGCACAACAGATAATGTTGTTGCAACAAATCAGTTAAATGATTACACAGCAGGAAATGTTACCTATCTTTCCAGAGCAGACGGATTTGCAAACTATGCAGAAGCTACCGCAGGTCGCCCGGTTCCATTCGGACATCCAGCAGCTTGCCGCCGGTCAGGTGCTT
>OLOZ01001170.1_pt1 | contig 19106 bp, 10 predicted proteins | sample 1673021 | NCBI WGS metagenome assembly OLOZ01 (sample SAMEA3136747, study PRJEB25190) | human gut metagenome | biome: human gut; feature: human-associated habitat; material: faeces | place: Austria | collected 2013 | reverse complement strand
GAGCCTTAAGGAAGGGGGCGAAGGCAATGTCATAACGAAAGCGATCCTCGACGTTGATGACTGTGTGGAGGGAATGCGGAAATTTACGACGGAAATTTTTGATACAGGTGTGGCACTGGCAGCCTATGCCGGAATGCTTTTGTGGTATGACTGGCGGCTGGCGCTCTTATGTATGCTGTTTCCGCCAATCTCTTACATGACCGCAGAAAAAATGAAAAAAATGATCCAGAGAACCGGGGCTGCCTACAAGGAACAGTCCGGCGCGCTGAGCGCAGCGACGTTAGACCGGGCAGAAAATGCAATCACATACCGTGTTTTCGGGCGTGAAAAAGAAAGACAGAATGCATATGAAGAAAATTTGTCTGCGTATGAAAAATCAGCCGTGAGAGCAAACATCTGGAACACGGCAATGCCACCGGTGTATCGCGTCATCTCCATGGCAGGTGTGCTGTTCATTTTGTATTTCGGACAGAAAAATATATTGGGAACCGGCTGGCGTGCATGGGGCATTGCGGCGTTTACCACATTTTTGTCGTGCTTTGTGAAACTTTCCGTGAAGTCGTCAAGCGCTGCGAAGCTGTTCAATGCGGTACATAAAGCACAGGTTTCATGGAACCGTATCAAACCACTTCTGACACGAAAAGATGAGAGAACTGTGATCGAAGATCAGACAGCAGAAAATCATGCCAGGGAGTGTAAGGAAAAAAACGACACAGTCCCAGCAGGCAAAACAGAGACAACAGTGCAAAAAATACAGATCAGTCATCTGAATTTTGCTTATCCGGATGGAAAGAAAATTTTAGACGACATTTGTCTTTCCGCAGAGAAAGGACAGATCATCGGTATTACCGGGGCGGTCGCATGTGGCAAGTCAACGCTTGGAAAAGTATTTTTGTGTGAATATCCTTATGAGGGACAGATTCTTGTGGACGGCACAGATTTGCAGGCTATGGACGAGGCAGACCGCACGAAGAGGATCGGTTATCTTGGACATGATCCGGAGTTGTTTTTTGACAGTGTGGAAAATAATATTTTGCTCGGTGAGAAAAAAGAGGCAGACGATTACTTAAAGGCAGTGTGCATGGAACAGGAAGTTGCAGAGATGGAGGATGGAAAACAGACCGCGGTTGGAAATGGCGGAGTGCGTCTCTCCGGCGGTCAGGCAAAGCGTCTCGCACTTGCAAGGACACTCTGCCACAAAAAGCCTGTTCTGATTCTGGATGATCCTTTTTCGGCATTGGACAAAAACACGGAAAAACAGATTTTTGCCAATTTGAAACAGCAGACGAAAGACAATATTGTTTTCTTAATTTCTCACCGTTTATATCTGTTTCCTCAGATGAATCAGGTCATCTGGATGGAAGATGGAAAGGCGGTGGCCGGTACACATGAAGAAATTCTGGAAAAGATACCGGAGTACCGCAGTCTGTATGAGACACAGAGCGATGAAAGAGAGAATGCGAAAGTGGAAACGGAAAATAGAAAAACAGTTTCTGAACATACAGAGGAAAGGAGGAGTGGCAGATGAAACAGAAAAGACGGGTAAAAAGTGTGATCCTGGAAACAATCAAAAAACAGAAAATGCTGTCTGCCGGAATCCTGACCGCAGTGATCGGAGCAGTTGTGGCAGCGCTGATTCCTCCGCTGATACTTGCCAAAATCATCGATACAGTGACAGCCGGTAATGAGGCGGCGTTTTCTGTGATCCTTCTCTATTTTGTCCTGCTCGCACTTACCGGAATATTGGAAGCTGCGAGGGAAGGACTCCTGACGGTGTTTGGTCAGAAAATCACACATGCACTAAGAAGCAGCCTGATGGATAAATTTGTAAGTCTGACGGCAGACAGCGTGAATAAGCAGGAGCCGGGAACACTGGTGTCACGGTTTGTCGGGGATGTTGACACGGTGGAAAATCTGTTTACCTCCGGGATTATCAGTATGTTTGCGGATGTATGTAAGATTATCAGTATCCTTGTCGTGATCTGGTTTCAAAACCGTGGACTGACGCTGGTATTGCTGGTGTTGCTGCCGTTTTTATTCTGGTTTACCAGACATGTCCAGAAAAATATGCTGGCGGCGCAGATTGAAAACCGAAAGGCTGTCGGACGGGCATCCGGTCATGTGCCGGAGACGCTTCACAATATCCGCACAATCCATTGTCTTGCAAAGGAAGCATACATGGAAGAGCGTTACGACACTTATATCGGGGAGAGTTATGCAGCGATGGAGCGCACCAATTTTTATGATGCGGTTTACTCCCCGGTGATACTGATATTGAATGCGGTGGTTGTCGCAGTTGTCATGCTGCTTTCCGCGTCCGGAAACCACACGGTACTGACCTTCTTTGGAATGTCTGCCGGAACTGCGGTTGCGGTCATCAACTATATCTCACAGATATTCTCCCCGGTGGAGAGCCTCGGAATGGAGATTCAGACGATTCAGTCTGCGATTGCCGGAATCCACAGGATCAATGAATTTTTTGCACTTGAGGAGAAGCAGATAGTGGAAAAAGACAGCGAGACAGTAGCAGAAGAATGCGTGGAACAGATGGCTGGGGGACACTCAGAAAATAAAACAGCAGATGTTCCGTTTGTCGAGTTTCGGGATGTGACCTTCGGTTATGATGAACATGTCGTTTTAGACCATTTGAATTTAAAGGTCATGGACGCGGAGCAGGTAACACTCGCAGGACGAACCGGGGCAGGAAAAAGTACGATTTTAAAACTTCTCTTAGGACTTTACGAACCGCAGGGCGGAGAGGTTTTGATCCACGGAAGACCGGCAGTGACAGTCCGGGAGGAAGAGAAACGGAAACTGTTCGGCTATGTAGAACAGATCTTCCACATGGTTCCGGGAACGGTGCGCGATCAGATCACGCTGTATGATGAAACCATTCCGGCAGACCGCGTAAAAGCAGTGGCAGAGCTGACCGGGTTAGACGATGTGATAGAAAGCTCTGAAAACGGATATGACACGAAATGCACGCCGGAGTTATTCTCGCAGGGACAGTGGCAGCTCTTATCCATTGCAAGAGCCGCAGTGGCGGAACCACAAATGCTGCTGTTTGATGAGATCACGGCGAATCTGGATGCAGAGACGGAAAAGGCAGTGTTGCTGGCGTTAAAGCGTGTAGCGAAAGACCGCACTGTCATTTCCATCTCACACAGAACTTCAGCAGAATTAGGACGTATTATTTATCTCTGATTTTTCTTCACAAAATATCCAATCAGGTAGCAGACGACAGCAACCACCATGCCATTGATGGAGGAAATCCCCCAGTTTAATACATTTAACCAGTTACAGAAGTTATAGTATAACCAGACGGATAAAATCGTTCCAATGATACCGGAGATCAGTACCATAGTTTTTTTCTTCTGATGGAAGATATTAGCAAGTCCGAGTCCGGCGGTATATAAGGCATTGTCGTTTGTAGTCCAGATATTCAGACTTTGCGAATCGGGTAAAGTTTGGAGTTGCAGTACCACCGGATACAAAAGAGCCGATGACAAGTCCGGCACCGCCAATCACCGTTAAGGAACCACTGGACACTGCAAACTATTATATCTTGTGTTGCGTGGTTATGCAATGAAATCTTTCTGTCCCTGGCGCATTTGTTTCTGGTATTGTTTGGGAGAAATATGCAGGTATTTGGTAAACTGTTTGATAAAGTAACTTGTGGTACAGAAACCGACCGCAGATGCAATCTCCGTCACGTTCTGGGTAGTGGAGACTAACAGCTTTTCCGCTTCCCGGATGCGGATCTCATTCAGGTAATCACTGAAATTCATATGCAAAAGCCGGTTGAAACTTCTGGAAAAATAGCTGTAGCTCAAATTACAGAGCTTTGCCATGTCCGCTGCACTGATAGATTTTTCATAGTTGGTGATCATGTAGGTCAGGGCTGGGGAGAGCTGCTGTTTTAACTGCTGGTTTTCAAAATCTTCGAGAAGCGGTTCTTCGCCATTTGCATGCCAGTAGCGCAGCAGCCAAAGAAAAATTCCGCCAATGTGATTTTTGATCGCAAGCTCGTAGCCGTATTGTTTTTCCTCAGATTCCCGGATAATCTCGTTCATAAGTCCGGGGATGGCAGAGTGTTTTGCATTTAATATGGAAGAAGAAATTACTTTTTCGTAAATGCTGTTTTCGGTGATAAATGGAAGCAGATATTTTAACTCAAAGTGGCTCTGCGTCATGCCGTCGTAAATGAGTTCCGGGAGAAAACGAACCACGATATAAGAGCCGCCCTCTGATGAGAGCGCGTCGATCTGGTGCACTTCCCTGGAATTGATCAGTACAAAATCCCCTGCCGCAAATTCGTGGTAAATTCCGTTTAAATAAATACGGAAATGACCGGAAAGCGCATAGAGCATTTCAATATAATAATGAAAATGAGCGGAAAATACATTGCCCGGTTTCTCTGCTTTTTCAATATGACAGAGATACTGGCAGGCGATGCCGTCAATATATTGTTTTCTTTCCTCCGGATAATCCATAGAAAACCTCCAATGACAAAATTGTTATATTTTTGAATAGAAAAATTATAGCATGGAAGAGAAGATTTTACTAGAATATGTGATGTGAAAGAAAACATTTTAAAATAAAAATAGAAACGTATTTGGAGGAAGCAGATGAGTATGAGTACAATCGGAGTACCATTGGAAGGATTTGGAGCATATTGCAGGGCGGCAGCCGCAGAGGGAGCCGTTTTATTGAAAAATGAAGGTCACATGTTCCCGTTGAAAAAAGAAGAGATGGTGTCTGTGTTTGGCAGGTGCCAGTTTGAGACTTACCGCAGCGGGACTGGTTCCGGCGGAGCTGTCAACGTGCCTTATGCGGTGAATATTTATGATGGAATGAGAGAGAGCGGCAGCTTTACTTTGAATGAGGAGCTGGCAGACATTTACAGAGCGTGGTTAAAAGACCACCCGTTTGACAACGGCGGTGGCGGCTGGGCAGCAGAGCCGTGGCACCAGAAAGAGATGGTTATCACAGAGGAGATTGCGGCAGCCGCAGCAGAAAAATCAGAGAAAGCGATTTTTATTATCGGACGTACTGCAGGCGAAGATAAGGATTATGCAAATGAGGCGGGCAGTTACCTTCTAACGCCGGAAGAACTTGAAAATCTGAAGGTTCTGACAGCGCATTTTGAACAGGTCGCAGTGCTTTTGAACGTGTCGAATATCATAGATATGAGCTGGCTTAAGAATCCTGTATACAAGGATCATATCCGTTCCGTGCTCTATATCTGGCAGGGCGGCATGGAGAGTGGAAATGCAGTTGCGGATGTTTTGAGTGGAAAAGTGTCTCCAAGTGGAAAACTGACGGACACGATCGCATGTTCACTGGCAGATTATCCGGCGGCGAACGATTTCGGAGACACTGTGCGCAATTTTTACACCGAAGATATCTATGTGGGATACCGCTATTTTGAGACATTCTGCCCGGAAAAAGTCATGTATGAGTTCGGTTTTGGACTTTCCTATTCGAAGTTTGACATTGAAATTTTAAAAGCAGAGACGGTTACAGAAGAATCCGAAGTCGGAGGTGCCTGGGGCAGTCACGGAGTATCGATTGATAATGGAACATGTGCAGGAAAAGAAGTGCAGATTACCATCTGTGTGAAAAATACAGGAGACTGCAGGGGAAAAGAGGTCGTACAGGTCTATGTGCAGGCACCGCAGGGAAAACTTGGAAAACCGGCGAGAGAATTAAAAGCATTTGCAAAGACAAAGGAGCTGGCTCCGGGAGAAAAACAGGAAATGACACTGCACATTCCGGTAAAAAATCTTGCTTCATATGATGATTCCGGTGTGGCAGGCCACAAGTCCTGCTATGTATCAGAGGCAGGTGCTTACGTATTCCATGTGGGTAATAGTGTGCGGAATACGAAAATCGCAGATGTGGATGGAAAAGGAGCATATATCGTAAAAGAGCTTTGTGTGACGGAAGCCTTGCAGGAAGCACTCGCACCGACAGAAGCATTTGAGCGCATCCGTCCGGGACAGAGCCGGGAGGATGGAAGCTATCAGCAGGAAAAGGAGGCAGTGCCGCAGCAGACCATCCGGTTACAGGAACGGATTGAGGCGCATTTGCCGGAGCAGCTTGCAATCACCGGAGACAAAGGAATACGCTTTGCGGATGTTGCAGAGGGAAAAGCAGATTTGGATACATTTATCGCGCAATTGACCAAAGAGGAACTTGCCACGATCGTGCGCGGGGAAGGAATGAGCAGCCCGAAAGTAACACCGGGTACGGCATCCACATTTGGAGGTGTCAGCGACCGCCTGTATGAATATGGAATCCCGGCTGCCTGCTGTGCAGACGGACCTTCCGGTATCCGTATGGAGAGCGGATTGAAGGCAACACAGCTTCCAATCGGAACACTGCTTGCATGTTCGTTTAACATTCCAATGATGGAAGAACTTTATGTGATGGAAGGAAAAGAGCTGGTTGCAAACGAAGTAGACACTCTGCTCGGACCTGGAATTAATATCCACCGCTATCCGTTGAACGGACGCAATTTTGAGTATTTCAGTGAAGATCCTTATGTGACCGGATGTTTTGCGGCAGCAGTGACAAGGGGAATCAAAAAAGGCGGCTCTTTTGCAACGGTGAAGCATTTTGCGGCGAACAACCAGGAGACGGCAAGACATACAGTAGATTCTGTTGTGTCAGAGCGTGCACTGCGTGAGATCTATCTGAAAGGATATGAAATTGCAGTCAAAGAAGGCGGCGCAAGATCCATTATGAGTACATATGGACCGGTCAACGGTATCTGGACCGCAGGAAACTACGATCTGTTAACCACCATTCTCCGTGGTGAGTGGAACTACGATGGATTTGTTATGACCGACTGGTGGGCAATGTCGAACCGTGAAGGATACGAGGCAACAAGAACGACACATGCACCGATGGTATCCGCCGGAAATGATGTCTTCATGGTATGCAATGACTGCACCGATATGAGCCAGGATGATGTGAAAGAAGCACTGGAAAAAGGTGAGATCACAAGAGGTGATCTGCAGAGAAATGCCATGAATGTCCTTCACTTCATTCTTGGAACACCATGTATTTTACGTTTCCTTGACCGCATCAGCGAGGAAGAAAAAGAAGCACAGGAGCAGCAGGGGGATAACGATTTTGTTGCAGCAGACCTGGTAACGTATGAGGCAGATCCGGAAACAGGTGATGTTGTCATTGACGCTTCCGCATGGGAAAATAAAAAAGGAACAAGCGAAGTCTGCGGTGTTTCCATTCTGGCAGATAAAATGGGAACTTATGATATCGAGATGGAAATGAAAGCAGACCTCGAAGACCTGGCACAGCTTTCCGTTACAGTATATATCGACAATATTGTAAAAACCGTTATCAGCATCCGTGGAACAAAAGGCGAGTGGATCAAAGAGACCAGAGATCTTGGCTTCTTCTTTGGATCTAATCACTATCTGAAACTGTATTTCGGTGCAAACGGCATGCAGCTTGGCAAGATTCGTCTGAAATTAAGAGAAGGCATGGAAGCGCTGAGCAAACACGAGGAATAAATAAAAAAAGAAATACAGAAAAAAACCGGAACCCGGGAGCTGCTGTTTGAAAGCGGTGCCGGGTTCCGGTTTTTCGTATGAAAGAAGATTTTTATGGAAGAAGCTGTTTTTAGTGAAGCTCGTCCTCATCCACATCAATCACATTGTCATCGTGCAGGATTTTCTGCTGGTTGATCTCGGTCTGGATGACGTTTTTGATCCGGCGTTTTGCGCGGCCCATGTAGTAGGTGGTGACAAGATCGGAAATGCCGCTGTAGACAAGGCAGATACCGATGAAAATGTTTGTGGTTGCAACGGCATCAAACGGATTGGTACAGATGATGATGCCGAGAACGCTGGTTAAAAGAGCCAGCAGGAACTCAAGCCACCATTTTTCCAGCCCTGTTTTTTTGAGGTTGAACGCCTTCTGAATGCTGAGCAGTCCGTTTGCCAGAAGGATGATACCGATGACAACCGGGATGAATGCGATTACAAGGTCACTTTCAAAGATAACGAAGCAGCCGAACAGAATCAGTACCAGGGCAACGAACAGATCGTAGCGGAAGAAAAACGGTTCGCCGCGGCTTGCAATGTAGCGGATCAACGCAACAACGCCGCCAAACAGGAGCAGTGCTCCGGCGATATAACAGATCAGCAAACTCGTTTTTACGGGGTAGACGATCAGCACGATACCTAGTATAATAGAGACAGCGGCTGAAAGCAGGAAACTGTTTTTCACATCCTGAAAAAATTGTTTCATAAGGATTCTCCTTTCCACTTGAATGTGGTTTTTCGTTTGCTTTTATAGTAGCTTTTCAAAGCAGAAAAAGCAATGGACAAATTGAAAAAAATGTACGAAGAAATGGAATCGTGAAACGGAAGAAAGAGAGGGTAAAAAAGATGCAGGACGAACAGAAAAAGTTCCAGGAGAAGCTCTCCGAATTGCTGTCATACGCCAGAGACCATGAAAATAAAGTAACGATGAAAGAAGTCAGAGACTTTTTTGAAGACTTTGCACTGGATGAGCAGAAAGTCACCTTTGTCTGCGAATATCTGACGATGGAGCAGGTCGATGTGGCAGATTATGAGCCGGGCGTCGTGCCGGAGGAGACCGAAAAAGAAAAGAAAAAACCGGAGTTTTCCGAGGAGGAGCTGCGTGCCTTACAGCAGTATCTTGACGAACTGCCGGAGACAGAAACACCGTCGGAGGAAGAAACGGCAGAGCTTTACCGGAAAGCGGCAGAGGGCGATTCCCTTGCAAAGAGCATGCTCGTGCAGCTCTGGCTTCCGAAAGTTATTGAGACCGCAAAAGAAATGCACACCCGCGATTTCTTCCTAATGGATCTGGTGCAGGAGGGAAATGTCGGACTTTTAGTAGCGCTGGAGTCCGTTGTAAAAGCTGAGACGGCGGAGCAGGCGATTGATGCGGCTGTGCGTGAGACGATCAGCGATTTCATGGAAGAACACAGAGTTCAGAAACACAAGGACAATACTGTAGTCAATAAAGTAAACCGCTTAAAAGACGCCATCGAGGAACTCTCCGACGGCGATGACATGGATTTCAGTGTGGCAGAGCTTTCCGCGTATCTTGACATGTCCGTGGAAGAGATTGAGGATATTCTGCGGATTGCAGGCGAAGAGCCGTAACAAAAGGCTGGTATTTGCACAGAAACTGTGTGAATTGGCAATAAAACAAAAGCAAAGGAGAAAAATACAATGGTACATCATATTGTTATGTGGAAATTCAAACCGGAAGTAGAGGATGCAAAGAAACCGGAGCTGAAAAAAGCGATGGCAGAGAACCTGAAAAGCCTGGTCGGCAAAGTGCCGGGACTGTTGACGGTTGACTTTGTAGAAGCACCGCTTGCATCTTCCACCCATGATATGGCACTTGTCACAACCCTGGAAAAAGCAGAGGATGTAGCTGTATATGCAAAACATCCGGAGCACGTAAAAGTAGCAGACACCTATGTACGTCCGTACACAACGGAGCGTGCGGCACTCGATTACGAAGAGTAAAAACAAGCACGGACTTTAGCTCGTTGCCCGTGTAAATAAAAAAGTATCCCGTCCCTTTTGGGGAAGCGGGATACTTTTTTTGTGCCGAGAAGATCAATTCCTGATCTGGTGAATACGTTTCATTTAAGTGTTTTTCTGTTCTTCCTTCTGCAGTTCGTCAATTGTAAGCAGCAGCTCATCGATGGAAACCTCTTCGTCCTTCGGATCTTCCGTAAATTCTCTGACCAGTTCTTCGTACGTTCTTCTTCTGTGTTCCAGCGCTTTCCGCGACCGCTCCCGCCGGATGCGGCGGACATACCGCAGGCGGAGGACAAAGAGCAGAATCAGAACGAGAAGGACAAACGGCATCGCCAGAAAAACAGGATCTGCCTTCCGGATACGGGCAAAAAGGGATGCACCGGCCGAGGCAAGATGGCGGAACCAGGAAGCGGCATGCACAGTGCTTTTCCAGAACGCTGCGAAATGGGAAGCCACAGATGAGAAGGAAACCGTGGATGATGCCGGTGCTTTGGAAATGGCCGGTTCCGGTGTCTGGGTTATGGCCGGTGTTTCGGTCGGCGTCGCAGTGGCAGTCGGCGTCGGTGTCGCCGTCGGAATCGGCTCAAAGGTTACGGCAAGCGTATGGTCCGCCTGAACATCCGAAAAAGTATAGCTGTCCGGATATTCCGTCACCGGCAGATACAAGCCGTCCACCGAGAGCTTCGCGAGCCGGAAGCCTTCGTCTGCCGTGTAGGAAACGGTTTTTTCCTCTCCGCGGGAAAATTCCCCGCCCTCGGACACTGAGCCATGCTCCGCCGCGGAAGTGGAAACCGTGAACAGATACGGAACCCGGGTGCGGTAGAACTGCACATACCGTCCACCATCTGCCTTTTTTACGTTTACAATCGCAATAAATTCCCCAGGATTTGTCTCGCAGAGGTCCTCTGGTTCATCGATGGTGATATCGTCGGAAAAGCCAAAATCAACCGTGTCGTCCGCAAGCAGTGTTTTCTGCGAGAGTGAGTATGTCTGGATAAAGTTTCCGATTCCGAGATGCATCGTCAGTGGAAAAATAAAAAAGAGATCGCCGGAAACACAGAGATCCTGAAAATTTTCCATGTAAAAATCGAAGGGATACGTGCCCCAGTCATCCACCACCTGAAGTGAGGCATCGAGGAGTTTAAAGCCGTAGCCGCCGTCCGCATCGGTCTGGATCAGATAGCCGCCGGTGGAGGGAAGATAATCAATACCGAGAATATTGTAGCTTGTCGAGAGCTGGATCCGCTCTTTCTGCTCGAGAGTATCCGGGTCGAGGCGGAAGATACATCCGTAATTGGAAGCATCCGGGCTGCTGTAGCCGCTCACGAGGATTTCATGTGTGACGGGATTGTATGCCATACCGTTTGCGTGAGCAAAGTCTGCGTCCCTTACCTGATGCGCGAGGGAATACTGCGTAACGGGATTTCCGTCTGCGTCTGTATCATTTTTATAGTAGGCAGAGACTACGTCCGGCTCTGTCGTCAGATCATTAAAATTTTCGATGCAGATGATATAATCTTCCGTCGCACAGACGGACTGCACCGCGCCGTTGCTGCCGAGAATCGGATATTCCCCGACCAGTTCCCAGGAGGCACCGGTAAACGGCGTACTGGAGGCAAAACCAGCCTGACAGAGTATGGGATGAGCGAGAAAGAGAAAAATGCCCAGAAAAAGGGCAAGAAAAAACCGGCCGGATTTCTTGCCGGTGGGAGATTTTATCGAAAAATTTGTAAATGCAAGCCGCATATGATGTGTAGGTCCTTTCTTACAGAAAAAAGGTGAACTTTTTCTGTCATCCTATCTTACCACGGAACCGGCGGAAAGTAAATGAAGGAGGGATGGAGATTTTCTTACATATCGTTTAAGAAAATGTAATAATTTTGTAGTGTTTGCCGATGCAAAGTAGTTGTAAACATTTTGCCGTCTTGGTAAAATAAACATAACAGAATTCAGAAAATTGTGAAGAAAAAGGAAAGGCAGAGAACCGATGATTAGAATCAAAGATATTGCAGACCGCGCAGGGGTCAGCCCGACGACGGTTTCGAATGTAATACACGGAAAGACAGGGCGCGTCTCAAAGGCGACGGTCGAGAAAATCAACCGGATTTTAAAGGAGATGGAGTACGTGCCGAGTATCAGCGCGCGCATGCTGGCGAACAACAGCTCCGGTCTTATTGGTGTGGCGTTTGGTTTCATGAAGAAAGGAAATGCATCTTCCTTTGAGGATCCCTTTGTGTCGGCAATGCTCGGAAATCTGGAGTATCAGATCCGGGAACACGGCTACTATATGATGCTGGTTGCGCGCCATGAGCAGGATGATCTTATGCAGCAGGCGCTCGGCTGGAATTTTGACGGCATGATTGCGATGGCTCTGAAGGAAAAGGAGATTGCAGAGCTCTCGGAACGTCTCGGAAAACCGCTGGTAACCATTGATCAGTATCTCCCGCCGGAACTTGGCGTCCGCTCCATTACGATGGATGACCGCGGCGGTGCGTACCAGATGAGTCAGTACCTGATTGGAAAGGGACATAAAAAATTTCTCTTTTTATCCGACTGCGATCTCGGTGTTGACCACTATCGGTGGCTCGGTGTGCGTCAGGCAATGGAGGAGGCGGGAATTGAGGACTTTGAAAGTCGCCATATTGTGATCCCGTGGAATCCAGAGCAGAGGGAGAAGGCATATGAGGAGATGCTTCCGTTCTTCAAAAAACAGACAGCGCTCTTTTTTTCATCGGATTACTATGCACTTGAAGCATCCAACTTTCTGCAGAACAGGGGAATAAAGGTTCCGGAGGAAATTTCAATTGCGGGCTTTGATGATGTTACTTATGCGACACTTGCGCGGCCGAAGCTGACTACCGTGCATCAGATGGTGGATGGAAAAGCACGCCGTGCCGTAGAGGTCCTGATGCACCTGATCCAGGATGAGCCGGTACAAAAAGATATTCCGCCATTGCCGACAACGCTGGTGGAGAGGGAGTCGGTAAGAGATCTGACGAAGTAAATAGTTACCAAAATTACAGAAAAACTCTTGTAGAAACTGCTGGTTTTGCGCAAAACTATTGAAAAATCACCGTGAAGTATGGTAAACTGTGCTTGCAAACGACAGAATCAAAGAACCAGACACGTTCTGGGGATGAAATAAAGGAGGTAAAAAAATGGACAAAAAATGGTGGAAAGAAGCCGTAGTGTATCAGATTTATCCACGCAGCTTCATGGACAGCAACGGAGACGGTATCGGCGATTTAAATGGTATCACATCCCGTCTGGATTATCTGAAGGATCTTGGCGTGGATGTTATCTGGCTGTCTCCGGTGTACCAGTCACCAAACGATGACAATGGATATGATATCAGCGATTACCAGGCAATCATGCAGGAATTCGGAACAATGGAGGATTTTGACCGCATGCTTTCGGAGATGCATAAAAGAGGCATCAAGCTGGTCATGGACCTTGTTGTCAATCATACTTCAGATGAACACAAATGGTTCGTGGAGAGCCGCAAATCGAAAGACAACCCGTACCGCGATTATTACATCTGGCGTGATGCAAAAGAAGGAAAAGAGCCAAACAACTGGGGAAGCTGCTTCTCCGGTTCTGCATGGAAATACGATCCGCAGACCGAGATGTATTACCTGCATCTGTTCTCAACAAAACAGCCGGATCTGAACTGGGAGAATCCAACGGTTCGAAAAGAAGTTTTCGATATGATGAACTGGTGGTGTGAAAAAGGCATTGACGGTTTCCGGATGGACGTTATCAGCATGATCTCCAAACCGGAAGGGCTGCCGGACGGCAAGATTCCGGAAGGCGGACTCTACGGTGACTCCGGCTGCGTAAACGGACCGCACGTTCATGAGTATCTGCAGGAGATGAACAAGGAAGTCCTTTCCAAATATGATCTGATGACGGTCGGTGAGTGTGCCGGTGTCACGATCGAGGAGGCAGAAAAATATGCATCCGCAGACGGCAAAGAGCTCAGCATGGTATTCCAGTTCGAGCTGGTTGAGCTGGCAAGCGGAAAATACGGCAAATGGACGGACAAACGCGTACCGCTCAAAGATTTCAAACGCGTCATGACAGCATGGCAGACGGAGCTTGAGGGCAAGGCATGGAACAGCCTCTTCCTTGGAAACCACGACCAGCCGCGCTGCCTGTCCCGTTTCGGCGATGATTCACCGGAATATCGCGTAGTCAGTGCCAAAATGCTTGCAACCTGCCTTCATATGATGCAGGGTACCCCGTACGTATACCAGGGCGATGAGCTCGGCATGAAGAACGTTCCGTTCCACGATCTGTCCGAATTCCGCGATATTGAGAGCATCAACGCGTTTCACGAGCTGACCGGAGCCGGAAAAGTAGCGCCGGACGATATGATGCGCTACCTGAACCTGCGCGGAAGAGACAATGCAAGAACTCCGATGCAGTGGGATGATACCGCTTCGGCAGGATTTACCACAGGAACCCCGTGGATCAAAGTCGGACCGGATTACGAGACCGTCAATGCAAAAAATGAGATGGCGGATCCGGATTCTGTATACAATTATTACAAGAAACTGATTCATCTCCGGAAAGAGAAGGATATCATGGTTTACGGAACGTACGAGCTGCTCGATCCGGAAGACGAGGCACTGTATGTATATACCAGAACCTTAGGCGATCAGAAACTCCTCGTGATGTGCAATTTTACAAAAGAGGAGCAGGAGTACACGGTTCCGGAAACCTTTGCAGGAGCAGAGGTACTGATCAGCAACTATCCGCAGGACGGCGCGGCAGCAGGGACACGAAAACTGCGTGCGTATGAGGCAGTTGTTCTGGAAACCAAATAAAAAATGCAGAGGAACCTGTGGCAGAACGGATTTTTGCCACAGGTTCCCGTTCTCAAAATACGGCAAAAACCGGTAAGAGTAAGAAAGGGGAAAATAAAACATGAAATCATATCTGAAAATGGAGACACATCCGCTTGCAGATCCGAAGAATGTAGTAAAGGGCGATAAATATCGTATCACGGTGCTGACGGAGCATCTTCTTCGGCTGGAATACAGTGAGGACGGTGAATTTATCGATGCGGCATCCCAGACGGTTGTAAACCGTGATTTTCCAGCAGTGGAATTTTCCGTCAAAGACACAGGCGATGAGCTGGAGCTGCGTACAAAGTATCTGCAGCTGAATTACAACAAAAAGGCATTCTCTGCAAACGGACTTTCCTGCAAAACAACGGCAGTCGGCATCAGTTCTGTACCGGCATGGCATTACGGAGATCCGACACAGGATCTTGGAGGAACGGCCCGTACGCTTGATCAGGTCAACGGAGCATGCGAACTGGAACCTGGTATCATGTCCTGGTTTGGTTCCGCTGTTCTGGATGATTCGAAGTCGCTTCTGATGACAGAGGACGGTTGGGTGACCCCGAGAAAGAAAGGAGTGCAGGATCTGTACTTCTTCGGCTATGGCTGGAATTTCCGTTTGGCATTAAAGGATTTCTACCACCTTTGTGGCAAGACACCGATGCTTCCGAGGTTTGCGCTTGGAAACTGGTGGAGCCGTTACTGGCGTTACAGTGAAACATCCTATATGAAACTGATGGAAGACTTTGATAAAGAGAACGTTCCCTTCTCGGTTGCTGTTATCGATATGGACTGGCACCGTGTAGACGATGTGGATCCGAAATACGGCAGCGGCTGGACCGGCTATAGCTGGAATAAAAAACTCTTCCCGGATCCGGAGCGTTTTCTTGGAAAACTCCATGCACGTGGCATGAAGACAACACTGAATGTCCATCCGGCAGACGGAATTCGTGCGTATGAGGACTGCTATCCGGAAGTAGCAGAGGCTATGGGAGTGGATGCAAAAAAAGAAGAGCCGGTCAATTTTGACATTGCGGATCCGAAATTTGTTGATGTATATTTCGACAAAGTCCATCATCCGATGGAAAAAGAGGGCGTCGATTTCTGGTGGATTGACTGGCAGCAGGGACAAAGTACCAAGATCGAGGGTCTTGATCCGCTGTGGATGCTGAATCACTATCATTTCCTTGATAGTGGAAGAGACGGAAAACGTCCGATGACCTTCTCCCGCTACGCAGGACCCGGCTCCCACCGCTATCCGGTCGGATTTTCCGGAGACACTCACATCACCTGGGAATCACTGGATTTCCAGCCATACTTTACTAGCACAGCCTCCAACATCGGCTATGGATGGTGGAGTCATGATATCGGCGGCCATATGCTTGGCTACCGTGACGATGAGCTTGAAGCAAGATGGTATCAGTACGGAGTATTTTCTCCGATCAATCGTCTGCACAGCTCTAACAGTGCCTTCAGTGGAAAAGAGCCTTGGAACTTCAGTATGGAAGTGCGCAGCACGATGGATGATTTCCTCCGTCTGCGTCATAAACTGGTGCCGTATCTGTATACGATGAACTACCGTGCATGGAAAGAGGACACACCGATCGTTGTTCCGATGTATTATGATTACCCGGAGACGGTTTTCTGGGGCAAAAATCAGGCACCGAATCAGTACTTCTTCGGAAGCGAGCTGATGGTAACACCGGTGACAACGAAATGCATTCCGGAGCTGAAGCGTGCAAAAACAAAGGTGTGGCTGCCGGAAGGTACGTGGTTTGATTTCTTCAACGGAATGATTTACGAGGGTGGCAGAAGTATGGATCTGTACCGTACGCTCGAGGAGATCCCGGTTCTTGCGAAAGCAGGTGCGATTATCCCGATGACAGAGAAAATCAGTGCGCTGGATGTAGAATCCAACCCGGATGAGCTGACGGTACGCGTTTACGCGGGCGCGGACAATACATTTGCCCTGTACGAGGATGACAATACTACCATGGCATATGAGAAGGATGACTGTGCAAAAACATCGATGACGCTCGACTGGGGTGCGCGGAAATTTACGATTGCACCGGTTGAGGGCAATCAGAGCCTTGTTCCGGAAAGCAGAATGTACTGCGTAGAATTCGGCGGAAGTACGGCAAAAGAAGCGAAGGTCTTTGTAAACGGCGTGGAAGCGGATGCAGAAGTCAAAGAGAAAGACGGACTTCTTACGATCGCGGTAACAGATGTAAAACCGCAGGATACCGTGACAATCTGTCTGCCGGAAGATACGGAGATTGCAAAGAACGATGTCATGACACGTGCGATGGATCTGTTGCTGCACGCCGAAATCAGCTACATCACCAAAGAGCAGATCGCAAATCTTCTTCACAAAGCAGACGGAAAGGTAGCAATTCTGGCTGCAGAGCTGCAGAGCATGGAACTTTCAAATGATCTGCGCGGTGCGCTGCTGGAGATCATTACGGCATAAATTGCTGCAGAAAAACACGATTTGATTTACAGAAAAAGAATTCTGTGATACGATACATACAAAGAAAAGGAAGAGAGCGTGGCAGTGGATTCTGTCAGGCTCTCTTCTTGAAATGTGAGACAGGAGGATTTTTAAACGTGGGAAAATACATCATGGCACTTGATGCCGGCACAACGAGCAACCGCTGTATTCTGTTTGATCAGAAAGGACAGATCGTAAGCCTTGCGCAGAAGGAGTTTACCCAGCGTTTCCCGAAACCGGGCTGGGTGGAGCACGATGCCAATGAAATCTGGTCCACGATGCTCGGTGTAGCCGTGGAGGCAATGCAGAAAGCGGGCGCGTCCTACGAGGATATCGCGGCAATCGGCATCACAAACCAGAGAGAGACGACGATCGTCTGGGACAAAAAGACGGGAGAGCCGGTCTACAATGCAATTGTATGGCAGTGCCGCAGAACATCGGAATACTGCGATTCCCTGATGGAGCGCGGACTGGTTGACCGTTTCCGGGAGAAAACAGGTCTTGTGATCGATGCGTATTTTTCAGCCACGAAGCTGAAATGGATTCTAGATGAAGTTCCGGGCGTGCGCGAGCGGGCGGAGCGAGGCGATCTCTATTTTGGAACAGTGGAGACGTGGCTGATCTGGAAGATGACAAAGGGAAAGGTACATGTCACCGATTACACCAACGCGTCCCGTACAATGCTGTTCAATATCCATACCCTGAAATGGGATGAGGATATCTTAAAAGAGCTGAACATTCCGCTCTGTATGCTGCCGGAAGTCCGCCCGTCGAGCTGTGTCTACGGGGAGACGGCATCCACATATTTCGGCGGCCCGATTCCGATTGCGGGAGCAGCGGGAGACCAGCAGGCGGCGCTGTTCGGCCAGACCTGCTATGCGCCGGGCGAAGCGAAAAATACATACGGAACAGGCTGCTTCCTGCTGATGAACACGGGAGAAAAGCCGGTTTCTTCGACACACGGTCTTGTTACCACGATTGCATGGGGCATCGGGGACAAGATTACGTATGCGCTCGAGGGATCCATTTTCGTCGGCGGAGCCGCAATCCAGTGGCTGCGCGATGAGATGAAGCTGATCGAGTCCTCGGCGGATTCCGAGTACATGGCGCAGAAGGTGAACGACACGAACGGCTGCTACGTCGTGCCGGCGTTTACCGGCCTTGGCGCACCGTACTGGGATCAGTATGCGAGAGGAACCATTCTCGGCCTGACCCGCGGCGTCAACAAATACCATGTGATCCGCGCAACGCTGGAGTCGATCACGTATCAGGTGGATGATGTCTTAAAAGCGATGGAGGCAGATTCCGGCATGAAGCTCTCTGCACTGCGTGTGGACGGCGGAGCAAGCGCCAACAATTTCCTGATGCAGTGCCAGGCGGACATCAGCCAGGCGCCGGTGGAGCGGCCATGCTGCATCGAGACGACCGCGATGGGAGCAGCTTATCTTGCGGGACTCGCCGTCGGCTACTGGCCGGATCAGGAGACGGTAAAACAGAACGGAGCCATTGACCGTACGTTTGAGCCGGAGCTCTCGAAAGAGGAGCGCGATGAGAAGATGAACGGATGGCACAAAGCAGTCCGTTACGCCGAAGGATGGGCGAAATAGAAAAAGATTTTGGAAATGCAGAAAAGGAACGGCTTCGTAATGAAAACCGTTCCTTTTCGCGTAAGGTATGTACTGATGTTAAAGAATGTCGATGTGTTCGCCGTTTAAAGCTTTGTTCATGCTTCGCACGGCACAGAATTTACCGCACATCGAGCAGGTATCTTCCTGTTCCGGCGAGCGGTCGGCGCGGATGGCTTTTGCGGTCTCCGGGTCCAGTGCACAGTCCCACTGTGCTTCCCAGTCGAGCACGCGGCGGGCGTCTCCCATCTTGTCGTCAATATCACGCGCATGCGGCACGCCTTTGGCAATGTCGGCAGCGTGTGCGGCGATTTTGCTTGCGATGATGCCCTGTTTTACATCATCCAGGTTCGGAAGAGCCAGATGCTCTGCCGGCGTTACGTAGCACAGGAAAGCAGCGCCGTTCATGGCCGCAATCGCGCCTCCGATGGCAGCGGTGATGTGGTCGTAGCCCGGTGCAATATCGGTCACAAGAGGGCCGAGGACATAGAACGGAGCGCCCATGCAGATGGTCTGCTGTACTTTCATATTGGCCGCAATCTGATCCATCGGAACGTGGCCCGGTCCCTCAACCATAACCTGAACG
>OLOZ01001169.1_pt1 | contig 19125 bp, 19 predicted proteins | sample 1673021 | NCBI WGS metagenome assembly OLOZ01 (sample SAMEA3136747, study PRJEB25190) | human gut metagenome | biome: human gut; feature: human-associated habitat; material: faeces | place: Austria | collected 2013 | reverse complement strand
CGCAGATGCCGTACCGCAGCCGCCGGAGCGGTGCTTAAGCCGTAAGGCGGGAATTGTGTGGTGTTGCCTTTGTTACCGGGACAGTGTCTCCCCCCTACCCTGCCTTACTTTGCGGCTTCAATCAAATCCCGGAGGCTTTGCGCCTGCTCGATCAGCTCATTCAGGATCGCAACATCATTATCACGGCGCTCCTGAGACATCTTTCTGACGCCGCGCTTATAGCTGGTTGAACTCATTTTCTTAAAAATCTTATTGGCAACAGGATGGATCGTCTTTTCCACAAAGGTCGCGCTTTCAGACTCGCTCTTTTGCTCCTTTTTCTCGACGCGCTTTGCCTCCTGATCTCTGGCCATATCCTTTGCGATTTCTTCAGCCTTCTCCGTATCATGCCGACTGACGGCGGTACGGTACTCCCCTACCCTGTTCTGCAGCAGGCGGATTGCGTTTTCACACTCCGCAAGCGCGGTCTCCAGGCGTTCGTCCCTCTCATCCGGCTCGTTGGTTTTTCTGGCTCTGTCAATAGCCCGTATAAAATCATAATGTATGCTGTTGCATTCCTGCAGCAGGCGCTCCCGGGCATCGGTGTCACAGTTGCTCACATCAACCGCGCTCAGCAACAGATAGCACTGCGCGATTTTATGCTGCACTTCCGGCTCCAGCGTGATATAGCCTTCACACTCCATGCGGGTCAGGAACTTGTTATCCAAAAGGCGAAGCAACTCTTTGTCCAGCTTTTCCTCAATGCGGAAATCACGGTCGATCTGCTTGGCTGTAGTTGCACTCACTTCCTTAATTGCCTTTTTAGCGTCCTTTTCCGTCATATTGAACGGCTCGTTCTGAAGGCAGACCACAAATTCTGCAACGGCCTTGCGGCGGATCTGTTCATCCGCAAAGCCGCCGCGAACCTGCAGGTTCGCACTGTATAAAAGCACCTTTTTTTCATTTTCCGAAAGACTAGTTGTGATCACATTGCAGTTTTTGATGGTGTTCCAGGTGGCGTCTCCTCTCTTTTCGAGGTACTCCATCGCGCGGTAGCGGCGCTCACCGGAGAGAAGGACATACACTGTTTTTCCATTTTCTTCCTGTGGAAACACCACCAAATTATGCATCAGGCCGTTGCGCTGAATATCCTCCGCCAGCTGCACAATATCCTCTTGGGTATCTGCCTGCCGGAAGATTTCGTTGTCCGCATTTACGCGAATATCGTACAGTGCAATATCCCGTGCTTCGTATTCAATGCTTTTATGCCCTGCAGTCAGATCACTGATAATTTTTCCTGCATCGCCATTATTGGAATCAATTTTGCCAAGCTCTGCATCCGTCGGGCGGGAACGTTTTACAATTTCCTTCTTTTTGGCGGGGCTTTTCATTCCCATATCATTTCACCTCCAGACGCATTTTCAACTCTTCGTAGGCTTTCACATAGGCTTTTGCCACAGGCTGCGTTTTTGCCATATAGCACACAGGCAAAAAGCGGGAAATGGATGTTTTCACCGTCTTGCTTGTGGGAATTGCAACGCTGAACAGCGATGTACCGAGCTCTTCCTTAAAATGCTCCTGAATCTTCTTGTCTGTTGCTGCGCTTTTGTCTACATTCACCAACAATACACCGGCACCCATCAGGTGAGAAGTGGAGCTTTGCTTCATCTTGTTGCATTCATAATAAAGGCGAAATGCCGATTCTTCGGAGTTATCCTCACAGCCGGCTGGAATCAGGATATAATCCGCTGCATAGATCGCATTGGAAAGCAACAGGCTATCCCGCGTAGGCTGTGTGTCAATAAGAATGTAATCGTACTCATCACGTACCTGATTGAGGAAATAGTACAGAAAATCCCCCATACCGGAAACCTTTCTCGGATCTCCATCCTTCAGGCGCTCTGCATCGCCAATCAGCAGTTCAATGCGCTTATTGATTCGCGGCGTCTGCGCATCGCACGGGATCATATCCACATTTTCATACTGCGTTTCCACAATAAAGTCTCGCGTCTTGCTTTGATACAGGAACCCGTCGAAAAGATTATAAAGCGCCTTACCGTAGAATTCATCACTTGTGATGCTCAAGCCGCCGCTGAGTGCTTTGGTGAGATTTCCCTGCGGATCAGTATCCACGCAAAGAACTTTTTTCCCCTCATCGCCCATCAGGTAGGCAAGATTGGAGGCTGTTACGGTTTTACCCGTGCCTCCCTTTTCAATGGCAATTGTAATAATTTTTGCAGACATTGAGCAATTCCTCATTTCTGTAAAGGCTGTTATTTGTGGATGTGTCCGTCAATTCTTGTTGCTGTGAATTATCGTTCTATAATTCTATTGTAATCGATTTTCCATGCTTTTTTGCCATTCCGGTTGTACGATTTTATCATACTTCAGTGGCTGAATATGTTGAAGCCTATACCTCACCACAAAAATAGTTGCAGCCATCTTTTGCTGCTTATTGTGATTTCAATTATAACATAGATATAAGTAAAGTCAATTCTCTTTTCCGGGTATCATCCTGCCATAACGATATTTCAAGTCTATCAATTCTTGTTGCTGTTATTTAATATGTCTGCATTCGTATAGGCCATTTCTTTACATGCGCGCACCGCGCTTCACAGCACGAAACAGAGTCCAGACCGTCAAAAGAATTGCCTTATTGCATGTGTAAGGGCGACCATTGGTTGCTCGTCAACTTACCGCAGCAACGCATCTTCTGGGAAAGTTTGCTTACAAGGCAAACTGGCAGGGGCGAGCAATGCTCGCCCCTACTAGAGTTTTTCGACAGTCTGACAGAGTCAACACATCTTTCAATTCTTGTTGCTGTTCTCGGTTTGCATTTATTTGTCACTTATAATCTTTGTTTTTTCTTTACAGCAAAAAGCAGCAGCCTGCATGTTGCAGGCTGCTGCCAAATAATACTTATACATCCTCAAAGACAGACATATCAAACTTAAACACTCCCGCCGGATCCAACGATGCGAGCTTCTGCTTGCCAGCCGCGATGATCAAAGCACTGTTTTCAATCGTATCGTTATAAACAACCGTACGATAATACTGTGCAGACTTCCTTTCGGTTGCTTTTTCAAACATCTCCGTATATTTTACACACAGTCCCAGGGCCCATGTTTTCAGCCCGGCATTGTCATGGATGATTCGGTTTAAAGAATCCAGTGTTTCCTCCGCTTGGTCACGCTTGTTGATGTTTGTCAGGATCTTAGCCGTGTATGTGAAAATATCATTGCAGATATTTTTCTCGTTGTCCGTCAGCTTATCCTCATACGAAGCATAGTCTGCTTTGTTTCTGATCTCCGTAGTTGCTTTTCTATACTTCATTTTCAAAATATCTGTGCTAAATGGCTCTGTAATATGCTGGGCTGCTTTTTCCGCACTCTGGGTTTTCTTCTTTCTGGAATCCCTTACAATTTCGTCATCGTGCGTATTTCTATCATGATAGGAGCGGACATCCCTCATTTCCGCTTTGGTCTTGTATTTGATGAAAATATACAGGTATTCATATTTGCGAACCCCGCGCTTGCGCGCCGGGGCATAGTCAAACCAAAGATCCGTCATCTCATTGATTTCTTTCTTAACGGTCTTTAAAACATTCTTTTCAAACTCTGTAAAAGTCTTGTACTTTTCAGACAGCGGTTTTTCCCGGTCAAACTTTTTCTTGTCGGCAGATGCCGGATCCTTTTTCTTTTTGCTCTTTGTGGACTCTCTCTCTGCCTCTGTGGGTGCAGAAAGCAGACCTTTAAACTCATCAATATTGAACTTTTTATACTTATAACCCGTCAGCTCGTCGCGCTTTGAGGAGAACTTATTCAGGATCTCATCATTTACCGGCTGGAATACAAGGCCGTTCGTATAGCCATAGTCTCTGTTTCCATTGTCATAGGAGAGTATGATTTCATAAACGCGCATAGAGTAAGTGCTTTTCATCATCAGCAGATATTCGATGCTGTAAGAGGTATAGTTGCTGGTAAGCTGCGCAATATCCTTCCAGATGTCCTGGTTAAAGCGCAGGCGAATCTCTTTCTTGTCGAAATCGACCTCAGAACCTTTTTGCAGCCAGGAAATGGAGCGATACACCTTACTGCCGGGTTCTTTCTTGACCCAGAAGGTACGATTTTCCAAATTTTCTATAGTTTCTTTCAGATTCAGCGCATAGGTCGTATCCACCGTGCGCACTCCGGTCAACTTGGCAAAATCGTTGAAAGTGATCGAATAATATTTGGATGCATCCTTATCATTTTTCTGGTCGATTTTAGACATGAGCATAAAGAGAACCTTTTGCTCATTTCTGGGCAGAGAGTATTTTGTCCGCTGGATCAGGTCATTACTTTTGGTAATGTAAGAGCCAAAGCCGACAGGGGAGTGCTGCCATTTCGCAATCGCTTGCTTTTTCTCGCGGACCTCATCATCAGAAAGGACCTCTCCAACTAAAGATTCCTCGTTTTCATCAATGGACGAATTCGTTTTGTTCATACCCATTACTTATAGCTGTACAAGGAGTGGTTTAAAATAATTACGATATACAGCTATATATTCCTTTCGTTAGATGTTACAATACAAATAGGTACACAAATATCATTATACTGATAATATTACTATACTATTTGCCGACTGTCAACGAAAAATGTTTGGAGCTTTTCTATTTTTTAAATTTTGCCTTTTTTCTCTTTTACAATTATTTACCTTATATCTTACTTTTTACTTATTTATTATAATATGTAGAAAGAGAGGTTTCCACATGCCAGCGGAGAGGAAAAAACACTTGGCGAAAGAGATTTCCACACCGGATGCAAGAGGTTTAAAAGGCTGTAGAAAGAGATTGCTACAGCCCAATCAGCCAAAATAAGCATGTAGAAACCTCTTTTTTGCCGTGGAAGAATCTCTGCTTTCAAATTTTTTTCTGTATACTGCCTGTTGCGGCTACAAATTGTGCAGGACGGAAATCTCGCTTTTGCGATAGCGGGAGAGCATTGCCGTGCAAACATAGGTGGAGAGTGCGATAGCTGATTTTTCCGGTGTAGAAACCTCTCTTTGCACAAGCATCGGAAAACGCCGGCGCTTGAATTAGGGTAGTAGGCATAGAAGCAGGGGAGAAGTGAAACAAGAATTTCCCTTCCGCGAGTGTAGAAACCTCCTTTTGCTGCTGCGGGTGATCTCTGCGGTAGGAGGTGCTCAAATTTTCCGGTGTAGAAACCTCCTTTTAGAAATTGCTTCAAAAACACTATATATTGGTGTTGTGGATCAACTAACATACTTGTTCTTGCACGAAGAGAGTCTATATAGGCAGAGACAGGAAAGGTAATAATGGCGAACCAAGAGGTTACTACACATAAACAGCGTAAGATTATTAAACAGAATAATAGGCGATATACCGATATATAACAGGGCTTCGAAAAAGGTGTTATCCGCACTAAAAAGAGGTTTCTACATCAAAAGAGCGAAAGAAAAGAGGAAAAAACACAGCCATGTACAGAAGGGTACTACCAAAGCAGCGTAGTGATAAAAGGATGTAAAACCACAATATATAGATATAGAAAAGAAAATAGCACTTGAAAAACCAAAAAAGCTGGGAGAGAAAATAGTAGAAATGGGAAAAATCGTTGCAGATAAAATACAATGAGGAAATAGTGCTGTAATATATACGATATGTACATAGTGTATGCAAAGATGATCCAGAGAGGTCCATAGTGGTGCAAAGTATGGCATAATGCAAAGTAAACATTTTTTTCGGTAATGAGATGTAGAAACCTCTCTTTTCGCTGGACTTCCCGCCTTCTTGATGAGAAAACCTCTTTTTGACGGACTTATCCACTTTTTCGGCAGTAATTCACAGGGATTGCGGGCTTAATGTACTTACATAAAGTGGATAAAAAGGATAGGTGAGTGGCTGTATAAGATACAATTTAATATACTAATTGGATAATATATGAAAAATATACAAATCGGTCCATATAATCTGTCCCCAAAAGGGAAATTATCCGATTGTTAAAGTGTAGAAACCTCTCTTTTAGGTGTGAGGGGAAGCCTTCGCAACACGAAACAAGCTGAATTTGAGAATGGACCTTGCAATAGGTAGAAAGCCGGATTATCGCCCCGTAGGTTATATGGCACATGCCGAAGGAAGAAAAAGCATAAAGCAAACACCATCCAATAAGGTAAGGGTTATCTCAAGAGGACAGGGGAGGGGGACTGGCAGCAGGATTGGGTTTGCGTCTGCTATAAAGGCATACAGCATTTGGGAAAGTTTCGATATGCTATAGCAGTGAGAGCAGTCGCCTTGGCAGTCAAGAGATCTCTTAGCGAACACAACAAAAAATAGAAAATAAAGTTACAGCAACAGGAATTGACGGAAAATGAAGCGCGATGAATTTTTACAAGTAATCAGAAGCCCTTTTCATTTTGCCACTTGCGATGCCGTACTCCGGGGGTGTAAAATAGTAGACATAAGTAAGCCACCGCAGTGGCGCAGAATGTCGAAAAAGGTGCGTTCACCCCTTGACCCCCTCTGCGAGGGGACTCCGCCCGCAGGCGGTGGGGGAGAGAACTGTACGGCTGCCCGAAATATTTCGGGCTATGGCAAGGTTCTCTCCCTCCGCCCCTTCGGGGCACCGCTCCCCCTCTGGCGCAAGCGCCACCTCCCCCGTATCGGGGGAGTCTGTCTCGCAGAGGGAGGCTTTTCGACAGCCTGAGCCGCTGCAGCGGCAGGACATATAAAGACAGAGGATGTAGGGGATGAAACGAATTTTGATCATTGATGGGCAGGGCGGCGGCATGGGCGCACAGCTTGCAAAGCTGCTGCTGCCTAAGCTGCCTGCGGATTGCGAGCTGCTGGCAGTGGGCACGAATGTGCTGGCAACCAGCGCCATGCTGAAGGCGGGTGCAGTGCGCGGTGCCACCGGGGAAAATGCGGTGGTGTACAACGCCGCCAGAGCCGATGTTATCCTTGGGCCCATCGGTATCTTGATGGCCAACGGAATCATGGGAGAGGTTTCTCCCAACATGTCGGTGGCAATTTCCGGCAGTGAGGCAGCCAAGGTTTTGATCCCGGCGTCCGGCTGCGGGATTTTTGTGGCGGGCACGCAGGATTGCCGCCTTGACGAGTATCTGCAAAATGCCGTAGCACTTACGCTGCGTGCGCTGGACGCATGACGCCGCTGGCAACAGCTGCCGCCCCGATCCTGCAGGCCGCACAGTTGGCCGCAGAAAACGGCCCGGCGCTGCTGGCCATTGACGGGCGTTGCGGCAGCGGCAAGTCTACACTGGCGGAATTTCTGGCGGGGCAGCTGGGCTGCCGGGTAGTGCATACCGATGATTTCTATCTACCGCTTGTTGCGCGCTGCGCGAACTGGCAGGAGCAGCCCGGCGCGAATATAGATTTCATTCGGCTGCGAAACGAGGTTCTGCAGCCGCTTTTGCGCGGCGAAACGGCGCTCTATAATGCATACAGCTGTGCAGCGGGAGCCTTCCTGCCGTCTAAGCCGTTTGCTGCCGCGCCACTGACGATTCTGGAGGGCAGCTACAGCCTGCATCCGGCGCTGCAGACTGACTTTGCGGTGCGTGTGTTTGTTACCTGCCCGCCCGATGTGCAGGCGGCGCGCCTGCGGGCGAGAGAGGGTATACGTTACGCAAATTTTGTGCAGCGGTGGATCCCGCTGGAGGAAGGGTATTTTGCTGCCCATGATCCAGCCGCACGCTGCAATTTTGTACTGGACACGGCGGAGATTTTTGTGTAATATAGTAAGCGGACCTATGGCATAACTGCATGGTTCCCGCTATAGCGGGCTTGAAGGATGCAGGAATGCCCTTATGAAAAAGCCAGGAAGGCAGTGCCCAGAAGGGTGCGCGGTTCAAACTTTTTGATAAGGGTGATATGTTGTGAAAAACCAGAATACAAAAAAATTGGCTTATGCAGCGCTGTTTTTGGCGCTGTGCCTTGTGCTGCCCATGCTGACGGGCCAGATTCCGCAAATTGGCAGCATGCTGCTCCCGATGCATATTCCGGTGCTTTTGTGCGGCCTTGTCTGCGGCTGGCAGTACGGTGCAGCGGTGGGCTTTGTTGCGCCGCTGCTGCGCTCGGTCCTGTTCGGGATGCCTCCGATGTATCCGGTGGCTATTGCGATGGCCTTTGAGCTGCTGACCTACGGCCTTGTTATCGGGCTGGTATACCGTCGTATGGCTCAAAAGGGCGCGGCAGGGGTGTATGCAGCGCTGCTTACCGCCATGGCAGCAGGGCGGCTTGTCTGGGGCGTGGCTGAGGTCGTGCTGCTGGGCTTGGGCGGCAAGGCGTTTACCGCCCAGGCATTCTTGGCGGGCGCACTGCTCAATGCCGTGCCGGGCATTATCGTGCAGCTGCTTCTGATCCCCGCTGTGATGGCGGCCCTGCAGAAGGCTGGAGCCGTTAAAGAATACGCCGAATAAGGCCGTTTGCTGAGAGGCTGCGCAGGAAGCGCAGCCTTTTTGCTGTGTGCGGCTGTATTGCAGCTCACTTTGCACGATACAGCAACAGGAATCGCTCGCCCCGTATTTTTGCAAATGAAAACGAAAAAGCTTGCAAATACAGGCATTTTAGCCTTATCTTGCAAGCTTTTGTTGTTGCAGTGGTGAAAGTGGTCGACAGCCACTGTCTGCTGCTAGAGGAGCTCAGCCATACTGATCTGATCAACCAGCCAGCTTTCCTGTTTTGCCTCGTGGATTACATCACCCGGCTGGCTGTGCCCGATCAAAAAGGGCGAGGCGGGGTCGTGCATACGCATATTCTGCGCTACAGTCACACGGCTGGCGTTGGCGTAGCAGTAAAGGCAGCCGTGACCGCATGTGTTGTAGGCGCCGATGTCCGCCGTAAGACAGCAGGCACACTCCCTGCGGGCAGGCTTTTGCGTGGGCAGCCGCAGGGGACGGTGCAGCGCGGCCTCAAAGGTTTTTTGCGTCATGCAGCCGCTGCAATCGGCACCATAGCGGGCCAGCGCAGTGCCCTCGGCGCAGGGTCGTATCATCATGCCGTATTTTCTGCCAATCTCAATAAAAGCCTTTCCCAGCGTTTCGCGCTCAGTGAGTGGGACGCTTTTCACCTGCGGAAAATTCCGTTGTACCTTCTCGTAAAGGTCGATAAAGCTGATCACACAGGTCCTGGTATAGCCGGAAAGTACAGATGCCATCTGCTCGAATTCAGCGATATGTCGCGCAGCTGTGTAGGTGTCGGAAAGAAAAATGGGGTCATACCGCCATGATATACAATCGGGACCGACAATTTTTGACAGGGTGATAAAGTCCTGCAAGACCTGCGCCTTCGGCGGTACATGCGGCTCTATCTCCGGTCCGTAAGGGGTGATCGTGATGAACCAGTACTGCCCATAGGGGCGCAGCAGCTCCATACGGGGGAGCATCGGTGCAGGATTTTTGGTGCAAAAGCCGATCAGGTCCACCACATCCGGGTTTATGGCATACCGCGTGACGGACTGCGGATTATAAGGGTTTCGCACCAGCACAAACCCTGCACGCAGGCGGTTCGCAAACCACGTGCTGTAAAAGCCGGGTATATCGGTGCGGAAACCTGTTTGTAAAATCATAAAACGCCCTCCTGCGGTGCAGCATGCAGCTTGCCGATTCTATACAAATTATAATACCATGCTTCAGAGCATTGCAAGGAGGCTGAGCGCCGCTGCAAAATCCTTCTTTTTAGCTGGTTCGTCTCTTAGGCCTCGATGGCTTTCTACCGGGCGTAGTGGGACGGCGGTTCTCCTATGGTGCGCTTGAACAGGAGGGTAAAGTAGAGGACATCCTGGATACCTACCTCCTGTGCCGCCTGTGTGATCGTGTAGTGATGATACCGGAGCAGGTTCGCCGCAAACTGGATGCGGGTCAGGGTCACACAGTCGGTCAGGTTGTTGTGCACTTCCCGGTGGAGCCGGTCGGACAGATAAGAGCGGCTCAGGTTGAAGCGGGCAGCCAGCGTGGAAAGGGGCAGGTCCTCCTTCAGATGCAGGTTGTTATAGTGGATGATATTGCGGATGACCACCGAATAGCGGGCGGAGAGTACCGCGTTACCCGGTCGCAATATTGCTGCAGCATCTCGACCACAAGGGCCTGCTCTTGCTGCTCGGTGGTGATTTCACCGGCGTCCAGCAGATGATTTTCCAGCGCATAGCGGTCCTCCAGCATCTGGATGCTGAGGACGGGCTTTTCCGGCAGCATACACTGCCTTGGCAGATCGGCAGATTCGGGGGAAAGATCTGTGTAGTTTACCCAGTGGGTGCGGAAGGTGCTGCAGTTCATCGGTGCCAAATTTTTCTACAATCTGGACAAAAAGATGCTGGCCCAGATGGAGACCGAGCTGAAGGAAAAGCGAGGCTGATTTACTGTAATAAGACACGGGAGGTTTTTCCGGGGGTCTCCGGAAAAGCCTCCCACGCTTTTTGCGGTGCGCCGAGAATGAGTGCCTCCTGCGTGTTGAAAAGCACAGCGGGAACATGGTACAATTATCAAACCAAAGCACGGTACGATGAGGGAAGGAGAATAAGCACATGACAATTTTGATCGATGCAGACGGCTGCCCGGTGGTCGATCTGACCCTGAGGAGCGCAGGGAAAAAAGGTGTGCCGGTTGTGATTCTGTGCGATACATCCCATCGTATCGAGCGGGAAGGGGCACAGACGCTGGTATTTGACAAAGGCGCTGACAGTGTGGATTTTGCACTCGTCAACCGGGTGAAGCCCGGGGACTTGGTTGTGACGCAGGATTACGGTCTGGCAAGTATGTGCCTGGCAAAATGCGCGCGGGTGCTGAACCAGAACGGTTTGGAATATACGGCGGATAATATAGATGCGCTGATGCTACAGCGGCATGAAAACAAAAAGCTCCTTCGCGCCGGCAAGCATCCAAAGGGGGCTGCAAAACGCACAAAAGAGCAGGATATCCGGTTTTGCGATGCGCTGGAACGGATTTTAAGCGGCACATCCGGCGATCAGCAGACGGAATGTGAAAATGTGTCATTTGCAAGGCGATAAAATGTACAATGTGCATTTTTTACAGGTGAATGGTAATTACAGAGTGTAGCTATGGGAAAAAGCGAAAAGAAGAAATGTGCTTTTTGGGTGGATTTGTGCAGAAATGTACACTTTTCAGGGCGGCAAAACAGCACATTTTTGCCGATATTGCCGCTTGCTACATGAAATGTGCGATTTGCCATAAAATCATACGATATATCGGTATAATCTACCTTTCGGAATGTGACATTTGGCACATGCTATGCGTAAAGAAGCTGCACACCGCCATAAAGAGCCTATGGGGGTGAACATAGTTTAGCTGCAGAGAAATGGGATACGGTACGCAATTCCGGCACGGTAACGCTGCTTTGAGTTGGTTACAAAAGTTTATGCGGAATGCTCCGCACAGCAATGCATACAAAAGAAAGAAAAGCGCAAGCAGTATATCCTTGCCCTGCAGAGAAAATGGATTCCGGTATTCTTCCGCTGAAAGCAAAATAACAGGGCTAATTTTCCGGATTTTCCCTTGTGATTTTGTGGCGCGATAAACTATAATAAGCATAAGGCAAGCAAATGCGATGCCGGTAACAGATACTGCACAGGCAAGTGAAGGGAAGTAACGCAATGAAGATGCTTTTCAAGCAACGGATGTTCTCCTGGTTCGACAGCTATGATATTTACGATGAATATGGGAATACCCTGTTTGTGGTCAAGGGTCAGCTTTCCTGGGGGCATTGCCTGAGAATCTTTGATGCGGCGGGCTGCCCGGTTGGCTGCGTCAAAGAAAAGATATTTACATGGATGCCCCAATTTGAGCTCTACACAGGTGAGGATGATTATGTGGGGTGCCTGAGCCGAGAGCTGACGCTTTTCCGGCCCAGCTACCATATCGACTGCAATGGCTGGCGTATTGAGGGCAGCTTTTGGGAATGGGACTATGACATCCTTGCCCCCAACAGGCATACCGTGGCGCATATCGCCAAGGAGCTTTGGAATTGGACCGATACATACACCATTGAGATTTCCGACCCAAGAGATGCCCTCTGTGCGCTGATGGTCGTGCTTGCGATCGATGCAGAGAAATGCTCGCGGTATAACCATACCTGACAGGCTGCACACAAAAAATACTCCCTTATTCTGCTGCGCGCACAGCAGGATAAGGGAGTTTTCTGCTTCGTGAAGCAGCACGCCGGTGTATAAAGAGCGTATGGAGCTGCACAGCAAAAAGGAAGAAACAACCAATGAAAACATTTAAAACGGCAGTTGTCGGCTGTGGTATTACAAGCTGACTCTCTCGGGCGGTGACCTCGACAGTGTACGAGAAATGGCCGAAACGCTGTTTGCGGGCCGCTGCGTGGATGGTGACATTGCTTTGTGCGAGGCCGCGCTCTCGACCCAGTGCTTCTTAAAATTGGTCGAGCTGGGCGTGCCGTTCCCCCGCAACCGCTACGGCGAGTACATCGGCTACAAGACCGCCCACGGCGGCAAAAGCCGCGGCAGCGCACTGTATACCGATCTGACGGGCGGCACCAAGCCGTTTGGACAGCTCCCCGACACCTTCACCTTTGCCTTTGACGAGACCGAATCCCCGCTGATTCAGGAGCTGTGGTTCGAGGATGGTACCTGCCGCACCGCTTGGCGCGCCCCGCGCCCCATCCCCGAGGATGACGACTTTTTTGAAAACGTCTGGCGCAGCTACCGCGAGACAGGGAACATTGACTGAATAGATGGTTCTGCCTGGCCTGATAAACACAACACTAGTATATCATGAAAACGAATATCCCGGGCCTCATTACATGCGATGCAGAAGCGCTAAATCATGGAGCGTATCCCTGTTATCGACCTGTTTGCATACATCTGCATCCTGATACCGGCAAAACGATACGGCATCGTTTTGATAGTAGGGGATCAGTCTGATTTGCTCATCAACGATTCGTTCTTTCATATCTGTACACCGGCCAATGCCAGAAACTTTTTGTCGGACTGGATACCCTGCGTCAGGAATACGCCGTCCCGGAACAGTGCGTAGGTCGTGACGGGTGCGGATACATTCTGCGCGGCTTCTTTGTCGGTGATGTGGATAGCCCGGAACGGGATGTTATTCTGCTGCGCGGCCTGCTGCACCTTCGGCACCCAGTAATAGGTAAATGGACACTGATCTGTGTAGTAGAGGACGAAGCCTTCTCCATCGGCTTTAGGGTGCTTAGCGCAGTTCTTGAATTTCGGCAGTGCTGTATCGGCGTTGAGCGGGAGGCACATGAGGGTGATTCCACAGTCCGAGACATCTGCGACTTCAAATCCCTTGTGGGACAAAAACTTGGGGTCGGCGAGAAATTCCCGCTTGCGTCCCTCGGCGCACAAAATGCAGATGCCCTTTTTGCCCTGCGCTCTTGCATCGCTGAGGCATTTTTCCAGCAGGTCATTTGAGCAGCCGTGCCCTTTCATGGAACCGGAGACCCACAGGCAGTTGATGTACAGCCAGCCGTCCGCTGTAATGGGCACCCATGCGTTTTCTGCCGGGATGTACTCGATAAAGCACTTGCCGCGCTCAACACTGCGGTAGAAAACAAGCCCCTCAGCAAAGCGCTGCTTGAGCCATTCTTTTTTGGCAAGGCTCTGCTTGCCGGACATCGCGCAGCAGATATCCTGACCGATCTCGTGGATGCAGTTCTTGTGGGCGATGAGCTTGCGCTTGACGTCCTCACGCTTCAGCGGGCGGCGCAGCAGGGGGGTATCCGGCAGATAGAGCTGACCGGCTGCTGGATAGTTGCTGGCACGCCGGTAAGCGTCGATCTTCTGCGATCCTTGCTGATTCATACGCAGCTCTTCTTTACCTTCCCTTATTATTATGCAAACGGATTTTCTGTGGGATACGGCAGGCTCTTGGGCTGGTTGTAGGCAATGTCCGCAATGCCGAGGAACTTGAACACTTCAAACAGCGTCTTGCCATAGTGACCGAAGGCAACGGCACCGTGGTGCGGGTAGCGCTTCTGAATCAGGACATGGCGGTAGAAACGGCCCATCTCGGGAATGGCGAAGATAGCGATGCCGCCGAAAGACCGCGTTGCAACGGGCAAAATTTCACCTTGAGCAATGTAGGCGCGCAGCTGGCCTTCGCTGTCGCACTGCAAACGGTAGAACGTGATGTCGGACGGCGCAATGTCGCCTTCCAACGTGCCGCGGGTGAAATCGGGGTCGCTGCCGGCGGGCTCCAGCAGGCGGTGCTGGATGAGCTGGTACTTGACGGCGCGGTCACTGCACATCTTGCAGGATGGTGTGTTGCCGCAGTGGAAACCCATGAAGGTATCGGTCAGCTTGTAATTGAACTTGCCGGTGATGTCCTCATCATAAATGTACTTGGGCACGCTGTTGTTGATGTCCAGCAGGGTGACGGTGTCGCCGGACGCACACATACCGATGTACTCGGACAGGGTACCGTAAATATCGACCTCGCAGGCCACGGGGATGCCGCGGCTGGCAAGGCGGGAGTTGACGTAGCAAGGCTCAAACCCGAACTGCGACGGGAAAGCGGGCCAGCACTTATCGGCAAAAGCAACATACTTTTTGCTGCCCTTGTGGTTCTCGGCCCAGTCGAGCAGGGTCAGCTCAAACTGCGCCATGCGGGTCAGCAGGTCGGGGTAATAGTGCCCTTCGCCCATCTCGGCGGCCATGTCGGCGCAGACGTCCGCGATGCGCGGGTCGCCCGCATGCTCTTTGTAGGAAACGAGCAGGTCAAGCTCGGAGTTCTCTTCAATCTCAACACCCAGCTCATACAGGCCCTTGATGGGGGCATTGCAGGCGAAGAAGTCCTGCGGGCGCGGGCCGAAGGTGATGATTTTCAAATCACGCACGCCCAGAATGGTGCGGGCAATCGGCACAAACTCGGCGATTTTGTCGGCAATTTCCTCCGCCGTGCCGACGGGATACTCGGGAATATAGCCCTTCAGATGGCGCATGCCGAGGTTGTAGGAGCAGTTCAGCATACCGCAGTACGCATCTCCGCGGCCATTGATCATATCGCCGTCGCCCTCGGCTGCCGCTACGAACATGCAGGGGCCGTCAAAGTGCTTGGCAATCAGCGTTTCGGGCGTTTCGGGGCCGAAGTTGCCGAGGAATACGGTCAGAGCGTTGCAGCCTGCGGCGGTGACTTCGGCCACGGCTTTTTGCATGTCGTGCTCGTTCTCGACAGTGGTCTTGCACTCGTACAGGTCAGTGCCCTTGGCGGCGCAGGCGGCAGAGATGGCAGCGCGGCGCTTCTCGCTCAGGGCGATGGGAAAACAGTCACGGCTGACGGCAATGATGCCGAGCTTGACCTCGGGAATGTTGGATGATTTCATGGTGGTTTCCTCCTTTTATGTGATGCTCTGTAGGGGGCGGGCATGCCCGCCCCGCAGCATTGCGTTTGCTGCCCGTGAATGGGTTGTGGTTTGTATGTACAGGGCCGGACATGTCCGGCCCCTACGGCGCGGCAAGAATCAAATGTGGATATTCTCCCCCACCAATCCGACATACGCCCCGGCCTTGGCCTCGGCGCTGTCGGGATGGGCGAGCAGCCACTTGTTGCAGGCCCACAGCTGCGGGTCATCGCCGCCGTCATTCTTGATGGCGGGCTTTGCGGTATTGGTGCCTTTGGGCAGGGCGACCAGCACGCGGAAGCCCTTGGCTGCGTCCACATGGCAGGGCGCGTAGTGCAGCGTCGTGGCGTAGACTTCCACCAGTGTGCCTGCCGGGACGCGGAACGCCTTGACCTTGGCGGTGTCCAGCTTGCCGCCCGCGATTTCCTCCTGCCTGGCAAGCAACAGCACAAAATCTTCGGTACCCAGATTGAACTCGCTGTCGCGGTGGTATTCCAGGCAGTTCAAATAGGTGTTGTGACCGTTGCACCAGCCCAGTTGGCAGGGCATTCCGCCGAAAAGATGCTCCGACACTTCGACGGCGGCGGGCAGTTCCTGCAGGGCTGCGTCCTCGGCCACATAATCTGTAGCTGCGGGCAGCGGGGTGTTTGCCAAGGCGGCCAAAATTTCCGCTTTGGTGGTATCCAGCCCGGTCACAACGCGGCCATAGGGCTTGAATTCCGGGTCGGTTACAGAAAAAATCTTCATTGCAGTGCCTCCATTTCCGCAAAGGATACTTTCAGTGCCGGGTACAGCTTGTGCCACACGGCGTAGCGCGCGTTGTATTTTTCGACGAGCGCGGCGTCCGGCTGGGTTGTGCTCTTGGCGTGGACGAGCGCCTCGGCGCAGGCCTGCACGCTGGGGTATGCCCCGCAGGCCACCGCCGCCAGCATCGCGCCGCCGTAGCCGGGGCCTTGCTCGGTCTGGGGCAGCGTCAGCGGGATGCCCAGCACGTTCGCCAAAATCTCCCGCCACAGCGGGCTTTTGGCACCGCCGCCGCAGAGCGTGCTGGCTTTAATCTTCACGCCTTGTGCCCGCGCAATCTCCACACAATCGCGAATCGCAAACGCCACACCTTCCAGCACTGCCTGGGTCAGCGCGGCACGCGGGGTGTCCATCCGCAGCCCGACGAACGCACCGCGCGAGGCAGGATCGTTGTGGGGGCTGCGTTCGCCCATCAGGTAGGGCAGGAAGTAGACGTCGTTCGCGCCCAGCTTGTCCGCCGTAATGGGTGTCTGCTCGGCAGCGTAGTCAGTGGTGTGCAGCACTTCTTCGCTCCACCACTTGTTGCAGGACGCAGCCGAGAGGATGCAGCCCATCAAATGATATCCTCCGTCCGCGTGGGCGAAGCTGTGCAGGGCGTTCTGCTTGTCGACGCCGAACGTATCGCTGGTGATGAACACCGTGCCCGATGTGCCCAAGGAAATATTGCACTTACCGCCGCCCACCGCGCCGCAGCCGACAGCCGCAGCGGCGTTATCGCCCGCGCCAGCGCAAACGACCACATCTGCAGGCAGGCCCAGCGTTTGGGCGGCTTCGGCAGTCAGCGTGCCGACGGGCTGCCAGCTCTCAAACAGCTTCGGCAGCTGTGATCCCTGCATGCCGCAGATGTCCAGCATTTCCTTGCTCCAGCATTTGTGCTCCACGTCCAACAGCAGCATGCCCGATGCGTCGGAATAGTCGGTGCAGTGGACGCCGGTCAGCTTATAGTTGATGTAATCCTTCGGCAGCATGATTTTTTCGATGCGGGCGAAGTTGTCCGGCTCGTTCTCCCGCATCCAAAGCAGTTTGGGTGCGGTGAAGCCTGCAAAGGCGATGTTTGCGGTGTAACGGCTCAGCTTGTCTTTGCCGATAACGCCGTTTAAGTAGTCGACCAGCCTTTGGGTGCGGCCATCGTTCCAAAGGATGCAGGGGCGGATAACCGCGTCATTTTTGTCCAGCACCACCAGCCCGTGCATCTGGCCGCCCGCGCCGATGCCCTTGACCTGAGACGCATCAAACCCGTCCAGCAGCGCGGGGATGCCGTCGCAGACTGCCGCCCACCAATCGGCGGGGTCCTGCTCGCTCCAACCGGGATGCGGGAAGGCAATCGGGTATTCCCGGCTGACGATGTTGGCAATGCTGCCCGTTTCGTCCATCAGCAGCAGCTTCACCGCAGAGGTGCCGAGGTCAATCCCAATATAGTACATATCTTTGTCTCCTCCTTACGGAAGATTTATCCGTTGACACCAAAAACTTTTGTATAGTCGGCCTTGAACTTCTCAATGCCGGCATCGGTCAGTGGATGGTGAAGCATCTGCTCGATGACCTTGTACGGCACCGTGGCAATGTCGGCACCAGCCAAGGCACAGTCGGTCACATGGATGGGATTGCGCACGCTGGCGGCGATGATTTGAGTCTCGATGTCAGGATAGTTCAGGAATATATCATGGATAGTCTCAATCAGATCAATGCCCGGCTGGCCGATGTCATCGAGACGCCCCAAAAACGGGCTGACATACGTGGCGCCCGCGCGGGCTGCCAGCAGCGCCTGGTTGGCGCTGAAAATCAGCGTGCAGTTCGTAGGGATGCCCTCGCCGGACAGCACCTTGATGGCCTTTAACCCCTCGGCGGTCATGGGGATTTTGACCACCATGTGCTTCGGGTCCAGCGCGTAGATGGCGCGGCCCTCGGCGATCATGTCCTCGGCATCGGTTGTGGTCGCCTTGACCTCGCCGGAGATGGGGCCGTCCACGATGGTGGCAATCTCTTTCAACGTTTCGGCGTAGTCGCGGCCCTCTTTGGCAATCAGGCTTGGGTTTGTGGTGACACCGGCGATAATGCCCATGTCGTTGGCACGGCGGATCTCGTCGACGTTGGCGGTATCAATGTAAAATTTCATACGGTAAAACCTCCTTATTTCTGCCCGTAATAGGCGTTGGGTCCGTGTTTTCTCATAAAATGCTTGTCCAAAACATGCTGTGGGGCAGGCTGTGCATCGGGGTCAATGGTCAGAGTCAAAATTGCCATCCTTGCGACTTCTTCCAGCACAACAGCGTGGTAGACAGCCTGTGCCGCGTCTTTGCCCCAGGTAAAGGGACCGTGGCTGGCACAGAGAACACCGGGTACATGCACCGGGTCAATGCCGCGGTTTTGGAACGTCTCGATGATGACCTTGCCGGTGTTCTTCTCGTAGTCCTCGTCGATCTCTCCAGGCGTCAGCTCCCGCGTGCAGGGGACAGGGCCGTAAAAATAGTCGGCGTGGGTCGTGCCAAAGGCGGGCAGGTCGCGCCGCGCCTGGGCAAAGGCCACTGCGTGGGTCGAGTGGGTGTGTACGATGCCGCCCAGCGCCGAGAACGCCTTGTACAGTTCCAGATGCGTTTTCGTGTCGCTGCTGGGCTTCAGCTCGCCCTCGACCTTGTTGCCGTTCAAATCCATGACAACGAGCATTTCCGGTGTAAGTTCGTCATATTCCACGCCGGACGGCTTGATGACAAACAGGCCCTTCTCGCGGTCAATGCCCGAGACATTGCCCCAGGTGTAGGTTACAAGTCCTCGGCGGGGCAATTCCATGTTGGCTTCATAAACTTGCTGCTTTAATGCTTCCAGCATAGGTTATCCTTTCCGTTTTAACGCTAAATCGTTCAAGAACAGCTGCTGTTCCGGACTTTCCGCCGCTGGCTGGCGTTGCCCGGCAGCCGACGCATACAAGCCCTTAGGCAATACCGCATAATTCCCGCCTTACGGCTTAAGCACCGCTCCGGCGGATCTCCGCGCCA
>OLOZ01001163.1_pt1 | contig 19213 bp, 15 predicted proteins | sample 1673021 | NCBI WGS metagenome assembly OLOZ01 (sample SAMEA3136747, study PRJEB25190) | human gut metagenome | biome: human gut; feature: human-associated habitat; material: faeces | place: Austria | collected 2013 | reverse complement strand
GCGGTATCCCGCCAGATTTCAGATGCTCTGGTAACTCAGTTGCCGAGTAGTTCACTGATGAAGGACAGGCAAATCTTGCAGCAGCAGGTGCGATCCCGACCAGAACAGATGTAGAGATTCCGGATGACATCCAGAATGCTACATTCAAATCCGAAGACTATGCAAATGCCATTCCGATGGAAGATACAGATGCTTACACAAAAGCCTGTGAAACAGTTGTTGAAAGATGGCAGGAAGAGATCACACCACTTCTGGTACAGTAACCAATAGTACTGGAATCAGGTAAATATTAAACAAAATATTACGAAACCAGAGACGATGAGGGTATGTGAAGTTAAAGTATATTCAGATACCCTCATCTCGTTATGAGGAATTTCATGAAAAAACAAAAATACGTTTATTTGCTGGCACTGCTTCCTTTTCTGGCAGTGGCCATATTGTACGAGATCGTGCCGCTTTGTAGTGTGATCGGCAACAGTTTCCTTCCAGATGGAGGGACAGGTTTTTCCCTGGAAAATTATGAGAAGGTTTTTACAAAACTTCTTTATCAGAAAGCAATCGTTAACAGTCTGAAAATATCACTGACATCATCAATCATTGGAATCATTATTGCTTTTCTCGGGGCAAAAGCAATTCATAATCATACAGGAAAACTCAGCACAGCATTTACTACTGTTCTGAACATGGTATCTAATTTTGCCGGAGTCCCACTGGCATTTTCTTACATGATACTTCTCGGAAATGCAGGTTTTATGGTGCATGTGGGACAGAAACTTGGAATTGAGGGACTGGCAGGCTACAATCTGTATACCTCCGGTGGTATGAGTATGATGATCTATGTGTATTTCCAGATCCCGCTTGCAACACTCCTTCTGATTCCTGCGTTTGAAGGAATACGAAGAGAATGGAAAGAGGCAGTTGCACTTCTTGGTGGAAATATGACCTGTTTCTGGACAAAAGTCGGAGTTCCGGTGCTGATGCCGGGAATCCTTGGAACATTCAGTGTGCTTTTTGCAAATGCACTGGCAGCATATGCGACCGTGTATGCATTGATGATGAACAATATTTCGTTGCTTCCGATCCAGATTGCGGGAAGCTTTGTCGGAGAGGTCAAACTGAAACCAGGGCTTGGTGGTGCGCTTTCTGTAGTTATGATGGCAATGATGGTCATTATGATCTTTGTGACGAATGGAATCAGCAGACAGTTTCAGAAAGGGGTTAAGAAAGTATGAAAAAGAGCAAAAAAGGTTCTGCAGCAATTATGCTGGTGCTGATCGCATACCTCCTTCTGCCCCTGATTGTGACGATCGTCTATTCTTTGTTCGACAAATGGACAGAAATCGTACCAAGGGGATTTTCTGTAAAAAGTTATGTGGAACTGTTTCAGGATCCGGAGTTTCTGATGTGTATTCTGCGAAGTCTGATCATCTGTGTAGTGCCGATCGTATTGACAACGGTGATCATTCTTCTGGCAATGTTTGTAACGACCTTGTATTTCCCGAAACTGGATAAATATGTACAGATCATCTGTATGATTCCATATACCATTCAGGGCGTGATCCTGTCGGTCAGTATTCTGGCCGCATACGTACGCTCCGAAACATTTCTGTCCAATCGTATGGTGATGTTGTTTGGTGCATACAGCGTGATCATCATGCCTTATATTTACCAGGGAATCAAAAACGGAATGTCAGCAGTGAATGTTCACACACTGGTAGAAGCAGCAGAGATGCTGGGCTGTTCCAGAATTTATGCATTTTTTAAAGTAGTGGTTCCGAATCTGATCTCATCGGTTGTGGTTTCTTCTCTTCTTGCAGTGGGAATCATTTTTGGAGATTATGTGCTGGTACGTAACCTTACCGGAACTTCCTTCCAGAATATGCAGATCTATCTGTACCAGACCATGAAATCGGACAGTATGAAAGCAAGTGCAGTATTTGTTGTGATCATGGCGATTACCTTCATCATTGCGGCAGTTACTTTGCATCTGAAAAACCGTGGCAGAAAAGCTGTACGATAAAACAAAGCGGAAAATGCGTTTACCGAAGTGAACAGGGAAAAAATTACAGGAAAGACAGGATAATTTATGGGATATATACGTTTTGAAAATATAGTAAAAAATTTTGGCAGTACGCAGGTACTGAAAAATATTAATCTGGATATTGAAAAAGGACAGTTGGTGACACTTCTCGGTCCATCTGGTTGTGGCAAAAGTACACTTCTTCGTTGTCTGGCAGGACTGGAGACAGTAACCTCCGGCAAAATCTGGCTGGATGGAAAAGAAATCACAAATGTAGAACCAAGAAAAAGAGACATTGGTATGGTGTTTCAGCAGTACAGCCTATTCCCGAATCTGACGGTTGAAAAAAACGTGGCATTCGGACTTCAGCTGAAAAAGATGTCAAAAAATCAGATCGATACAAAAGTAAAGGAAATGCTGGAAATCGTAGGATTGGGAGATAAAGGAAAAAGTTATCCGTCACAGCTTTCCGGAGGACAGCAGCAGAGGGCCGCACTGGCAAGAGCAATTGTCACAGAACCCAAGGTGCTTCTTCTGGATGAGCCGCTTTCTGCAATTGATGCACTTCTCCGCAAATCTTTGCAGATGGAGATCCGGAGAATTCAGAGGGAGACAGATATTACGGCCATTTTTGTTACCCATGATCAGAATGAGGCAATGGTCATGTCGGATATGATTCATCTTCTTTATGATGGAAAGATTGAACAGTCGGCAGAACCGGCACAGATGTATGCAAGACCGGCAACAAAATTTGCTGCATCTTTTATTGGAAGTTATAATATAATATCATCTGAAGAATTTCAAAAGATGACTGGAACAAAAGCAGAGTCTGAAACAATCGCATTCCGGCCGGAGAGCGTAAAATTATCTGAAGAAAGACCGGATGAAACGGATAGCTATGTATTCCGTGGAAAAATTGTGGATGGTATTCCGCAGGGAAATGTTTACCGTTATGGTATTGGCTGTGAAGGAGTCAGGATTCATGCAGATGTGCTGTTTCAGGAGACAGGACTTCTCAGAGATTTTACGGAATGCTGGCTGAGTATCAGAAAAGAAGATTGTATTTTGCTGTAGGAGGGATAACTGTGACACTGAATTTTGCACACAGAGGTTTTTCCGGACAGTTTCCGGAAAACACGATGCTTGCTTTTGAAAAAGCAGTAGAAGCAGGCGCGGACGGAATTGAACTGGATGTACAGTTTTCAAAGGACGGAGAACTGGTGATCATGCACGATGAAACGCTGAACCGGACTGCCGGTGTAGATGGCTTCGTAAAGGACTATACGCTGGAACAGCTGAAAGCAATGGATGTTTCCGGCAAATGGGGAGACCGGTATGGAAGTATGGAGATTCCGACATTGAGAGAATACTTTGAGCATTTTAAAGATCTTCCGGTCATTACCAACATTGAGCTGAAAACGGGGATTTTTCCATATCCGGGAATTGAGGAGCGAACACTGGAAATGATTCGGGAATATGAACTGGAAAATAAGATCATTATTTCATCTTTTAATCATTATTCCTGTCTGAAAATGAAAGAACTGGATGAAAAAATGCCATGTGGTCTTCTGGAAGAAAGCTGGATCGTCGGAGCAGGCAAATACGGAAGAAAACTGGGGATGGATTTCCTGCATCCGGCATATCCAATGGTGACAGAAAGTTATGTACAGGATGCGGCTGATCATGGCCTGAAGGTAAATACCTGGACTGTGAATGACTGGGACAGTATGGAATATTTTACAAAGATCGGTGTCAATGCGATCATCGGGAATTTTCCGGATCTTGCAGAAAAGGCATTGAATCCTTATCGATAGAAAAAGGCGCGCAGGAAAAGAAAAATATTTGGGACAGAAAAGGAAAAGTGTGGAAAAACCGAACACTTTTCTTTTTTTGTCTATACAAAAGGACAGAAAATGAAACTATAATATATAATGATAAAAAAGAAGAAAAATCGGAGGAAACACGAATGAAAGAAGTAAAATCGCCAAAGAAGCCGTTACTTTATTATTATGGAATCGTGCTTCTGATCATAATTGTTTTTAATGTGCTTGTAACCCCGATGCTCACAAAAACAATGGTCAAAGAAGTCGATTATGGAACTTTTATGTCGAAGATCGAAGATAAAAAGATTGATGATGTCCAGATTGAGGATAATCAGATCCTTTTTACAGATAAAGATGATAAAAATACCATCTATAAAACAGGCGTGATGGAAGACCCGACTTTGACAGAACGTCTTTACAAGGCTGGTGCAAAATTCTCAAAAGAGATCGATCAGCAACTGTCACCGGTTGCAGGCTTTCTGCTGACAGGAGTACTTCCTCTGATCATCTTTATTGCCTTGGGACAGTACCTGAGCCGCAAAATGATGAATCAGATGGGCGGTAAGAATTCCATGGCATTTGGAATGGGAAAAAGCAATGCCAAAGTTTATGTACCATCAACCGAAGGTATTCGCTTCAGTGATGTAGCCGGTGAAGAAGAAGCAAAAGAAAATCTGCAGGAAATCGTTGATTATCTGCATAATCCGGAGAAATACACCAGGGTTGGGGCTTCCATGCCGAAAGGCGTTCTGCTTGTCGGCCCTCCAGGTACCGGCAAAACCATGCTGGCAAAAGCAGTAGCCGGAGAATCCAATGTACCGTTCTTCTCGATGTCCGGTTCTGAATTTGTGGAAATGTTTGTTGGTATGGGCGCATCCAAAGTTCGTGATCTCTTTAAACAGGCAAAGGAAAAAGCACCTTGTATCGTATTCATTGATGAGATCGATGCCATCGGTAAGAAACGTGACGGACAGATGGCAGGTGGAAACGATGAACGTGAGCAGACCCTGAACCAGCTGCTTGCGGAGATGGATGGTTTTGAGGGAAATAACGGTGTTATTATTCTGGCAGCAACCAACCGTCCGGAATCTCTTGACCCGGCACTGACCCGTCCGGGCCGTTTTGACCGCCGTGTACCTGTGGAACTTCCGGATCTTGAAGGTCGTGAAGCAATCCTTAAGGTACATGCAAAAAAAGTTCAGCTTTCTGACGATGTGGATTTCCATACGATCGCAAGAATGGCCTCAGGAGCTTCCGGTGCAGAGCTTGCCAATATTGTAAATGAGGCAGCTCTTCGTGCTGTTCGTGATAATCGTGAAGTAGTCACAGAAGCAGATCTGGAAGAAAGTATTGAAGTTGTTATTGCAGGATATCAGAAGAAAAATGCGGTACTTTCAGATCAGGAGAAAAAGGTAGTCGCATATCATGAGATTGGACACGCTCTTGTAGCAGCAATGCAGACACATTCTGCACCGGTTCAGAAGATTACGATCATTCCAAGAACTTCCGGCGCGCTTGGTTATACCATGCAGGTAGAGCAGGGAGACAAATATCTTCTGACAAAGCAGGAACTGGAGAATAAGATTGCAACATTTACCGGTGGCCGTGCTGCGGAGGAAGTGGTATTTGGTGAGATAACGACCGGTGCATCCAATGACATTGAACAGGCAACCAAGATTGCCCGGGCCATGATCACCCGCTATGGTATGAGTGATGACTTTGATATGGTGGCTATGGAAACCGTGACAAATCAGTATCTTGGCGGTGACGCATCCCTGGCATGCTCTGCGGATACGCAGAATGAGATTGACCGTAAGGTTGTGGAACTGGTTAAGAGAGAGCATGAGAAAGCGAAAAAAATTCTTCTTGATAACCGTCAGAAACTGGATGAGTTATCCAATTATCTCTATGAAAAAGAGACGATCACAGGAGATGAATTTATGGCAATCCTGAATGGCGAGGCAAAAAAAGAGACAAATACAGAAACGAAAATAGAATCAGGAGCTGAGAAGAAGGAGGCGGATGCAGATGAACAGACGATCTGATATTGGATGGTTTGAATTAATCGTGGGTATCATTCTGATCATATTTGGTGTTGTGATCATGCGTCAGCCGGTAGGGGTACTTACCTGGATCGTGATTCTGTGTGGTGTGCTTGCAATCTTAAGCGGAATTGGGGATATTGTTCTGTATGTCAAAATGGAACACTTTACCGGGTTTGGACCGATCGTTTCACTTGTCACAGGAATCCTGAGTGTGATGGCCGGATTTATGCTCGCGGCACATCCGGAAGCAGGAAACTGGGCGCTTGCAATGATTCTTCCAATCTGGATTATTGCGCATTGTATTTCCAGACTTTCTCATCTGCAGTATATGAAGATGCATTACGGAATGACTTATTATACGATTTCACTGATTCTGAATATCCTTGGTCTGCTCGTTGGAATCCTTCTGATCTTCCGGCCGATGATTACGGTCTTTTCCATGGGTGTGCTTGTAGGAGGCTTTATGATCATTGAGGGAGTGGAGCTCATTCTTGTTGGACTGGACGGCAGACAATATTACAGATAAAAAAGAAATACTGAAAACAGAATACACCTAATCTTCACAGTTACTTTAAAGTAAAATTAAAGTTCCACCTGTATAGTGTACTTATCGAAACGAGATAACAAAGCGGATCAGAACCGCAGTACAGTATAGAAAGGTGGAACTTTTTTATGAAGAAAAAATATGTAGCAGTGATGTTGGGACTGGTATTAAGCATGTCAACGGCAAGTGTTTATGCGGCAGGAAGTACAGCAGTGATCGTAGCTGCAGACAGTTCATCTGACAGCAGCACGGACGATTCATCAGGAGATGACAAGAATGCACCGCAGGGAGAGAAACCGGACGGTGAACCGCCGGCCAAACCGGACGGAGATAACAGTGAACCTCCGACAGGAGAGAAACCGGATGGAGAACCGCCGCAGGGTGATGGACAGGGAGGACCTGGAGGAGCACCTGGCGGACAGTCCAAGGGAGTGGAGAGCTACGATGCGGCAAATGATTACACAGAAGACGCAACGGTAGATGGCGAAACACTGAGTTCCACAGGAACCGACGAGAACGTGGCTCATATTTCGGACGGAGCAAAGGTATCAATCAAGAATTCAACGATCACAAGAGAATCTTCTGACAGTCAGGGAGGCGATAACTCCAGTTTTTATGGTGTTGGAGCAGCAGTCCTTGCAACAGACGGAGAGGCTTATGTAAGCAATTCTACGATCGATACAGACTCCAAGGGAGCAGCCGGACTGTTTGCCTACGGAGATGGAACAGTCTATGCGGCAAATGATACGATCACTACCAAACAGGATACTTCAGGCGGAATTCATGCAGCGGGTGGTGGAAAGCTTTATGCATGGGATATGACGGTTGAGACAAATGGTGAATCTTCCGCAGCAATCCGAAGTGATCGCGGAGGTGGAACCATGGTCGTTGATGGCGGAACTTATACTTCCAATGGTGTTGGTTCTCCGGCAATCTACAGTACCGCGGACATTTCTGTAAACAATGCAACGCTTACTGCAAACGGATCTGAAGCAATCTGTATTGAAGGCCTGAATTCGATTCATCTGTTTGATTCGGATCTGACAGGAAATATGAGTGATGATGAGCAGAATGACTGCACCTGGAATGTGATTCTTTATCAGAGTATGTCCGGTGATTCTGAAGTCGGAAACAGTACTTTCGAGATGAATGAAGGCTCTCTGACCGCGAAGAACGGTGGTATGTTCTATACAACCAATACAGAGTCTACCATTACACTTTCGGATGTAGATATCACTTATGCAGATGAGAATGATTTCTTCCTGAAATGCACGGGAAACAGTAACCAGAGAGGCTGGGGCGAAAACGGTAAGAACGGTGCGGACTGCCTGTTTACTGCAGCCAAACAGGAAATGCAGGGCGATGTGGTTTGGGACAGCATCAGTCAGCTTGATTTCTATATGACAGATGGAAGTATACTTATCGGTGCAGTAACAGATGATGAAAGTAACGCCGGAGAAGGCGGAGACGGATACTGTAACATCTATATTGGCGAAGGATGTACATGGACGGTAACCGGTGACAGTACACTTACCAGTCTTTCCAACAGTGGAACGATCGTGGATGATAAAGGGAACACCGTTACTGTAAAAGGAACGGATGGAACTGTTTACGTAGAAGGCGAAAGCGATTATACTGTAACTGTAGATTCTTATTCAGACAAAGCAGATCTGTCCGGTGCCTCTTCCACAACACAGTGGTCTGATTATGAGGTGACGAAACCGGAGGAACTTGCCTGATCATAAAGGAGCGGACGTATGAGACTTTTACTTGCAGAAGATGAAAAAGAGCTTTCGGATGCACTGGTGGCAATTCTGAAACACAACAATTATTCCGTGGATGCAGTTTATAATGGAGAAGACGCCTTGCATTATCTAGAAGCAGATAACTATGACGGTGCAATATTGGATATCATGATGCCGAAGATGGATGGCATCACGGTATTGCAAAATATCCGTGCGAAAGGCAATGATGTTCCGATACTGATCTTCACTGCCAAATCTGAAGTGGATGACCGTGTACTTGGTCTGGATAGCGGTGCGGATGATTATCTCAGCAAACCATTTGCTGCAAAGGAACTTCTGGCAAGGATACGTTCTGTAACAAGGAGACGGACGGAAGCGGTAAGCTCTGTATTGAATGTAGGAAATCTTTCTCTGGATTGTACAACGTTTGAATTAAAATCCTCCACAGATACGATAAGGCTTCCCAACAAAGAATTCCAGATCATGGAGCTTCTGGCAGCGAATCCGGGACAGGTGATATCCACAGAACGCTTTATGGAGAAAATCTGGGGTTATGACAGCGAAACAGATGTAGGCGTTGTGTGGGCCTATATTTCCTACCTGAGAAAGAGACTGACAGAGCTTGAAGCCAATGTAAAGATCAAAGTGGCCCGTGGTCAGGGATATTATCTGGAGATACAGTCATGATACGAGATCTGAGAAAGAAATTTATTCTGGTAGCAATGTTGTCCACGATGGTAGTGCTTACTGCAATCATGGGAGTTGTCAATATCAGCAATTATATGGATGTACTTGAACGCGCGGATGAAATGACTGATCTTCTGGCACAGAATGACGGGAATTTTCAGGATGATTCGAAGGATACAGAACCGCCTGTGAAGCCGGAGGACCAGCAAGCTCCCCTGGAGAAACCGCAGGGAGATGAAAAAGGTCATTTCTCTGCGGAGACACCGTTCGAGACGCGTTATTTTATTGTGACAGAAGATAAAGATGGTGAGATCACAGACTGTGATCTGGACAGGATCGCGGCGGTTGATGAGGACACCGCAGAGGAATATACACAGGAAGTCAGCGCGAAAACGAGAAGTACAGGTTTTCTTGGAATCTATCGTTACAGAGTGACTGAGACAGAGGATGGCGTAAAATATGTATTTCTTGATTGTCGTCGGGAAATCTCTAATTTTCGTACAGTGCTGGTCACAACAGTATCCGTTTCTTTTCTCGGTCTGGCAGCAGTTTTTGTACTTGTGGTGATTTTTTCCAGAATGGTTTTCCGACCGGTGGAAGAGAGCATTCAAAAGCAGAAACGTTTTATTACGGATGCAAGCCACGAGTTGAAGACGCCACTGACGATCATTGATGCCAATACAGAGGTGCTGGAAATGGAAAGTGGAGAATCTCAGTGGACAAAAAGCACACGTAAGCAGATCCAGAGGCTGACGGGACTGGTACAGCAGCTGGTGACGCTGAGTCGGCTGGATGAGGAAAAAGGCCTCCAGGATATTGCAGAGTTTAATCTTTCTGAGGCGATTGCAGACAGTGTACAGCCATACGAAGCTCTGGCGCAGACAAAGGAGAAAAAACTGGTACTTGAGATAGAGAAGAATATTTTTTATGCAGGAGATGAAAAATCTGTCCGGCAGCTGACGGGAATCCTGATGGATAATGCAGTGAAGTATTCTTCAGAAAAGGGAAATATCAGACTGATATTGAAGAAAAAAGGAAAGAAGATTCTTCTGGAAGTGTACAATGATGCGGAGGAACTTCCGCAGGGAAAGCTGGATGTATTGTTTGAGAGATTTTACAGACTGGACAGTTCCAGAAATTCAGGTACAGGTGGATCTGGTATTGGCCTGTCAGTTGCGAAAGCGATCGTGCAGGCACATAAGGGAAAAATCTCAGCAGAAAACAAAAATGGAAATGGATTAACGGTCGAGATTATCCTATAAATATAATAATAAGATATTAAATATCACATGAAGGCAAAAGATACTTTTGTGTGATATTTTTTCTGCATTTCGGCTAAAACATAAAATAAGATATGCTTACATTGATTGAGATAAATGCCTGAATGTAGTAAAATATAAATGATTGTACCTAAAAATAAAACTTCTTATATTTCGGTGAAACAGAGGTATTTCGAAGAAAATAAAGGAGGAGAAGGTTTGACAAAAGAAGGTTATACAGTCAATCGCATAAAGAGACATCTGTTTTATATATTGATGGTAGTGAGTCTGGGAAGTGTCTGTGTCCTGCAGTTCTTTGGACCGACAGAACACAATAATTCAAAGACAGAAGAGGCTCTCCTTTATCAGGGCGAATTTGTCTGGGAGAAAACAGATGGAAGCAGAGAAATGATCGAGGTTCCAGGCAAATACGAAGTACCTGCCAAAACGACAATGACGATCATAACACAGTTGCCGGAAAATTATACGGAAAGTATGTTGGCAATTCGCTCTTCTCTTCAGTCTGTCCGATTTTATGTGGATGGAGAGCTACGTGCAGAGTACGATACTTCTGAAGAAAGAGTTGTCGGAAAGAATTCAGCAAGTTGTTATGTATTTTGTCCAACATCTGCAGAGGATGCGGGTAAAGAAGTTCGTATCGAATTACAGACGAATACAAATAAATATTCCGGTGTAGTAAATGCGGTTTATTGTGGAAATGCGGTGGAAATCTGGGGATATCTGTTTCGGACATATGGACTGGAGACAATTATTGCCTTCTTTCTGTTGTTTGCGGGAATTGTTACGATCATTTTTGGATTCTCGCTTGGAATTGCCTATCAGACGAAATTTGATATGGAATATCTGGGCTGGTGTGTTTTTGTGGCAGCAGTCTGGATGCTTGGTGAATCCAAAATGCGGCAGCTGTTCGTTCCAAATCCGTCAGCACTGTCAACTTTGTGTTTCGTAATGATCATGTTAAGTCCGATTGCAATCGGATATTATATGGATACGCTGCTGAAGGGAAGATATCGGAAAATCTTTGGAGTAGTAGAAAATATAGCGTTTTTGAATCTCCTGATCTGTTCAGTGCTCCATATTTTGGGAATTGTGGATTATATAGAGTCTCTTCCGGTTGCCCATATGATTCTTGTGGGAACAGTTCTGATCGTGTTTATTACTATGATCTGTGATCTGAAACGAGGATATGTGTCAGAAAAATATACTTTTCTCAGTATTATACTGGCAATGGCGGCTGCTGTAACAGAGTCGCTTCTGGTTTATTTCAGAGTTTCTACATCGGGAATCTTTATAGGAACCGGAATGCTCATACTGTTGTGTACAAATCTGTTGAAAACGATCAGAAATATTCAGAAAATGGAAAGCCAGCGTCAGAGAGCTGAGATGAATAAGCGCAGGAAACAGATGGAAACCATGTCGCTTCAGATGATGCAGACACTTTCTACAACGATTGAGGCGAAGGATGAGTATACAAGAGGACATTCTCATCGAGTAGCAGAATATGCAGCTCTGATCGCAGAAGAGCTGGGATGGGATAAAAAAGAAATCAAAAATCTCAAAAATGCAGCACACCTGCATGACATCGGTAAGATCTGTATTCCGGATAATATTCTGAATAAACCGACCAGGCTGACAGAAGAAGAATTCCAGGTGATTAAGGAACATACCGTCATTGGGGCAGAGATATTAAAAAATATTACATTGATCAGTCATGTAAAAGAGGTGGCCCGGAGCCATCATGAAAGATATGATGGTATGGGATATCCGGATGGACTGAAGGGCGAAGAAATTCCATTATATGCTCGAGTTATAACCGTAGCGGACAGTTACGATGCCATGAAGTCAAGGAGAATTTACAGAAATCCGCTCGATGATCAGATCATATATAATGAAATAGCCAGAAACTGTGGATCGCAGTTTGATCCTCAAATTGCAGGGGTATTTCTGAAAATGTTGAATGAGAATCGTGTGGTGATCAGGGAAGAGTGTGCACTTGTTAATAAAGAAGACAATCTTTCGAAGATGGAAATAGAAATAGAAAAATTTATTTCCGATGTTATGATCACAATGAAGGCGCAGGAGGACAGCGAGGGTCTTGATTTCCTTACGGGGCTGCCAATGAGAAACCGTGGAGAAAAGCTTGCAGCACAGTTTATACAGCAGGATAACGGATATCTGGTATTCTTGGATATGGATAATCTGAAAAAGATGAATGATCTCTATGGACACAAGGCCGGGGACAGGGCGCTGAAACTGCTTGGTTCTTTACTGATGGAATATGCACAGCATTCGGTTGTCTGCCGTCTGGGCGGAGACGAGTTCCTGATGTTTGTGCCAGGTGTATCAAAGGATGAGATTGTAAAGATCGTCACAGGAATTCAGGAAAAATTTGAACAGAATAAAGAAAAAGATGCGGAGATCCGTTGTGCTTCTGTTTCTGTTGGAATTTGTGAAGTAATTAAAGGAGATCCTTTTGAAGAGTGTTATTCGAAAGCAGACAAGGCTCTGTATCATGTAAAGCAGAATGGAAAGGGAAGCTATTTCTTCTACCAGCAGATGGAGAATGAGCAGGTGGCAGATCCCGGTACCGGCAAAGATCTTGCACTTATCGCGAAAGCACTTCGTGACAGTGGAAATTATTCAGGTGCACTGAATCTGGAATATCGTGAGTTTGCCAAGCTTTACGAATATATGAAGCATCTGGGTGACAGATACAGATATCAATGCTATCTGGTTATGGTGACACTGGAAACAACATCAAATTCTGTCATGCATATTGAGAATATTGAGCAGGCACTGGAGCGTATGGAACAGGCGATCCGAAAGAAGATCAGAAGTGTTGATGCATGTACACGCTACAGTTCCATGCAGTATCTGGTCATTCTTTTTGAGGCAGATGAATCAAAAATTTCGGATATCATGGAACGTATCTTTGCACAGTATGACGAACTGACGGGAAGAGACAGCCTGATTCCGAAATACGAATATATTCCGATGGTAGAAAAAAACAGTAAAGAAGAATAGAAACATAAAGAGTAGCTCATAATAAAAGAGGCTGTCGCAATCTGCGGCAGCCTCTTTGAGGTTAAAGAATGTTCGACCTGAATCAGAATAAGCGATTAAAGAACATCTTCTCTGCGGATATATCCAGGATGTCCTTCTTCTGCGATGATCTCATTGCCGTGGATGACCTTGGCCCATTTATCCATTACCTGATTTTCAAGATGAGCATTCTCGCCGACAACAGTATGAGACAATACAACGCTGTTTTTAATGACAGCACCGGCTTTGATCTGGCATCCACGTCCGATAACGGAGTTTTCGACTGTTCCTTCGATCAGACAGCCATTGGAGATAACAGAATTCTTGACAGATGCACCTTCCAGATACTGAGTCGGGCAGGAATCATTGGTTCTTGTGTAGATTGGCCAATCAGGATTGAACAGTGCATCTGCTGTCTTGAAGTCGATCAGAGAGATATTTGCATTGTAGTAGCTGTTGAAATCTGTAATAGAAGCAAAGAAACCTCTGTGGGCAACACCACGGATATCAAGCTCTCCTGCAAGACTGTTGACAATATGTGGCAGAGTGTACATGGAAGAGATCTTTCTGGCTTTTTTGATAAGCTCAATGAAAAGCTCTTTTTTCATAATGTAAGTATCCATGAAGATGTTGCGTTTCTGAGCGCTTCCACGGTTCTTTTCGATGGATTCAACACCTTTTTGTTTATTCAGGTTCAGAATATCACAGTTGATAAATTCTTCTCTTGCGTTATCTACAGACTGATACAGAAGAGTGATATCTGCTTCAGAATCAATGTGTGTCTGAAGGAGCTCGGCGTAATTCTGCGCATATACCATGTAAGATGGTGCGATGATCACATATGGCTCATGCATACGCTCGATGAATTCGATGTTTTCGTAGAAAGCAGCGATATCTGTGTTGTATACGTCGTTTTCAGTACTGTTCTGTGCGAACATAAGCTGAAGTTTGCCGCGTTTGGAGTTGATGTTGTAATGACGGCCGGTTCCGAGGTGTTCAGCCAGAGAACGCGGTTTGTTTCGTACATATACCTGAATGTGGTCAATTCCACTGTTGCTCATATTTGAAATAGGAAAGTCGATGACACGATATCTTCCAAGGAAGGAGAAAGCACCGATCGGGCGGTACTGCTGCATTCCATCTACTTTAATATGGGTTCCGGAAGATGTGACAATTCCAAATGCTCTTGCCATATTATTCTACCCCCTTTACACGTTTGGACACGAGTTCGATATTTTCACTGTCTGGACTGCCCACAACAGCATCCTGGCCGATTTTGACATTGTCGGCAACAAGAGCACGCTGTACAATGGCACCAGCTTCAACTTCTACGCCCGGCATCAGCACACTGTCAATGATCTTTGCGCCTTCTCCGACTTTGCATCCGGTGAACAGCACGGAATGTTTGACTTCACCCTCTACAACACAGCCCTGTGTGATGAATGCTTTGTCAATCCTGGCGTTTGATCCGATGTACTGAGGAAGAGCAGGTGTGTCTTCCGTGTAGATCCTCCATGTTGGATCGTTCAGATTCAGCTCATTTCTGGAATCAATGAGGTCCATATTTGCTTCCCAGAGAGAGTCGATGGTTCCGACATCTTTCCAGTAACCTTTGAATTTATATGCGGCAAGTGTTTTATTGTCGTTAAGGAGACACGGGATAACATCCTTACCAAAGTCATGGTGGGAATCAGGATTCTTCATATCTGCAAGAAGGATCTTGCGGAGAAGCTTCCAGTTGAAAATATAAATACCCATAGAAGCAAGATTGCTCTTCGGATGCTCTGGTTTTTCTTCGAATTCAACGATGCGGCCGTTGCCATCTGTGTTCATGATACCGAAACGGCTTGCTTCTTTCATCGGTACTTCAATGACTGCGATTGTTGCATCGGCATTCATTTCCTTATGGTAATCCAGCATTTTGTCGTAATTCATTTTATAAATATGGTCACCGGAAAGAACTAAGAGATATTCCGGGGAATATTTATCGATAAAATCGATATTCTGAGAAATCGCATCGGCAGTACCTCTGTAAACATCAAGATCTGCGTCTGCTTTTTCACGTGGTGGAAGAACGAAGACACCGCTTTCTCTGGCATCAAGTCCCCAGCGTCCGCCAGCTGCTACATAACTATTCAGAAGAACGGATTCGTACTGAGTCAGTACTCCGACAATGTCCACTCCGCTGTTAGCGCAGTTGCTGAGCGGGAAATCAACAATGCGGTATTTTCCGCCATATGAAACTGCCGGCTTGGCTACTTTGTTGGTGAGTTCATGAAGACGGCTTCCACGTCCGCCAGCCAGGATCATCGCTAACATGTTGTTTTGTTTCATAGTGAACCCTCACTTTCCTTTTAGATTGCTTATATAAATCTATTATACATTTTTTACAAAAACATTTCTACATTTTTGAGCAAAAAAGTGCGATTTAATTGATGATTTTTTTTTATGATTGTTAAGTGTGTATTAAATTGATGGAAAAAGTTCGACAAAAACATAAAAAAGTAACAAAAATAGAGAGGCGGGCGAGAAATACTGTATACAAGACTGGAAAGGAGCGGACAATCACTGGACGAAAAGCATGTTTTACGTTATAATAACAAGGTTAAAGGGAAAAATAAAAGTGCTATTTGACGGATGAGAGGGATATAGTGAACAGACGAGAAGATTTTAAACGTTTTATAGTATTTTGTCTGGCAAGTCTTGTTGTGATTGCACAGACGGCTGTTTTTGCATATATCTGGTATGACTATTACAGAGGACTTATTTTTGAACCTTTCTGGAGAAAAGGTAACTGGGTTCTGATCGCGATCTACGGATTGATCAATGTTTTGTTTTCCAGACTTTATGGAGGACTGAAGGTAGGATATCTGAAGCGCATAGATGTGTTTTATTCTCTGACGCTGGCTACGATCTGTACAAATATCGTGACATATTTTCAGATCACGCTGATCAACCGATGGTTCCTGAAACCATGGCCAATGGTAGAGATGACACTGATTCAGTTTGTGATCATCCTTGTATGGATATGGGGTTCCAGATATATTTATTCAAAATTATATCAGGCAAGGAAACTTCTGGTGATTTATGGAGACCGTGATCCTGGTGATCTGATCAGTAAAATGAATTCCAGACGTGATAAATATGATATCAGCGGAAAAGTTCATATCAGTGTGGGTGAGAAAGAAATTTATCGGATGATGAAGGAATATGATGGAGTGATCATATGGGATCTTCCGGCGAATATCCGTAACCGTTATCTGAAACATTGTTTTGCACATTCTATCCGGTGCTATCTCAGTCCGAAGATTTCTGATGTGATCCTGATGGGAAGCGAACGCATTCATTTGTTTGATACACCGCTTCTTGTTGCGAAGAACATGGGACTTTCTATTGAGCAGCGTGCAGCGAAACGGCTGTTGGATATTATTATTTCTGGCATCGGAATCATAGTTGCATCTCCGCTGATGCTGATTATTGCATTGTGTGTGAAGCTTTATGACAGAGGCCCGGTCTTATATCGACAGGAAAGACTTACGGAGGGTGGAAAACCATTTAAGATCTGTAAGTTCCGCAGTATGTGCGTGGATTCCGAGAAGAACGGTGCAAGACTTGCATCCAAACATGACAGCAGGATCACCCCGGTAGGAAGAGTGCTCCGCAATCTGCATCTGGATGAACTGCCTCAGTTATTTAATGTATTTATGGGGGATATGTCTCTGGTTGGACCGAGACCGGAAAGACAGACGCTTGTCCGCGAATACTGCAAGGAAATTCCAGAGTTTTATTATCGCCTGAAGGTTAAAGCAGGACTTACCGGTTATGCGCAGGTATATGGTAAATACAACACCACACCTTATGATAAACTGAAGCTGGACCTGTTCTATATTGAGAATTACTCTTTTGTACTTGACCTGAAACTGCTTATGATGACAGTGAAGATATTCTTCCAGAAAGAAGTTTCTGAAGGAGTAAATGATAATCAGACAAATGCACTGAAGGATTCAGTGGATCCGGTAAAAGAACTTTCTGAGAAAGAACCGGTGGATCCGGAAGAAAAAGAATAAGCCACGGGGGTTTACCCCGTGACTTTTTTTCAGCTTTTTTCCATAAAAGCTACATATTCATCAAGGACTTCGTCCGGATCACCGATTCGCTTGATTTGTCCTTCGTGCATCCACATAACAGTATCGCAAAGCTGTTTCAGAGTTTCGATACTATGGGAGACGATAACTACGGTACGATCTTTGTTGGAGATCAGGCTCTTCATCTTTTCATAGCTCTTCTTTTTGAATTTCTGGTCGCCGACACTCAATACTTCGTCGATCAGCATAATGTCTGTTTCAAGAATAGCTGTGATGGAAAAAGCCAGTTTGGAATACATACCGCTGGAATAAGTTCTGACTGGCATATCAATGAACTCGCCGATTTCAGCAAAATCAATGATTTCCTGTTCTTTGGCTTTGACCTGTTCTTCAGTAAAACCAAGAAGCATACCGGAAAGAGTGATATTTTCACGGCCGGTCATCTCACGGATGAAACCGACACCGATGGACAGGAGTGAAATACTGTGTCCGTTCAGGTCAATAGAACCACTGTCCGGAGAAAAGATACCAGCCAGTGCGTTCAGTGTGGTGGATTTTCCACTTCCGTTCTTACCGATGATACCAAGGATCTCGCCTTCGCGAACGTAGAAGGAAATTCCTTTTACTGCAACAAAACGGTCAGGTTTCTGACGTTTCAGATGAAGCAGAGTTTTCTTAATAGAAGTTTTTTTCAGATTCTGGTAGCTGATAACCAGATCTTTGACTTCGATTGCATGCTTTTCTTCCATATTAAATCACCTTTACATAGCTGTTTTCGCTCTTATAGATTTTGCGGATACCAAGGGCACAGAGTACCAGCCCGATCAGGAACCACAGAAGCAGAAGCTTACGATGAGGTGCCTGTCCGTAGATTACGCACTGACGCATGGATGTGATCAGAAATGCGATCGGGTTTCCCTTGCCGATGTAGCTGTTGTATGGTGCCGGCAGACGACTCATGATGTTCCAGAATACACCGGTCAGGTAGAATACAAGACGAAGTGCGATACGCAGAACATTGCCAAGGTCTTCTACAAATACACCATAATGAAGCAGAAAACAACTGATACCAAAAACTACAGTAACCAGTGTGATCAGAATTGGAATCACATACAGGATATTCAGAGTCAGCGGAACGCGCCATATAGCAAGCATAGCAACAATGATCAGCAGAGAAATGCACATCTTGAAGCCGTTGACACATATTCTGATAACCAGAAGGATGAATTTTGGTATATATACTTTGGATACGATTGGTTTGTTGTTCTTGATGATCTTGACACTCTGCAACAGACACTTGTTAAAAAAGTCCCAGAGAGTGATGCCGACAAAAACGAAGATCGCAAAGTACTGTTCTTTAGACTTAAATACATATCCGAACATGAATACATAGATCAACATGAAGCACAGAGGATCCAGTACCCACCAGAGCCAGTTCAGATAGGAATTGGCTACTTCGGCTTTCAACTGGGCTTTAGAAGAGTAAATGGCATACTTCCAGTACTTCTTCATGTCATCCCTAAATCGTTTAAACATAAAATCCGCTCCTATATTTTCTTTATTAAATTATAGAACCCCCAGTAATCTGAGGGCTGTGACCTTACTTATCATACACTACCAAAGGTTTGTTGACAAGAGAAATCTATTGTTCTTTCTTTATTATTTTGCAAGAAAGCTTGTATTTTGCAGGAAAAAGCTTGACTTATATAGTATGGTTGTGCTAAACTAGACGAGCGACATGGAAGTTAGGTCTTTTTTTTATGCCCGAAAAAGGCAAAAAGGCCCACGCAAATGAAAACACTGGAGGTGGAAGTTGTGCGCGTTAAGATTACATTGGCATGTACGGAGTGCAAGCAGCGTAACTACAATATGACCAAGGAGAAAAAGAATCATCCTGAGCGTCTTGAAACAAAGAAATATTGTAAGTTCTGCCGTACCCATA
>OLOZ01001151.1_pt1 | contig 19382 bp, 16 predicted proteins | sample 1673021 | NCBI WGS metagenome assembly OLOZ01 (sample SAMEA3136747, study PRJEB25190) | human gut metagenome | biome: human gut; feature: human-associated habitat; material: faeces | place: Austria | collected 2013 | reverse complement strand
AATGAAGCATTATCTGCAGCTAAGAGTGCATCGAAAAAAGGAAATTATTCCGATATTGGAAACAACCTTGTATCTGGAATATCCGAAGCACTCAACACAGCCAAGTCAAGATCATCAGAAACGGTACAAGAGATTATTGATCAGCAGACAAGTAAAGTTTCTTCAAAGCACGATACAGCAGAGAAAAATCTTCAAGATAAGATCAGTAAGACAAAAAATAAAAAGAAAAAAGCAAAATTAAAAAAACAGCTGAAAAAGTTAAAGAAGCAGAATGCTGCAGAAGAAAAGCAATTAAAAATTGCGGGAGAAAAAACGGCAGCAGCATACAATGATGCATTTGAGAAAGAAGCTGATCGATTAAATAAGATTGCACAGGAAAAACTACAGGAACTGTCAGATGAATACCAGGAAGCGTATAACAACATCAAGAGCAAGATGGACAGTTTAACTGATAAACAGCAATCTTGGGGAAATATCTATAACCTTGATCAGAATATCATGGACATTGAAAAGTATCAAAAGAACTTGAAGTCGCTAGAAAACAAGATTCCTGAGTCTATGATGGAAAAGATTCTCGGAATGGATATTGATGCAGGAAACGCTTATATGGCATGGTTTCAGCATATGTCAGAAGCTGAACAGCAGGCTTACATTAATAAGTGGAATCAGCAACAGAGCATGTCCAAAACATTTTCTGAAAACTTCTTTGGAGATGATCTCGCAAAACTTCAAGTGAATTATGAATCTGAAATGAAAGCAGTCACAGATGATCTGCAGAAAGAGATGAAACAGGCAGGAGTTAATATTGCTAAGGGATTAACTGCAGGTATGGAAAGCGAAATCAGAAATCTCAGTAAATCCATGAAGAAAATCTGCCAGAATATTATTAAGACAGCCAAAAAGACACTTAAGATTCATTCCCCATCTCGAGAATTTGCAAAGATTGGTTCCTATGATATTCAAGGAGCAATCAAAGGACATGAAAAAGAAGCACCAAATTTGTATAAACAAATGGGAACGATTTCTCAGAACATGGCACAAAAATTTGCAAAAGCGAAGTTGAACGTTCAAGATATTCAGTCAAGGATGCAGGATGCGATCAACCTGCAGATGCAGACGATCACAACAAGAATGCAGCCAGTTGTGCAAACAGATTCAGCTAATGGATCAGAATCAATAGTTTATACTGGACCAGAACGAATTGAGGTGCCTGTGATTGTAGATGGTCGAGAGATTACAAGAGTAATCGCCCCTTACATGGATACAGAATTAAGTACAAGAGCAACACGAAAATCAAGAGGAGGTGTATAGTATGCCAGGAACATTAGGAGTCACGATCGGAGAAAAACATACCTTAAAGGATTGGAATCTTGGATGGACTGCGATCACTCTTGGTTTTCCGGAACCAAAAACATATGAACTGGATATTCAAGGAGCAGATGGAACACTGGATATCACTGAAGCGGTTACTGGCGGAGATGTGAAGTACAAGAATCGTAGTCTTTCCTTAGAATTTGAAACTCCGGACGAAGACTTTTTTGAATGGGGATCTATTGTATCGGACATTGCAAATTACCTGGTTGGTAAGAAAATGAAGATCATACTCGATACTGATCCATCTTTTTATTACATTGGCCGACTTACGATTGATGTCGAAAAGACAGATCGTATAAATGGAAAGCTTGTAATGTCCGGAGAAGTTGATCCATATAAGTATGAAGTTGCTTCGTCTCTGGAAGATTGGTTATGGGATGATTTTAATTTTGAAACTGATATCATCCGTGAATATGGAAACATCAAAGTTTCTGGAAAATACGAGCTAAATATTTATGGAAGAAGAAAGAGAGTGATCCCTGTGATCGAATGCGATACACCGATGCAGGTTACATATAACGGGGTCACTTATGACCTTCCAAAGGGTAAAAGTAAAGTGTTCGATATCTGGTTATCAGAAGGGGATAACCTTTTAACGTTTACAGGTAATGGGACAGTTTCTGTTGATTATCGGGGAGGTAGTTTATAAATGTACAAGATACTATGTGATGGGAAAACGCTGCACGATGTCCGTGATCCGGATTATCAGGTGCTTAGTCCTAAGATATCATTGGAATTAAATAAAACAGGAAATCTTGATTTTGGGATGTTACAAACGCATCCTCACGTTAACGATATCAATAAGTTAAAATCTCGAATCGATGTTTATGAAGATGTTGAACTGTTATTTTCCGGAAGAAGTTTAACGGATGAAAAAGATTTTCAAAACACAGGGCAGATCTCTTGTGAAGGAGAGCTGTCTTTTTTGTTAGATTCAATTCAGCGACCGCATAATTACGGAACCGAAACAACAGAAGCTGGGACAGCCGATACCAATATAGAGATTTTTAAAAGATTGATTCAAGAGCATAATTCACAGGTAGAGGAAGCAAAGAGATTTGAAATCGGCGTGATCGATATCGAAAGTGTTACGATTCCAAGTTTATCGACAAATTATGAGAAGACCTGGGATTTTATTAATTCCAATTTTTTGGAGAAATATGATGGATATCTTCGTGTCCGGTATGATGGGAACGTGCGATATCTCGATTACGTAAAGCAGTATGGAAACGTAAGTAATCAGGTCATTAGATTTGGAGAAAATCTTCTTGATCTGAAGAAATACTCTAAGGCAGAAGACATTAAAACAGCGATCATCCCAGTTGGAAAAGATAACGTGACAATCACAACAGCGAATGGACACAATGGAACAGATTATGTATATAACCAAGACGCGGTAAATTTGTATGGTTGGATTTATGACAAGGTTGATTTCTCTGAGGTATATGATCCAGACAAACTACTGGAAGAAGCAAATAAATATCTGCAGAAGTGCATCAACTTAGCAATCACGATTGAACTTACAGCTGTTGATCTGCATATGATCGACGTTGATATTAACGCAATCAGACTTGGAGATCTTGTTCCTTGCATATCTACACAGCATGGAATCATGAGCACGTTTGGAGATGTGAGCACGTACTATCTTGTAAGTAAATATGAGCTAGATTTGGAAAATCCGGCTAATAATAAAATAACACTTGGAAGGACGATCAGTTCTCTGACAGATACTGTTGCAGGTACGAATAATGTAAAAGGAATGATACAAACACTATCAGTTGCATCGAGTGAAGCTATTGCAAAAGCCGCGGCAGCAGAAAAAAATGCAGAAAATGCAGCAAAAACAGCGGGAAGTGCAGCCGGAGCAGTCGAAGAAGTCCAAAAAAGCATTAATGGCAGAACTGTAGGAAACAATTACGGAAACGTCCCTTATATAGCTGAAGAAGGGACAATGCAAGTAGGGAAAACAATAGAATTTCATTCAAGCGATAATTATCCGGAAAGTGATGGATCATTATATGTCGAGGATGGAGTTCTTTATTTTAAGGATAAATTAGGCACAATTAAAACAATTCAGATGCAGGAGGTAATCAATAATGGCGAAAATACAGGAATTACTGGATAATTTGTTACACAAGAAGCTCGGACGAGATGTAAGGCAAAGCATCCACGACAGCATTGAGCAATGTTATAAAGATGCGACTGGGCATCCTGACTCGGTTGCTGCGGTTATAAAAGAAAACAAAGAAATGCAAGAGCATTTGGATAATACGCCATATATGACTGTAGAAGAATGGGAGTCAGAAGATCTTCCAGTGCATACGATTAACGACGATGAGATTGGTGTGGCTTCAACGTGGAGCAGTGAAAAGATCAATGGAAAAATTCAGGAGGTTTTTCAAAATGCCAGTAACGGAAAAAATAAACTTGCCACCGCTATTGGCAATGGAGCAACGGCAGATATGACATGGGATCAGTTGGCAGGTAAGGTATTACAGTTCAATTATCAGCATAAGTCGGGTGAGGGAATGGTGTATTTTGATAAAGCTTTTAATAATGTAGTAGTTTGGATTATCGCTGGAGGAAACTATGGAGAAGATTGGACAGGATTTTGTGCAATAAAGCATATGGAAGGTGCAACTAAAGATGAATATGAAATAAAAGCTGGAACTGATGACGTATCATCTTATGGAATTAAAAGTGATGGAAGCCAGGCATATGCAAAAACATATCCCGCGAATGAGACTCATAATACTTGCTATTACTACTGTTATCAGATTGGATATAACTAGGAGGGAGAACGATAATGGGAAAGAATGGAATTCTAAAAAATAAAGCGGGTGAACAGATTTTTCCAGCGACGACGGCTGATCAAGTGGCATGGGATAAGACGACAAACTTGAAACAAGCGATGGCTAAGCAAGACGCAAGAATATCTAATCTTGCAAAGCTTCCTAGCGGATCAACTACAGGAGATGCTGAACTGCAAGATATCCGCACCGGAGAAGATGGTACGGTATACGATAATGCTGGAGAAGCAGTTAGACAGCAAATTGGTTCACTAAAGGAATCTATAGAACAGCTAAAACAGGACGGAGAAACTGGTTCTGGAACGGGATTTTCCGCAGAAGCGATTAACAAATTGGAAGAAGTAGGAAATTATCTTACATACACTACTGCCGATGGCGGTTCGAAATGGAAAGAATTAATTTCGATTTTAAGAAGTGGTTCTGGTGGAAGTGGTTCTGGTGGAAGTGGTTCTGGTGGAAGTGGTTCTGGTGGAAATGTAACGACAGGAGTTCCGAAAGATGGCTTATTGAGTTACTTTGATTTAAGAAATAGCGAACCTACAGTAGATACAAGCAAAGGGAAAACATCATACTTGGCAACAGTAGGATCAGGATGCTTGTTTGCATGGAGTGCAACGTCACATACAACAAGTGACAAATACGGAACGAAGATGGCAAGAGCAATTATGTATGATAAATACGGTGGAACAACAACAAGCAGTTGCGGAACAGCATTTACGTGGTGCTTCATGGGGTACAATGGTTTGATGGCATCGAGTAGTTATATTGCATTGTCTAACATTACGGCATTTTGCGTAAATCCAACATATAATACATCATCATCAACAACAAGATTAGGAGCAACAGGTGTTAGTGGAAGCTCAAAATCAGGATATACAACAGTATTTGTTGTTGTAGATGGAGATAATCTAAAAATATATGTTAATGGTGAGCTGTATAAAGAATATAATGGGGCAGATTATTCGGACTTTAAAAGTTGGTACAGCAAGTTAGAAGTCGGAGCTATTGTAACAAATGCAGATAACTACTTTACAGCAATGGCAATTTATAACAAAGCATTATCAGCGGTAGAACTAACAGAAGTACAGGCGTATTTTGAAACATTGGAGGTGGCATAATGGCATTGTACGACATTAATGGAGTTGAAATTGCATCTGGTGGAACCGAGTCCTCTGGCTTTGATGTTACAGATTACGCATTATTTACCGACAATGAGGGTTCAGCAAGACAGGCAATTTTGACATATAAAGGAAAGCGGTTATATCCTAAAAATTACAATGACCAAAGACTCGATAAGATAAAAATCTATAATGGAGGATTGATGATAAGTTTAGGTGATTCATACACTGCATATCTTAATAAATTTTTTGATGCATTTGCTGTAAAACATGGATTAGTGCAGAAAAATGTTGGTCTTGCATCATCAAAAATTGCACGACCAGAAGGAAAAGGATTGGATACGATCAAGTCATTTGTGACGAGATTAGATGAACTGATAGTATCATTTCCTATTACAATAAATGGGAAAGCTTATGCAACTACGGACGTTAAATTAATTACATTCATGGGTGGAGCGAATGACTGGACAACAGTTGACGACTCGCAAGGTATAAACAGAATCGGAGACAGATATAGTACTGATAAAGGACAGATTTATGGTGCTACAAAATATTGTTTCCAGACTTTACAGAGTACGTTTCCGACTGCCGATATAATCTGCATACTTCAGCCGAACAATGCCAATAATTCCGATTTTTGTGTTATGGAATCAAAAGAAAAAATTGTAAAAGAATGTGCAGAAATGTTTTCAATACCCATTTGTGATTGTTGCTTTAATTTCTACTCCCCATCAAACCCGACAGAATTATCCAAGTATTGGCAAAACGACAAATTACATCTAAATGCTGACGGACATCAGAAATTGATTGATAAACTGGAGGTAACTCTAAACACATTGGATTATTACAAGAGCTAGTTAACTAAAGTAGGCTAAAACATAGCTATAGTTAAGCAGCATAATTTCAAAATAGCAGAAAAAGGTGCATGATATCATGCACCAAATTAAATGATTTGCAGTTATTAAGGATTAAGGACACATACTTCATAGAATAATAAAGAAAGATCAGGAAGTTTTATGTAAGACTTTTTATAATCCAGTGTTTCTCCAGGTGGTAGAGAATTTTTATGGGATTGTTCTAATTTTTTAAATAGAGGATTTTGTTTTACATGATTATATATTTTTTCGTCGGTGTAATATTCGTCGAATGGGATTTCAATTAAACCTAAGCGCAATAAACTATCAAGCGATGTTGCACATTGTTTAATTGAAAAATCTTGTATCCATGAGCAGTGATATTGAATTGGATATGAACCACCCTGTTCCCTTTTTACACTTAGATTAATAAGAGGTCGAGACCCAGCATTCATTATTAATTGAAATATACGTGCATCTATAGGAGACATCTGCTTGATTATTTCAACAAAAGAGGGATGAACAGTATCTTTTGTATCTTTAATCATAGATTTGGCAAGAAGATTGGCATATAGATTACGCAATTCATCACTATTCATTGCATAGGAAATTGCTTGAATTGCAGGAACAGCAACATATGGTTCTGGTTCAACAATTTTTTCGGGATCGACATTATCAAGTTTTTGAGCAAGAAGTTTCTTAGTTTCTTCGATGCTATACTCTTTATTTAAAATCCATCTATCAAGCCCAGAGAATGCTGCGTTAATAGCACGAGGTATTCGGGCAATAACTTTGCCAGTTTCTTGTGCTGCTGGTTGAAGAGTATCGTGATATAACTCGGGAACAGTATCAAGAGCTTTTGCGACACCTTTGGAAAGATCATCGAGTGCGTTGTTCATTTTAATCACATCCTTTTTGTTTTTTTGATTATATTATACGCAAAAATAAAAGAATTTCAAGAAAAAGGAGAAGAATATGTTGAAATCTGTAATATGTTTTGAAACAAAAGAAAAAGTAAGAGTGATAGGCGGAGGTGACAGTTTGGATATGTCGCTCTTTGCAATTGCAATATGCAAGATTGCTGCAGAAAAGATATCAATAGAAAAAAATGTAAATTATACAAGAGCAATGGAAATAGTTCTAAATAATATAAAAGAGAATCATGAAAAATTATAAAAAGCAGACCTTATGATCGGCTGAAAAAAGCAGCAATTGAAAAAAGATTTCGTGAATTAGGAGAAAAGCTGGTATCGGAAGAAGGGTACACCCACATTTGATCAGGCATACAACAGCAAGAAATGCCAGGGACAATGGCATGCCGATCGGAGAAATCAAGGAATTTCTTGGACATTCAAACATAGCAACAACACTTGAGTATGCAAGTGTAGCAGAAGAAGCTATAAAGAGCAGTCATAAGAGATATATTATATAAAGCATAAAAAGGACGTTAAAAAACGTCCTTTTTATCGTGCATAGGAGTATATATGCACAAAAGTACAAAAAAAGCTTCAAGGGGAAGCTTTCTTAAAAATTATAACAATATTTCCAAATAAAGTCAAGAAAGGAGACAAGTGAATATGAGAATCAGAGCAGGACCCACAGAGGTCTTATTTTTATGCAACAAAATAATATTTTCTGTAAAGAAAGGAAAGTGAGGGAAATGAAGAAAATGACAAACAATGTAATTGACACATATAATGCAGTGACAGGATCAATCGTTGCCGTACTGAGTTACATTTTAGGTGAACACTGGATTCTTTTTGTGGCTTATCTGGCACTGAACGTAGCGGATCAGTTTACTGGTTGGATGGGTGCGAAGATGGAAGGAAAAGTAAGTTCACGAATTGGCTGGAGAGGTGTCATGAAAAAGTTAGGATACTGGATCATGATAATGGTAGCATTCGGATCATCAGCAGTTTTCATTGAGATTGGAAAAGTAATTGGTGTAGATCTTGGGATTACAACATTACTCGGATGGTTTGTATTGGCGTCATTGCTGATCAATGAGATTCGATCTATCGTGGAAAATTTTGTGGAAGCAGGATATAACGTACCCAAAGCATTAACAAAAGGTTTAGAAGTAGCAGACAAAGTAGTAAACAAAGATCAGGAGGAAGAATAATGGTATATAATATTCATGGTGGTCATAATCCAAGTGGCAAGATCGCGTGTGGAGCAAGCGACTTATTAGACGAGAGCAGAGAAGACAGAAAAATCTGTAAAGAAGTCGTAAGGTTATTAAAGAAAAAAGGACATAAGGCATATAATTGTACAGTCAGCAACGGAACTAGTCAGATGGACGTTCTCAGAAAGATCTGTACTAAGTGCAACAAAAGACAAGCAACATTAGATGTTTCGATTCATCTTAATTCGGGTCGAAACGATCACAAGGGAGACAAGAAAATTGCAGGTACAGAAATCTGGTGTACAAAAGAAGAAGGTATCAAAAAGGTTGTAGGTAACAGAATCCTTAATAATATGAAGAAACTTGGATTTACGAACAGAGGAATCAAAACAACAGGCGGTTTATATTACCTTAACCATACGATTAATAAAGCGATTTTAGTCGAAGTATGTTTTGTCGATGATAAAGATGACTATGATCTATATAAGAAAGTGGGGTACAAGAAGATTGCGGAAGCGATCGTAGATGGTATCACAGGATAATAATTTGGCCGGGGAGAAATCCCTGGTCTTTTTATTTTTAGAAATTATATGATTAATTTTTATAGATAATCATATAATAATATGTTAGCATAAAAGAAAAACGTTGGAGGTATAAATTAAAATGCTAGGTAATATAACTAATTATTATGAACAGGAAGAGTATAGCACAGAAATTCAAATATATAAAGACATTATTAACAGTCAAGATGTAGCCCTGGCTATTAGTACGCTAGATCAATATTTAGACTTAATACCAACTGCTTCAGAATTATCAACTTCAGATTTTGGTGAGTACGATTTAAGAAGTGTTGAATCAGCACATATCATTTTTTTAGCATTAAAAGAAATTTGCAATGATAGTGATACTTTAGAAAAATATCGTAAAAAAATTGAATTAGCATTAAAAATTTCTCAAATTAAAGACGGGAAAAAATTTGCAGATTAATGATTTTATATTTTTTAAAATTAAATTCCACTTTATGAAGTAATATGTTCAATTTATTATTTTATTTGAAAAATACAGAATATATGAATATAATATAGAAGAAACAGAGACTAAATGATCATCTATAAGCCATATGATTTGTGACATTATAAAAAATAGCTGTGACATTAATTTGACATTAAAAACGTAATTTAAATACATAAAATGTTAAAAATACTCGTAATATTTGAATATATTGAGCTAATAATCATCAAAAAATAAGCCATAATATCCATTCATAATTACCGCTTTATTGTTGGATTTAACGCAGGACTTATTGGTGCTGGTGTTTTAGGAATCTTACAGCCAACAACATCTGCATTGTTACATAATACATCAACATTATGTATCGGACTTCGAAGTATGAAGAATCTGCTTCCAGAAGAAGAAACTGAATAATATCTGGATTTTATCCAAAAAGCATTCACGCCCTGTATTATAAGCAGGAACTGAATGCTTTTTATTTTTGTTAGTTTATGATACTATAAAATATAAAATGAGTAAATAAAAATAAACAGGAGATTTTTTATGGAACGAGACTTAACACATGGAAGTATTGGAAGAAATATTTTAAGATTTTCACTTCCATATTTTTTATCGTATTTTTTACAGACACTATATGGAATGGCAGATTTATTTATTATTGGACAGTTTGATTCTGTTTCTGGGACAACAGCTGTCTCTATTGGTAGTCAGGTAATGCATATGATCACCGTTATGATTGTTGGAATTGCAATGGGTACAACCGTTATGATTGGTAAATCAGTCGGAGCAAAGTTAAAAAAAGAAACATCAAAGATCATCGGAAATACGATTACTTTATTTTTAGGTATTTCCATCGTTTTAACATGTATTTTATTGTTTTTTGTAAATCCAATCGTAGATATTATGTCTACACCAACACAAGCTGTTGCAGGAACGAGAGCTTATCTTATGATCTGTTTTGCAGGAATCCCTTTAATTACAGCATATAATATCATAAGTTCTATTTTCAGAGGCCTTGGAGATTCCAAAAGTCCGATGTATTTTATTGCGGTTGCATGTTTTTTTAATATTATATTAGACTATATCTTTATTGGCATATTCCACCTTGGTGCTTCTGGAGCAGCACTTGGAACAACTCTTGCACAAACGATCAGCGTTGTTATCGCTTTATTAGCAATATTAAAAAAGAACACAGGTATTTCTGTTCACAAAGAGGATTTGAAACCACAGGCTCGAACTTTAAAGAATATTTTACAGATTGGAATTCCTATTTCACTTCAGGATGGATTTATCCAAATATCCTTTATTATCATAACGATCATTGCAAACCAAAGAGGTTTAAATGATGCTGCCGCTGTTGGAATTGTTGAGAAGATCATTAGTTTTGTATTTCTCGTTCCATCCTCTATGCTGTCTTGTGTATCTGCAATTTCTGCACAAAATATCGGAGCTGGAAAGGATGATCGTGCTTATAAAACATTACAGTATGCAACAATGATTGCTGTAAGTTTTGGACTAGTTGTCGCTGTTTGTATGCAGTTTATCTCTAATCCAGTTGTCGGAATTTTTACAAATGATGTGTTTGTTATCAAGATGGGAAGTCAATATATCAGAAGTTACATATGGGATTGTATGATTGCAGGAATTCATTTTAGTTTCAGTGGTTATTTCTGTGCTTACGGTAAATCAGGAATTTCATTTTTACATAATGTATTGTCCATTGTGCTGATCCGAATTCCAGGTGCATTTTTGGCTTCAAAATATTTTGCTAACACCCTTTATCCAATGGGTTTTGCCGCACCATGTGGATCATTACTGTCCGTCATCATATGTATCTCTGCACTTTATTATTTTAAAAATATTAAAAAAGAAATAACCGTATAAATAAAGTACGAGATTGAAGTAAAACATATGAACAACATACTTTAATATGCTTTAACCATAAAATTTCATATTTATTATGGTTAAAGCAATCAATTTTTGGTAAAATTGCATTAAGATATATTTATATAATACCAAAGAGATAATAAACAATAGGAGTAACTTATTATGCCAGTATTTGATTTTAGTAACGATACAACCGGGAAACAAGAAGAAGCCATTTGTACTTATACAACTTTTTCTTCTAACGAAGATCATGCAACAATTAAATGTCCAATCTTAATTCTTTCAAACAAACGAAAAGACTGGGCGCATCATTCCTGTGGTTTTTTTTCAAATCAGGACAAACAAACTGCCTTTGAATTTGAAGAAGAAGATGGGACGATCATTTCTGATATCTTACGAATTGATGCACGATTCGTAAGTTTGATCAAATGGCTTGGAGAAAATCATATTCATGTTCGTCTATCAGGAGAAAACACATCCGAAGGCTATTGTGTATATAAGATTCGTGAAATAGCTTTTGGAGGTGGTACAAAGTTATCAGCGGAAGATGGGTTCCTTCAGTTTATGATCGAACGTTTATTCCAAAGTGATGCACCTGAGAATAAACCATCTGATGAAAATCAAGATGAAATGGGTGATGATATGAAACTTACAAGTATTCAAAGTATTACCGATTTTATGACATGTGCAGGCCGTACTTTGCCAGATAACATCCGATTATGGGCCAGAAGAAACCTTGCTGTTGCACGTTCCCATGAAGTATCACAAGAAGAAAGAAGACATGCTCAGCGTGCATTATCAATCATGATGAATATTCAGTGGAAGAGTGATTATTTTAAAGCAATTGATCCAAATGAAGCCAGAAAGATTCTGGATGAAGAACTTTATGGTATGGAGCGTGTGAAACAAAGAATCATTGAAACGATCATTCAGATCAATCGTACACATACATTACCAGCATATGGATTATTATTAGTTGGTCCTGCTGGAACAGGAAAATCACAGATTGCATACGCTGTAGCCAGAATTTTAAAGCTTCCATGGACAACCCTTGATATGAGTTCTATCAATGATCCAGAACAGCTCACTGGAAGCTCCAGAATATATGCAAATGCGAAACCTGGAATCATTATGGATGCATTTTCCATGGCTGGAGAATCAAATCTTGTATTCATTATCAATGAGCTTGATAAAGCAAATTCAGGAAAAGGAAATGGAAACCCAGCCGATGTATTATTAACTTTACTTGACAATCTTGGATTTACAGACAATTATATGGAATGTATGATCCCAACTGTTGGTGTTTATCCAATTGCTACCGCAAATGAAAAAGATCAGATCAGTGCACCTTTGATGTCACGTTTTGCAGTCATTGATATTCCTGATTATACACCAGAAGAGAAGAAGGCTATTTTCTCGAGATTTGCACTCCCAAAGATTTTAAAACGTATGGGACTTAAAGAAGATGAATGTATCATGACAGATGAAGCCTTGGATACTGTAATTGAACTGTATTCAGAAACAACAGGAATCAGAGATCTTGAGCAGGCGGCAGAACATATTGCAGCGAATGCATTATATCAGATTGAAGTTCATCACGTATCCAGAGTAACATTTGATGGTAAAATGGTAAGAGAATTATTATTATAAAATCATAACAAGTGTTGGTATTTAAGAAGCCAATATTTGACGAAATATCAAAAATAATGATATAGTAAAAAATATCAGATATTATAAATATTAACATAATGAAACAATCAAACGGAGGTCAAATTGCCATGGACATGGAAAAAATCTATTTAACTATGAAACGTACTGGAGCTGGAAACATTGTTCTTGGAATCTTATCCATTTGTGTTGGTCTTACATCAGGAATCATGCTGATCGTAACTGGTGCAAATTTATTAAAGAAAAAGAAGCACATTAGTTTTTAATTTTACAATTTGAATTTAATTAAGGGAACATTTAAAAATCAATTTAGATGTTCCCTTAATTTTTTATAGAAATTAGTGATTAAAAGATAGAAAGAATAGGTATATTTCCAAAGATTAATCTATACGCAAAATACCAATTTAAATTATAGATTAGAATAAAGAATTAAGAAGCCGGCATTTTACCGGCTTCTCTCGATATTTTTTATCTATTTGGATTCTTTTAAATCAGTTTCAAAATATTACTTATTTTACATAAATCCAATTGCTACTCCAATTAATCTTATGATCAATGCTGCAATCCATGCGATGATACATTGCCACAATGCAAGACCAACCGCCCATCTTGTTCCTAATTCACGTTTAACAGATGCAATTGCTGCAACACATGGAGAATACAGTAAACTAAATACTAATAAAGAACTTGCTGCCAACGGCGTGATTGCTGCTGTGATATTTCCATTAAATAAAACCCCTAATGTTGAAACAACGCTCTCCTTTGCCATAAATCCACTGAGCAAGGACGTTACAATTCTCCAGTCTCCTAATCCTAATGGTGATAATAAAGGAGCTATGAATCCAGCTACTATTGCTAAAATACTATGAGCAGAATCTTCTACCATATTTAACTGTAGATCAAATCTTTGTAAAAACCATACCACAATTGTTGCAACTAAGATCACGGAAAACGCTTTCTGTAAGAAATCTTTTGCTTTTTCCCATAATAACTGTACTACGTTCTTCGCTCCTGGAAGTCTGTAATTTGGTAATTCCATAACAAAAGGTACTGGTTCTCCTTTAAATAAAGTCCCATTATATAAAAATGCAATCAAAATGCCGATTACGATTCCTAATAAATATAATCCAGCCATAATAAATCCCCCACGTTTTGGGAAAAATGCACTGACAAAGAAAGAATATATCGGAAGTTTTGCAGTACAACTCATAAATGGTGTCAAAAGAATCGTCATCTTACGATCTCGTTCGCTCGTTAAAGTTCTTGTTGCCATAACCGCTGGAACGGTACATCCAAAACCAATCAGCATTGGAACAATACTTCGTCCAGATAATCCAATCTTTCGAAGCATTTTATCCATAACAAATGCAACTCTTGCTATGTATCCGCTATCTTCCATCAATGATAAGAAGAAAAATAATGTTACAATGATTGGCAAAAAGCTTAGTACACTTCCTACTCCAGTGAAAATTCCATCAATGATCAGACTATGAATCGCATGGTTGACATGAGCTGCAGTTAATGCCTGATCCGTAAGTCCTGAAAGCTTATCAATTCCTAATTCCAGGATTCCTTGAAGCCAGGCACCGATCACATTAAATGTCAAATAAAATACCAAAACCATGATTCCTATAAAACAAGGAATCGCTGTATATTTTCCTGTTAAAATACGATCAATCTTTTCACTTCGGATTCGTTCTTTACTTTCTTTTGGTTTCACAACCGTCTGCTCACATAAACGTTCAATAAAATCAAATCGCATATCTGCAATTGCTGCACTTCGATCCAAGTCACGTTCTGTTTCCATTTGTTTGACGATATGATCCAACATTTCCATTTCATTTTGATCAAGTTTTAATTGTTCTAAGATCAGATGATCCCCTTCAATCGCTTTTGTCGCTGCAAAACGAACCGGTATCTGTGCTTTTTCTGCATGATCTTCAATCAAATGAATTACGGCATGAATACAGCGATGTACAGCACCATCATGATCTTCTTTATCACAAAAATCTTGTCTTAATGGTTTTTCCTGATATTTTGCAATATGAAGTGCATGTTTTACAACTTCATCGACTCCTTCGTTCTTTGCTGCTGAAATCGGAATAACTGGAACACCAAGCAAGGATTCCATTTCGTTTACATTAATTGATCCTTGGTTTCCAAGCACTTCATCCATCATATTTAAAGCCACAACCATTGGTATATCCATTTCCAGTAATTGCATAGTAAGATATAAATTACGCTCAATATTTGTTGCATCCAAAATATTAATGATTGCCTTTGGTTTATTTTCTAATACAAAATTTCTGGAAACAATCTCTTCATTGCTGTAAGGCGACATGGAATAAATTCCCGGAAGATCTGTTACATTCGTTTCTGGATGTCCTTTGATCGATCCATCTTTTCGATCGACTGTAACACCTGGAAAGTTCCCAACATGTTGATTAGCCCCAGTTAACTGATTAAATAACGTTGTTTTTCCACAGTTTTGATTTCCAACTAAAGCATAAGTTAATGGTGTTCCATCTGGAAGTGGATGTTCATCTTCTTTAGAATGATATTTTCCCTCTTCGCCCAGACCAGGATGTTCAGAGGTTTTCATATATTCTGCACCTTTATGACTTCTGCTTCTTTTCACAATTGGATCAATTTCAATCTGGTCGGCTTCTTCTAAACGAAGTGTCAGTTCATATCCATGAATCTGCACTTCCATGGGATCCCCCATTGGTGCAAGTTTTATAACTGTGATTTCAACACCTGGGATCATTCCCATGTCAAGAAAATGCTGTCTTAGTGCACCATGGCTACCAACACTTTTGATCACTGCACTTTTACCGACTTTTAATTCTTTTAGTGTCATAGTTTCATATCCTTTATCTTTAATTGTTATAATTGATTAGATATTTCTAACCAGACATATTGTATCACACTTTTGATAATTTTTCTCAATTATTCTTTAATTTTAAATAAAAAATAGCGTAAAATCCACATGATCCATGCAAATACTACACTATTTTTTATAACAATATTGATTTTTATGAGATATATTATAAAATATCTTAAAATAATTTATAACAATCTTTGCTTTTTATTCAATTCCTGTTACTTTGTAATCTTTGTCTTCAATGGTCTGTGTTAAAACTTCGTCTGAAATTTCAGTTGTCATAGAAACAACAGCTGTTCCACTTTCATGGCTTACCACTGCTTCTGTAACACCATCAATTGACTCTAAAGCTTTCTTTACAGTAGCTTCGCAGTGTCCACACATCATTCCTCCGATTTTCATTGTTTTCTTCATTGTTATTTCCTCCTGTTTTGTTGTATTTTGAACTTGAATATTTTCAAGTACTACACTATTTTTAATTTTCTTATCCTTGCTGGCATCATGCATTTTAAAGAAGTTTAATCTTAATGCATTGGTAACAACACAGAAACTTGATAAACTCATTGCCGCTGCACCAAACATCGGATTTAGTTTCCATCCAAGTAACATATACCATGCACCTGCGGCTAATGGAATTCCGATAATGTTATAGATAAATGCCCAGAATAAGTTTTCGTGAATATTCTTAAGTGTTGCACGACTTAAACGGATTGCTGCTGGTACATCGCTCAGACGGCTCTTCATTAAGACAACATCCGCTGCATCGATTGCGATATCGGTACCTGCTCCAATTGCAATCCCCATATCCGCTCTTGTAAGTGCCGGTGCATCATTGATTCCATCACCGACCATTGCAACTTTTCCTTTTTCTTTTAAGTCACGGATAACACTTTCTTTCCCTTCTGGCAAGACTCCTGCAATTACCTGATCAACGCCTGCCTGTTCACCAATAGCTTTGGCAGTACGTTCATTATCTCCAGTCAGCATAACAACACGGATTCCCATATTTTGAAGTTCTTTCACTGCCTGTGGGCTGTCTTCTTTGATCACGTCTGCAACGGCAATAATACCGATCAGCTGATTATCACATGCAAAGAATAATGGCGTTTTTCCCTGATTCGCCAGTTCTTCTGATTTCTTGATCATAGATGCTGAGATCATTGCATATTTTTCAATAAATCTCTGGTTACCACCATAGATCATTTCGTTCTCAATCTTTCCTGAAAGTCCATTTCCAGCAACTGCCTGGAAGTCTTTAATCTCAAAATTGTCATTAATCTGTGTTTCTTCTGCTTTCTGTAAGATCGCATGTGCAAGAGGATGCTCACTTTTTTTCTCTAAAGCATACGCCATAGAGAGTAATTCCTCTTCACTGATACCATCTACAGGTACCATATCTGTAACTTGTGGTTTACCACTTGTGATCGTTCCTGTCTTATCTAGGGCAACAATCTGTGTCTTTCCTGTTTCTTCTAAGGACACGGCTGTCTTAAACATAATTCCATGTTTGGCACCCATTCCGTTTCCAACCATGATCGCTACAGGTGTCGCAAGTCCTAAAGCACAAGGGCAGCTGATGACTAAGACAGAAATACCTCTTGCAAGTGCAAATCCAAAACTCTGTCCTACAAGCAGCCAGATAGCGATCGTAGCAAGTGCGATACAGATAACAGTTGGAACAAAAACTCCTGATACTTTATCTGCAACTTTTGCGATCGGTGCTTTAGTCGCAGCTGCATCACTGACCATCTGAATGATCTGTGAAAGTGTTGTATCTTCACCGACTCTTGTTGCCTCACATTTTAAATAACCAGATGTATTTAATGTTGCGGCGGATACAGCATCACCTTCTTTTTTATCCACTGGGATACTTTCTCCTGTTAAGGCAGATTCATTTAACGCACTATTTCCTTCAATGATAATACCATCTACTGGTATATTCTCTCCTGGTTTTACAACAAAAATATCTCCTTGATTTACCTGTTCGATCGCGACTTCCATTTCCTGTCCATTTCGGATTACAACAGCTGTCTTTGGTGCCAGCTTCATAAGGCTCTTTAAGGCATCTGTTGTTTTACCTTTTGATCTTGCTTCTAACATCTTTCCAACTGTGATCAGTGTTAAGATCATAGCAGCAGATTCAAAATAGAATTCATGCATATATTTCATGACTGCATCCATGTTTTGATGCATCTGTGCGTCCGTCATGGCAAATAGAATATACACACTGTGTCCATAAGAAGCGGCTGAACCTAACGCTACCAGAGTATCCATGTTCGGTGCTTTATGGAATAAACTCTTAAATCCGCTGATAAAGAACTTCTGGTTGATTACCATGATGATCGTTGTAAATAACAGTTGGATCAGTCCCATTGCTACATGATTTCCTTCTAGAATCTTAGGAATAGGCCAGTTCCACATCATGTGTCCCATTGACAGATACATTAACGGGATTAAAAAGCACAGAGATGCGATCAGACGTTTTCTTAAGACAGGGGTTTCTCTGTCTTTTAATAAATCTTCATCTGAAAAACTGCTTTGTGTCTGTGTTCCCTTCTTCTTTGCTCCATATCCGGCATCTTCAACTGCTTTGATGATTGCAGATGGATCTGCGGTTCCTTCGATACCCATTGAGTTTGTCAACAGGCTTACAGAGCAGGATGTTACTCCCTCGACACTGGAAACCGCTTTCTCCACGCGTGCACTGCAAGCAGCACAGCTCATGCCAGTCACTTGATATTGCTCCATGGTTTCCCTCCCTTTCATTTTATTAAATTGTTATTTCATTAGTTTTTGTAAAACTTTTACTAACTCATCAATCGTTTCGTCTTTGCCTTCTCTGATATCTTCAGCTACGCAGGTTCTGATATGATTGGCAAGAAGGACTTTATTGAAACTGTTTAAAGCTGCATTGACTGCAGATACCTGAACTAAGATGTCCGTGCAATAAGTATCGTTCTCTACCATCTTTTTTATTCCTCGAACTTGTCCTTCAATACGGCTTAGACGATTAATAAGGTCTTTATATTCTTTATCTGAACGTTCCTTTGTCTTGTGATGACAAGAACATTCTTTTTTTTCTTCCATATTGTTTCCTCCTTTACGATTGGTATTATATACCCTGCCTAGGTATATTACAAGAGGTTTCTTTGAGAAAAAGTTGCAATTATATCACAAATCCTACTTGACAGCTTACAAACCGTGCAGAAAAATATGAAAATATTGATTGATACAAATAATGAAAGTAGACTTTATTGTAACTCGTAATATCAAGGATTTTATCGAAAGTAAAGTACCAGCTATGAAACCTGAGGAACTATTAGAACGAATATAAAGAAAAAAGGAGGTATTCCACAAATGTGGTACCTCCTTTTCATTTGATATCTAGTCTTCTTTCTCAACCTTACGGTTTTCTCTATTTGCGATTTCTTCTTTAATTCCAGCTAAGAAATCATCTAACTTCATCTGTCCTTCGTCACCTTTGAATCGGCTTCTTACAGATACAGCCTCGTTTTCTTCTTCTTTTCCACCAACAACTAACATATATGGAATCTTCTGAAGCTGTGCTTCACGGATCTTATATCCCATCTTCTCAGCTCTTGTATCGATGTCTGCACGGATTCCTGCTGCCTTTAATGTATCAAGTACTTT
>OLOZ01001146.1_pt1 | contig 19439 bp, 21 predicted proteins | sample 1673021 | NCBI WGS metagenome assembly OLOZ01 (sample SAMEA3136747, study PRJEB25190) | human gut metagenome | biome: human gut; feature: human-associated habitat; material: faeces | place: Austria | collected 2013 | reverse complement strand
CCGGGTTTTACAGCAGCTGTCCTTATCCTCAGAAAATCAGGGTCGACCTCATTGACTACGTGAGCTGTTCCCAGCGCGTTATCTTCTGAAAGTTCATATCCCCCTATTCCAGGCATAAAATATATAGAAAGCTCAATCCCGCCTGCTTTTACATTCTTGCCTGCGGTGATTTCTTCCTGCTGTGTCACGCCTTTATTTATCTTTTTCAAAACAGCATCCGATCCCGATTCAAATCCTGAATGTATCCTGTCAAGGCCGGCAGCCTTAAGCTCGGCAAACTCCTCAGGACTTACTTTAGCAAGATTTTCTGCCCTTCCATATGAGGTTATTCTTTTTATAGTAGGAAATGCCTGTCTGAGATATATCAGTACATCAGTAAGTCTTCCGCTGCTTAGAGCCGTAGTATTCCCATCCTGCAGAAATACATTTTCAGCTCCGTCTATTATCCAGTTTGCCATCATATAAAGACATTGCCTTTCCTCATCAGTACCTTCCATAAGCGCTCTATTGAGTCCGTCTATATCCCATGTACCGTTGCTGTTTCTGTATTTTTCAACTTTCTGTGCTTGATACACCATATTATCTATATCAGCCTTGATACTGTCAGCGCTATACGCCTTGAATTTAGTATGCCTGTAAAGCTGGCAAAACTTACATTTATTCCAAGTACAGCCATTAGTAACTTGCAGCAGCAGGCTTTCAGCTTCGCTTGGCGGTCTTATGGGACCTATTCTAAAAGTTCTCTCCATATCAATTCTCCTGTAATTAAATTTTATGTATATTCATATCAATTATTATACATTTTGTTTTACTATTATATCACATCAAATAAGAGTATTTAAGTATAATTTAAGGAGAGCTTATGGCTGCAGACAAAATACTTACAGGAAGATTTACAGGAATTCCTATATTTCTTCTGGTTATGCTCACAACATTTCACCTTACATTCAATGTTGCCGGTAAATTCTTAAGCGATCTTTTATCAGAAGTTATAAATAATGGAATAAGCATTTTAAGTTATAAACTTCTCAGCGCAGGAGTCAATCCGCTGTTTCATGCACTGATAATAGACGGGATATGTGCGGGAGTAGGAAGTGTACTTTCATTCATACCTATTATAGCAGTATTATTCTTTCTTTTGACCGTTCTGGAAGAAACCGGTTATCTTCCTAAAGTAGCAGTCATGATGGATACTCCAATGAGCAAAATAGGGCTATCCGGAAGATGTATCGTTCCTCTCATCATGGGATTCGGATGCTCAGTTCCTGCTGTTCTTGCCGCCGGGACAATGCTTGTCGGCAAAGACCGCAAAACAACTATTTTGCTCATCCCCTTTATGTCTTGCAGCGCCAAATTACCTGTCTATGCTATGTTCACGGCAGTCTTCTTTGAAGATCACCGAGTCTGGGCTATGGCCGGGATATACACAGCAGGCATAGCGACAGCAATCCTCTATGCCCTCTTTCTTAAACATACTCGTATATCAAAAGGATTGCAGCGAACACGTCATAATCCGCAAGCCCATGTTTCTTACAAAATCCCTGATGTGAAAATCATTTTTGCAGCAGTATGGGACAATGTAAAAGGCTTTATAAAAAAAGCTTTCACTGTTATATTTATGGCATCTGTTATAATATGGTTTCTCCAGTCTTTTAATTGTAACCTGCAGATAGTATCAAACAGTGAAGACAGTATTCTTGCTATTTTAGGCAAATACGCTTCTCCCATATTCATTCCTTTAGGGTTCGGCGACTGGAGGGCAGCATCTGCTGTTATTGCCGGGCTTTCTGCAAAAGAAGCCACAGTCAGCACATTTGCCGTGCTATCAAATACTGCATCAGACGGCTCTCTTTACACGCTGCTCTCTGACATCTTTTCACCACTCAGCGCATTTTCATTTATGATATTCTGCCTTTTATATATTCCTTGTATCGCTACTCTTACCGCTGTGAAAAATCAAACAGGTAACTGGCGGCAAAGCATAGCCATGATAACTACCCAGACATCTATTGCATGGGGCGCATCCTTTATCGTATATCAACTGGGAATACTGTTCTGTCACTGATAATCTCAAATTTTAATCTAACGATTTTTACAATGTGCTTCATATCATTGCATTACTTTAAAACCTTCTGTTATAATAATTACCTCAAATATTTTCAAAGAGGTTATCATGAAAAAAACAAATAACTTAACAGAAGGAAAAATACTCAGTTCTCTAACCCGCTTCGCCATGCCTGTATTATTTGCCTTGTTTCTCCAAGCCTTATACGGAGGTGTGGATCTTCTCATCGTAGGCCAATTTGCTTCTACAGCCGACGTATCTGGCGTCGCTACAGGCAGTATGGTAATGCAGACGCTTACAATGACCATAACAGGACTTGCCATGGGAATAACAGTTCTCGTAGGTCAGCGGATAGGTGAAAAAAGCCCTTACAAAGCAGGTCAGGCTATCGGAAGCGGACTTTGCCTATTCCTCGTGGTCTCCTTTATTCTTACTGTGTGCATTATCATATGGTCAGGTGCTATCGCCCGCCTTATGCAGGCTCCTGAAGAAGCATTCGCCCAAACTGATCTCTACATAAAAATATGCGGAGGCGGCTGCATATTTATCGTAGCTTATAATGTTTTAGGAAGTATATTCAGAGGTATCGGCGACTCCAAAACACCTCTTCTTACAGTGGCCATTGCCTGCGTTTTGAACATAGGCGGCGATCTTCTTTTAGTCGCTGTTTTTCATATGGGCGTAGCGGGAGCAGCTCTTGCCACGGTAGCATCACAGGCTGTAAGTGTGGTCATATCTCTTCTTATAATTCGAAAACGCACGCTTCCTTTTACTTTTTCAAGAAAATTTATCCGCTTTAATAAAAATATAATATGGACCGAATTTAAGCTCGGCTCTCCCGTAGCCCTTCAGGAACTTCTTGTGGGCACTTCATTTCTTGTTATTCAGATGGTGGTCAACACTATCAGCGTCACTGCATCCGCCGGAGTGGGGGTGGCTGAAAAACTCTGCACATTTATAATGCTTGTTCCGTCTGCTTATATGCAATCTATGGCAGCTTTCGTTGCCCAGAATGCAGGCGCCGAAAAACCACAGAGAGCATCAAAAGGTCTTCTTTACGGAATTATCACATCTGTTTCCATTGGAATTATCATGGCATACTTTTCATTTTTTCACGGAGATGTACTGTCCTCTGTATTTTCGAATGATGCCGCCGTCATACCAGAAGCTCATGATTATCTGAAAGCTTACGCCATAGACTGCATGCTCACACCATTCTTATTCTGTTTTATAGGTTACTATAACGGATACGGAAAAACTTTATTCGTCATGATACAGGGGCTTGCAGGAGCTTTCTGTGTAAGAATCCCACTTGTAGTACTAATAAGCCATATCCCCGAGGCAACACTTTTTCACATAGGTCTGGCTACTCCAGCTTCCACCATAGTACAAATATTTCTCTGCCTTATTATGATGACTAATATAAAAAAACAGTCAAAACAAAGACTATCTCCAATAAATCTTTGATATGAACTGTTTTTGTATGATATCATTGCCCGGTTAAAAGAATAAACAAGCTGCCGCTGCTGTAAATGTCCGACTATATGAAAAAAGAGGCTCCGCCTCAAAGGATTTTTCCCAATGCGAAAGCCTCTGGCAATATAATCTGTTTTTTCAGCACCAATCAGTTCTTGGAATATATAGTTTTACTGCTGACACCTTCCAATGCGCCAAGCTTTCCGGACAAAGCGCTTATGGTATCCTGATCCGAATCAAGAGCTATACTTATTATCGATATCCCTTTGCTGGGATGAGGCACTCCCATTCTGCCTATTATATGGCGGCGATATTCATGGAGCAATCTATTCAGTTCTTCTACTGAATTTTCATTTTCTACAATGATTCCTATCAATGCAGTTCTCGTTTCACTACTCATATTTACCTCCTTATCCTTAATGCTTCCTCCTATATCCTCCCTCGGCTACATGTGCTCTGGTTATAGCTTTGGAAATAGCGATCTTAGCCTTTATGACATCGTTAGGATCACCATCTTTCTCATGATGAGTGAGCCAGTCTTCTGCTTTGGCTTTCTCGCTGAGCACCCGGTCCATATCTATATCTTCTGACCATTCTACGGCATCAGTATAGATAATGATACTGTCCCTCACATCTATGAAACCTCCGGCAATAGCAGCGACTTTAAATTCGTCTTTTGCTGCTCCTGCTTCCTGTATCCACAATTCTCCGATATCCAGAAGTTTGCATGCCCATGAATGACCGTACATAAACCCTTCATCACCTTCCAGTGTCGTAGTTATCACAATTTCTACATAACCGCGGTAAAACATTTTGGATGGAGTTATTATTTCTAATTTTACGCTGTTTGCCATAATAATCTCCTATTTTTATTTCCGGCTCTTTTCAAACTTCTCCACAACTTCATCTATACCGCCCGCAAACAAGAACATCTGCTCCGGTATCTCATCATGTTTTCCATCCAGAATCTCTTTAAACCCTCTGATAGTCTCTTTAAGCGGCAGATATTTTCCTTCCATTCCCGTAAACTGAGCCGCTACACTGAAAGGCTGAGACAGAAATCTCTGTATCTTTCTGGCTCTTGATACCACAAGCTTGTCGGAATCCGAAAGCTCATCCATACCAAGTATAGCGATTATATCCTGAAGGTCTTTATATCTCTGAAGGACTTCCTGAACACCCCTTGCTGTCTGATAATGTTCCTCTCCTAAAATAAGCGGATCCATTATTCTTGATGTAGATTCAAGAGGATCTACCGCAGGATATATCCCCAGTTCGGTTATAGACCTTGAAAGAACCGTTGTAGCGTCCAGATGAGCAAATGTAGTTGCCGGCGCCGGATCTGTAAGGTCATCAGCCGGAACATATACCGCCTGCACTGATGTTATAGACCCCTTTTTCGTTGAAGTAATTCTTTCCTGAAGCGCTCCCATTTCTGTCGCCAGTGTAGGCTGATATCCCACAGCTGAAGGAACACGTCCAAGCAGAGCAGATACCTCAGAACCCGCCTGAGTAAATCTGAAAATATTATCTATAAATAAAAGTACATCTTGATTTTCCTTATCTCTGAAATATTCTGCCATGGTCAACCCTGTAAGGGCTACTCGCATTCTTGCTCCGGGAGGTTCGTTCATCTGGCCAAACACCATCGCTGTATTATTTATAACCCCGGATTCTATCATCTCATAATACAGATCATTTCCCTCTCGTGTTCGTTCTCCAACACCTGCAAATACAGAAATTCCTCCGTGTTCTCTGGCTATATTGCTTATAAGTTCCTGAATAAGTACAGTCTTTCCTACACCCGCACCTCCAAACAGACCTACTTTGCCTCCCCTTGTATAAGGCGCTATCAGGTCTATTACCTTTATACCGGTTTCAAAAATATGGGCTGATGTATCCTGTTCTTCAAAAGGAGGTGCTGCTCTGTGTATAGCTGCTCTCAGCTCTGTTTCAACAGGGCCTTTTTCATCAATGGTATCACCGATAACGTTGAACATTCTTCCGAGAACTTCTTTTCCGACAGGCACCTTGATAGGCTCTCCCGTGTCTACAGCTTCCATTCCTCTTCTCAGTCCGTCAGTGGATGACAATGCAACGCATCTTACAACATCATCACCTATATGCTGCGCCACTTCAGTAACTATATTCTTATCCTCGTATTTTATATTCACCGCATTGAGAAGCTCCGGCATCTCGTCTTCATTAAATTTTATATCTATTACGGGGCCTATGATCTGATGTATAATTCCCTTGTTCATTTTCGCCTCCTATTTCTGCGCCTCGGAACCGGCTACGATTTCTATAATTTCATCAGTTATAGCAGACTGTCTGGCTCTGTTGTAATAAAGAGACAGTTGATCCAGCATATCTCTGGCATTTTCCGTAGCATTTTCCATGGCAGTTCTTCTCGCCGCGTGCTCACATGTGGCTGATTCCACCACCGCCGCATATATCATAGTCTCTACATACTTGGGAACCAGATAATTGAATACAGCTTCTACCGAAGGCTCATATTCCACCTGCTTGGTATCCCTTATTATATCAGTTTCCTCATCTACCTCAAAAGGCAATAAAGTTATATTCTTCACTTCCTGTTCCATGGAACTTATAAAAGAGGTATATATGAGCACGACCTCATCAATTTCTCCTCTATTATACATTTCTATAATAGGAAGACTCATTTTTCGCGTCTCAAGGAACGATATATTTTCAGGCGGAGCTAAATAATCTCCATATATCTTATAACCTCTTTTTTCAAAGTATTCTTTTCCTTTAGTACCTATAGCATATATTATAGGCTCTTCCCAGTCATTATCTATATCCTTCTGAGCTTCTTTGAGAACATTGGTATTAAAACCTCCGCAAAGTCCTCTGCCGCTGGTAACAACTATATAACATGTAGTTTTTATTTCTCTGTTCCCGGCAAGATATTCCTGAGGAATATCCTGACCGCTGTGAAAGATCTCTGCTATAGTATGTGTGATATAGTGAGAATTGGCATTGGTTTTCTCAAATATAGCCTTTGCCTTTCTAAGCTTTCCTGCCGACACCAGTTTCATGGCATTGGTTATATGCTCGGTGCTTGTAACACTTTTTATACGTCTCTTTATATCCTGCATATTATTTGATGCCATTATCACACCTCCTAATCTGCTTTGCCCTGTATCGTACTGCCCATCCCAGATTCTTTCTCGAATTCTTTCTTAGCCAGCTCTATTCCTTCACAAAGCTGCTTTTCAGTATCTTCGCTGATCTGTCCGCTCTCTTTTATAGCTTTCTCAACATGTGGATAGTTTTCGGACATAAATTTGTAAAGCTTTTTCTCAAAATCTTTTACACTATCAGCGCCGATATCGGCAAGATATTTGTTTATAGCTGCATAGATTATCATAACCTGTCGTTCCACAGGTACAGGCTGATACTGCGGCTGCTTCAGAATCTCCATAAGTATACGGCCATGTTCAAGTCTCTCTTTCGTTTCATTATCTATATCTGATCCGAACTGAGCAAAACTTGCCAGCTCTCTATATTGAGCCAGATCAAGTTTTACGGAACTGGCAACCTTTTTCATTGCTTTTATCTGAGCATTTCCTCCTACACGGGAAACTGATATACCTGCATTCACTGCCGGTCTCTGACCTGTAAAGAACAGCTCTGTCTCAAGAAATATCTGGCCGTCAGTAATAGAAATAACATTTGTAGGTATATACGCCGAAACATCGCCTGCTTGAGTTTCTATAATAGGCAATGCCGTAATGGAACCTCCGCCCAACTGATCCGAAAGTTTTGCTGCTCTTTCAAGCAATCTTGAATGCAGATAGAATACATCTCCGGGATATGCTTCTCTCCCCGGCGGCCTTCTCAGCAGCAGTGACATCGCTCTGTACGCCACCGCATGTTTTGACAGATCATCATAAACAATCAGTACATCCTTACCCTGATACATGAAATGCTCTGCTATAGCACATCCTGAATAAGGGGCTATATATTGCAAAGGAGCTACGTCCGATGCCGTAGCTGATACCACTATGGTATACTCCATAGCGCCTTTATCTTCAAGATTCTGTACAAGCTGCGCCACTGTAGAGGCTTTTTGTCCTATAGCCACATATATACAGATAACATCTTCACCCTTTTGGTTGAGAATCGTATCTACAGCTATAGCTGTCTTGCCCGTCTGCCTGTCTCCGATTATCAGTTCTCTCTGCCCCCGTCCTATAGGTATCATAGAATCTATAGCCTTAATACCTGTCTGCAGAGGCTGATTTACTGATTTTCGCTGAAGGACTCCGGGCGCTGCGCATTCTATAGGGCGAAAATCCTGTGTAACAATAGTGCCCTTACCGTCTATAGGCTGACCCAATGCATTTACGACACGGCCCAACATATTTTCTCCTACAGGCACTTCGACTACCTTGCCCATGGGTTTAACAACATCGCCTTCCCGTATCTCCCTGTCAGATCCTAAGATAACGGCACCCACATTGTCTTCTTCAAGATTCAATGCCATCCCATAAGTATTATCGGTAAATTCCAGTAATTCGCCCGCCATACAGTTTTCCAGCCCGTAAACTCTGGCTATACCATCGCCGACCTGTATTACTGTACCGAAATCGGAAACATCCAGCTTGTTTTTATAATTTTTTATCTGTTCTTTTATTACCGCGCTGATTTCTTCCGGTCTTAAGTTCATTTTGTCTCCTCCCTAATTCAAATTAATTTGACTGTCCATATCGTCAAATCTTTTTCTGATAGAAGCGTCTATCATCTTACCCTCCACGAGGATTTTGATTCCCCCTATCAGTTTGGGATCGATTTCATTAGTTAACTTTATATTCACTTTGAAAAGCTCGGAGGTCTGCTCTTCCAGCTCTTTTATACGCTTCTGATCAAGAGGGATTACCGAGTATACTGTTCCATATGAAATTCCTTCTTTTCTGTCTACAAGTTTTTTATAAACTTTAACCATTTTATCAAAATGCATAGTCCTGCCTTTGTCAATCAGTATATAAAGAAAATTAAGAAGTTCATCACAGATTCTTCCCTCAAAAATTTTTCCGAAAACCCGTTTCTTTTCCTCGGCTGATATGCCGGGGGAGTTTATGAATGTATACAAATCATGCTCACGACTGAAAACCTCTGCCAACTCTGATGCTTCTTCTTTAATCAATTCGGTCTTCTTGGTCTCTGCTGCCGCCTCAAACAAAGCGGTGCCGTAAGTCAGATCAATGGTCAGTTCTTCCATCCCGTACTCCTTGCCTGTCTTATGATCTCATCAACTACAGCTTCTTGTCCTACTTTCTGTATTTCATGCTCTACGATTTTTTCAGCGGCGAGAATAGCAAGTGCTGCGATTTCATGTTTCATATCTACCATGGCCTTTTCCTTTTCTTTCTGAATGGCCGTTTCTGCTTTGGCGATCATATCAGCTGCCTGTTTATTTGCCTCATCTATAATATCTCTGGCCTGAGCGTCAGCTTTGATCTTAGCATTTCTTATTATCTCGCGCCCTTCCTCTTCTACTTTAGCTATGCGTCTGTCATAGTTTTCCATCTTTTCATCGGCTCTTCTGTTGGTAAGTTCTGCGTTATCAAGCGCATCCTTTATAGACTGCTTTCTTTTAGCAAGCATATCCAGAAAAGGCCTATACAGAAACTTGGTCAATATCCCCACTAAGATCAGGAAGTTAATTAAATAAAATATAAATTCCTTTAAGCTGATTCCTAATGCTTCAACCATAATTATGCCTTCCTTCCATTACAGATCTCTGATCTTGTTTTCAGATCTTTGTGAACAACAAAAATGCAACAAGAAGTCCGTAAATACTCAAGGATTCCATGAATGCAAATGAAAGTATCATATTAGTACGAAGCATACCTGCTGCTTCAGGCTGACGTGCCATGCCTTCTAAACCTTTTGCCGCTGCTATTCCCTGTCCGATTCCGGGCCCGATAGTAGTTAATCCTATTGCTAAAGCCGCTCCTATTGCTATTAAACCCATAATTCTTTCTCCTTTCATTACTTTGATCGCCATTGGCGATCATTCAGGTTACACCCTTGCGGTGTTTCATTACTTTGATCGCCATTGGCGATCATCCAGGTTACACCCTTGCGGTGTTTCATTACTTTGATCACTAAAAGTGATCATATCAATAATTGAAATATTTTCAGCCGAACTTTCAATGGTGTTCAGCATCCAATCTATCTATAAATGTTCTTCCTCATCCTCCGGAAGCGCTTCTTTTATATATATGGCCGTAAGAAGCGAAAATACCAGAGCTTGCACCAATCCCATCAGCACGCTAAGCATCTGCATCACTACAGGCAGGCCTATTGGTACCAGATCAAAGAACGATTCTGTAACAGTCTCCTCGCCAAAAATATTTCCATAAAGCCTCAAAGTAAGAGATACAGGTCTTACAATCTCTTCCAAAGCCATCAACGGAAGCAAAAATGCAAAAGGCTTGAGCAAATGTTTATAATATCTGAGTCCATGATGTTCTCTTATTCCTATAATCTGTATAGCCACAAATACGATTATTGCCATTGCCATAGTACAGTTTATCGATCCTGTAGGAGCTGCCAGCCCTTTGATGTGCCCTGATCCGGGAAGAAGCCCCGAGTAATTGGCAAGCAGAATATATATAAACAGTGTTGCTACCAATGGAAAATAACGTCTGCAGGCTTTGCTTCCCATGATTCCCTCAAAAAATCCAAACAACCCTTCTATAGCCCATTCAGCAAAATTCTGAAAACCCGACGGTATGGTCTGCAGCCTCCTGCCGGCTATAACAGAAATCACACAAAGCAGTACAGTAATGACCGCACTTGTTATCATGCCATTTGATATCCCTATAGAATTCAACGCCTCTATCATTGACATCAAGCCTCCTTTTCCATCGTTTTTTTCTGTCCTGCAGCAAGTATTTTATTCATCACTACTAAAGCGATAGCTGTTCCTATCAAAAAAGCAGCCTCATCAAAAGGAACAATATTCCTTACAACAAAGGCCAAAAGCAATGTCAGTATATTTACTGCATAACTGATGAGTGCTCGCGCATAAAGGCCTCCCACCTTTTCCTCCTCCGCAGTTTTTTTCTCACTTTCCTGCAAATACCGCTGCCAAAGAAAAAGATTCTTAAGGTAACCTACTGCTCCTCCTAATATCAGCCCTGCAATAGCGCCTATAACATAAGTCAACCCATCTCATCTCCTCTCTTATGACTTTAAATTATACACCAATTTGCTGGAATTGTGAAACCATTTTTGAATAATTTTTTAATTAACAATCCAGTTTTTTCAACGCATACAGCGTTTTTACAATTTTTGTAACTTAAAAAACAGATAAAATTCCTAAACTTTTTTGTCATATTTTTGACATATCGTCAATCGTCAATCTCATTTATTACATTCTTAAGCCATTTTCTGCTGAAATATCGTTTTGTAAGAAATATACCTTTTACCGCTTCCTCCATTTTAACAGCCAGCACCGCAAGATATATAGGGAACTGAAAATAAAGAGATGTTATAAAAGCCATAGGCACTCCTATGAGCCAGACAGTAGAAGTTTCCGTTATCATTGCGAATTTTGTATCTCCTCCACATCTGAGCGTTCCGGTTACATGCATAGCATTATATACAGTAAGCCACATAGTGGCTCCGTATATAATAAGAATTTTCAGAGCATAATCAGCGCCTTCCTCAGAAAACTTAAATAAGCTGAGCAACGGCTCACCAGCCATAATTACACCAACTCCGAACAATATTCCGATAACAAGTCCCATTTTGACCATCTTTTTAGACATATTATACGCAAGCTCTGTTTTCCCTTCTCCCAGTTTCTGACCTACCAAAATCAATATAGCATCGCCTATGCTGAATGCAGCCATAGCAAACATATTATTTATAGTATTACACGCCTGAATAGCCGCCCCTTCTGCAATTCCTATTCTGGAAAAAGCTGCGATATAAAGAGATGTCCCTATGCCCCACAGAGTTTCATTAGTCGTAGTTGGCAGCGCATTTTTTACAATTTTAAAAGCAATTTCTCTGCTATATCCGAAGAATTCCCTGAAACGTCCGGCGATTTTATTTTTCAACACGAAAACTTCAAATAATATTATCAGCATTTCAAAAAGTCTTGCTATAGCAGTAGCCAGCGCAGCACCTTCTACGCCCAAAGCAGGCATACCCAGTTTCCCAAATATAAATACCCAGTTAAGAAACGTATTCGTAGCCAAGGCTATGACACTTGCTATAAGAGGCAGCACAGACTGCTGTGTCGCTCTAAGCGCCACAGTAAAGGGCTGGGTCACAGCAAGCATAAGGAATGTGAAGGAGCCTATTCTCACATAACCTACTCCTGCCTCTATTACCTCAGGATATTTTGTGAATATGCGCAGTATGTATTCGGGAAAAGCAATTCCCGCAATAAAAAACAGCAGACCTATGCCAAATGCCACAGTTAAGGCAAAGCCTGTTGTCTTTCTTATATTTTTAAAATCCCTGACACCGAAAAACTGAGATATGAAAGTTGCCGATCCTCCGGCAAAACCATAAAGGAGCATCCAGTATATAAAAAAAATCTGTACTGATACTCCTACAGCGTTAAGCTCCACTTCCCCAAGGCTTCCCACCATAAGATTATCTATAAAACTCAGACTTGAACCAATAAGGCTCTGCAGCGCTATAGGCAGAGCCACTTTTGTCATCATTCCCAGAAGTTCTCTGTTATTGAGGGTATTTAGACATTCCGTCTTAATCATTTGATTTTCCCGCTTTCTTCTTCTCTTTTCTCCTTTGTTATCTTATCAGCTTTCAGACTTATATTTCTGTTTCCTGTATCCGACAGCAGAACATATATCAACATAATAGCCACCGCAATAAGTCCCAGATATTCTATTACCAAACCTCTGCTGTACAAAACAGCAACGATACCCATGATCCCGCTTATGCAATACAATATCATAACAGAACGTCTCTGTCCAAATCCCGCTTTCATTATCCTGTGATGAAGATGCTCCCTGTCAGCAGTCCCTATAGACTGATGCTTCGCCACTCTTCTTACTATAGCCATCAGAGTATCAAAAATAGGAAGCCCCAACACAAGAGCCGGAATTATCACAACTACTATCGTAGCACTTTTGGCTGTTCCCAGTATAGATACCGCTGCTATAGAAAAACCTAACAGCTCCGATCCACTGTCTCCCATGAATATCTTAGCCGGATGGAAATTATAAGGAAGAAATCCAAGAGCTGCCCCTGCTATAACCATCATTGCCAGTGTAGGTATATACTGCCCATGTATATATGAAACATATCCTATACACAATGCAGAAATAGCTGATATACCAGCTGCAAGACCATCAAGACCATCTATCAGATTAACTGCATTTGTTATGGCTACTAGCCATATTATCGTTACTATACAACACGCGGCATCTCCGAACATCATATTCCCGGGTCCGAAATAATTAGTTATAAATTCTATACGTATTCCCATGATATAGATAACTGCTGCGCATACTACTTGTCCGCCCAATTTTATGAGGGGACTGAGATCTTTAAGATCATCTATAAGCCCCAGAACGTATATCAGCGTACATCCCACCATTATACTCAGAATATCTTTATGATCCGAAGCAAAGACAGCAAGAGCAACCATAATGCCTATATATATGGCTGTACCTCCAAATCTGGGCATGGGTTTTTTATGTACCCTTCTTTCATCTCTGGGAATATCCATGGCTCCTATTTTCGGAGCCGTCCAAATAGCTAAAGGAGTCGCCGCCGCTGTCACTATCAAAGCCACCGCAAACGGGCCCCATAATTCTATACTGGTCGCTGTCACTAAATCTCTCCTAACATTACTATTTTCAATCCGGCTTCCTTAAGTATATCCACAGACAACTGATCCGGATAACCTTCCTTTACTACTATTCTGCTTATTCCCGCATTTATTATCATTTTAGCACATATGACGCAAGGCTGATGTGTTATGTAAATAGAAGCCCCTTCTATACTCTGACCTAATGTGGCAGCCTGTATTATAGCATTCTGTTCTGCATGCAGGGCTCTGCACAGCTCATGCTTCTCTCCCGACGGTATACCCAGCTGCTGTCTCAAACACCCTCCTTCACGGTCGCCGCAGTGTTCAAGCCCCCTAGGCGCTCCGTTATATCCTGTAGCAACTATATGTTTATCCTTTACTATTACAGCGCCTACATGTCTCCTAAGACAAGTAGAGCGTTTTGCGGTTAAAACCGCCATATCCATAAAATATTCATCCCAGCTGGGTCTGTTGTCCATAATATTCTCCTTGTAATATAACGAAAGTTTCAATAATAAACCTCTGCCAGATAAAGCCCGTAAGGAGGAGCCGTATGGCCTGCCTTACTCCTGTTCTTTGCTTCTAATATTTTTTTCATGTCATGGAGAGGAATCCTGCCGGTTCCTATATCCACTAAAGTTCCTGTGATTATTCTGACCATATTATACAGAAAGCCGTCTCCGCTTACATGAAGCTCTATATCTCTTCCTATATCTCCATCATTAACATTATCTATTCGGTATATGTTTTCTTTGATATCGATATCAAAAATGGTTCTGACAGTAGTCTCCCTGGGTGTCCCACCTGATGCTTCAAAAGATTTGAAATCATGAGTACCTACTATATAGCCGGCAGCCGTTTTCATGGCATCCATATCCAAAGGTGCGGCCACATGATACATATAATTTCTCATAAAAATATCTGTTTCTTTGGAATTTCTTATTCTGTAAATATATTTCTTTCCCTTTGAATCAAATCTCGCATGAAAATCAAGCGGCCTTTCCTCAGCTGAAACGATTTTCACCGGCGACAGAGCAAAAGCCCCCTTTTCATGCCCGCAAAGTATATTGTTTATCACAAGAGCCAATCTTTCAGTAGGTATATTTATATCGGTTCTGAAAGACGCTTTCTGGCCGCGAGCATGTACACCGGCATCCGTTCTGCTTGTCCCACTGAGTGCGATTTCTCTTTTGAGAAGGTCCGACAATACTTTTTCAAGGTATCCCTGCACAGTCGGTCTATCTGGTTGTTTCTGCCATCCGGAAAATTCCGAGCCATCATATTCTATTGTCAATAAAATGTTTTTTTCCATATTAGATTTTATTATATAATATTTTTCTTTCAATTTATAGAGGTTGATTGAATTTCTGCGAAAAACACGAGTCAAACCATGATATTATAATAAAAAAGGCCATACTGCGAATATATAAAATATCCCGCATCCACATATATACGGTCCCAACGGCCTGACTTCATCTTTGCGATATTTTCCCGAAGCCAGACCGACCGCTGCAAAAATACCGCTGAAAAGCGATGAGGCTATGAGAACCGACACAGTCCCCTTAATCCCCAGAACCAGCCCCAAAGAGGCGAAAAGCTTTACATCCCCAAAACCCATCACCTCTTTTTTAAAAGCTGCTCCGCCCAGCACAGCCACCATAAGCATAACGCCCCCGCCTATAAGCGCTCCGGTAAGAGGCTGCCAAACAGAACTGTGATAGGGGATAAAACCGAATGCTGACAACGCCAGCATTATAACAAATTGATCCGGAATAACCATATATTTTAAATCCGCCAGCCCTATTATGAGCATTGCCCAGCACGCGAAAAGGCCTGCTGCAGCAAGTCTCACATCAAAAAAGGAGAGCCTTATGAGAAGACAAATAAACCCAGCTGCATATATCCATCTCCATGGAAAACCTTTTACCCGCTGTATATATGGGTCTTTCAGCTCCTGTGAAGGAGCATGTCCGTAATCACACAACCACTTGGCCGGCATCTTATTGAAAATATATATTGCCGCGAATCCCGCAAGAGTCCCTAAAAACAAACTTACGACTATTTTTACAATAATAATTATCATACCTTTATTCCCCCTTTATCTACTTTATTCTATCAATTTCCTTTTTTAACCACAATATTATTTTGGATATTTTGTCGTAATATGGGGAATGCCGTCGTACGTTTTGTATAGCAAAACCGTTATTTTACCTATAAAATCTCATTAACGGCACAAATGATGAACATTAAGGAGAACGATTATGATAAATAATATATTATCGCCTGAAAGGGACATAGTGTTGATCGTTGACGATACAGCGGCCAACCATGAAGTAATACAAACATTTTTAAATGATATAGGAGTTAAATGCGAGAATGCCTTTGATGGCATGGAAGCCATCACAATGTGCAGTTCTGTGGAAAGTAATTATTATTCCCTGATTCTTATGGATATAAACCTCCCCGGTATGGACGGACTTGAGACCACAAGGAAAATGAGAAAAATGGGAGTAACTTCTCCCGTGATCGCTGTTACTGCTGCAAGTAAAGATGAAGAAAAAATAAAAGTAGCAGAAGCCGAAGATCTTTTCGAACTTCTTCTTTTTAAACCTTTTAATTCATCTGTTTTTTACACTACCATATCACCGTATATAAAATTAGCACTGCTCCGTTCACTGCTTCCTGAAATCAAATCCAACGGCACTGCAACTTTTTCCAATCTTGATCCTGAAGTCTGCGATATCCACACAGCTATAGAAAATATGGGAAACAGTCCGAGACTGTTCATGAAACACTTCAACAACTTCAAAACAAATAACGCGGATCTCTCTTTAAGGCTTACAGAGCTCATAGAAAACAGGCAGTGTTCCGATGCAGCTGTACTTTGCCACTCTATAAAAGGGCTTTCCGGTATGCTGGGTCTCACAGCTTTATATAAACATATAATTGCTCTGGAAGATATATTGAAAAAAGAGGATACCCCTGATGAAGATACACCGACAAATATGTTTAAAATATCTCAGCTTCTCACTTCAATAAATGATGATATCAGGTCCATATGTCAGATGCAACTATAAAAAAGAGCGGTCACTTCACTCTGTCTCGTGACTGCTCTTTTTCATTATTTATCCTTATATAAATATCCCTTTATCTTCCGAAACTTATATTGATGTCTCCTGAATCATTGACAACTTTTATAATATTCTCGCCGTTTCCCTGATTGATATAACCGAAATCCTCATATTTATGGGAACCTGCTTCCACATCTCCAAAATCAGTATACAGATCGAGAGTATAAAGTTCTTCCTTCAGTGTTGTAACTATATCTGTATCTCCGTAATCAGACTTAATATTTGTGTTACCGTAAAATTCACCCTGTAAATCTATATCGCCCGCATCCGCCTCGATAGAGAGACCTTTGCTTTTAAGAACACGCCCTTCTATATCTCCGTAATCAGATATTATATTCATCGTATCGTATGAAACTCTATCCATGCTTATATCCCCGGAATCTGCATTTATACTTACCGTCCCTGCTGATATGTCGCTTATCTCCACATCGCCATAGTCTGTATCTATGTCTATATTCTTTATATTTATTCCCTCCGGAACATATACCTCCAGATAAGGGGATCTGTCTCCTGTCCCCAGATCTATCAAAACTCCGCCTTTCATCTCTCCTGCATCAACCGTGAGAACTCCATTTTCTACTCTGAATATAGGATTATTGGAGTTCTTGTCAAAAGATACTCTTGTCTTAGAGATGTCTCCTTTACAGATCATCACATCTATATCCCCTTTTACGCTTAATGAGTCAAACTGGTCTGTTTCCTTCAGACTTGTATATGTCCTTTCCACATTTCCCCCTCTGAACCATGTATATTTCTCACTGAGCTTATCCATAAAGTGAATTCCCCCTGTAACGTATCCCACAACAGATAGGATAAGGCCCATGCATACAGCTGCAGCACATATTATAAAAAATTTTTTAAGACCTTTATTCATCTTTCCCGCCTCCTTCTTCACCAGTCATCTCATCTTTATAACGCCATTTTTTTTGTTCATTTAAATCTACCATTTTCTTTATACGTCTTCTGTCATTGTGTCTTCTGGCAGCGCTCACCATAGCGCCGGTTCCTGCTTTTACTCCCATCGCAAGCAATACTCCCATTGCCGCCATGAATCCCAATGTACCGATTCCTATTCCCAGAAACAGCAATGCTGTAGGTACAGCAACCGGAACCGCCATAAATCCGAAAACGATAAAGGCTACCGCAGCTACGAAACAACCAATAATGGCTGCGAAAACAGCTGCCACGCATCCTATCAAAGCCACAAAGATAGCTATGACAAGTGCCCCAAGCGCCACAGCCAGAGGGATGGAAACAGGCGCTGAACATATTCCTATCACTACATACCACGCTGCAGAAAGTCCTTTTTTAACAGTAGGTTTATCATCTTCATCAAACAATCTGACCGCATACTCAGATTTTATTTGTCCCGCTACTTTTTTAGGATTGCCCAGATGCTCAAGAACTTCCTGTTCATTTTCTTTTCCTGCCTCGTCAAAGTACTCTTCATAATACTCAATGGCAGCATCTATTTCTTCCTGAGGCAATTTTGATATTTCTGATCTTAGTTTTTCTATAAATTCTTTCCTAGTCATCTTCTCCTCCTCCAACTTTCCTCTTTGGCTCATCATCCAAAAATGTATCTATAGCATTTTTGTAATCCAGCCATTGTACTTTATATTCCTGTAGTTTCTTTTTTCCTTCTTCGGTTATTGAATAGTATCGCCTGTTTCTCCCCTGATATGGTTTATCATATGTCTTACAGAATTTTTCTTTCTGCAGTCTTCTAAGAACCGGATACAGGGTAGATTCGGAGACCACTATCGCTTTCTTCATGGACTGAGTGATCTCATACCCATACGTATCTCCGCCGTTAAGGATCGCTAAAGCACATGCATCCAGCAAGCCCGACTCAATTTTGAAACCCATACTTCCCTCCTTTTATTTGCACAATATTGTTTTCTGTTTAATACTATATATTATATAATATTATTTGTCAATAGAAATTGTATTTTTTATTATGAAAAATTTCAATGCAAAAGAGACTTTGCCTCATGGATTTTCCCTTGAGCCAAAGCCTCTTCTCAGATGCCTCATATTTTAATTTTATTTATAATCTGCCTCATTTCATCGGCATCCGTTATCGTATTCGCTTTATGTCTGAGTGCCGCTGCACCATGGATCCCTTTAATATACCATCCTACATGTTTTCTTATTTCTCTTACGGCAATATGTTCTCCCTTATTTGCTATAACCATATCAAAATGTCTGAGAAGCATATCGGCTCTTTCCTCCTTTGAAGGAGGATCCGGAAGTTCTCCTCCCTCCCAAAGCGCTCTTGCATCTCTAAATATCCATGGATTGCCTAACGCTCCGCGTGCTATCATAACACCGTCACATCCGGTTTTTTTCAACATGTTCACGGCATCTTGACCGCTGAAAACATCTCCGTTTCCGATAACAGGCACTGATACATTCTTCTTGACATCCGCAATCACCTGCCAATCTGATCTTCCTTCATAATACTGTTCTCTTGTCCTGCCGTGAACAGTTATGGCATTCACTCCTGCTGATTCCAACACTTTTGCAGTCTCCACCGCTGTATTCGTTCCTCGTTCAAAACCCATGCGTATTTTTGCTGTCACTGGTTTTTCTGCGGCTTTTACCATGGCGCTTATCACATCATAAAGAACATCGAGCTTTTTCAGGAGCGCCGACCCTTCTCCATTTTTTACGATCTTAGGAACCGGACAACCTACATTAAGATCGAGCACCACATTATCCCGGTGTTTTAACGTCCTTGCTGCAAAGGTCATAATCTCAGGATCACTACCGAACAGCTGAAACGCTACTGCGCCTTCGTCCTTTCCCATATCTAACAAAACTTGACTTTTCCGGTCTCCATACCACAGTCCTTTGGCGCTCACCATTTCCGTACAGACTAAAGAAGCCCCTTGCTTGGCGCAGAGGCTTCTCATCGCTTTATCAGTTATTC
>OLOZ01001145.1_pt1 | contig 19440 bp, 13 predicted proteins | sample 1673021 | NCBI WGS metagenome assembly OLOZ01 (sample SAMEA3136747, study PRJEB25190) | human gut metagenome | biome: human gut; feature: human-associated habitat; material: faeces | place: Austria | collected 2013 | reverse complement strand
ATATTTGGCCTATATTTCTTCTGTTGGGATTGGCAGCATTGGTCGGCTCACTTTTTGTAAAAGTAAATCTTTGGAGTGGCATACTGGCTGTTTTCGGTATTTCATGCTTGTGGAGCATAAAGGAAATTTTTGAACAGGAAAAACGTGTAGAGAAGGGATGGTTTCCTGAAAATCCTCGAAGAAGACACAATGACAGATATTGATAGGGCAGCTCTGCTTATAAAAAACGCCGGGCTGTTTTTTGTATTATTATATATTTATATGTCTTTGCGCTGTTAATATTCTGACAGCTGTTGTCGGTGATGAGCGATTTGATTTGGATCGCTAATACTGCTGCTCTCGGATATGTTGTATAAACCCAAGAATACAGGAGTTGATTCTTACTAAAGATAAAATATTTACAGACTTTAAATATTATAAAAAGTGTGCGCAGAGATCAGATATACTACAGCTAAATTAATAAGGCGAGATCTTGTGAAGGAGTATAAAGTAGGGATTCCCTGTAAAAATGTCAGGGAATCTTTTTGTAATACTGAAAAATATTATTTTGAGATGTTAAGGGAGAGCAGAAAAAGTTGCTTTTGAAAAATTAATAAATCAGCTGCCTATTCTGTAAAAAGAAGTTTTTTAAAAGAGCATAATTTTTCTTGCAAAAAAACTGAGGGGGGGGGTATAATGAACCTGACAAAATTTATTTATATAAATCAATAATTCACAGGAGGACGTATGAAGAAGATAATAAGCAAGGTTCTTGCATTTGTCTTGGTATTATCACTTATCGCGCCATGCATGATGTTTAAGGTAGATGCTGCGACAGTGAGCGGAAGCGGAACTGAAGCCGATCCGTATATTATCAAGAATGAAGCTGATTTTAAAATCTTAGACCAGAAGCAGAAGTATATCTATGCAGAGCTTGGAAACAACATCGAGCTTACTGCAGATGGATATACAATGAATTCTTTTAAAGGGAAACTGGATGGCAAAGGATTTACTATTACCAATAATAAGTCGGGATCTCTTATAAAATCTTTTTATGGAGGCGAGTTAAAGAATTATACATGGGAGCTGTCGGAGTATTCCTATATGGTAGAGGAGCAGTTTCGCGGCAGTGATTATGTATATGACGGTATAACTGCCAAGGGAGATATTTCACTGACATCAAGCAATAATAATGAAGGGCCTCTTCTCGTATATGCAGGTGGGAATACAACTATGAAGAATGTTACTGTAGATATGAACTTGACTTCTCCTACATATAACGGGCTGTTCATAGGATATGAGCCGGCTAAAGAGTCAAATTATGTTTTTGAAAACTGCAAAGTAAAGGGAACTTATGTCGGAGATCATATCGGTATATTGTACGGAAACGGTTCCATGGCTCAGGCAGGAGGCAGTGATTACGGACTGCAGCATGTCTTAGGAGTAAATGGAGAGACTGCAACTTCTGAAATTACCGTATCAAACATGGATCTTTCTGAGGCAGAGATCATAGGAATATCATCAAAGCCCCATTTATTGTGCGGCATAAGCTATAAAGCTTCTGATATGGAGACTTTGGAAAATGAACTTGCTGCAAAAGTAACAGGATATGATAAGCTGGTACAAGCTGAAAAGCTTGATGGATATAGTTTTTCACTTAATGATAGTGGTAATCTCAAGATAAATGTGTCTCAGGCAAATGATAAGGTAGGCTACTTTGTGGTATCGGCGGAGGTTTACAGCAATGTATTTTTCAGCAGCGGGAAAACAAACGGTACCATGAAACACTCGATAAGTGAGAAAATAGATGTGGCCGACGGCGTGGATACATATTATTCAAGTCTGGGAAAGGTGAAATTCTATGACGGCCAGAACGGGGAACTGGGGACTGCGGGATTAAGCGGCAGTCTTGATACTATTACTGTAGACGGCGAAACTTATTATACTCTTACACACAGAGATGATGACATGATATATACTTTCGGTCAGGAGGCAAAGGTATCCAATACATCAAGAGTTGCGAATATGGTAAAAGTATCTGTCTATGACAAGAATAATAAACTTATTAATATCATAAGCAGCGCTGTTTCGGAAGACTTTTCATTGCCTTCCTTTGACACACAGAAAGCATCTGCGGGAACGGATTTATCTGAAATAAATTTATCTGACGGATGGTCTTGGGTAACCCCTGATACAAAGGTGGTGTCAGGAGGACAGATAGCTTTTGCAAAGAAAGGTGCAGAAATAGCCCCTGTAAAGATTGTCGGTGAGATAGAAGTTGAAGGAATAACTCTTAATGCAGAAAAGTTAAATCTTGAAAAGGGAACAGAAAAAACTCTGACCGTAAAAGTTACCCCTGATGATGCCACAGACAAAACCGTAACATGGGAATCGGCCGATGAGAAAATAGCTAAAGTTGATAAAGATGGAAAGGTTACGGGAATAACAAACGGAATCACGAAGGTTAAAGCTAAAGCTGGGAATAAAGAGGCTGAATGCGAAGTGACTGTGTATGAGGTAACTGCGGAAGCTCCAGCCGTTCCGGATGGAACTGTAGAAGAAGTTGTGTCTGGTATGTCAAAGGAAGCTGCGGAAAAAGCTGAGGAAGTGCTGACCTCTATGGTTGAAAAGGTAATCGCAGGCGGTGCAGTTTCCGGTATTGATAAGACTTCAGAAAAAGCTATAAGGGAAGCTGTGGAAAAGGGAGAGATTATAACGACGAAAATTACTTCCGAAGTGCTTGATAAAAAACCTGCAGATTTCGAAAATATTACAAGCGCTGTGGAGAAGCTTGCAGCTAAATACGATGTGAATTTTCAGATTGAGCAGTATCTTGATTTAGGAGTGAATCTACTGATTGACGGAAAAAAAGCCGGAACGATCACAGAACTTGACAGTCCTGTAGAGTTCACCATTGCAATTCCTGAGGAGGTACAAAAGGTTGCGAAAACCTATTTTATAATAAGGAATCATGAGAATACAGACGGAAATATCGAGACATCAGTAATTTCTCCGAAAGTAAATGCTGACGGGACACTGACTTTTACAACAGACAGGTTCTCGACCTATGCACTTGCATATACTTCTGAGGAAATCAAAGAGAATATTGACCAGAGCGGAAGCGGCTGGATAGATGTTGATGATATTAAAGATGATACACCTGGTCAAAATGGGAATGTCAGTGATAAGACTGACACCGGTTCATCGAAGACAGGTGATGACAGCAATATTATTGTTTGGGCAGTATTAATTCTTGCAGCGGGAGCGGGCGTAGTTGCGTCAGGTCTTTACAGCAGAAGGAAAAAAGTATAATAAATGTGTGGTTCTTTCGATTAAAAACAAATAAAATTTTTTGAACGAATTTAAAAGTTCCCATTAATATAGAATTATCTTATATTTGAATGGGAACTTTTTTATATTGGTTAAAGTTTTAAAAATTTAATGTATTATGTTATTTAAGTAAGAGCGGTTTAAAGTATTTCTGTGAAATCTTTTGTTGTATAGCTTTCTCCAGCCTCTTTTTTTGCAAGAGCTTCAAGTAGTGCATCATGGTTCTTTTTATTTACAGGATATTTGGAAAATATTATCATACTGATTAGTATAAATAGTGCCGGCAGCAATGTAGCTATAAGAAGTATTCCGTGTACGGAAGTTTGTGTTTGCTGTGCTGCACCGATGTATCCGAAAGCGCTCAGAAGCCATCCGACAGCATTGGTGGCGATAGCACCTCCTAATTTTTGAACGAATTGTGCACAGGCAACGATACTGCCTTCTCTGTGATGTCCATTTATGAATGTATCAATTTCGGCACAATCATATACTGTTGAGTAATACAGTCCCCAAAATGCGCTGGTTGTCAATGCGACGACAGCTCCGTTAATAATCACCTGAGAGAAATTTGAAAGACCCATGAAATAGAATACTACACAGTTTATAACAAACATTATACTGAAAAGAAAAAGTGTTTTCTTTTTACTTCCGATCTTATTGGCTATAATTATTGATATTGGCGTGCAGCATAATGCGATTACAGTGTATATGCTCCAGAAGGCTGCCTGCTGTACTTCTGTCATATGAGCGCAGTATGTGAACATATATACTCCGATACCACTGAACAGAGTATACCCGATGATATAAAACAGCCCTGTGAAAATCAGATTTCTGTATGCCTTCATACGAAATATATCTTTGTATGTATTTATAAAACCCTGACTTTTTTCCTGCTTTTCCATCTCTCTTTGGAGATCGGCTGCAGAGTCTTCCCGGCCTCTGGTTGAGAACCAGCATATCAGACAACAAAGTATTATTATTGCTGCGGCAAGACTGCCGGATATGCACCAGCATGTTTTTATATCTACTCCTTTAGGAACGAGGACTGTCATTATCCACATAGGACCGGAATTGCAGAGGGCTACAAACGGATATGAAAACAAGCCTACAATCATACGCATTGTATTTCTTTCGTTATAATCGTGAGTGACTTCTGCACCGAGAGCCGCATATGGTACACAATAAGTTGTGTAGAATGTCCACATCAATACAGCCATGAGAAGGTAGTAAATACTCTGACCAAGGCCGGTAAACTCATTCGGCAGGAACATTAGGAAAACGATAATGGCCAGAGGCCAGATGCTTCTGAACATCCACGGACGACGTCTTCCTCTTGGGTTTTTTGATTTGTCGGATAAGAACCCCGCTATGGGAGCAGTAACGGCATCCCATAAGATTGCTATAAAAGAAATTGTTCCTGCTATAGCCGGATTAACTTTGGCAACATCGGTTAAAAAAAACAGAAAATAAGTGAAAAACAGGTTGTAAGGTATCGAATCCCCTGCACCGCCCAGACCGTAACCTATTTTTACTGATATAGGAACATGAGCGCTGTTTCTATTGATTCTTACATTTTCCATCAGTTGATTCTCCTTTTTAAACTATAGTAATTGTATATTACGTTTATGTGTACCTAACGGTTATCGGAAAACATTTTATCTATTATGCACCTGGACGCACCCTCAGGATCTTTTTCCATCGTCCACTGACTGTCTATGATCATGGTATTTCTGTCAGCGTCATTATAGGCTGCCCATTGTGGTGCACCTTTTGCAGAAGGTTTGCCGGCTTTTGCAAAGGACGCCCATGCTTCCTGCATCATAGAGGAGAGATTGTCAGGCACATCTAATCCTGTGAAACTTTCTTCCTCTTCCATGTTTCCGAATACGAAAGGGAGCTCTAAAGCATGACATGCACCTAAGCCTTTTATTCTTGATTTCCATGTAAAGTAATACATGTAAACGTCATTGTAGCGGGACTGTTTCTCGGCCATATGTATAGCAGGGAGCCTGAACAGTATTTCATCATTAAGAGCTATATTATTTTCCTTCATGTTATGGTTTTGCCTGTATCGGAAAAACTCTTCCCGTACAGCAATTTCGTTTATAAGAGGCGGAGTTGTTATGTAGAGCTGGTCTTCAAGAAACTTTATTGCCATATCGTCAAAGTTGTCAAAATAAAGCTTCCAGTAATTAAATTCGTTTGCATTGGTACCCAGCATCAATTTTATATTTGAAGCGCAGCCGCCGGCAAGTTCTTTGAAAGGGTCTCTTGGAATATCTTCATTATCTGCTTCCGGAGCAAATAGTATGCTGTACTTGGGACCATAGTTTTCTGCCCACGCCGGATATATTTTTCTTATTTCTTCGGTGGGTACTTTTAAAAGCTCATCAATGGTCTCACAGCCTAAACGTGATGCGAAATCAGCGGCATGTTGTTTGCTTAAAAAGCTTCCTTTACAAAGGTTCAATGATCCGCTTTGGGCGATTACTTTATGAAACAGCCCTTTTGCCTTCGGCATTGTCATCAGAAGAGAAACCGAGCCGCCTCCTGCTGATTCACCCAATATAGTGATGTTTTCATTATCTCCTCCGAAGGCGGATATATTTTCTTTGATCCATTGTAAAGCGCATATTTGATCGAGGAGACCGTTGTATCCACTTGTTTTATATTCAGAACCACCGTATTCCTCAAAATTCATGAAACCGAAGAAATTTACACGGTAGTTGAGTGTTACAAAGACGACATCCTGATTTAGAGCAAAATTATATCCATTATAAAGGGGATCAGAGGAACCACCTGATGAGTATGAGCCGCCGTGAATAAATACCATAACAGGTTTTTGAATTCCGGATGCCATATTATGATTCCATATATTCAGTGTCAGACAGTCTTCACTTTGTCCCTGAGAAGAAATGGAGGCTGATTCTATCTCATCTATTTCCTGTACTGCTGTGTGGCCGAAGTTATAGGCCAATATTTGCTGATCCGACTCCGGTATGGGAACGGGGGCTTTGAATCTCAATTCGCCTACGGGCGGCAGTGCATAGGGTATCCCCAGAAATTCACTCATATTGTTGTGGTCCGTTTTACCTATTACAGTTCCTGTTTTTGTTTTAATTTGCATTGTTCTTCCTCCTGATAAATTAATTTTTATACAGCATAACTGAAATAAATTTAAATTTTCAGATTATTCTTTGCTTTTTTATGCTTCTTTACTTGCAGCGTTGCTTTTTGTAAATTATAATATTATGACAAGATATAGCCGATAGGCGACCCTGTTTTTAAAAGCGACATGAGGGATGGATATGTATTTAGAGAATCTTAAATGTAATAATGAATACCCTTTGAATGTGGAGATACTTCATATAAATGAATATCCCCTTCATATGCATGAGTATGGGTATATAGAAATAATTTATGTTTTGAAAGGAAGCATAAATCTATATATAAGTACAGAAGACATCTGTTTGAAAGCAGATGATGTTTTCATAGTAAATGAAGCCAATCTTCACTATATTCATGATTGTTCTGACGATAATGTTGTTCAAATATATCATATATATCTCGATGCCTTTTCTGATTATTATGCTGAATTTTCTCAGGTTCTTTTTATTTTGAACACAACTTATAACAATGATGTTCCGGAGTTGATAGAGTATGTGAAAAATCTTCTTAGAAATATTTCCAAACAGTTTTTCGATATAGATATAGATCATAATCCACTCAATAATATTCATGAAAATCTTGTTTCCCTTTTGCTGTGCCTGACTAATAGTTTTCAATACTGGTATATTAAAGACAATAAAATTCAGCCTACCAACCCTTATAAGGATAAGCCGATACAGGTAAACAGAATACGTAATATAGTGAGATATATGTATGAGAACTATCAGAAAAAGCTTACTCTGGATGATATTGCGGAACATGAATATCTGAGCAAATATTACATATCTCATCTTTTTACGTCAGTGCTTGGTGAGTCATATCAAAATATAATCACGAGACTCCGGGTGGAAATGTCACTTATGGGTATAGCAGATACTAGCAAGAATCTGGAGGAAGTTGCCATTGAATCAGGTTTTTCCTCTCCGACATTTTTTAGAAGACGTTATAAAGATATTACAGGGTATTCTCCGTTTGAAGTCAGAAATTATTTTAAATCAAGAACGATCGAAGTTATGAAGCCTGATATAACACATATTGACAATGTATCAGATATAGTGGCATTGTTGTCCGACACACAACACTATACATATCCGGTGACTCTTGCAGGAAGAAAAAACCTGAGGAATTATATTCTTGACTTTTCGAAGTCGCAGAATGCAGAGCTTAAAGGAACATGGAATTATATTTATGTAGAAAGCCTGTTTGAATGTCTGAGGGAAAGATATAGAGCAAATCTGTCTTTTTGCAGAGAACGGTTCGGGTTTTCTCATATTATTGTAAGCGTAAAGCAGCTTTTAGATGCCTATGAGGCTTTAAAATGTTTTGATTTTCTGCATGAGTTTTTGAGAAGTCTGCAAATGCTGGATATGGATATATGTGTAATTGATGACAGAAACGATACTTGCTTTTTTGATGATGCCGTAAGGTCTTTCGAAAGCTGGTGCATGGAAAAATACTCTATCGGTGTGAAGTGTATAGAAAATATTGCATCAGTGGAGATTATTTCCCTCCATGGTGATAATCCGGCTGATATGATGAGGCATCTGCTGGATGGTACTGATGTGATACGGGCGGTATCCATAGAATCGCTTTTTAATAGGGCAGGGCTGAAGAAGCCTCTGTATTATCTGTATGAAATAGTATGCTCGCTGGATGAACATATTATCGAGGCTGCAGAAAACTGTATTGTCACCAGAGAAGGGAATTCGATGCATGTAATGATATACTACAGCATCCGGGATTCAGTAGATACAGAATCACAATGTAGTGAGTTTTTGTTAAAATTGGTAAATCACGGAGGGTGTATATTAAAAATAAAACATCTGAAAGATTTCGATATCAGCGAAGAGTCCATTTGGCACAGCATCAATTCACCGGAACTTATAAGCGAAGATACCATGGAATATATAACAGCGGCTGCATCACTGCTCGCAGATATAAGATATGTACCTGCATGTCCGGAATATGATGTTTTCATTCCCCTGTATCGGGGGCAATGTGCACTTATTACGATAGAATGCAAAAATGATAAAGCATAGAATTTTATAGAAAAATATGATTTTATAATAGTATTTTGTGTAAATAACATTAGCAGAGTAGTATAATAAAATTAGGCTAAGCCACTTGTTTCAGGTGAAAGGAGCAGATATGAAAATACAATTTTGCGGAGCTTCGACAGGCGTTACAGGGTCCTGTCATCTTATAACCACAGAGAATCATAAGATATTACTGGACTGCGGACAGTTTCAGGGCGGAAAGGCTCAGGAGGCTTTGAATTACGAGGAATTTCCTTTTGATCCTGCCCAGATAGATTACATGATTTTAAGTCATGCTCATATAGATCACTGCGGAAGGATTCCGCTTTTGGTAAAGAGAGGATTCAAGGGGAAGATATATTGTACCGACGCTACAGCAGATCTTTTAGATGTTATGCTTAAGGACAGCGGTTATATTCATGAAAGAGAGGCCGAATGGAAAAACAAAAAAAACGAAAGAGCAGGGAGAGCTCTGGTGGAACCTTTGTACACATATAATGATGCAGCGGATTCTCTTAAATATGTAGAGCCTGTGCTTTACGATCAGCTGGTGGAGCTTAATGAGGAAATGAAGATTGTTTTCAATGATGCTGGACATATTCTGGGCTCAGCCATAACAGAGCTTTGGGTAACGGAAAATGATAACGTGTCAAAGATAGTGTTTTCAGGGGATTTGGGAGTAATGGACAGGCCTATTTTAAGGAACCCGACCATCATAAAGAAAGCCGACTATGTTATCATGGAAACGACATACGGCAACAGATTGCACCCGGCCAATTCTATGGATGTCAAGGCACTTATGGATATAATCCGGGACACGGCGGCAAAGGGCGGCACAACGGTTATACCTTCTTTCGCCGTAGGAAGGACTCAGGAGCTTATATATGAATTAAATCGGGTGTATGAAACAGATAATGAATACCGCAGGGACTTTGACAATATAATGGTATATGTGGACAGCCCTATGGCAACTACCGCGACAGAAGTTTTTAAACGCAACGCGCAGGTATTTGATGAAGAAACGAAGGAATTTATAACAAAGGGAGATAATCCTCTGGATTTTAAGAACCTCAGATTTACAAGAACGAGTGAAGAGTCAATATGGCTTAATACTGATCCGGAGCCTAAAGTGATAATTTCCGCCAGCGGTATGTGTGATGCAGGAAGGATAAGACATCACCTTAAGCATAACCTCTGGAACAGAAAATCCAGCATAGTTTTCGTGGGGTATCAGGCTGAAGGAACCCTCGGAAAGATGATACTGGACGGTGCGGAGGAAGTTACGCTTTTTGGTGAAAAGGTAAAGGTAAATGCCAACATATATAATCTTGAGGGTTTTTCGGGACATGCTGACAGAGACGGTCTTCTGGAATGGCTTAAAGGATTTAAGGCTGAGCCGAAGCATATTTTCCTTGTTCACGGTGAACCTGAGGCAAAGGAAGATTTCGCACAGACCGTTGAAGCTGAGTTGGGATATCATCCTATAGTGGTCAGAGGGAATTCTGAATTTGTTCTTGAAAAGGATGAACTTGTCAATATGGAGCAGGCCATGAAAGAGGAAGTGGATGAGGAAGTGTTAAACAGTCTGAGAGCTAATCTGTTTGATATACACCGAAGAATAGAAGATATATTGTATAATACCAAACTGGCTGTAGGGCAGGATATTTCTCCTGAAAAACTGTCTAAGATTAATAATATGGTACTTGAGCTGGAAAAATCAACTATGAATCTGGGCGCTGAAGTCAGTGACGGAGAAGGCAGGGATAAAACACAGCAAAATGATATTTAAATAACAGCTATAAAAGTATTAAAAGCAGGAAAAAACTTTTAAAAACATGTTGTGCATGTGGTAAAATAGAAATAGGTATTTAGTAGATATTATATTTGATAAAGGTGATAAGAATGTCTGTTTTAAGCGGCATTAAAGAAAGTGTACAACAGGTTGCAGAGGCCATCAGCATCGCTGTCGGTCTTGAAGTTGAAATAGTGGACAACAAACTGAGAATACTGGGCGGTACCGGTTATTATCACAGGAGGATAGGCAAGAAGGAAGAAGATGGAAATCTTGAAGGAAACTACCTTTATGCAAGAGTTCTGAGAACAGGTAAGACGCAGTATGTAGAGGATGCTCAGAACTGCAAAGATTATGACAGGCCTATTGTAGGCAATACGAGACTTGGAGAGCTTGCAGAGATATGTACTCCCATAGTTTTGAAAGGCGAGATCATAGGAATAATCGGGCTTGTGGCATTTACTGATGAGCAAAAACATCTCCTTCTCGATAAGAGGGAAAGCATGACCGTGTTTGTTGAAAAGATGGCAGATCTGCTGTCGGCAAAGGCGGACCAGCAGGAAACTTTGGAAAATGTCGAGGTTTCAAGAGATGAAATGTCTATAGTATTGGAGACTGCTCACGAAGGTATATTCGCGCTTGATCAAAAGGGCTATGTCAAGCACTGTAACAACAGAGCTGCGGGGCTGTTCGGGACAAATAAGGGAGACCTTATAGGCAAACACATAAGCAATATTATGCCTGGAAGCCCTGCTATAAAAGTTCTTGATACAGGAACCGGATATACTGAAAATGAAGAAATCTTTAAAGTCGACGGAAAGCAGCATCATTTCATAGTAACAGTGAAGCCTTTTATGTCAAGCGATGACATAGATGGAGTAGTGATCTCCTTCAGAGATATAGAGGAAGCACAGAAGCTGGTTTACAATTTCAATACACGAAAGATAAAAAACACAGTAGACGATATAATCGGCAGCAGTGACAAGATAATGAGAGCCAAACAGCAGGCTCTGATAACAGCGAGAAGCAATTCCACCGTTCTCATAACAGGTGAGAGCGGCACGGGAAAAGAAATGTTCGCTAAAGCTATTCATTACGCAAGTCCGAGAGAAGATAAGCCTTTTATAACGGTGAATTGCGGAGCTATTCCTGAGAATCTGCTGGAAAGCGAACTTTTCGGATATGAGAAAGGAGCTTTCACAGGGGCTAGTGAAAAGGGTAAGGAAGGTAAATTCGAGCTTGCTGACGGTGGCACCATTTTCCTCGATGAAATCGGTGATATGCCCCTTCATCTTCAGGTCAAGATTCTCCATGTTCTTCAGAACATGAGATTTGACAGAGTAGGAGGAAGCAAGAGCATAATTGTGGATGTGAGGGTAATTGCTGCTACCAATAAGGATCTTGAAAAGCTTATTGAAGAAGATCGTTTCAGAGAAGACCTTTATTACAGGCTTAGCGTTATACCGCTTTCTATACCGCCGCTGAGAGAGAGAAAAGACGATATAAAACTGCTTATGTATCATTTCCTTAGAAAATATAATAGTTTTATGAATAAAAAGATAGAGCGTTTTTCTCCTGAGGTAGAAGAACTTTATACTAATCACGATTGGCCCGGAAATGTGAGAGAACTTGAGAATGCTGTTGAATACGGTACGAACATGGCTTTTGGAAATGTAATAACCATGGAGGAAGTTCCCGCACGTATTTTGAAAAAAGAGGAAGAGATGGTCAAATTTAAGAATCTGGACAGACCTCTTGCCGAGCAGGTGAAGCTTTACGAAAAAGAAATAATTAGAAAAAAACTGAAACAGCATAACGGTATTAAAGATACTGTTGCGAAGGAGTTGGGACTGTCGAGAGCAACACTTTACAGGAAGCTCTCTGAATTAGGTATAAATTAATTTTTATAAATATTTTATTATGGAGGTTTGTTATGTTAAGAGAAGCATTACCTAAAATCGTTACCGGAACATTACCTGGACCTAAGGCTAAGGCTGTACTGGACAGAAGGGCTGCTGCTGTTCCAAACGGAATCGGAACTGCTTACAAAGCAGTTATCGAAAGAGGCGAGGGAGCTATGTTTGAAGACGTTGACGGAAATATTTTCCTCGACTGGATCGGCGGTGTCGGTGTACTCAATATAGGATACAGCAATCCTGAATGCATTGAAGCGGTTAAAGAACAGGCTGATAAATTTTTCCACTCAATGTTCAACATTACAACTCACGAAGGCTATGTGAAACTTGCGGAAGAAATGAACAGAATCGTTCCTGTAAAAGGAGATAAGAAAAAGACTATGTTCGTGTGCTCAGGTTCCGAAGCAGATGAAAATGCCGTTAAGATCGCAAGAAGCTATACAGGAAGGCCTAATATCATAGTATTTACAGGCGCTTTCCACGGAAGAACTTCTCTTACAATGACTATGACCGCTAAAAAGGCTTATGCGGTAGGCATGGGTCCTTTCCCTGACGGTGTATACAGAGCAGAGTTCCCTAACCTTTACAGAGCTCCTGGCAATATGAGCGAAAAAGAAGCTATAGACTATTATGTGAAAAAGCTGGAAGAAGTGTTCATAGAAGCTACTCCATATGATTCATGCGCTGCTATCGTATTCGAGCCTGTACAAGGTGAAGGCGGATTTGTTCCGGCTCCTATCGAATGGGTAAAAGCTGTCAGAAAGATCTGTGACGAGCATGGAATCATGATGATCTGCGATGAAGTTCAGTGTGGATGGGCAAGAAGTGGTAAAATGTTTGCTTCACAGTATTTTGCAGATGCAGGATGTGCTCCTGATATTTTGTCCACAGCTAAATCCATTGCTGCAGGATTGCCGTTATCAGCGGTAACTGCAAGAGCAGAAGTTATGGATGCTGTAACAGGGGGAACAATCGGCGGAACATTTGGCGCAAATGCTGTATCAGCAGCTTCAGCTCTTAAAGTAATAGAAGTTATGGAAAGAGATGATTATCCTGCAAAAGCTATGCACATAGCTGATGTGGCCATGAAAGCTTTCAAAGGCTGGCAGGATAAGTATGAGTGCGTGGGAGATGTAAGAGGTCTGGGCGCTATGATGGGTATCGAGTTTGTTAAAGACAAGACTTCAAAAGAACCGGATGCAGCTCTTGTAAATGCTATCGTTCAGGAAGCTATGGGCAAGGGTCTTATGCTTGAAGCAGCAGGAACATATGGAAACGTTATCAGATTCCTCTGCCCTCTGTGCGTTACTGATGCTCAGCTTGATGCTGGTTTGGAAATCTTAGAAAACGCTATCAAGACTTGTGCAAAATAAGATTGTGCGCATGTATTAAAGTAGTTAAATAACGGCGCGGGTTTGTGCGCCGTTATTTTTTTATGAAAAAGAATCATCAGGAGATAATATGCAGATAGATTTGACAAAAGGTTCAGTCACAAAAGGAATATTAGCTTTTGCATTCCCCATGATATGTGGGAATCTGCTCCAGCAGCTTTATAATGTAGTAGATACACTGATCGTAGGGCGTTTTTTAGGTTCTGATGCTTTAGCGGCAGTTGGATCATCATATACGCTGGTCACTTTTATAACGTCTATACTTTTGGGAATGTGCATGGGCTGCGGAGCGATTTTTTCTATAAGATATGGTGAGAAGCGATTGGATCACATGAAAGGAAATATATTTACTGCTTTTGTGATGATCGCATGTTTTTCTGTGCTTTTGAATATTGCAGTAATGGCCTTTATAGATCCTGTGATGAAGATGCTCTCGGTACCTGAAGAGGTTTATGATTTGATGAGAAATTATTTAATGGTGATGTTTTGCGGAATATTCGCCACTTTTCTTTATAATTTTTTCGCATCTTTGCTCAGGGCTGTGGGAAATTCAGTGACACCTCTGGTATTTCTTGGCATTTCGGCTGTCATGAATATTATTTTGGATCTTATATTCGTACTGGTGGCTGAGTGGGGTGTAGAAGGTGCAGCTTTAGCTACTATAATTTCGCAGTGGTTTTCAGGGATAGGAAGCATGATCTATACATTGGTAAAGTGCCCTCAGCTGCGCCCGGCACGCAGGCATATGCGTATAACATGGATAGGACTTAATGAAATAATGGGTGCCTCTTTTCTGACTTGTATGCAGCAGTCAGTCATGAATCTGGGGATATTGATGGTACAGGGGCTTGTAAACAGTTTTGGCGCTGTTGTCATGGCAGCATTTGCAGCAGCTACTAAAATAGATGCTTTTGCATATATGCCGCTTCAGGATTTCGGAAATTCTTTTTCCACATTTGCGGCACAGAATTATGGCGCGCGTAAAAAAGAACGTATTGAAAAGGGAATACGTTCTGCTGTTATAAGTATGCTGATTTTTTCTGCTGTTATTTCTATTCTTGTTTTTTCATTTGCAAAACAGCTTCTTTTGTTGTTTATTCATTCGGATGAGACAGCGATTTTAGCTGTGGGAATTTCTTATCTTCATATTATAAGTATATTTTACTTCGGTATAGGAGGATTATTTATTTTGTATGGTTTATACAGAGCATTCAACAGGCCCGGGATGTCACTGATACTGACGGTTTTATCTTTGGGTACGAGAGTATGTCTGGCATATGTTCTTTCATCCGTACCTTTTATAGGAGTAAATGGTATATGGTGGTCAGTACCTGCAGGCTGGCTTCTTGCTGATTTTATAGGTGTGTTTTATTACAAAAAGATAAAAGAGAAAATCATTTTATAATTATGCCTTTGTCACAGAGAGATTTTTTGATAAGCAGGAAAGTTTCTTTATCACGGCAACCTATTGTGTGGAGATGGACCCCATCTGTAAGAGAACTTATAGGAGCAGAATTTTTATCACTGCTTACTTTTGATATGAACTGATCCACATCATATCTTGATGACAGTCCAAGCTTTGCTGAAAGTTCACCATATATGGCATGTTCTATGGATACGTCTATAACAGTGGCACCGAAGTCGACGATGGTATAGAGCTCATCCTGAAGCTGCTTTGATGAATGTCTGCATGCTATAATGCCGGTGAAAGGAAAATTGTCAGAACCGTCAAGGCTGTTGAGTATATATCCTTTTGGTGTGGCAAGGATATCTAATCCTGAAGCTCTCAGTATCGCAACATCACTTACTATTATCTGCCTGCTTACGGAAAGCTCTCCGGCAAACCGGGCAGCCGTGACAGGTTTTGAAGAATTTTCGAGAGTATTTTTTATATGATTTCTCCGGTCAAAAGCTGACCATTCTTTTTGTGTACTTGTATTCTTCATAGTTACAGAGACCTCCTTTATGGATGTTGGTAAGTAATGATTCTCATATCATAATATCACACCATTAATTTTCAATCAAATAATATATATAAGTATCTTGATATATGTATATACACTCTGGTACAATCAGACGGTAGGTTAAAATTCGTTTATATTTGAGAAAGGAGTGTGCCTTTTTCGGCAGATAGGAGCCGGCAGGGGCGCAGATGATATGAAAGGGAAAGAAACAGTACAGACGAAAGAAAGTTTTTTTAAACGCAAGAACATTGAGATTTCCGTAAAGCGGTATTTACAGGATGCACTGTCGGCAATGGCGCTCGGATTGTTCGGGTCTTTGCTTATAGGAGTTATTTTTGATACTATCGGTGTACAGACGGCAAATCTTTTCGGGGATAATGTCATATCTTCATTTTTCGTGGAGGTAGGAGGACAGGCAAAAGCTTATATGGGAGCTGCCATAGGAGTGGCTGTAGCATGGAGTTTGAAAGCTCCTCCACTTGTTCTGTTTACCAGTGTGGTGACAGGTATGATGGGAGCGAATATGCTGGGATTCGGTATTGAAGTGTCAGGCGGGCCTGCAGGAGCGTTTCTGGCAGTTGCCGTAGGAGCAGAACTGGGAAAGATGGTTTCGAAAGAAACAAAAGTTGACATATTGGTTACTCCTGCTGTAACATTAACAGCAGGGGCTATAGTAGCAAAGCTTGCCGGACCGGCTATAGGCTGGTGTATGAGGAGGCTTGGAGATCTTATTATGACCGCCACAGAATGGCAGCCGTTTGTGTTTGGTATAGTTATATCCGTTATAGTTGGTCTTGTTCTTACTGCGCCTATTTCCAGTGCAGCATTGTGTATAATGCTTGATTTGAGTGGGCTTGCGGCAGGAGCTGCCACAGTAGGCTGCTGCGCTCAGATGATAGGTTTTGCTGTGGCAAGCTACAGGGAAAACGGTGTAGGCGGTTTGGTGGCTCAGGGACTTGGCACTTCTATGCTTCAGGTGTCCAACATCATAAAAAATCCATGGATACTGGTTCCGGCTACATTAGCGGGAGCTATAATAGGGCCGCTGTCTACTTGTGTGTTTAAGATGACAAATATAGCTGTAGGAGCCGGTATGGGGACATCGGGTCTTGTGGGACAGATAGGAACTTTTAATGACATGGGCTTTTCTTTTGATACCCTGTGGAAGGTGATGCTGCTGCAGATCGCCCTTCCTGCAGTACTGTCTTTTGTTATAGACAGATTGCTGCGTAGGGCAGGAAAGATAAAAGACGGAGATTATAAACTGGAGCTGTAATATGAGTAAAAATGTTTGGGATAAAGCTGTAGATTTTCACGGTCATACGTGTGGAGGGCTCGCCTTAGGTGTGCGGGCGGCCATTGAAGCTCAGAAAAGATTTGGAATAGAAAGAGCGGAAGATGAAGAGATAGTATGTGTCACGGAGAATGACGCATGTGGAGTAGATGGGATACAATCGGTATTAGGTTGTACTTTAGGTAAGGGAAATCTTATCTACCGAGGTACAGGGAAATTTGCTTTTAATTTTTTTAAAAGAAATACCGGGGAATGTTTCAGGCTGATGGCAAAGGATAAAAAGTCAGGAATTCATGGCGGTGAGTATATAAAGTTTGTACTGACTGCTCCTGTTGAAGATATTTTTGAAATCGGTAAACCAAGAATGAATATGCCGGAGCCGGCATTATCTTTAAAATCTGTCAAATGCAGTGTATGCGGGGAGAGTGCTGCGGAAACAAAGATGAGAGTTATGGATGGTCTTCCTGTATGTATGGACTGTTACAGCGGATATGACAGAGGTTGGGACTAAAAAATCACGGAAGTGGAAGAGGAGAAAGCAGAATGAACATAGCGGTTGTGGATGGACAAGGAGGCGGAATAGGCAGAGCAATAGTTGATAGGGTAAAGAAGGCTTTTCCCGATATAAATGTGATAGCGCTTGGAACAAATTCTGTAGCGACAGGACAGATGCTCAGAGCCGGTGCGGATGACGGTGCCACAGGAGAGAATGCTATAATTCATAATATGCAGCATGTGGATATTGTCATAGGTGTCATCGGGATACTTAACGCCAATTCCATGATGGGAGAATTATCGCCTGCAATGGCATCGGCCATAGGCGGCAGTCATACATACAAAATACTTTTGCCTATAAACAGATGTCACATTCATGTAGTAAGTGTAGAGGAGCTGTCGGTGTCAGAGCATGTTGATAATGCTGTAAAAGCGTTGGGCAGCTATTTGAAAAGTTTATAGAAGACAATATTAAAAAAGCCGGCTGCTGAAACAAATCAGCGAAGCCGGCTTTTCCGATTTTTGATCGATAAGTATGAAAATATTTTTCAGATCAGATCATGAAATTTGAATGTAGATTTACCGCTGGCATAGTCGGCTACTATCTGACCGGTGCCAACAAGCTTGTATTTGTATGTTACAAGTCCGTCAAGCCCTACAGGTCCTCTGGCATGTATTTTCCCTGTACTGATGCCTACTTCTGCACCGAATCCGTATCTAAAGCCATCAGCAAATCTTGTGGAACAGTTTTGATATACCCCTGCTGAATCTACCAGAGACATGAATTTGTCTGCTGAATCTTTATCTTCTGTTATAATGCAGTCAGTATGGTGGGAACCGTATTTGTTTATATGGTTTATGGCGTCATCTATATTATCCACTATTTTTACCGAAAGGATATAATCGAGATATTCTGTTTTAAAATCTTCTTCTGTAGCCGGTTCACATGAAATCATTCCCATTGATCTTGCGTCACATTTGTACTTTATATTGTTTCCGGAAGCATCTGAAAGGAGCGGAAGAAGGACATCGGCTATGTCTTTATGTACAAGCAATGTTTCCGCTGCGTTGCATGCCGCTACATATTGAGTCTTGGAATCAATAATTATGGGAACAGCTTTTTCAACGTTGGCGGCCCCATCAACATAGATGTGACAAATACCATCTGCATGACCCATGACAGGTATTTTGGAATTGTCCATTATATACTGAACAAACTGGTTTGAACCTCTTGGGATAAGAAGGTCCACGTAATCGTGACACTTTAAGAGTTCATTGATTTCCGCTCTGTCCTCTATGAGTACGGCAAAATGCTGAGGAAGTCCTGCAGCGACACAAGCTTTGTAGATTACGTCAAATAACGCTTTGTTTGTGTTTTTTGCTTCACTTCCGCCCTTCAGTATTATACAGTTTCCGCTTTTGATGCAGAGAGCTGCTATTTGAACGAGAGCATCAGGTCTGGATTCAAATATCACTCCGATAACACCTATAGGGCATGTTGTTTTTGTCAGAACAAGATCCTTGTCAAGCTCACGTTTTAAAAGTTCTTTGAAAAGAGGGTCATCGAGATCGATAAGATCATATATTCCTGATATGCATGTGGAAAGCTTATGATCGTCAAATTTAAGCCTGTTTATGATGGGATCTGCAAGAGAGCTTTCCTTGGCAGCTTCCAGGTCGCGATTATTAGCGTCAAATATAGCAGCCTTGTTTTCATTCAGCGCTTTTGTGACTGCTTCAAGTGCATTGTTTCTCACATCTTCCGATAGGGAAGCCATAGCGAAACTGTCTTCTTTAACTTTTTTAATACTGTCGATAAAATCCATATAAATGTCCTTTCTCATAAATTCTCCATAAACAATCGGATAAAATCTTTTATAAAATGGTTTATTTCCATATAGTTTTTTTTGTTGTGATCCTCCAATACTAAAAAACCACTGCTGTATGAAGGATAAATGCTGAATGGTTCGCAGGAAATTCCGACAGACTCCAAATCTATTATAGCAAGTCCGGAGTCTCGTATTATCGGAAGCTTCATGCAAAAATCAGATGTTTTTCCGGTGAGGCGAATTTCT
>OLOZ01001144.1_pt1 | contig 19443 bp, 34 predicted proteins | sample 1673021 | NCBI WGS metagenome assembly OLOZ01 (sample SAMEA3136747, study PRJEB25190) | human gut metagenome | biome: human gut; feature: human-associated habitat; material: faeces | place: Austria | collected 2013 | reverse complement strand
ACGCTACAATTAGCGCCGTCACCGCTGCTATCGCCGCTCCAATTAACAGCCATTTTCCTACAGCCATTACTTTGTTTAGTCCGGCTTTTGCTTTTGCCGCAAGGTTTGTAGCTGTCGCATTAGCCGTCTCTGCCGTTGTGTTGGCTGCCACCGCTGCCGTATCGGCGGCGGTAACAGCAGCTTTTGCTGCGGTCGATCCAGTTATTTTGCCAATTATAGTAGTTACCGTGCTGGCGGCGGAGGAAATTTTACCTATACCACTTACAACGGCTGCACTTAACTTTATTAACGGCCCTAATGCTACAGCTCCTATTCCTCCTATTTTCAATAACGGTGTTGGTACCGTTCTCAATTTTTCAATTACATCTGTGAATACCCTTCCAAAAGTTTCGCCCCATTCACTGGCCTTGTCTTCAACATCGCCAAGCCAATCAGACAATTCTACCAGTAATGGCTTTATTTGCGCAAAAAAACCCTCGCCTTTTCCACCTGCGTCGAGGAAATTTGAACCAATTCTACTTAGGGATGCTCCTATATTTGAAATCGCCCCCGTTACGGTTTTGGTGCCCATCATTACAGCGGCGCCATCCACACCTTTTTTCATAGCCTCCTGAAACGTAGCAAAGTCTATTTCCCCTGCGCTCACCATTTCAGACACTTTTTCTGTTGTGACGCCTAATTGGTCTGCGAGAAGCTGAAGTGCTGGTACGCCGGCATCTGAAAGCTGGTTTAATATTTCTGCATCCACCTTTCCTTTTGCCGCCACCTTATTAAATATACTCCCCATATCAGCCATGCTTGTGCCGGCTACGGCGGCCGTATCAGCAACAGTTCTCAAATACCCCTCCAACTGTTTCCCGGGCTTTATTCCGCTTGCTACAGCGCTTGCTGCAGTAGTGGCTGCCTCATCAAGGCTATAGGCTGTACCCTTTACGGACGTAAGGGCATTGTCCATTATCACGCTTACATCTTCTGCGCTATTTCCAAGTGCCTCAAGCTTTACTTTTGCATCATCAATAGCCGTTAGCCTTTGCCATCCTTTTGCTATAGTTAGGCCTCCAAGTGCGCCTGCTGCAGCTATGGCCGGTTTAGTTAATTTGTTCGTTAGTTTATCTCCGAAATCTGTTAAACCTTTTAACTTTCCGCTCACAGATTCCACTTTTCGGCTAAAGTCATCCAGTTTTGACGATAATTGTACAAATGGATTTTGTTGTCTCTGAACCTCCGACAACTGATTTTTCATGCTATTTAGTGCTATTTTCGCATTATTTAACTGCGTTTTTAGCCTATCCACATTTCCAGCTTGTTTGTCATAGGCAACCGCCGCTTTTTGTGCTTCAATGGAATTTTCTCCAAATTTCTTAGCAGCTTCGCTCGCCTCTCTTCCCAGTGAGTCAAGTTTTGTTTGGGCTTCACTTACTTTTGAGGAAAGTTGTGTAATCCTCTGGTTTTGTACGTCTATTTGCCTTGTTAGCACTCCAGATTTTGCTGTAAGGGCTTGTGTCGAGGTTCCATTTTTAGAAAATTGAGATTCTACAAGTTTTAGCTCACTTGCTAATTGTTTGCTTGCAGTGGTTATGTTTTTTAAACTGCGCTCAAACTCCGCACCGCCTTCTAATTTTATTTTTGCTCCAATATCTGTTGCCATATTTCTACCTCAAACACGGAATGTAAAGGTCTCTTTTCACTTCCTTCGCATCTCCGTTCACTACTTGCCATGCACTCATTAAATCTGTCACCTCTCCTATGGCCATAACGGAAAACTCGGCATATGGTATGCCGAGTTTTCTGCCCCAGAGTTCCGTGTATATTATTCCGTTATCTCCGGGGCTTCTTCGTTTTTTTCTTTTGCTTGTATTTCTATTTTTGTTTTACTGCTCTTGTCTATACATTCGCCTATTTTGCCAATTACGCTTTCTGCATCATTTATATCCACTGCGATTTCTATTTCTTCTTGACTTAACGCTATGTATTTACCATTTTCATATCTGGACTCTGGTTCCGGGGGCAAATCACTCGCAAACATATTCATATATGCCACACCCTGCTTTATCAGCACAGCAAGAATGAATGATATATTGTTAAAGGTTTCTGCTGTTGCTCCGTTTTCTGTAGACATTGCGTCAGCCATTTTTTCCACGCTGCCAAATCTCGCGCTTATCGCCTTTACTGCTGCGAGCGAAAATATCAACGGGTATTTTTTCCCCGCTATAGTCGCATAGGTAACTCTATTCATTTTTTATCCTCCCTAATATCTTCTATGAATTTTCCAGCTTTTAATATGATGTCTCCTGTGTTGTAGGAACTTCGCCGCACTTATATTTTAACCACGCAAGCGCCTCTGACTCAGTATCAAACCATGCGTCCGTCATCCATGGGTGCGTCACATCGCTGCTAACTTCATCACTCCGCTGTATTATTCCCGTTATCTCTTTTGCCTGCCAATCTATTTCATCTTCTTTAGTTGTTGCCGCTTCTTCCGGGATGTTGAAATAAACTTTATGGAAAAAAACAGCCCTTCTTTGATCTTTGTCATTAACTTGATGCAATTCAATAATCCCTACTCCAAGGTACGGGGAATTTCTACTATCATCAAACACCTGTGTTGTTACCGTTGTATTTTCTTCCCCAATTTTTACAGTATCTGTTTTAGTTTTGGTTCCCAAAATAATTTGTGAAATTTCCTGCGAAAGATCCGCTGTACTTAACGTTAGCTCTCCGCTTTGAAAGCTCCCTTTATCATTTTCAGCTATATTGTTATCTGCATAAAATGGGTTGTCATCGCCCGTTGTCCACGATACGCTATATTCGACCGCCTTATCCAGTATCATCGGTTCTGAATATGTTACCGTTCCATTATTATTTTCATATTTTCCGAATACCGGAAGTGATAATCCTTTTGTTGCCATTATTTCATTTCCTTTCCTATTCCTTTTTCAATTTCTTTTTGCATAGCCGCTATGCTTTTTTTCTTTGCCTTATTTACGCTTGTCCTTATAATCGGATTTTTAACTCTAAAGCTGGTGCCAGACGTTATCGCCCGCGCGAGAAGTGCGTTTGGAATCCCTCCGGGGTGTTTTTTTGTAGGCACGCTCCCATAACCATCAAAACCTATATGAGTGTTTATTTCGTCACCTTCATCATCAAACCTTGCTATGCCTAATCCATTTATTAAATCTTCTTTTTGCCTTTTGCTTATTACTTTTATAGGCTTTTTTCTGCTTCCATATGGAGGTAGACCCGGTATTAGTCCTTCTCCTGTTGGTATGCTTTTGAGTCCATCTTTTACCGTATCAGCTACAATTTTTGCCCCGTTGAAAACTGACCGCTTCATAATAGTTGTCGAATCCTTGCTTAATCTTTCAAGGCTTCTTATGTATGGTTCAAGGGCGTAAATTTTAAAACTTGCCATTAACTCACCTCAAATATCCATTCATAATGGATAAACCTACCAAGATTGGTTTCTTCTCTTTGCACTGAACTTAGGGAAAATGATATCTCCGCATTATTTAACGCCTCTTGTACATCATCAAAAATTTTTATGTCTTTAGGCAATGCGAAAAGGTCAATGCTTCCACTTATAGTCTGCTGTATTTTTTGATTATCTGCAGATAATCTACTCGGCTCACTTTCTTCGCTGTAAACTATGTGTGTCCTTGTTGCATCGTTTGCTGTATGATATCCTACGTTATCAGATACACTTGTTAGCGCATTTTTTACGGGTTTAAGCATATCAGTCAATAATTTCATATTCTTCCCCATTTCTTTCCAGAGACAGTCTTAATATTTTTATCCCATTTTCGTCCTTCATCTTCTGGATTTGTCGTATAATGTATTGTTCGCCATCTTCGGTTACGGCCACCTGATTAGTATTTATCCCTTCGTTAAGGTCGTAAATATCAATTACTTCTTCAATTAGATAATCAGATTTTATGGCTCTATAATATCTTTGAACCCCTACTGTTTGGGTCTCATACGCATGCTTTGTGAATATGGTTAATCCTTCCTGTGGTTCCTCACCATTTTCATTTACATTTATAACATCAAAAATATAAACTACCCCTGAATCAAACGTCATTTGCTTTTCCTTTCTGCGAAAACAGTAAGTTGTTAAGTTCCCAACGCAGAAAACGTGGCATGTTCGTCTCCGACCCGCCACGTCTTCTAAATAAATAGGCTGCGTAATGTATGTTTACCATCTCACAGCCTATATCGTCTTGTATGTAGTTTATTCCTTCTTGGATCATCAATGCCTTGGAGAATTCTAAAAGCTTTGACAGGTATTCATCGTTTGTATTAGATATCATCTGCAAATCTTTTTTTAGAATGATTAACTTGTCCGCATCAGTCATTTTTTAGGACTCCCTTATTTTGTTACGTTCACAGTATATACTCTCACTGCATTACCTTTTCTTACTGTTACTGTCACCGGCAGCGTCCCAGTCTCCCATGTTATAGTTCCGCCATTTCTCACATTTTTTGAATTATAACTTATTGCTATTTCTGCATCTGCCTGATACGGGGTTGCCTCTACTTTTGCAGATGTCCCGCTGGCGGTTACTGTATAGCTTAATGTTTCCGGATCAAACACAGGGTTCAGCGTTTCGCTTCCAATAGTCATTTCCTGCAATTTAGCGTCGTTCGCTGTATCGGCAGCAAAGTTCATCGTTGTGGTCACATCTACATTTTTAATATTTATTGCAACGAACGCCCCGGGGATAATCGGTGTTCCGTCAGCCCTCTCTTTTCCCTTAAATACAGTATTATCCTGAATAAACTGTACTTCTCTGGACTGTTCTATCGTCATTCCTCCCCTTTGTACCCACAAATATAAATCTCCATATCCTCCTATAATGTCTCCATCTGGGATAAATTCCAAGACATCAACGTTTCCATTGATCACAGGCAACGTTCCGAATATATTTGCTACAATATCTCCTGTTGCAGTAAATGTTATCGCTTTACTTTTCAGAAGCGAATATGTTTTCGAATTCATCACCCAGAATTGCTCACCTCTGCTATATTTCGTAAACGTATTACCGGCTGCAAGTGTAAGGGCTGACCAAAATTCTGCGCCTGAAAGGGAGGAATCTATTTTAATTATATTGCTCGTGTGTAGATCTTCCCATGCCGGGGCATTGGCCGGATAATCGGGTGGTGCCGATGTCTGCGCGAGCCTTGTCACGATTCCCATCGGCATCTTCGACGTCGCCCCTTTTCCATATAAGATCGCTTTATCTTCAGCCAGACCGATTGCTTCGCTTATCATTTCTATTATCGTAGCCGCCAGATCCATATCTGTTGCGTCTTCCAACATGGAATTGCATATAGGAATAAACCCAGCAACTTTATACCCATCCAGAGTCTTCTGGTTAAATACAAATGACAGCTCATTTATTTCTGCGCACATTTCTGTCCATACGGCTTCAGGAACTGTACCAACTATTGTCTGCCTTGCCTCTCCAGTCACAGTTCTAACTCTTATTTTGTCTTTTAGTTTTGAATATCTGTATTTATTTTCTGCGATGATTTCTAAAAACTGCACAGGAATATTTAATTCCGCCCCTGTAACGCCTCTGTTAACTCCTTTTAGTGCTCTGGCTCTTGCAATAAAATCTTTTGTTTCTGTAGAATTCATTATTTCGTAACGTTTTTCCATTGTCAGCGAATCAAACGCTCTTATGCTTTTAGGTAAACTCCTTATATTTGCATTCGTAATTGGTATCATTTCTCTTATTGTCCTTTCCTTACCTTTTACTTTCATTCTTTCTTCTGGGTTTGGGGCGCTTTCCTCTATTTTTTTTAGTTCTTCCTCAAGATCCTCAATTTCTTCAGAAAGCGCTTTTTTAGCCTCTTCATATTCATCTTTTTCATCGCTGAATTTTTTAACTTCTTCCTCGACAGCTTCTTGTTCTTCTTCTGTTTCCGCTTCATCTATGTCTTTTTCAAGCTGTGCTTCGCGAGTCTCAAGCTCTTTGCCTTTGCTTCGCAATTCTTCAAACTGTGTCTTTTTAGCATCTATTTTTTTTCGTAAAACTAATGCTCTTAATGCCATTTTATACTCCCTTCATGCGTGCCTTTAGATCGGCCCTCCATTTTTCTTGTTGCCTCTTCTTTATTTCTTCCGCCTGTTTTTGCCTTGCGGAAACCCCCGTATCTTCGTACGCGGGAAAAGTTACTACAGAAACTTCGTATAATTTCACCTTCTTTATGGTCCAGTGAACAGCTCCTGTTTCTTTATTTTCTGTAAATTCTTCTTCCAAAATATCAAATCCGATGCTACATTGGTTTACATCCCCCCGTTTCACTCGTTCATATAAATTAACAGCGTCCTGATCTTTAGGATTTATTTTTACCTCTCCCCAAAGTCCAGTATCATCTGTCCTAAGCTCTAATGTCCCTGCTGTATTTCTGCCAAGTACAAGCCTGCTTTTATGGTCAATTAAACATCTTATGTCTTCCTCAAGGGTTTCGTCAAATGCTGCCGGATCTATACTTTCACTACCTCCGGCCCAAATTTCATAATTCGAATTAAAAACAGAAAAATACCCAGAAATATACATATCGCCGGTTTCTTCATTCGCTCTTGTTTTAAACTTGCTTTCAGTGCCTCGAATTTGACGCATCTCTCTATCCATTCTATTGTTCGCCTCCTTGTTTTAATTTGTTTTGTTCGCCTATCATCCCGCGCGGTATGTAATTTTCTAAAATTATCAAATCATTAAGTCCTTCCTTTGGAGATAGCCCAAGCCAATCCCTTACTTCATTTCCTGTCATTATCCCCCTTATGTACTGATCATCTGCAATTGCCGCAAGATCTTTTAGATCATAATTGAATAGGCTACGGCTGTTGAATCTAAAAAAACACTTAGAACTTACTAAAATTTTCTTGGTCATTTCTTGTTCAATGGCTTTGGCAAGAGGCATTATTTTAGATGATATAAAATTGTTCCATGTTTCTCTTTTAAATTCTCCAACGCCCAGTACGAATGGCGGCACCCCTAATATAGACGCAACTGTCTTTTTGTCCAATTCTACGAATTCTGCTAATGCTAAATCCGACAAGGATAATGGTTTGATTTGTTCTACAGAAAATTGATCCGATGGAATCAGCCACGGTTCCCCCGCTTCTGCAGATGTCACATAATCATCTAAAAGGCGTTTTCTCCCGGACGGTGATGAAAACTCCTCCGTGAGTCCATCTACCTTCACAATCACCGATGGTTTCCACTTAGACTGCATAAAACCCCTTTCCGTTGTTGCAGCCTGTTTTAGATTGTTAGCCACTGCTGCCAACGTTGTTCTGTATCCATTACCCCGCCACGGATAATATGAATCTGGATTCACAACAAAATGCAATACTTCTTCGGGATCATATGCCCTTCCGTTTATATATACCTGATATCCCCATTGTCCATAAGGAGACAATGAAACAAGTGCCGATGGTATTGGTATAAGGTCTTTTAATATTCCCCCTTCCGTTTGAGGATAAACTATTGCATTCCCGTTCCCCTCCAACAGCAGCGTTTTTATTATCCAGTGCATAAACTGTGTTCGCGTGGTGTATCGATACGGATTTATGTCTATTTTTTTTGCCAATTCATTTTTTATTCTAATATCCCCGTTATCAGTATTTTCCATCAGATGTATTGTCATTGAACCGACGAGATCTGCTATCCTGTCAACTGCCGCTGATACTTCCGGCGACTGCGCCAGCGTTGTATACCCTGAACACGTCAGCGAATCATAATTCTCTACATTGCATAAACCTACTAAGCCTTTTCCTTTGGGCTGCGCCCTCGCCTGCTTCTGTCTTTGTTTTTTATTTTTACTCATTAGCTTCACCCCACCATTTCCTTGCGTTCCTTGTTTTTTCTAAATTTTCAAGATATCTCACTACCGCAAATACAGATGCATCAAACAGATCTATTCTTTGCTCTGGCTGCACTTTTTCATATTGAATCATGTCATCTGTTTTTTCCACCGCAGATACGTTTTCAACACAATACTCATATGCCTGTGAATGCAAATAAAAAAGAGTACCGTTTTTCGCACTCTTTTCTATATACCTAAACCCTTCAGATTTTTTGTAATAATATTGTGGCTGATCTATTATTTTAAATCCTGCGCTTTTCATTCCTATAAAATATTCACGGCAAAACTTTCTGTCATGCCCCACTTGTTTTATTTTGAATCCTTTTTTTCTCATATTTACAAACCAATTAACAACATCCGCATGATTTACCGTCGGACTATTGCACATGGTTAACCAGCCATCCTCCTGCCATCCGAATAACGGAATATTGTCTTCATCGGCTTTTAAATGCGCTTTTACTATAGGGAAAAAAGCATGCGTTATTATTATATCTATTCCCTTATAATTCCCAAATAGACATGCGCCTGTAAGGTCGTGTAGTTTTGATAGGTCAGCTCCCCCATACCAATCTATTGGCAGTTTAGCTAACTGTTCAATTGAATAATTATATTTTTCATCACTTTTTCTGAACTCATCAATGTCAAAATATGCTTTTATAGCATTCGTATAAACGTTTAAACTTTTCGCGAAAAAATCTTTCCGCTGCTGAGGGTCGTTTTGTGCCTGCAGAGCATCATTTAATATTTCTTCCGGCCTTATTGTTACCCCGTACGCCGGATTCGCCATTTCATGTACTTCGGGATTTATAAAATCAATTTCACCGTTTTCATTTTCGTTGGCGCAAGCCATGAATATAAAATACTGTTCATCTTCTATGGTTCCATCCAACACTTTACGACAATATTTTAGCCTCTGGCCTAAGAACGCCTGTTCATTATCTCCGGCTGTAGATATTCCAATTATTAGTTTATTACTATACGCTTTCATCGCTTCTTTAAACAAGTTATATTGCTTAGGTTTTTTAAACGCATGAATTTCATCAACTATCGCTATATTACAATTTAGCGAATCCTGTGCATCTGGGTTCGCTGCAAGCGCCTGTATAAAAACGGACCCATCCGGAAGATTAAATTTTATGGAATGCTCATTATTATTATCTATAACTTTTATGTTGCCGCCTCTTTTTTCACTTTCGCCCATCAAGTCAATATTAAAATTCAAGAAATTAAAACTTTCAAGGCTTTGTTTCAATGCGGCCGAGGCAATATATATTTTAGAACCGGATCTTCTGTACCAAAGCGCTAACGCCCATGAGAGGGCAGCGACAAATGTAGTCTTGATATTTTTTCTTGGTATAAAAATAAGGGCTTCGTGATATTTTGCTACCTTTTCACCCTTGTGATAAATTCCAACAACGTTGTAAATTATGAACTTATGAAACGGTTCTAACAAAAATGGCTGTCCTAAAAGCGGCGTACCGTCTATTTTTTCTCCCTGCTGATGTTTTAATGTTTTTTCGATTATACCAATGCAAAACTCCGGGCCTGTAGGGTCTAATACATATTTAGGGCTTTCGATATCTTTAAAAAACCTGTTTACCGCTTGCTTGGTCTCGATACAGGCCACTTTTTCCCCGTTTCGGATGCTCTCTGCATATTCCATAACCGTTTTTAAATTTTTAGCTTTCAAGACTCATTAACGCCTCCATCAAACCAGACCTTGTTTCTCCATCCGCTTCATCGCCTTTTATTTTTTTTAAACCAGCAGGGGTTAGTCCAAGTTCCTTATTATGTACTAATATCCTGCCTTGCATTCCTTCGATCGTTAAGTATAATGGGTTTTTCACAAGATTGGTTTGCCCTGCCTTATTGGTATGCTCCAAGACATAGCGTTTTCCACTTTTTTCAAATTCTTCTCTTGCTGCATCAAGGTCCTCATATAACTTTGCCAGATCCTCTATAGTTTTATCAAATTCTTTCTTGTATGTTCCAAGCGCAACCATACAATCCTTTATTCTTTTGCGGTATGTTTTAGTTCTCATTCCCTTCATCTCCACTCCATTTTTTATATCAAAAACGATCAAAAACGTTGTTGATTTGTTAGTCTTTCAAGAACATTGTTACACTTTATCCTTATTTCTTTATTTTTTGACAATATATGTATAATTTATTTTTTGCTCAAATTTTATAAATAATTTTTCCATAATTTCCCCCTTAACACTAAAAAATGCTTAGAGTTGGAAATGTGGACCCCCGCCAGTAGGCAAGTAAAAAAATATATTTTATAAGGCAGGGGGGGATATATTCATTATTTTTCATCAGAATTATTATTTCTCGTTTGATATATATTTATATTTTGTATTATCACGCTTGCGCCTACACAACTTTCAAGGCTTTCATCAAGTGCTTCCTCTCCGAACAGCTGTATTTTGCGTTCCTGTTCTTCAATCACACTCTCTGCATCATTAACGTAATCTATTAATGCATTCTCTCCATGATTTGCAAGAGCATATTTTATTTCAGCCAGCTTTTCTTTTATCGTCATTCTTTCTTCCTCCAATTCACTCCCGGTATGGTTCTGCGTCTTAAGGCTTCACCTTCTTTGGTTAACTTGCCATTATTTCTATCTTCAAGCATGTTATGTGTATGTTCACTTACGCTTATTAGATTCCAGTCTTCCCACTCATATTCCGGATATTCTTTTGCCGAATAAATATGGTGTACCACTGTTGCTTCTTCCGTCCTTCCATATCTTGCTGCATATCGGTCTTTATATTGGTCCAATCTAAGTATTTTTTTTCGTTTATTTTTCCATTTTCTTGAGCTGTAATTCATATCATCACCAATTTTAAAGGGCTTCCGCCCCCGATGCAGAAACCCTTTAAACTGTCCTTGTTTTAGTCCTTATTTTTTTCAATATCATAATATCATACCATAAGCGAACATGGCGAACAACTTTATTCTTTTAAAAATCTATTGAATGCCATTCGTATTGAGTCTGCGGTATTCCCACCGCCAATATACAGGGCCACTTCTTCCCACGTACATAATGATAGGCATCTGTACATTATTACCTGCCTCATAAACGAATTGTCGATACCTGATATGAATTCATAAATCTCTTTCCGCTTCATCTGTAACTTTTCCAACAGTCCTTTTATAATCTTTTCTATTTGAGCAGCTCTGATCGCATTGTCGCCCGTAGAGTCCCCTATCTTTGTGCTTCTGGGCAGCCCATCAAGACTTGGTGACTGTAAGCCATATATGTCGCTAAGCTCTCTCTGCCACATTTCAATTTCTCTATTTATGTAATATATTTGCTTTAACTCTTCCTTAGTCATGACGTGTCTCCATTTTAAATCTGCAGCTTGTCCATAATCGACAGCTGCTCGCCCCAATATTCTTTATAGCTTTTTTCTTTTCTGGCGATTTTGCCTTTTTTATATTTCTTGATCTTCGGATCTTCCGTAAGGCTGACTTCTATGTATTCTATACACGGCACCCCGGTGATTGGATGTTCATATACTCTTATGCTGTCTCGATCTACAGCATACCCGTCATGAGGCGCTATATCCTCAGGGTCGTAACTTGCCGGCCGCTTCATTTCCTCAACTTTGGTTACCGGCATAATAATATTTTTTGTGCTTCGGTATGCTTTGCTGTGTTTTCCTCTCTCGCCCTTGCTTTGATATGCATTTTTTAACATGTACTTTGCTACCCTATGGTAGTTTCCGCTGCTCCATAGGGTTTCAATATGAACATATTCCTCTGGCCAGTATTTAATTATCATTTCCCTTGTGATTTCTTTGCTAATTACAATATGATGATGTGCTTTTCCTTTTTGCTCTCCTATTCCGGTAGATTCAATCATTTTGTATTTTACGCCATTTCTTTTCGCCATGTTTCTGATGTTATTTTTAAACTTCTTGATTTCTTTCATAGATGTTTCGATATCTACTCCCTCTGGATGTGATAGCGTTACCCATAAATCTCCAGCTTTAAAATTTCCGTTTATTTTTGCCGTCAGCTCTCTTTCCTGATTTATTTTGTTTATTTTGGCGACTGCTTCAGGTGTTGGGTTGGTTTTTGGCTTCCTTTTCTGCGTTTCAGTTTTTATTCTGGCGGAATCCGTTTTTCTTACAATTATCGTCTTTCCGGCAATCGTAGTAAATCTTTTATACATCTCATGTACCGTTGTTAATATTTCTATTTTTCTTATGACGGCCATTTAGGCCGCCGGGTATTATATATATAATGTAGTTATTTGTTTGAGACTGTACCGCAGAAGAACTCTCTGCGGTATTTGTTATAGTTTTATTAGTATTTCCCCTAAGGCGTTTGCCGCCTCTTTGCTTACTGTGCCAATCTTGGCCGACTTCTCATGATGCGGATCCCATGAACGTATATCTATCTTGGGTTCTTTATTATTCCACGATACAAGGTTCACTTCTTTCGTCCATCCTGATGATGTTTCTCCAAACACCCCATAATGCTCTATTATTTCAAATGTTATTTCTTTCATATTATTCCTCCGTTGCCAGTTTTGCGTAGCTCCACTCTGTTATACCCTCACGGTCGCATGACCAAGATGTCGTTCCATATCCCCATGTAAATATTTTTCCATTTTATATAACTGGCTGTCACTATTTACAGCTCTTGCTCTTTCAAAATATTCATCAGAAAACCCCTGCAGCCTAAAACATTCTTTAGGCGTTAATTTACGTATTCTGCATCCACTAATCAGGCTATTGTTTTCCTGCCCTGTGAGCGTAAACATCGGATCACCGTCTTCTTTGAACCGTCTTCCGTTTTGCCTCTTTTCTGCTCTATCTGGCGTTAAAACAGGAATGACTACGCCAGCATCATGTTTGTTTGCTTTTAAGCATCGGCTTAAGCCTTTTAGGGGAGCTTTGTGGAATCGTTCGCTATCTTGTGTGTAAACACCGCTTACAGCTTGTGCATGCTGTTCACTTCCAACAACATATGTTCCGGTTGCGTTTGCTTGCCCTGTCCTTGTTGTAATGGTATTTGTTGCTTGTCCCGATAATTCATCAGCCTCTTTGTTGCTGCTTCTGATAGGAAATACTTTTCGTCCACCTGCTCTTCTAAGATGTCCCACAGTATATATGCGCTCCCTGTTTTGTGGGACAAACCACTTTGAGTTGATATTTTGCCATTCAATATCGTACCCCAGTCTGTCCATTTCAAGGACGATTGACAAGTAGTCAAGTCCTCGGTTCGAAGAAAACATTCCCTTAACGTTTTCGTAGATAATCCATTTAGGTCTATCTTCTTCTTTCCTTTCTTCCAACATTCTAAAAATTTCCTGTATAAGACTGCTTCTATCTCCTGACAATCCTGCTCTTTTTCCGGCAATGCTGAAGTCTTGGCACGGTGCCCCAAAACACCAACAATCTGATTGCGGAAGGTTTTCGGATTTAACTGTTCTAATGTCATTTGAGTACCATTCATTGTTTCTATATTCCTCTTTTAAAATCTCTTTTTGACGTTTCCTAATATCTAACATTCCTAAGTGTTTTCGTTGCTTTTCTGTTATTAAATACATTGATGTATAACTTGCTGTTGCGAATTTATCCCATTCACAGAATCCAACACATTCATGCCCTGCCATTTCCATGCCTAATCTGAATCCTCCGATTCCCGCGAAAAAATCTATAAATTTCATCTCTTTCCTCTACAGCGGATTGGCCATCCTACGCTTCCGCTTATATATAAAATAATAACGTTTTAATATTTTTATATTTTTAATGCTTTCTTTCCGGGATGTTTTCCCCGTTTATATTTATTGCAGTTCTTTACCGGACAGCCTCTTGGCCGGCCGGTAAGTAAAATATAGTCGCAGGTGCCTTTGTTAGGGTTGCTGTCCTGTGGATGGTACTTACAATCATTTCTTTTGCACTCGTTAACCGGTTTATTTGCAAATCTTTTTATTTTCTGTGGCTGCGCCTTTCTTTTCTGCCCTTCTTGCCTTTCTATTTTTCGCTTGGGTGCAACTATTTCTCTATAGTGTTTTCTTGTTTGTATCAGTTTGCCTTCATGGGCGCACGCCGGACAATATTTTTGTGTCGGACCTGTTCTTTTGTAAACCACGCCACAGATTTCACATACTTTTTCACCATAATCCTTCATTTTTTCGGGCCCTTTCAATTGTTTTTTCCAAATTTTTTAATGGAACGCTTATTATCATCCCTTCAACGTGAAATGATATTGTATCTAACGTTTTGTCGCATCTTATTCTGCATTCAATTTCCTTGTTTTCAGCCATATTTCCTGTCTGAAATACGCCTTTTAACATTTTTATTGTCACTGCCATGCAGTCCTCCTTAATTTCCTTATTTTTCTATATAAATTGCCCCTCGATCCGCTCTGAGGTTTGTAGATACCAGTAAAACATCTAACTCTCTTCGGTATATTCCTTTAATCTGGCTGTTTCCTATTTCTTTTTGCATTTTTTTGATTTTGTGTTTCATTTGAATTCCCTCCTTGTTTTGAGGTGCTCACATTGAGCACTATAGTATATCGTCATTATAGTGTACAATTTGTACACTGTCAATATATTTTTATTTAGGAGGTCTATTAATGCTTAGTTCTCGTTTAAATCAAACTCGCAAATCTCGTAAGATCACTGCCCAGCAAATGGCGGATTCTTTGTCAATGGGGCTGCGCTCTTACCGAAACTATGAAAGCGGTGACCGTTCGCCATCCCTTGATATTCTTGTTAAAATTGCCGATATATTATCTGTTCCTACTGATTATCTTCTGGGACGTGACGAATATCTTGAATCTCTCGGAGTCTCCGTTGATGAATTCCTGTAATATCTTCGAGATCATCCCATAGCTCTATACTGCCAAGCCTTTCCCCGCTTTCAAGTGCTTTGTAGTATCGCAGCCCTATATTTAACTTATCTGCCATGGCCTGTTGCGTAAGCCCTGCTTCGCGGCGGGCTTTTTTTAGATTTTTTCTCATATCTTCACCTATGGTTTATTTGCTTTCCTCAATTTTGCCTGCAGCCCCATAACTTCCCTCATAACTGCATCAGCTTTTCTTGGCTTGTTTTCACGATATAGCTTTCTGGCAAATGCTTCTTTTCTTTCTATCTGCTCTTTCAGCATGTCTATCGCGGACTTCCTCTGCCGCCTGATGGGTGCCGGAGGATCGGCAGCCTTTCTTTTTCGCTCTTCTCTTTCCCTTAATTCATTTTCTTTTCTTCTTTTCTCAATCTCTTCCTGTTTTTTAATGTATTCCGGATTATCCAGAAGGCAAGAAGGGTGTTTGCAACTTCCATCATTGGTATTACATCCAAAACACAAACATTCCCGCTCTGGGCAAAAAAGAAAGGAGCCGTATTTTTCTATTTTTTCTTTGCGAATTTCGGGTTTCATAACAGCTCCTTTCTTTTTCTTTGCGAATTTCGGCTTGTATCATTTACAAATAATTTTTCCCTGTAAGTGCCATCCAGCACTCTCTCGCTTGTTCCGGTTTAATGCCGGATTCTATTAGCGTATCTTCGTACCTTTTTTGGTAATGCTTTTTCCACCACATAACCTCTCGGATTACCCAGTCTTCTTGCATTGCATGAAATTTTCTATGCATTTCCGGCGACAGGTCAACCTGAAAGCCCATTTCGATAGACGTCTGGCGCCACGGACCGCCCCATATCTCATGACGCTCGGCATTCGGATTGCCCGTATAGTAACATCGCCTTTGCGGTTTATCCTTATAACCATTATGTAGCAGCTTCTTTTTCTTGGTTGGTTTTGGTTTGGGGAATGGGCAGTTTTGATAATATCCATCCAAATCATTCGACTTGTCCCTCTTGTTCATATGTATACTTCCTTTTTATCTTTGTTTTTTCTCCTGCCTTGATATTTATGACGGTGCCGGCTACCTTTATAGCCACGTTCTGTATGCGGCCATCTATGGCCATACATCCCAGCTGTTCTATGACAGTTATAATTTCCCTATCAACAGGACGGAATCCGAGAGCCTCGCATTCTGTGCCTAACAGCTGTGCAATATTTTCTTTCATCATTTTCTTTTTTTCTGCTACTTTGTTCCCGCCGCAGGCGCACTGCTCGGATGCCATTTTATTAGCTTCAATTTGATTTTTGGCAATGACGCCGATTTCCGCTCCGCAGTATTCGCAAATACCAGTAAAATTTTTCATTTCTTCCTCCTTATCCGTAGATGGACACAGTCCACTCTCCGGAAAAATCTATATCTTCTACATCCTTGGAAAATACGCGCAAATCAGCCTCCGCTTATTCCCCTTTGATAAACTCTTCGCTTGTCATGCTGAATGATATCCTTACATCTGCACCGGCGTTTGCCTCCGATAAGGCATTCATTAATTCGTACACTTTCATCTTTTTCATCCTTTCCCGTAAACAGCCTGCCCGACAACCTTATATATTGCTCCGCAGCTATTAGCGGTAACATCTATCACTACAGCGTGTCCGCCCCTATAGGTTATCTTTACATATTCGTCATATCCGTCTACAAAATACGATATCTTTTCCACTTCACTTCTGTAGTCGGATGTCAGCAGGAGGCTTAGCCGATTTATGTAGTTACGCTTTTCCTCTGTAACTGCTTTGTGTGATTTTCTCATTTTTCCCTCCGCTCACATCCACGCTACAGGGCTTATGCACATTGCCGCAAATATCAGAATTAATAATATGTGCTGTCCTATATTTTTTAGATTGTCCACCATGATTTGTGGATCCCATATATATTTTTTATGTTTCATTACCTTACCTCACTGTTTTACACTGTTTAGCAGTATTCGTTCTGCTACATCTGCAACAAAATACTTTTTCCCACGCCCATCCGGTATATATTGTAGGCCTTTTAAAAATCGTCCCAGATCCTCATTTTCAGATTTTGTATTTCGGCTTTTTCCTAAATATTTTGCTAACTGGTTCTTACTTATTAATCCTTTTCCGCCTATAGCGGACTGGATGTCTTTTGTCAGTTCCCTTTTATTCATTATTTCTCCTTTTGTTTGTCTTATCCTCATGTGAGAAGGTTTTAACTCAATTCGATTGACAATTTGTTTTAAAGAAATTATTAATCTTCCCGATTCGCAGGAATGTAATTAGGAGTGATATAACGCATTTCGATTAACTCTGTGACTTTTTTAAATTCACAGAGTTCTTTTTTTATTTCTTTAATTTCTTTTGACATTTCTGTCTCAGATATTGTTTCGTGTAGTTTAATGGCCGCTTTTGATAGCGCCAGCTCATTTGATGGGTTTGTGATTATTCTGTCGACAACAGTATTAAATGCTTTTTCTAATTTTTCTATTCTTTTTATATATTTATTTTCCATTTTTCTCTTCCTTTTTTATCTGCATACCAAGAATTGATCTCACAACTATTCATAATCATGCTCCCTTCTTATCCGCTTCAATTACTTCGATTCCCGCCTTAATTAACTGTCTTATTATTTCAGCATAAGAGCATCTGCAATATTGATCTGTCTTTTTTAATGCTATGATTTTTTGATCCATTTCTTCATTTATGGATATCGACATCCGTTTTTGCATGTCATTTTTCACTTTTGATTCACCTCTTTTCATTTTTGCACCTTTGGTTTATTTATTTTGATTATATTGCACCACTTCACCTTTGTCAATACTTTTTTCGGTTTTTTGGTTCATTTTTTATTTACATCTTTGGTGTAGTGGTGTATAATGCAATAAAAGGAGGTTTAAAATGGCTACAGAAAAACAACGTTTTAGCGTTACCGTGGACGATACGCTTTATAGAAAAATTGAGGATTTTCGCTTCGAAAAAAGAATAAAAAGCCAATCCAAAGCCGTAAACGAACTAATGAAAATTGGATTCGATTCACTGTCCGGCAAAGGTATTGAGATGGGCCCATCTTTTTCTTCTTTCGAGATCGGGATAATAAAAAAGTATAATTCTTTAGATAAGCATGGACGGGAAATTATCGATTTCATTTTACAGAAAGAATGTGAGCGCTGTTCTGAATTGCCGCCCGAAAAATCTGTTATTGACGACGTGAAAGAAGAGTGCAGAAAAATGGATTTAGAATGCGAAAATATGCGCGCCCGTTCCGGTTTTTAATATTCTATGTAGATAGCTCCATTCACTGCCAACGGATTATTCGATATAATTATTGTTTTATACGATACTCTGTATATAGCATATATTTGTGGATTAGCTATGTATTTATAGATTACCACCATGTTATCACCCTTTCTTTTGGGCGCATGGTATATTATAAATTAGAATAATATTACAGTCTTTTGTTTTAGATACGGTTGATATAAAATTTTATATATTCTTATAATTATAGTAATTGATGTTTAAAAGGAGAAGAAGAAATGGTACTATTCGAAACAACATTCAAGGGAAGCCCTGTCATTTTTCATGACGATCATTTTATCTATAAGGGCGCTCATGTGCATTATGATGAAATAACAAATATTTCTTATCGTAAAAGTGATCCTCCCGTTGTTATGTTTGATTACAGGGGCCGGCATCTCGGTATTCCTTACCAAAAAAGCGATGAACAATCTATCTTAGACATCTTTGAGAACATAAAACAGAAAAATGACCTAACTGTTACGCAAAAATTTAAAACTATACCAGAAGAATTAGAAGAAAAAAACGCAGAAACCCTTCAATCAAAACCTGAAGCTCCTGCGCAAAAAAAGAAAGGGAAAACAGCCATTATAGTAATTTCTATAATTATTGTATTGGTTGCTGCAGCCGGACTGTCTTTCATGGTATTGAATAACGGAAAGGATAATTCAAAAAGCGTTCCCCCAGCCACCCAAGAGACGGAAGCTGAAATTTTAGATCTTACAGGAGAGTGGACTCAAACTAATAAAAATTCAGAATCCAATTACATGGAGGCATCTATAACAGGCGACTCTATAACAATTAATTGGGTGCTTGAGGATTCAGACTCTGTCTCTCTTTATTGGGCCGGAAGTTACGTCGCTCCGACAGAAAATACGTCTAAATATAGCTGGGAATCTAAAAATGATACAACAAAAACAGATTCCGCTCTTTTGGCCTCAACTTCCGAAACGAAAAAATTCACTTATAAAAATGGTGTTCTTAGTTTCGAAGCTTCGGCTATGGGAGAAACTATGACGGTGGAGATGGAAAAAAAGTGAGAAACACCATGCCGGCGATGAAAATATTTTAAAATATTCGATGTGTATTCTTAAATTTTATACCTATTTTATTTATACGTATTGACATAGCACGTGTAATATGCTATTATAATCACATAAGGAGGATATCACAGATGCCAATCAAGCCAAAAGAAATGGAGAAAATAATACTTGCAGATGGATGGTATTTAAAATCTCAAGAAGGTTCACACAGGCAATATAAACATCCAATAAAAAAAGGAAAGGTTACAATACCTTTTCATGGCAAAGACTTGACGAAGGCAGTTGAAAACTCCATAAAGAAACAAGCAGGGCTTAAATAGCCCTGCCATATCAAAATTTAAAGGAGGAATTTAAAATGTTAACAATATATCCTGCATGCTTTTATAAAGAT
>OLOZ01001143.1_pt1 | contig 19463 bp, 14 predicted proteins | sample 1673021 | NCBI WGS metagenome assembly OLOZ01 (sample SAMEA3136747, study PRJEB25190) | human gut metagenome | biome: human gut; feature: human-associated habitat; material: faeces | place: Austria | collected 2013 | reverse complement strand
ACCAGCCAGTGAAGGTATACCCCTCCCGGGTGGGCACCTTGTCCAGTTGGACCACGGTGTTGCGCCGGTACCGCTCGCTGTCGTACTGGGTGCCGCCGTTGGAGTCGTAGGTCAGGGTGTAATACGTGGGCCGGCTGGGGCCGCTGCCGCCGGTGTCTTTTTCATAGACCAGGGCAAAGGGAGAGAAGGCCTCCGTCTCAAATTTGATATACTGCTGATTTCCAATGGATATTGGCTTCAGATCTTCATACAGCTCTGGCGGATTCGCTTGTAAAAGCCCATCAATCTCCTCCGTCGTCCCGTAGTTTCGATCCAGGGCATCAAAGTGCACAATATAGAAGGGTTCCGCCGTGTCGGCATCCGCCGGCACCGGCCAGTAAAGGGTCATTTTCTGCCCTTCCCCCATGGTAACCACGGCGTTGCCGTTGCTGGTGTCCACCAGGTCCAGGTACTGAACGGCAAACAGGTACTCTCCGGCTGGAATGTCCTCCATGCCGGCAATATAGTCGGTCAGTACTTGGGTGTCCAGCACATCATCGACCAGCAGTTTGACATTCTCTTTGTCTGTAATCTCTACTTGACTGTCGTTGACATAGTAGGTGACATCCGCCGGTGCCATCGCGGTCACCTCGTTGCCGGAGACCTCTGACTCCTCAGATACAATCTCTGTGGAAGCAGGCTCCTCCGTGGTACCCCGGACAGTAAGGGTACCAGTCTTTAACTGAATGGGATAAGAGCAAGCCTCCATCCCCTCTATTCCCGAGAAGTTAGCCTGAACATGCCCCTGATCCAGCTGATTGAGATACAATGCCATGGTATACTTTGTATTCAGGCAGTCTTCGTCAAACACAAATTCATCGCTGACAACTTCTTGCCCCTCCTTGTCAGTAAAGGTAAGACGCACGGGGTCCTGGCCTTTTGCGGGAACCATGCGGTAGACATAGCGGGCAATGCCGTCCACCGGGTCCAATGTACTGGAACCATCGGGAGTATACGGCTGTATCGACCATGTTCTTGTTGTCCCCTGACCATCGTTATAAGTAAACGTCAAATACTTCGAAAGGTCCACTGCATTTGCTTTTCCTTCCAGCGCCGCATTGATCTCGTCCGGCACGGTAAACAGGAAGCCAGGTTCCGGCAGACCCTCACTGTTGGTGGTTTCCCCACTGTCTATATCACCTACCACGCTCTCATAACCGTCTCCGCCCATATAAACTGTAATATCCGCTGGCTGGATGATCACCGGCTCCGTTTTGTCAACAAACCATTCATTCTGGATTCCTCCCCCAGAAACTGTACGGCTATCGGTAAAATAGCCTTCTGCTTTCCCAGTTTCAGAAACCGCAAAGGGCGTTTGTCCTGAATATTCGGACATGCTCCGAAGAAACACGTCTCCTTTTACATAGGCCGCATCTTTCGCCCCGTTGTCTTCCGTGGACACATACGTTGCGCCTTCCGACACAGCAACGGTCCCCGTTACAATGAAGTACACGGTATCACGCTCTGCACTCACCGGCTTGGGCATTTTCAATGTCCCTGCCGTGGTAAACGCCCCTGTGATCTCATTGGTTTGCAACAGGTCGAGGGTGCCGCCCTCTGCAATGGTAACAGTCCCCACATTGTTAAACAGGGTTTTGGAGGTCTGATGCTCCCGCAGGCATCCTCCATCCTGGACGATAATCTCAGAAAAACCGACAATCCCAGTGGATGTGTAGTCTCCCTTGACAATGACTTCGGTCCCAGGAACCGTATTTTCGGTATTTCCAATTTCATAATTGTACAGATATTGTGTCTGTTCTGCATTTCCGCGCACCGCACCGTACAGTTGGTCCGTGTCGTCCAGTGTGACCGTTACCGATTTACCTTCGGCAATTTGTCCGTCTTCGCCCAGCGTATATACATCGGCACGGCTGCCGTTGAGCGTGATGGAAACGTCGCCGCCGATCTTCGCTTTTTCCTCGGCATCTTTTCCTTTTCCTGTTGCAAAAATATCTGGACACGAAGTGATGGGGCCACCGGTTAATGTAATTTCTACTGCACCGCTTACATTGCCTTCCTCACCGCCGCCATGAATATCTCCGATTACTTCTTTGCTATCCAATATGTTTATGCTCACATTTCCGTTTACATTAGCCTCGTTACCGCCACCCCAAACAGTATCTGAAGCGATCGTGCTGTCTTTCATTTGAATGGTAACATTTCCTTCCACTGTTGCTCCATCATAACCTCCGCCATAGAGAGCCGCAGCATTGTTGGTCATGTCAATATTTTGGGCAATAATCGCAACTTCGCCCACTGGAGCTGTCTCTCCACATCCACCGCCATAAATCGGGCGGCCAAACCCGTTATTCAATGCAGAGAGATCTATTGATACTTTCCCCGTTACTGCTGCGTTCTTTTCGTTGGGATATCCAACCTCTCCTCCACCGTATATGGCATTATCTGTTACAGAGTTAGCAAATTTTAAGTTAACATTTCCCGTAACAGTGGCATCTTTGTCTTTTGCATATCCGCCGCCGCGGACATGTTGTACTTTACCGCAGTTTTGGATGGTCAGGTTAACATCTCCAGTGACCGTTCCATTATAGCCTCCGCCATAGACTCTGGTTACCGGAACAGAAGCATTGATGGTGACGGATGTCCCTGTGGTAATGTCTTCATTAAGGCCACCACCTATAATATAACAACCGGATGCCTCCTCCTGGCGCTCAGTATCGGGATTATATTCTGCATTCGCATTGTAGAGTATCTCAACCTTCTCCCCTATCATCAGCGGATTTCCGTTGGCTACAATAACATAATTGCCAATGTATGGACTGGATGAGGTTATACCTTCCTCCTCATAATACACATCAAAGCTCACTCCATCAATCGAAAGCGGGCCGCTCAAATTGATATTTGGTGTACCCTCAGATATCGCATGATAATGGAATTTCAGAACTGCGTCCTCGTCCTTCCCTACCAACTCGGTCTCTACCGTGGGGCTTGTCCATGTATCAACACTGACAATCCCAACAACCACAATTTGAACAGGTCCTCCTTTGTCGTTTGCTATCTCTGTTGCATGATCCAGCGTTGTTGCGTTTTCCTCACTGGTTCCGTCCTTATCATTACTTCCTGATTCTGAGACATAAAGTACGCTTGGCTCTGCACTTCCCAGCGGTTTTCCTACCGCCAAAGCATACGGCGCCAGAGACAGCACAAAGCACAGTGCCAACAGCGCCGCGGTCCATCGCTTCTTCATCTTCGTTTCCTCCTTTGTCTTCCCGGCAAATCTTCCTTTCTCCCGGGGCTGTCAAAAGGTGTACCTTTTGATAGCATGCAAAATACAAAGGAAATGACAGGTCTTTTTAGGCGAATACTCCGAATTTTCCAACAAAATTCTTGCATCTTTCGATGTTTTATTGTAAACTATTGCATATAAAAACAGCTATCAAAAGGTACACCTTTTGATAGCTGCTGTCCTTTCCAGCATAAAAAAAGAAGCCGCTTCCGCGGCTTCTTTTTTGTTCCAATCCTTAGTAGTTCTCTGCCTTCACCTCAAAGAACGCCTGGGGATGGCTGCACACAGGACATACGTCAGGCGCTTTGTCGCCATACTCCAGATGACCGCAGTTGCGGCAGTACCAGACCTTCACGGAGGACTTCTTGAAGACCTCGTCGTTCTCCAGGTTCTCCACCAGCTTCAGGTAACGTTCATAGTGGGACTTCTCAATCTCACCCACAGCGGCGAACATATCCGCGATGCGGTGGAAGCCCTCCTCCCGGGCCTCCTCGGCCATGCGCTTGTACATGGAGGTCCACTCCTCATGCTCGCCCTCGGCGGCGGCCATCAGGTTCTCCGCAGTGGTGCCGATGCCGCCCAGTTCCTTGAACCAGAGCTTGGCATGCTCCTTCTCATTGCCAGCGGTCTCCTCGAAGAATGCGGCGATCTGCTCAAAGCCGTCCTTCCGGGCCTGGCTGGCATAATAAGTATACTTGTTCCGGGCCTGGCTCTCGCCGGCAAATGCCTCCCACAGGTTGGCTTCGGTCTTGCTGCCTTTCAGTTCCATAATAAAGCTCCTTTCAAAAAATGAATGTGAATCTATGTTTGATGACTTCTACTCGTTCGGAACAGGAGGAATCCTGTGTCTTTAGGATACTCGATTCCGAGCGTCTATACAGTGACTTTAACACATTCTGTCAAAAAAGATAAGTGGTAATTTTGGTTTTTTTATGATTTATTAAAAATTTTATTTTGGCACATACTACTCCCACGGCCTTGCGCCGTAATTTTACGAAATGAAGCAACGGAGGGAAGGTATGGTTCGCAAACTGATGACCGCCGCTCTCATCCTCACCCTCGGCCTGGCGCTCACCGCCTGCGGCAATGAAACCGCCGGCACGGCGGCCAACCGCTGGACTGGCACCAACGCCGCTTCCCAGGAGTGGGCCATCCAGCGGCAGAGCGACGCCAGAGGTCCCCTGGAGGACCGGGGCAACGGGGCTTACCACGCGGACGAGACCGGCCGTGTGGACGGCTACCACACTGACAGCGCCGACGGCACCCGGGGCAGCGCCAAAGAGGACATGAAGGACGCCGGGAAGAACCTGGGCAACGCCGCCAAAGACGCGGCCAAAGGGGCCGGCAACGCAGTAAAGGACGCCGCCAAGGGCGCCGGCGATGCCGCCAAGGACGTGGGCGAAGCGGCCAAAGACGCGGCGCGGGGCGTAGGAGACGCAGCGGAGGACACCCTGGATGGCATGACCAATGCCGCCAAGGACACCGCAAAAAGCGCCAAAGACGCCTCCAAATAACCCCGTGGAAAAAACAGAGGTGGCTGGGCCACCTCTGTTTTTTTATCCGCCGATCAAAAAGTCCAGCACGTTCCAGCCTGTGGAGGTCTGGTTCCGATAAATCTCCGTATAGCCGCAGTTGGTGCAGCTGATGGTGATAAATTTTTTATTTTGCACGTCAAAAATTTTGGCAAAATTTCCGCCGGTGGCCTGAAACTGATCGGTCTCATAGCTGGTATTGCCACATTTGGGGCACTGATACATCTGTTGTTCCATGTGGGCTTCCCCCTTTCTGTTTTTCTTATTTTACCCCAAGGACTTCCCCTGCGCAAGGGCTTGCAGTCAGATCATTTCCTATGCTATACTAAAAAAATCGAAATTGTGTGTTTTTCCTGTTTTTTGGCTTTTCAAAGGGGGAGCTCGTATGGAATTCATTATCATCTCCGGCTTATCCGGGGCGGGCAAAAGCTCCGCCGCCGCCTTTTTGGAGGACTTGGGCTTTTACTGCGTGGACAATATGCCTGTGGCCCTCATCACCAACTTCGCCGGCCTGTGCATGGCCGGGGCGGGCACCGGCAAATACGGCCGGGTGGCCCTGGTCACCGACATCCGCGGGGGCCAGACCTTTGACGAGCTCTTTCAGGCCCTGGACGGCCTGCGGGAGATGCACCTGGACTATCAGCTTCTCTTCATCGAGGCCGCCGACGAGGACATTGTCCGCCGGTACAAGGAGACCCGCCACACCCACCCCCTCACCCGCCAGGGCTACTCCCTGCCGGAGGCGGTGAAGCTGGAGCGCCTGGCGCTGGAGCCCGTCCGGCGGCGGGCCAGCCACATTCTCAACTCCACCGGGCTCAACCTGTCCAAATTCCGGGGGGAGCTGCTCCGCCTGTTCGGCATGGGGGCGCTGGAGGAGAGCATGACGGTCTCCGTCACCTCCTTCGGCTTCAAGTACGGCATTCCCATCGACGCCGACTTGGTCTTCGATGTGCGTTTCCTGCCCAACCCCTATTATATTGCCGAGCTGAAGGAATGCACCGGGCTGGAAGAGGCGGTGCGGGCCTTCCTCTTTGGCTACCGGCAGACCACGGAGTTTATGCGGCATCTGGAAGAGCTCTTCGCCTTCCTGCTGCCCCAGTACGTGGAGGAGGGGAAGTCCTCCCTGGTCATCGCCGTGGGCTGCACCGGGGGGCACCACCGCTCGGTGGCCGTTGCCCACGCCTTGACGGAGTTCATCCGGCAGAAGGGATATCGGGTGGAGGAAACCCACCGGGACATCAGCCGATAGGACCCTTTGGTTCCGCTGTGCGCGCCCCTTTGGGGCGTCTGTTTGGGAGGTGGTCGTTTATGTCTTTTGCGGGAGAGGTGAAAGCGGAGCTGTGCCGGGGAAAGCTGGGCCGGAAGTGCTGCGCCCAGGCGGAGGCCTGCGGGGTGCTGCTGTACTGCAACCGGTTTTCCCTGTCCGAGGTGAAGATCGTCACAGAGTCCCCGGCCTTTGCCCAGCGGCTGCCTGGGCTGTTCCGAAAGGCTTTCGGGGTGGAGTTTGATGAAAAAGGGGACCCGGACACCCCCGGGAAGCGGATTTTCACCATTTCCGCCCCGGAGAAGCTGGCCCTGCTGTGGGAGCTGTGCGCCTTTGACCCCAGCGGCCCGGCCCACCACATCAACTTCGGCATGCTGGAGGAAACCCACTGCCGGCTGGCCTTCCTGCGGGGAGCCTTTCTGGCCGGCGGCTCCGTGACCGATCCCCAGAAGGGGTATCACCTGGAGCTGGCCACCACCCACCTCCGGGTGAGCCGGGAGCTGGACACCCTGCTGCTGGAGCTGGGCTACGCCCCCAAGGAGACCACCCGGAAGGCCAACTATATCACCTATTTTAAGCAGAGCGAGGCCATTGAGGACCTCCTCACCGCCATTGGTGCCCCGGTGTCCGCCATGGAGCTGATGAACGCCAAGGCGGAAAAGCTCCTGCGCAACGGGGTCAACCGCCGGGTCAACTGTGAGGCCGCCAATGTGGACAAGACCGTGGACGCCGCCCTGGAGCAGCGCCGGGCCATCCAGATTCTGCGGGACCGGGGGGCCCTGGAGACCCTCTCCCCCAAGCTTCGGGAGGCCGCCCAGCTTCGGGAGGCCCACCCTGAGCTCTCCCTGGCCCAGCTGGCCGCCCTGTGCGAGCCCCCTGTGACCAAGTCCTCTCTGAGCCACCGGCTGCGGAAGCTCATCCAGCTCAGCGCCCAGGACACCGCCCCCTGAGCCCCCTGTGACAGGTCTCGGAGTCCGTCTGTCTGTTTTTTCATGTTCTATCCTGACAAGAGAAAGAAAAGGAGTCTATATTCTATGAACCGTTACGAACAAGCTGTCGCATATCATCACAAAGGATTTAACTGCTGCCAGTCTGTGCTGGCCGCCTATTCCGATCTCACCGGCCTGTCCCAGCAGGCCAGCTTCGACATGGGGGGCGGGTTTGGCGCCGGCGCCCAGACCGGGGAGCTGTGCGGGGCCATCACCGGCGCCATTCTCACCCTTGGCATGCTCACCCCGGTGGACCCCCAGGACCCTGTGGGCAGCAAGCGCCGCACCGGCGCCCTGGCCAAGGAATTCCAGAAGCGCTTCCAGGAGAAGTTCGGGGACCTGCGATGTAAGCCCCTGCTGAAGGCCGGGATCCAGGCCACCGACGCCACCCCCGTGGCCCGGGATATGGCCCTCACCAACCGCTGCGACGTGCTCATCATCACCGCCATGGAGATCGTGGAGGAGATGCGAGGGGAGAATGCTTAAACCCAGGGAGGGATTGCCGTGTCTTTTGTCCATCTGCATGTTCACTCGGAATACAGCCTGTTAGACGGCGCCTGCCGGATTGACGGCCTGGTGGCCCGGGCCAAGGCCCTGGGGCAGACCGCCGTGGCCGTCACCGACCACGGGGTCATGTACGGGGCGGTGGATTTTTACCGGGCAGCCAAACAGGAGGGCATCAAGCCCATCATCGGCTGCGAGGTCTATGTGGCCCCCCGGACCCGCTTCGACCGGGTCCATGAGGTGGACGACCGCCCCTATCACCTGGTCCTCTTGTGCCGGAACGAGCAGGGGTACCGGAACCTCTCCGCCCTGGTCAGCCGGAGCTTCACGGAGGGTTTTTACGGCAAGCCCCGGGTGGACTGGGAGCTGCTCACCCGGTACCACGAGGGGATCATCGCCCTGTCCGCCTGCCTGGCCGGCCAGCTCCCCCGGCTGCTGCTGGCCGGGGACTACGCCGGGGCCAAGGCCCACGCCCTGGCCATGCGGGACCTGTTTGGCCCGGACAGCTACTATCTGGAACTGCAGGACCACGGCATCCCTCAGCAAAAGCAGGTCCTCCAGGGCCTGGTCGCCCTCCACCAGGAGACGGGCATCCCCCTGGTGGCCACCAACGACGCCCACTACCTCACCCGGCAGGACGCCGCCATCCAGGACGTCCTCATGTGCATCCAGATGGGCAAGACGGTGGAGGACCCCAACCGGATGCGGTTTGAAACCCAGGAGTTTTACCTGAAATCCGAGCAGGAGATGGCAGCCCTCTTTCCCGACTGGCCTGAGGCCCTGGAAAACACCGCCAAAATCGCGGCGGACTGCAACGTGGACTTTCAGTTCGGGGTCTATCACCTGCCAGAATTCAAGCTTCCCCCGGGCTACACCGACGGGGACGCCTACTTTGAGACCCTCTGCCGCCAGGGCTTTGCCCGGCGCTATCCCCAGGGCAGCGAGGAATATGAAAAACAGCTGGCCTACGAGATGGACATGATCCGGCAGATGGGCTTTGTGGAGTATTTCCTCATTGTCTCCGACTTCATCGGCTACGCTAAGTCCCACGACATTCCCGTGGGGCCGGGCCGGGGCTCCGCCGCCGGGTCCATGGTGGCCTACTGCCTGGACATCACCGACGTGGACCCCATGAAGTACTCCCTGTACTTTGAGCGGTTCCTGAACCCGGAACGGGTCTCCATGCCCGACATCGACGTGGACTTCTGCTACCGCCGCCGGGGCGAGGTCATCGACTATGTCAACCAAAAATACGGGGCCGACCACGTGGCTCAAATCGTCACCTTCGGCACCATGGCCGCCAAGGGGGCCATCCGGGACGTGGGCCGGGCCCTGAACGTCCCCTATGCCGAGGTGGACGCCATCGCCAAGCAGGTGCCCAACTCCCTGCACATGACCTTGGCCTCCGCCCTGTCCCTGTCCAAGCCCCTGCGGGAGATGTACGAGAGTGACCCCACCGTACAAAAGATCATCGACACCGCCAAAGGCCTGGAGGGCATGCCCCGCCACGCCTCCACCCACGCTGCCGGGGTGGTCATCACCCGCAACCCGGTGGACACCTACGTTCCCCTGGCCAAAAACGACGAGGCCGTGGTCACCCAGTACACCATGACCACCCTGGAGGAGCTGGGACTGCTGAAGATGGACTTTCTGGCCCTGCGCAACCTCACCGTCCTGGACGACGCGGTGCAGATGGTCCGCAGCCATACCCCCGACTTTGACCTGCACGCCATTCCCGACGACGACCCGGAGACCTTCCAAATGCTCTCCGACGGCCGGACCTGCGGCGTCTTCCAGATGGAATCGGCGGGGATGACCGGGGTGTGCGTGGGGCTGCGGCCCAAGGACATTGAGGACATCACCGCCATCATCGCCCTCTACCGGCCGGGCCCCATGGAATCCATCCCCCGGTTCATCTCCTCCAAGCACAACCCGGACAGCGTCTCCTATAAGCACCCCTCCCTGGTTCCCATTCTCTCCAACACCTACGGCTGCATCGTCTACCAGGAGCAGGTCATTGAAATCTTCCGCCGGCTGGCGGGGTACTCCCTGGGACAGGCCGACATGGTCCGCCGGGCCATGTCCAAAAAGACATCCAGCGGGAGCGGGAGGCCTTCCTCCACGGGGACCCGGACCGGGGAATCACCGGCTGCACGGCAAACGGCATCCCCCAGGACGTGGCGGAGAGCATCTACGACGAGATCACCGATTTCGCCAACTACGCCTTCAACAAGGCCCACGCGGTCTGCTACGCCATTGTGGCCTACCAAACCGCCTGGTTTAAGTGCCATTACCCCCGGGAGTACATGGCCGCCTTACTCACCTCGGTGCTGGACTCCCAGGGAAAGATCGCGGAATACATCGCCGAGTGCCGAAGCCTGGGCATCCGCCTGCTCCCCCCGGACATCAACCAGTCCGGTCCCGACTTCACTGTGGCCGGGCGGGACATCCGCTTTGGCCTGGCCGCCCTGAAGGGGGTGGGCCGGGGCTTCACCAACGCGGTTTTGGCCCGGCGCCAGGCAGATGGCCCGTTTATCTCCTTCCCGGATTTCTGCCAGCGGCTGCTGGACGAGGACCTGAACAAGCGGGTGCTGGAAAGCCTCATCCGGGCAGGGGCCTTTGACGCCATGGGCGTGCGGCGGTCCCAGCTGCTGGACGCCTATGAGCAGCTCATCGACAGCCTCACCCGGAACCGCCGGAAAAACCTGGAGGGACAGTTTGACCTCTTCTCCCTGGGGCAGGAAAAGCCGGAACCCGTGGAGCTGGTCCTTCGGGACCTGCCGGAGTTCTCCCAAGAGGAGCTGATGACCATGGAAAAGGAGGTCACCGGCCTCTACCTTTCCGGCCACCCCATGGACGCCTATCGGGATACGGTTCGGGCCCAGGGAGCGGTCCCCATCGCCTCGGTGCTGGAGGACTTCGCCCAGGAGGAGGGCCCCACCCAGTTCCAGGACGGCCAGCGCATCCTCCTGGCCGGGGTGGTGGCCGCGGCCAAGACCAAGACCACCAAGAACAACTCCCTCATGGCCTATGTGACCCTGGAGGACGACACCGGCTCCCTGGAGCTGCTGGTCTTCTCCCGGGTGCTGGAGGAGAGCGGCAGCTACCTCCAGGTCAACCTGCCCATCCTGACAGAGGGCAGAATCTCCGTCCGGGACGAGAAAGCCCCCCAGCTCATGTGTGACCGGGTCACCCCCCTCAGCCAGGTCCCGGAACCGGCCGGCGCTGCCGCTCCCCTCTCCGGGAAGCTCTATCTGCGCTTTGCCCGGAGCGACGATCCCCTGCTCACCCGGGTACGCAACCTCTTTGTCCTCTTCCCCGGCCAGCAGACCGCCGTGCTCTATCTGGCCGACTCCAAGCGCCGGCTGGGGGCCCGGTGCCTGCTCCACCCCGCCCTGCTCCAGGAGCTGAAAGAGCTGCTGGGGGAGGAAAATGTGGTGCTCCAATGACCCTCCGCCCTCTCCATAAGAAAGGCCTACCATCCCTATGAAACGAGTCCAGCAAAAAGTTCACAGCGCCTTTTCCCCCCGCCGGCAGCGCATGTTCCTCATTGCCGCCGGCATTGCCCTGCAGTTTGCCATCTATGTGGTGCTGCTGGTCCTCTTTTCCCAGTATTTCGTCTACTTCTACTGGATCTGCGTGCTGGTCAGCTTGGTGATGGCACTGTTCATCTCCACCTGGAAATCCAAGCTGGCCTATAAAATTGCCTGGATCATCCCCATCCTCCTGGTCCCCCTGATCGGCGGGGTCATGTTCATTATCTTGGGCGGCGCCCGCGACCCCCACTACCACCGGGAGGAGACCCGGCGGACCCTCAAGCGCCAGCTGCCCTCCCGGCTGTCCACCACGGACCTGATGCGGTATGGGCCCGACGCCATGCAGCAGGCCTGGTACCTGGGGCACGCCGCCCTGTGCCCGGCCTACACCAACACGGAGACCGCGTATTTTTCCTCCGGCGCGTCCTTTTTCCCCAACTTTCTGGAGGAGCTGGAACAGGCGAAAGACTATATCTTTCTGGAATACTTCATCATCGCCGAGGGGTCCATGTGGTCGGACGTCCTGGACATCCTCACCCGCAAAGCCGCCCAGGGCGTGGATGTCCGGGTGATCTACGACGGGGTAGGCTCCGCCGCCACCCTGCCCATCAACTACCCGGACCAGCTCCACGCCCGGGGCATCCTCTGCCGGGTGTTTCAGCCCCTGCTGCCGGTGCTCTCCATTCACCAGAACAACCGGGATCACCGGAAAATCTGCGTCATTGACGGGGTGACCGGCTTTGTCAGCGGCCTGAACATGGCCGACGAATACATTGACCGGAAGGAACGCTTCGGCTACTGGAAGGACAACGCCCTCCGCCTCCGGGGGGAGGCGGTGTGGAGCCTCACGGTCTTTTTCCTGACCATGTGGGACCACCAGAATCCCCGGTCCGACTTCCGGCTCTTCCGTCCCCGGACCTTGCCTCCCCTGAACACCACCGGCGGCATCGTGGTCCCCTATACCGACACCCCCAACCCCGCCGACACCGTCTGCGCCGACCTCCATCTGCAAATGATCACCAAGGCCAAGCGGTACCTCTACCTCACCACCCCCTACCTGGCCATTGACGAGACCATCACTTCCGCCCTGTGCACCGCCGCCCGGTCCGGGGTGGATGTGCGGATCATGACCCCCCATATCCCTGACAAGAAAGTGGTCTTCGCCGTGACCCAGTCCAACTACCCCGTGCTGTTGGAGGCGGGAGCCCGCATCTATGAATTTACCCCCGGTTTTATCCACAGCAAGACCGTGGTGGCGGATGATCTCTACGCCTCGGTGGGCAGCTGCAACCTGGACTACCGGAGTTTCTATCTCCAGTTTGAAAACGGCGTCTGGCTCTGCGGCGACCCCGCCGTCCTTTCGGTCCGGGACGACTTTCTCCAGACCCTGGAGGTCTGCCAGGAGATCACCCTGGCCGACTGCCGCACCCTTCCCCTGTTCCACCGGCTGCTCCAATCCATTTACCGGCTGTTCGCGCCGCTGTTTTAATGGCACCATACAGAAACCGCCTGGCAGAGCATTGCTCTGTCAGGCGGTTTTTCTCTTTTTCCACTGGTTTTTGTCCAGGCTTTCTCCTGTGATCTCATCCCCGCACCCGCAGCCTCAAAGCTGTGAGGAAGCTGTCCCGGATGGTTTTGCCCAGGTTCATCTTGCTCTCCCCCTCCTTGCTGTCGTAGTACAGGGTAAAGGGGACCTCGGCAAAGGTACAGCCGCAGCGGTAGAGCTTGTAGAGCAGCTCCATCATGCAGGCAAAGCTCTTCTTCTCCACCAGCGCCTGTCCATAGCGCGCCACCCCTGCCTGGAGGGCGGGGCGGGTATACACCCGGTAGCCGCAGGTATAGTCCTTCACCCCGGGGACGTGGAGGACCAACGTGTAGTAGAGGCGAGCGCCGTCGCTGAAGAGCTTTCGGCTGGCCTGGAGCCCCTGGACCCGGGCCCCCGGCTGATACCGGGAGGCGATGACGCACTGTTTTTCCCGGGTAATTTTCGCCAGCATCCCGTGGATGAACCGGGGCTTATGGGTGTCGTCCCCGTCCATGAGGCACATCAGGTCCCCCGACTGGGACACCTGGAGGAAGTCCCCGATGGCGGTCTTTACCACACCCCCCAGGTTTTGGTTGACTGCGTGGGCAATGACCCGGACCCGCGCCTGCTCCTGCGCCAGCTGGCGGGCAATGGCCAGCGTGTCATCGGTGCTTCGGTCATCCACCGGGATCACTGTCAGCTGGTAGCCTGTCCGGGCCAGCGCCTCCGCCTCGGCCAGCCACTCCTCGGTCAGCCGCCGGAGGTTTCCCGCCTCGTTGTAGCAGGGCAGATAGACAAACAAGGTTGGCATCCTACGACCCCTTTCTCTTACTCTCCAGCTTTTGGAAAGCATATTTCCGCACAAAATACATCAGGAAGAAGGGCCCCACAATGGATACCCCCTTACTTACCAAAAACGCCCAACCCTTGGGCAGGAAGGGGGAGACCAGGTGTTCGGTCCACAGGATCAGCCCGTCGGCACACACCAGCCCCATCAGGAAGGTGGCAAAAAAGATGGCGAAGGAGGCCGCGTCATACCGGGTTTCAAACACCTGCCGGGCCGAGAGCACATAGCTGATGAGAAACCCGGCCACCACGCCCACTGTGTTGGCCACCACCAGGGACACCCCCGCCAAATGGTACAGGCACCAGACAATGGCCACATCAAACACGGTGGAGATGATAGAACAAAATAGATAACGAATGATTTTTTCAAAGCGGTGCCAGATCGCCTGCACCCAACGCATCATTGCCGACGCCTCACTCTCCCTGCAGATCATAGATCACGCAGTTGGTCCCGGTGGCCGCCACGGGGAACTGCTCCCGCAGATAGGTCCGGTAAGCCCCGTCCTCGTCATTGTAAACCCACCCCTGGACCACCACGAACCAGCGCACGCCGTGTTCGATAAAATAGGTGACCTCCGCCTCCGGCCCGGTGGGAATGTAGTCATAATAGGCGATGTTTGCCCGGTATCCCCGGCGGTTGGCGGCGTTCAGGTAGGACGGGTTGTTCACGCCGATGGCAACCCCCTCGTCGGGCTGGGTGTGCGCCTGGATAAACTGACCCACCTCCGCAATAATAGGGTCCGCCTGGGTTTGAGGCCACAGGGCCAGGTTTCCCTGCACCGTCGTCACCGCCACCGCCGCGCAGGCCACCGCCGCCAGGGAAAGGCGGATCTGCGCCAAAGACTGGACCGCCACCGCAGAGAGGGCGCCGCACAGCGGCAGCAGGAACACCAGATAATAGGGGAAGCGAATCACTGCCACAATGGTGACACACTCCAGGGCAAAGGCCAGAGCCCACACCCCATAAAAGTGGAGCTTACGCCGCACGGCAAAAAACAGCCCCACACAGCCCAAAATCACCGCGCCCCAGCCGAAGCGGGAGGGGAGCGCCTCCCAGAAAAACTGCTGCCCCTCGGCGGTAAAGATGGAGAGAATCTCCTTGCTGAAAATGTGCTTGAGGCCAATGCCATCCACAAAGCGGAACACCGAGTGGTGGGAGGTATACAGGATCAGCGCCACCGGCGGCCCCAGGGTGAGCAGCCCGCAGCCGTAGAACACCGGAGAGCGCAGGCAGGCCAGGCCCCCCAGGGAAAAGAGCACATACAGAAACACCAGTCCCACAAAGGCCACCGGGGTCTTTTCCATAATGGCCACGGCGGTCATAGCTGAGGCCCCCCACAGGAAGGCCAGCCGCCGGGTCTGGTGGAAACGCCAGAGCAGCCACACCCCGCCACAGTAAAAAAACAGGGCGCAGGCCTCCGGCTGGATCACGTGGGCGGTCATCATCGACAGGGGCAAAAAAAGGTAGATCCCCAGCCCAACCAGTGCAGGCCACCGGCCGGAGATCCCTCGCATCAGCCGGTACAGGAACCAGGCCGAGCCCAAAAAGAACAGCATACACAGCAGCCGGGGCACCACCGGGGTCATGGTGCCTGTCAGCTGAAACACCAGCGCGGAGAGATAGGGGACGATCTGCAGCTCCAGCTGGGCGTAGTTTTCCGACACCCCGTCATAGTTCAGCTGGGGGTGGAGCAGATCCATACCGTACTGGACATAGTTGACCGCGATGCTGTACGTGTCCGACTGACGCCAGGACTCATACTGGTCCCAGGGGACGCTGTCCAGCTTGGGCAGCTGGATGGCCAAAAACAGGGCCAGAAGGGCCGCCAGAATCAGGGCCTCCCACAGGGGGCGCCGGTCCGGCTGGGCCGCGTGGGTGGGTTTGTACACGTCGTCCTCCTTCGGGGCACACCGCCGGCGGAGGCATGTCCCCGCCGGGCAGCGGCCCGGGTTTTTGGCCGGAGCCAAGCTGCCGGCTCCACTCCATATAATCGTAGTATACCAAATTGGGGCCAACATTGCCACAAAAAGCCCGGAATTTCTTTCTTTTCCCGAAAAAACACCAAAAAATAATGGCCGATCCGACGGAAACATCCAAGCAGTGCCGCCGGGTTCGGGCGTCTGAATGCGTTTCCACCGCATTTCTCAACGCCAGAACAAGGGGCCCTCCCCCTCCCTTTCCCCCGAATGACAACGGAACAGAACCAAAAAACCGACCGGCAGAGGATACTCCGCTGGTCGGTTTTCATCGGTTACAGGGCCCTGCTGCCGCAGGGGCCGGTTATTCCTCCTGATTTTCCAACAGGGTTTGCAGAATGCTCTCATAGAGCTTTTCCGGCTGGGCCCGGAAGTTTTCTGCCAGCTGGCCGGCCTGCTCCTCGGACACCGTCAGCATGTCCAGGGTCATAATATTCCCCTTGTCATCGTCCAGGATCAGCCGCAGGGTGACCCCGCTGTCCTCCCGGGGAAGGATCTCCGCCCGCACCTGGGCATCCCGGCGGAGGACGCCGTTGACCCGGGCCAGGTTCCGGTCACACTTCCGCCGGACGGAGAAGGCCAGGCTGCTCTCACAGATTTTCCCATTGCGTCGGCCCTTCTCGGTGATGGTATAGCGTTCTCCCTCCAGCTGGAGGTGTCCCGTCTCCACCAACTCCGCCACCGACGCGGCAAAGTCAAAATACTCCACCCCGTCATCACAAAAGGTCAGGTCCGCCAGCGTGGCAAAATCCACCGGCGAGGCCACCCGGGCCATCAGATACAGGATCAAAAACTTGATGTCCAGTTTGTCATGGATAAATCCAGTCCGGCTCATGGGCTGTCACTCCTTCCCTTCCAGGGTTATGGATTGTTTTATTATAGCCAGTTTCCCCAAAAAGGACAAGCCCTTTTTCCCTCCGTCTCAAGCAGGGACACCCTCCAGACCCATGGGATAATTTGAAAAGGTGTACGTTTACAAATTGCCGAAATAATCCCTTGCCATTTTTATAATAGCCGAAAAAATCTCTTTTTTCAAGGCATTTCTCCCCCATTTCCATTTCGATTCTTTTGTTTGTAAATGTACACTTTTTGAAACAAAAGGAGAACACAACATGAAACGACGACTGTTGCCCCTCTGCACCGCCTTGGTGCTGTGCCTTCTGCTGGCTCCCGCCGCGTGGGCCGCTGTTTACCCCTACCCTCCCATTGAAACCCTGCACATCGGCAGTCACGACGGGACGGAAATCCAAAAAGATACCTATTACCTGGTCCGCGGCGAAACCGTCACCACTCAGGGTGCCAACGCAGACAACTACAATATTTATTACAAGGACGGGACGCTCACCCTGCGCGCGGCGGCGCTGCCGGATTACCTCCTTGTGCCTGGAGAGACCACCATCCACTTGGTGGGAGAAAACACCATTGGCACGAAAGACTCCCCCACCGACGTGGGCATCCAAGGCGTCACCCCCGGGGCCATCACCATCACTGGCCCAGGCTCCTGCTCCATTCACAGCAGCGCAGAAGGCATCATCACGGTACAACCCGACAGCGCCACAGACCCCCAAGTAACAAGTGACATCCGCCTCCAGGGCGGCACCATAAACACCAACGGGTCCTCCATCTCCACCCGGTACGGCGGCATCTGCATCACAGGCAGCGCCCAGGTGATGGCCGGCTCCCTGTCCACGGGAGGAGACCCCAACACGGAGGAAACCCAGCGGGCAAGAGATCTGGTCATTTCCGACCGCGCATCCGTCACTGCGGAACGCCTGTCCGCTTTGCAGCAGATTCAGATCACCGGGTCCGCCACCGTCACCGTGGAAAATCCCGCCGGCATTGCCATAAACGGCAACCGCGGGATTGCCATTTCCGACCAGGCCCGCGTCACCGCCATCGGCACCACCGGCGGTCTCAACGCATTCTCCGGCCCAATCACCATTGACAGCACCGGAAAAACCATCGCCCAAGCCACCGATACCACCCGAAATTATGCAGCCATCTCCATGGGACAGGGAGATTCTGCCTTGTCTCTTCTGACCATCCGCGGGGAAACCGCCGTATCCGGCGCTGTCGGCATCAGAAGTTCCCAAGGCAGCATCCTCATTGACACCAGCGCGCTGGAGATTACCGCCACGTACGCCGGCATCATAAACAGTACCTCCTCTTCCGAGACCAAGATCACCGTACAAAACAGCGCCCAGGTCTCCATCACCTCCTCCGGTCCCGCGGGCATCTCCGCTTCCTCCGGCACGGTGGAGATTGCCGACAGCACAGTGACGGTTCAGGCCGCCTCTTCCGCATACACCGCCCTCCCCACATTAACCTATACAGACAGTTATCAGGTGACAGCCGGCGCAGAGGCCGGCAGCGCCGGCAAGGTTGACCGAGACGACCTGACCGCCAGCGTCTTCCAAAACCCCTATGTGCAGATCACCCCCGTCACCACCATCCCTGTGGAACAGGTGATCCTGGATCAGAGTACGCTCTCCCTCACCACAGGCGGCACCGCAGCCCTTCAGGCCTCTGTTCTCCCGGCGGATGCCACCGAGCCGCGCGTCACTTGGACCTCCAGCGACCAGACGGTTGCCGTGGTGGACCAGGCCGGTCTGGTCACCGCGGTCGGGCCGGGAACCGCCACCATCACCGCCAGGGCAGGGGAGGCCTCCGCCGCCTGCACCGTCACGGTGAGCCGGCCCGCCTCCTCCGGCCCCACCCGGTATCCCCCGATTCTGACAAAGCCTATACACGGTGCCCTCTCCGTCTCTCCCACCCGGCCCAAACGGGGCGACACCGTAACCATTACCCCTGTCCCCGACCAGGGCTACCAGGTGGAACAAGTGACAGTCACCCAGCGGGACGGCACCGCCCTTCCGGTGGCCGACCACGGGAACGGCACCTACACCTTCTCTCAGCCCAGCGGCCGGGTGACCATCACCGTCACCTTTTCCCCCCTCCCCTGTGACGGTGGGGACACCTGCCCCGCCCGGGTTTTCTCTGATTTGGACCCCACCCAGTGGTATCACGAGGCCATAGACTATGTCCTCACCCACCAGCTCATGGCCGGGGTCTCTCAAGACCGGTTTGCCCCCCAGGCGGTCACCACCCGGGCCCAGGCAGTCACCCTTCTCTGGCGGCTGGAGGGGTGCCCTGCCGCAGACACCGGCCTCTCCTATGCCGATGTGGCCGACACCGCTTGGTACCGCGAGGCGGTCGGCTGGGCCGACGCTGCGGGGATCGCCCAGGGCACCAGCCCCACTACGTTTTCCCCTGACGCTGCCGTTTCCCGGGAACAGATGGCGGTCTTTTTCCTTCGGTATGCCCAATATAAGGGATACGACACCACGCAAACCACGGACCTCTCCGGGTATCAGGACGCCGGCCAGATCAGCGGCTATGCCCGGGACGCCGTGGCCTGGGCCGCAGAAGCCGGGCTTCTCACCGGGGTAAGCCAAGACACCCTGTTGCCCCTGGGCACCGCCACCCGGGCTCAAACCGCCGCTGTTCTAATGCGGTTTTGCACCAACCCGGCCCACTAAGTCCTTCCCTCCCCCGCCAACAAAAAACCGGCTGACCAAAGTTTGGTCAGCCGGTTGCGCCTATTCCGCGCCGCTCCAAGGCCTTCCGGCCCGCTTAACGGCAGCAGCTGCAGCTGGCGCCGCCGCCGCAGTTTTCCTCCTCTTCCATCCCCGGCAGGGTGCTGGGGGGGAAGAACTCGCCCACAGGGAAGCGAATCTGGCGGAAGATTTCGCAGGGATCGTCGTCCCCATCCTCATCGCCGCCGGCACACTCCCGGGTGGGCATGCAGTAGTCGTACATGGGGATGAGCAGCTGGGAATCCCGCTCCAGCCGGACCATGGAGAACTGCCCCAGGGTCACATAGAGCCGCCGGCAGCCCCCGTCGAAGGCCAGCTCGCAGTCGAAGCAGGCGCTGATGCAGGGGGGAATTTCCGTCAGCTCGTTCTCCGCGCAGCACCCGCAGGGGGGTGGAGGCGGCGGGGGGCAGG
>OLOZ01001135.1_pt1 | contig 19601 bp, 15 predicted proteins | sample 1673021 | NCBI WGS metagenome assembly OLOZ01 (sample SAMEA3136747, study PRJEB25190) | human gut metagenome | biome: human gut; feature: human-associated habitat; material: faeces | place: Austria | collected 2013 | reverse complement strand
CCGGTGCCGTGGCGGCCTGCGGCGGCATGGGGTGCATCTCCACCGCCGATGCAGGTTACCGGGAGCCGGACTTTGCCCGTGACCCGGCCAGCGCCAACCACCGCGCCCTGACCGCTGAGATCCGGAAGGCAAAGCAGATCGCAAACGGTGCCGGTATGGTGGCCATCAATGCAATGGTAGCCACGCAGGACTATGCCGCCGCCATCCGCACCGCTGTGGAAGCGGGCGTGGACGCTGTGGTGTCCGGCGCTGGTCTGCCGCTGGAGCTGCCCGGCCTTGTGAACACGATGGAGGTCGCCATCGCGCCCATCGTTTCCAGCGGACGGGCGGCAAAGCTCATCCTGCGCCGCTGGGCCAAGGAGTTCGGCCGCACCGCCGATTTTGTGGTCATTGAGGGCTGCAAGGCAGGCGGTCATCTCGGCTTTGCGGAGCAGGACCTGTTCTCCGGAACCTGCCAGACACTGGACGAGATTCTGCCGGAGGTGCTGGCCGAGGTAAAGCCCTATGAGGCGCAGTTCGGCCACAGCATCCCCGTGTTTGTGGCGGGCGGCGTGTACACCGGGGCCGATCTGGCTCACTTTACCAGACTGGGTGCCGCAGGCGTTCAGCTTGCCACCCGCTTTATCACCACCTACGAGTGCGATGCATCCCAGGGGTACAAGGACGTTCTGCTGAATGCAGGTTCTGAGGATGTGCGCATCATCCACAGCCCGGTCGGGATGCCGGGCCGGGCGCTGAACACGCCGCTGGTGCAGGCCATGGCGGAGGGCAGACGCTTCCCGCCCCGGCACTGTGCCCGCTGCCTGAAGACCTGCGACCCTGCCAAGGTGCCCTACTGCATCACCCATGCACTGATCGAAGCGGTCAAGGGCAACCTGGAGGAAGGACTTTTCTTCTGCGGGGCCAATGTGGGCAGGCTGGACCGGATGTACACTGTCCGTGAGCTGATGGATGAACTTGTGACCGAATGGAGGCAAAACCAATGAAGCTTGCCGTTTTGTATGCCGGCCAGGGTGCCCAGCACCCCGGCATGGGCAAAGAATTTTACGAAGCATCTTCCGCTTTCCGTGCCGCGTTCGACGCTGCAGACCTTCCGTTTGATCTGCACCGCGTCTGCTTCGACGACCCGGACGGCGTTCTGAATCAGACCGAATACACCCAGCCCTGCATGGTGGCCTTTGCCTGCGGCGTATCCGCCGTTCTGGCCGAGCAGGGAGTCAAGCCCGCTTATGTGGCCGGTCTCTCTCTGGGCGAATATTCCGCGCTGGAAGCCGCCGGTGTATTCACCGCCAAGCAGGCCATTGAGCTGGCAGCCTACCGCGGCAATGCCATGGCCGACGCGGCCAGCGGCATTGACTGCGGCATGACCGCAGTGCTGAACCTCGACCGGGTCCCCCTTGCAGAATGCTGTGAGCAGGCATCCGCGCTGGGCTGTGTGCAGATCTGCAACTACAATTGCCCGGGCCAGCTGGTCATTGGCGGCGAAAAGGCCGCAGTGGACAAGGCTGCAGAGCTTGCAAAGCAGGCCGGTGCCCGCCGGTGCATCCCGCTCAAGGTGAGCGGACCGTTCCACACCCGTCTGATGGCTCCCGCCGGGGATGCCCTGGCAAAGCGCTTTGCCGCCGAACCCTTTGGCGAAATGAGCGTTCCGGTGCTGTTCAACTGCCTGGGCCGTGAAAAAGCCGAGAGCGACAGCATCCCGGCCCTGCTGGTCCGGCAGGTACAGAGCAGTGTCTACATGGAGGACACCCTGCACCGTCTGGGTGAGCTGGGTGTGGATCACATTCTGGAGGTCGGCCCCGGCAATGCGCTCTCCGGCTTTGTGAAAAAGACTCTGCCCGGTGTGACTTGTGTGTCGGTGGAGACCCCGGCGCAGCTGGACACCGTTCTGAACGCATGGAAGGAAGAACAATGAACGAAGAAACCATCATCCGTACCGCCGTTGTGACCGGCGGAAGCCGGGGAATCGGCCGGGCCGTGTGCGTACAGCTTGCCCGGCAGGGCTGCCATGTGGTGGTCAACTACTGCCACGGCGAAGCGGCCGCCGCTGAGACCGTGTCTCTCTGCAGGGCCCAGGGCGCGCAGGCTGTGGCCGTGCAGGCCGATGTTTCCACCGCCGAGGGCTGCAAAAAGCTCTTTGAGGAAGCGGTGAACGCCTTTGGCCGGGTGGATATCCTTGTGAACAATGCAGGCATCACCCGGGACAACCTGATCCTGCGCATGTCCGAAGCAGACTTTGATGCTGTGCTGGACGCAAACCTCAAGGGTGCGTTCCTCTGCTGCAAGGAAGCGGCCCGCCGGATGGTGCGTCAGCGCCGGGGCCGGATCATCAATCTGAGCAGCGTCGTTGCCCTGCGGGGCAATGCAGGCCAGACGAATTACGCTGCCAGCAAGGCTGGGCTCATCGGCCTGACCAAAAGCCTGGCCCGGGAGCTGGCCAGCCGCAATGTGACAGTAAACGCTGTTGCGCCCGGCTTTATTGAGACTGATATGACCGCCGCCCTGCCGGAGGCTGTCCGCACCGAAATGGCAAAGGACATCCCGGCAGGCCGCGCAGGCCAGCCGGAGGACGTGGCAAACGCGGTGGCGTTTTTTGCCGCAGAACAAAGCAGCTATCTCACCGGGCAGGTGCTCTGTGTGGACGGCGGCATGGCAATGTAAAAGGAGAAATTCTCTATGGAAAAACGCAGAGTCGTGATCACCGGTCTGGGCACCGTGAACCCGCTGGGCAACACTGCTGCCGACAGCTGGGCTGCCGCAAAGGCAGGCCGGTGCGGCATTGGCCCCATCACCCAGTTTGACACCACCGATTTCAAGTGCAAGCTGGCCGGTGAAGTGAAAAACTTTGACCCCGAGACCGTTGTGGACAAAAAGGAAGCCCGCAAGATGGCCCGCTTCACCCTGCTGGCACTGGCTGCTGCAGCCGAAGCCATTGCCGACAGCGGCCTGAACACGGAAGCAGAAGCCAAAAACATCGGTGTGGTCCTTTCCAGCGGCATTGGCGGCCTGCCCACCATCGAGGAGCAGCACACCCGCGGGGAAGAGAAAGGCATGGAGAAGGTCAGCCCCTACTTTGTGCCTATGTCCATTGCCAACATGGCGGCGGCACAGGTGGCCATCCGCTTTGGCCTGAAGGGCATGTGCACCTGCCCGGTCACGGCCTGCGCCGGCGGCACCAACGCTGTGGGCGATGCCTTCCACCGCATCCGGGACGGTTACGAGACTGCCATGGTCTGCGGCGGTGCCGAAAGCTGCATCAGCCCGCTGGGCATCGGCGGTTTTACCAGCATGAAGGCGCTTTCCACCGCCACCGACCCGGATGCTGCCAGCCTGCCCTTTGATGCCCGCCGCGGCGGCTTCGTGATGGGCGAGGGCAGCGGTGTGCTGGTTCTGGAAGAGCTGGAGCACGCCCGGGCACGCGGTGCGCATATCTACGCCGAGGTGGTGGGCTATGGTGCCAACTGCGATGCTTACCACTTTACTGCACCGGCTCCCGGCGGCACAGGTGCCATCGACTGCATGAAGCTGACACTGGCCGATGCAGGCATTGCCCCGGAGCAGGTGGATCACATCAACGCCCACGGCACCGGCACCCACATGAACGATGCCTGCGAGACGGCTGCCATCCATGCCGTGTTCGGTGAGCACGCAAAGCAGCTGACCGTGGTCAGCACCAAGAGCATGACCGGCCATCTGCTGGGCGGTGCGGGCGGCATCGAGGCCGTGTTCACAGCACTGGCCCTGCGAGACCAGTTTGCCCCGCCCACCATCCACTACGAGCAGCCTGATCCGGAATGCGATCTGGACTATGTGCCCAATGCAGGCCGTGCACAGGCCATGACCTACGCACTGAGCAACAGCCTGGGCTTTGGCGGGCACAACGCCTGCATCGCCCTGCGCAGATGGGAGGGCTGAGCCATGGCAGAACCGCGCACCGTGCGGGAGAACGCAAACACCCTGAACAGTGAGCAGATCGCAGCCCTTCTGCCCCACCGCTACCCCTTTGCCCTCGTGGACCGTATCCTGGACTATGAGCCGGGGCAGTGGGCCATTGGCCGCAAGTGCGTATCCCGCAATGAAGAATTCTTCTGCGGTCACTTCCCGGGCCAACCGGTCATGCCGGGGGTGCTGATCCTGGAAGCACTGGCCCAGACCGGAGCCGTGGCGGCGTTGAGCGTTCCCGAAAACAAAGGCAAACTGGCCCTCTTCGGCGGCATCAAGAATGCCCGCTTCCGCAAACAGGTCACCCCAGGGGATGTTCTTACGCTCCATTGTGAGCTGGTGGAACAGCGCGGCCCTGTGGGCATCGGGAAAGCGTCTGCTTATGTGGATGGCAAGTGCGCTGCCACAGCGGAGCTGACCTTTGTGCTGACCGAAGCAAACACAGGGGCTTAAGGCGCTTTGTGCGCAGCGGTCGCCCCCAATACCATATCGTATATAAAAGGCAGGATACCATCGCCATGATGATATCCTGCCTTTGTTCGTTCCTGTTTACCGTTCTGCATACTCTCGGCATAGAGAACATCTTGTGAAACAAAAAAGTACCCGAACCCTTTTTCGTAAAGAATCGGGTTCGGGTACAAACTGTATGGTGGACGGTACAGGACTCGAACCTGTGACCTCCTGCACGTCAAGCAGATGCTCTACCAGCTGAGCTAACCGTCCAGATGTCGTATCGACTTGAGTATGATACCACATTTTTCGCGCAATTGCAAGGGCTTTTTTGAAAAAAGTCTGCCTTTTCCGTTTTTTGCCCCGAGGGATTGGCGCAAAGGCCCCTTTGCGGGGGCTGGCAGGGGAGAGGTGCGTTCAGAGCGCCCGGCGGATGATGTCGTAGAGGATGGGCTTCATGTTGTCGATGTTGTCGGGCTTGCCCTCCAACACGGAGGTATAGCACACCGACATGCACATGCTGCCCAGGGCGGTGATGCGCTGGTAGATCTCCCGCTCGGTGCGGCCCGCCATCTCGGGGCTGCACATCACGATCTGGAGGACCTTGCGCATCAGCGGCTCGGCCTCGCCGCTGGCTTCGATCTGATCCAGCCCGGGCCAGACAAAGCTGCGCTCCAGGAAGCGGAGCATCAGGGTGTCCGCGCGCAGGGCTTCGATGATATGGTCGATGACAAAGATCATCTGGTCGGGGAAGCTGGTAAGCTCGGCGGCGTGCTGCTCGGCGGCGGCACAGGCGTTGTCCAGCAGCTGGTAGCTCACCCGGGCCAGCAGGGCCTGCGTGACCGAACCCTTATCGGCAAAATAGAGGTAGAATGTGCCCTTGCCCACCTTGGCGCGGGAGGTGATATCCTCCACGCTGGTCTTGGAGGTGCCCCGCTCCAGAAACAGCTCGTAAGCTGCGTCCAGAAGCGCACGGCGCTTTTCCTGTTTCTTTCCTTCCACGGTGCTCATAGCTTGCTGCATCCTCTTTTCTGACGTTGTTTTGTCGTGTAAACAATATTTTAGCAGGGAGAAGGGAAGAGCGCAAGAGCAAAAGCCCCCGGACAAGCTATACAATTTTTGCTTTGTGATAAGAAAACTGACTTTTGGTCATTTTCTATCTTGACACCTTGCGTCGATTGGTTATAATAGTGCTTGCTCAGAAATGACCACGGGTCATTTTAGGGCAGATCCAATCAACTTTCGTATGGAGGGTTCCCATGAAAAAGATCGCACAGAGCATCGTGCGTCTGCGCAAGCTGATCTTAACAGTAGCGGTCCTGCTGTTGATCCCTTCCGCAATCGGCGCGGTTGCTACCCGCATCAACTATGATGTCCTGACCTATCTGCCGCAGGAGCTTGACTCCATGATCGGCGAGGTAGCGCTTGAGGACGACTTCCATCTGGCCTCCACCGGTATGATCACGGTGGAAGGCCTGCCTACCAATGAACTGATCGCCATGAAGAAGGACATTGATGCGGTGCCCGGTGTCACACAGACCTTCTGGCTCAGCGATGTCATCGACCCCAGCATCCCCACCGAGATGCTGCCCGCGGATGTCCAGCAGTTCATGTTCGGTAAAAATGATTCCACCATGCTCATCGTCCGGTTTGATGCGCCCAGCGCCAGCGACGAGACGATGAACGCCGTCAAGCAGATCAAACAGGTGCTGCGGCACGACTGCTACTTTGGCGGCATGAGCGTCATTCTGCAGGATACCAAGGCGCTGATCAATGAAGAGATGCCGCTGTACATCCTGTGCGCTGTGGGTGCCAGTATGCTGGTGCTGTTCCTCTCGCTGGAGAGCACCATCACGCCTGTGCTGTTCATGCTGGGCCTGCTGTTCCCCATTGCGTACAACTTTGGCACCAACATCTTCCTGGGTCAGATCAGCTACATCACCCAGGCGCTTTCCACGGTGCTGCAGTTGGGCGTGACGATGGACTTCTCCATCTTCCTGCTCCATCGTTATCAGGAGGAAAAGGAACTCCGCTCCTCCAACGAGGAAGCCATGGTGACCGCCATCTGCAAGACCATGACCTCCATCACCGCTTCCTCCCTGACCACCATTGCGGGCTTCCTGGCACTGTGCGCCATGCGGCTGACGCTGGGCCGCGATATCGGTGTTGTTATGGCAAAGGGTGTGGCGCTGGGTGTCATCTGCACCATCGTCATTCTGCCTGCTTTGATCCTGACCTTTGATCAGCAGGTCGAAAAGTACAAGCACCGCACCATCGTGCCCAAGCTGACCAAGCTCAGCTACTTTGTTTCCAAGCACGCAATGCCCATCGTGGTCGTCTTTCTTGTGCTGCTGGTGCCCTTTGTGGTGGCCCAGCAAAAGACTGAGGTCTACTACACCCTGTTCGACTCGCTGCCCCAGGATCTGACCGGTATCGTTGGCACCAACAAGCTGGGCGAGGACTTTGGCATGACCACCTCCCACTTTATTCTGGTGGATGAGGACCTGACCGCAACGCAGGTATCTGACCTCTGCGATGAGCTCAAGGACGTGGACGGCATCACCCAGGTGGTGAGCCTGGATTCCATCACCGGTCCGGGCTTTCAGACCGAACTGCTGCCCGACAGCGTGACCGAGATCCTGCAGTCCGGCGGCTACAAGCTCATTCTGGCCAACAGCTCCTATAAGACCGGCACCGATGCCATCAACAACCAGCTGACCGAGATGAACGACCTTATCAAGGCGGTTGACCCCAACGGTGTCATCACCGGCGAGGGTGCCATGACCAAGGATCTGATCGAGGTTGCGGACATGGATTTCAAGAACGTCAACGTCTGGTCGATCATGGCGGTCGCTGCCATCATCCTGATCTCCTTCCGGAGCCTGTCCATCCCTGTGCTGCTGGTTGCCAGCATCGAGGCCGCCATCTCCATCAATATGGGCATCCCGTACTTCACCGGTACCCAGCTGCCCTTCATCGCCAGCATCGTCATCGGCACCATCCAGCTGGGCGCGACTGTGGACTACTCCATCCTGATGACCACCCGTTATCACGAGGAGCGCAGCTATGGCCGCACCCCGCAGGAAGCTGCCCAGCAGTCGCTGGAGCACTGCAGCCAGTCCATCCTGACCAGCGGCCTGACCTTCTTTGCCGCAACCGTCGGCGTGGCCGCCATTAGTAAGATGGAGCTGCTGCAGAGCATCTGCCGGCTCATCTCCCGCGGCGCACTGATCAGTATGGCTGTCATTCTGGTCGTTCTGCCCGCCGCCCTGATGCTGCTGGACTGGGTCATCCGCCACACCACCATGCACTGGCTGGTCCCTGAATCTTCCAACGCCAAGAAGTCTGATAAGGAGTAATTACCATGAAAAAATCGCTTCGTTTCGCCAGTGCGGCGCTGGCGCTGACTCTCGCCGCAGGCATGACCCTGCCCGCCTTTGCAGCCGCCAAGGCCGATTATTCCAAGGATGAGACGGTCTACGCCGTGATGAACGCCGACGGCTCCATCAAGTCCACCACCGTCAGCGAGCACCTGTACAGCGCTTCCGGCCTGTCCAATGTCACCGATGAGAGCACTCTGACCGATATCCAGAACACCGAGAGCGATGCCGCGTTCACCCAGGACGGCGAAAAGCTGGTCTGGAACACCGACGACACCGACGTGTACTATAAGGGCAATACCGACAAGGCCCTGCCCATCACCGCAAATGTCACCTATACGCTGGACGGCGTGACCGACAGCCTTGAGAACCTGATCGGCAAGAGCGGCCACCTGACCGTGACCGTCGACCTGACCAACAACGAGACCGGCACCGTGACCGTCAACGGCAAGGAGCGCACCGTTGTCACCCCGCTCATCACTGCTGTGGGCGTGATCTTTGGTCAGGATGCCACCAACCTGAGCGCCGAGCACGGAATGCTGGAATCTGCCGCCAAGAGCAGCGTGGCCGCTTTCGTCTGCCTGCCCGGCGTGAAGGACTCTCTGGACGGCCTGCTGCCCGATGACCTGTCCACTGTGGAGGATTATCTGCAGGACAGCGTCACCGTGGAAGCCGATGTTGAGAACCTGACCGCACCGCAGGTCATGCTGGCCTGTGCCACCAACGCCGATGCGCTGGGCACCAATGCCTTTGACCTGAGCAGCCTCAACGAGCTGACCGATGGCATCAGCCAGCTGAACGATGCCATGAACCAGCTGATGGATGGTGCCGCCCAACTGGTGGACGGTGCTTCCCAGCTGGCCAACGGTACCCTGGCCCTGCTGGACGGCGCTTCTCAGCTGAACAGCGGTGCTTCTGCCCTGGACGATGGTCTGGGCCAGCTGACCAACGGTCTGGATACCCTGAGTTCTAATAACGCCGCCCTGCAGGCCGGTGCCCAGCAGGTGGCCGATGGTGTTCTGGCCTCCGCCAACAGCACCCTGATGGAGGGCGGCCTGATCGACACCCCCATGACCTGGGACAACTACGCTTCCGTCATTGACGAAGTGCTGACCATGAACGAAAAGACACTGGCCGCTGCCCGCAAGAAGATGGTGCGCACCGTCTGGGAGCAGGAGCCCAGCTTCAAGGACAGCCAGCTGGACATTGCCCTGTATCTCTCCGCAACCAAGACCAACCATGACCTGGAAGCTGCTCTGCGGCTGATGCAGAGCTACGACCCCTCCATGTTCAGCGCCATGCTTGATCTGAGCACTGCCAGCGCCAAGCAGACCGTGCATGACGAGCTGAAGTATCAGGCTGAGAACAGCCAGGATATCGCCGATGTCCGTGCCCTGAAGAACAGCCTGGCGCAGATCCAGTATTTCGTGTCCAGTGTCAACCAGTACACCAACGGTGTTGCCACCGCTGCTGACGGTGCCCACTCCGCAAAGGACGGTGCCGCCCAGCTGGCCGATGGCACCAAGACCCTGTATGACGGCGTGACCACCCTGAATGATGGCGCAGGCCAGCTCAGCGATGGCACGGTCCGGCTGAACGATGGCCTGAACCAGTTCAATGAGGAGGGCATCTCCAAGCTGACCGGCGCTCTGGACGAGGAGCAGATCCACGGCCTGAAGACCGTGCTGGACGAGATGACCAGCCGTCTGGAGGACTACACCAGCTTTGCCGGTAAGTCCGAGGATGCTTCCGGCAGCGTGAAGTTCATCTATAAGACCGGTGAGACGGTCGCCGCTGCGGATGTTACCGCCGAGACCACCGCCGATGTGCAGGAAGGCAACTTCTTCACCCGCCTGTGGCAGCGGATCGTGAACCTGTTCAAGTTCTGAAAAAACGGCGTGTCTGCTTGACAAGCCGCCGGAGATTGACTATACTACAAATAGATTCGTCAAGAAAAATGACCGCTCAGGCACTGAAACGTTGAGGCGGTCATTTTTTATGCCAATTTTAAGGAGACCACAGCATGGCAGAGAGGGGATTGTATCCGGACGGGGAACAGCGCCGCCGCATCATGGATTTTATTATGGCGGCCGGTCAGACCCTTTTGGAGAACGGGGCAGAGGTGTTCCGGGTGGAGCAGACCATGGAGATCATGGCGGCCAGCTTCCACCTGCGGGAGTTCCATGTCTATGTGCTGACCAACGGCATTTTTGCCAGCGCAGGCACGGCGGAGATGAGCGAGGTGCGCAACGTGCCCACCCGTACCACCCACTTGGGGCGGGTGGCGGCGGTGAATCAGCTTTCCCGCCAGATCGCGTCCGGGGAAGTGGACACCATCGATGAGGCCGAGACCCGGCTGGCTCAGGCCAGGTGCATCCCTTTTCCGAAGGACCGGGTGCAGCTTGCGGCGGGCATGGGCGGCGCGTTCTGCTTTGCGCTGATCTTTGGCGGCGACCTGAAAGCCGGGCTTGCTGCCGCTGCGGCCGGTGTTGCGGCCAACGCCTACCTGCTGTTCTGCGGGCGGCACGGCGTGGGGGGCGGGTTCCGAACCATCTCCACCGCCGCCCTCATCACCCTGTGCTGTATTCTGGGCTGCAGCCTGCTGGGCACTGAAGCCAGTCACGCCATCATCGGTACTCTGATGATCCTGACCCCCGGCATCGCCTTTACCATGGGCATCCGGGACTTTGTGCAGGGCGATTACCTGTCCGGCACCATCCGGATGATCGACGCGCTGCTCATTGCGGCCAGCATCGCCATCGGCACCGGCCTTGTGCTGAGCCTCTATGCCTTTTTGAAGGGGGTGGCCGTGGTATGACAGAACTTCTTTTCACCGGGGAGCAGCTGGGCCGTCTGGCCCTGCAGTTCCTGCTGGCCGGGGCGGGCACCCTGAGTTTTGCCATCCTCTTTGCCTGCCCCAGGCGCACCCTGCCCTACTGCGGGCTGGTGGGCGCAGTGGGGTGGCTGGTATACGAGATCGCGGAGCTGTTCGGGATGGAAGCCTTTGCAGCATCGCTGCTGGCGGTCATTCCGCTGACGCTGCTGGCCCGCATCCTTGCGATGACCCTCAGAGCACCGGTGACGGTGTTCCTGCTCACCGGCATCTTTCCGCTGGTGCCCGGTGCGGGCATCTATTACAGCGCCTACTACTTCATTCAGGGCGACAACGCTCTGGCGCTGGCAAACGGCATCTCCACCTTCAAAATCGCCGTGGCGCTGGCCGTGGGCATTGCCCTGGTGCTGGGCATCCCCCTGCCACAGAAACGCCGATAAAACAAAAACGAGACCGCCCACCGGGCGGTCTCGTTGGTTATGTGGGAAAATCAGGTGGTGGGAACCATCCGCAGCAGCTGGGCCCCGGTGGTGACATCCAGACGGAAATATGCCTTGTTCAGCTCGGTGTTGTAGGAAACACTGACCGGTGTTTCGGTACCGTCGGCATTGATTTGCATCAGGCTGTAGCCGGAAACGGTATTGGCGGGTACCTCGATGCTGGCAATGACTGGCTGGGCCATCACACGGGCGGGGGTGACCTCCTCGCTCTTTACGGTGCTGCACTTTTCGCAGATGACCCGTTCAATAACAGTGGGATAGTAGAATGCTGCTGTCATTACCTGCTCACCGTTTTTCAGAGTCCCGGTGTGAATAGTCAGGTTGGAAAAGTTGGAGAAGACACCGTTTACCTTGGTCAGCTGGGTGTTATTCTTTACCTTGCCGCATTCGGGGCAAAGTGTAAGGGTCTCGGTGGTGCCATCGGGGAGCTTATGCTGGAAGGTGGTCTCCACACACTCAGTCTTATACTCTGTCGTGGTCTTCCAGGTGTGTTCCTTGCACTCGGTTTTGCCCGGGGTCTCTTCGGCCATGCTGACCACAGAACTGCCTGCCAGCACACAGACGGACAGACCAAAGGAGGCCAGGACTTTCAGGATACGATTTTTCATAGCAGGATCCTTTCTCCCCGCATCCCGGCGGGGCAGCGCGGTTTGAGCTTGGCTGCTTTTACCATGCTTCCAGCCTGATTATACCAATTAGAAGGAAAAGGTGTCAATGTCCGGGATTAAGTCCTGTGGGAAGATTCACTAGCAGAATACAACGGAATGACAGAAACACAGGAGCAAAATGTATATATACATTGAAAATAGGCTGCTGTATGTATAAATGTTTTCAAAAGTGTTTCATTTGTTCCGATTTTTTGCACAACACTTGACTTTTTTATTTGTACAACATATACTAATCCTGTTCCTTGATGACACGATGAAGCGCATCGTGCCGGGAAAGTGAAAAATTATACAATCAACAGAGGAGTGTTTGAATATGAAAAAGATCAATCGCCGCAGCTTTCTGGCTGCCGCTGGTCTGACCGCTGCCGCTCTGGCTCTGACTGCCTGCGGTGGTTCCGCCTCCAGCACCGCTTCTTCCACTGCAAGCAGTGCAGCTTCTTCCGAGGCTGCTTCCACCAGCGCTGCCGCTGAGCTGACCACCGTTGAGGCTGGCAAGCTGACCATGGCCACCAACGCTGCCTTCCCTCCGTACGAGATGACCACCGATGCCGGTGAGTTCGAGGGCATCGACATCGACACCGCCGAGGCCATTGCTGAGAAGCTGGGCCTGGAGCTGCAGATCGATGATATGGACTTCGACGCAGCACTGCTGAGCGTGCAGCAGGGCAAGGCCGATATCGTCATGGCTGGCGTTACCGTGACCGACGAGCGCAAGGCTGTGATGGACTTCTCCGACAGCTACGCTACCGGCATCCAGTCCATCATCGTTCCCGAGGGCTCTGATATCACCTCTCCCGATGATCTGGCAGGCAAGAAGATCGGCACCCAGCGCGGCACCACCGGCTACATCTACTGCTCTGATGACTTCGGCGATGACGCTGTGGTCGCATACGACGACGGCCTGACCGCTGTGCAGGCTCTGAACAATGGCCAGGTCGATGCAGTTGTCATCGACAATGCCCCTGCAAAGGAGTTCGTTGCCGCCAACCCCGGTCTGGTCATTCTGGACACCAGCTACGCCGAGGAGGATTACGCCATCGGTCTGGCAAAGGGTTCCGCTCTGGAGGATGCTGTCAATGCCGCTCTGGAAGAGCTGAAGGCTGACGGCACCCTGCAGTCCATCGTGGACAAGTACATCACCGCTGAATAATTCAGCTGTACCTTGTATCACGGGGAGGCGGCCCCATCTGGGGCACCTCCCCTTTTTTGGAAAGAACAGGTTACAAAATTCTAACAATTTTAGAAAGCGAGGATGCGAATGGCCGCACAATACGAACTGCTGAAAGAGCTGCTCAACAGCGGCACGAAGCTGGACTTCGGGCAGGAAATGTTCTTCAAATTCTATCAGGCGTTCATCCTGAACGACCGCTGGGTGCAGTACATCCAGGGCGTGGGTACCACGCTGCTGGTCACCGCCATTGCGCTGGCACTGGGCGTGGTGCTGGGCAGTGTGGTGGCACTGGTGCGTGTTGCGCACGACCAGCAGCGTCCCGGCCGCAGGAACCCGGTGCTGGGCTTCTTCAATGCCGTCTGTCAGGTGTACACCACCATCATCCGCGGCACCCCCATGATGGTCCAGCTGCTCATTATGAGCATGGTCATCTTTTCCAACAGCCGCAACTTTACCATGGTCGGTGCGCTGGCACTGGGCATTAACTCGGGCGCTTACGTCTCGGAGATCATCCGCGGCGGCCTGATGGCGGTGGACCCCGGCCAGATGGAAGCCGGCCGCAGCCTGGGCCTGAACTATATGACCACCATGGTGGTCATTGTCATTCCGCAGGCCATCCGCGCGGTGCTGCCTGCACTGGGCAACGAGTTCATCGTCCTGCTCAAGGATACCTCGCTCATCACCGTTATCGGCGGCAAGGAGCTGCTGTATGCGGCGCAGGGCATTATGAACCGTACCTACGAGGCCATGTTCCCCCTGTTGGGCGTTGCAGTGGTCTATCTGGTCTTAGTCATGCTCTTTACATGGCTGCTGTCGAAGTTTGAGAGGAGGATGGCGCAAGGTGACCGCTAATCATGCTGAAAAGATCCTGGAAGTCCGTGGTCTGACCAAGACCTACGGCGGTGAGGCCAAAAAGGGCGCAAAGCAGCCCACCCCCACCCTGGATGTCCTGAAGGGCATCGACATCGACATCTACCGCGGCGATGTGGTCTGCCTGATCGGCCCTTCCGGCTGCGGCAAGTCCACCTTCCTGCGCTGCCTGAACCGGCTGGAGATCCCCACCAGCGGCTCCATCAAGTTTGAGGGCGTGGAAGTCGATGACAGCCACATCGACGCCGTGCGGCAGAAGATGGGCATGGTGTTCCAGCACTTCAACCTTTTCCCGCACCTGACCGTCAAGCAGAACCTTGAGCTGGCTCCCACCCTTCTGAAGTTGAAGGATAAGGAAGCGATCTCCACCAAGGCAGACGAGCTGCTGGCCCGCGTCGGCCTGTCCGACAAGGCTGACGCCTACCCCAAGAGCCTGTCCGGCGGCCAGCAGCAGCGCATCGCCATCGCCCGCGCCCTCGCCATGGACCCGGACGTGATCCTCTTCGATGAGCCCACCTCCGCCCTCGACCCCGAAATGGTCGGCGAGGTGTTGGAACTGATGAAGGAGCTGGCCCATACCGGCATCACCATGCTGGTGGTCACGCACGAGATGGGCTTCGCCCGCGAAGTGTCCAACCGCGTCATCTTCATCGACGACGGCAAGATTCAGGAGGATGAGCCCCCGCAGGAGCTGTTCTCCAACCCCAAGCACCCCAGACTGAAAGCATTTTTGTCCAAGATGCTGTAACATTATCTTTAAAGCAACAGAAGCTTATCCATCGCGATATAGGCGTTTGTTGCTTTTTCTTTTTACTTACATTTCGTCCTTGACAATTCGGCTATAAAGAAAGATACTTATATGGTTCGAGTTGCTTTTAAACATTTTTGCTTTGGAACTGCTGAAAGGAGTCTATCGTGGAAAAGTACGAATATTCGTCTGGGGCACCGCAGATGATGGAATCAACACAAACCAAAACATATCCGAAACGGCGGCATAAATATGCTGCATTTCTTTGCGCGCTCTTTGTTTTTATGGTCTGCTCTGGTTTTTCGTTTGATTTGCGTCTTCCGTCTGACCCATTAAAGCTTGCTTCCGCTTATGGGGATACACAGGCAACGCACCCCAGTGTTTTACATTTTGATGAGCCTTGGAATGGTTATACTTTTTGGATCGCGTACTCACCTTATCCGGAAGCCGATGACAGTAAGGAAAATCCCCATATCCTTGCCAGCAATGATGGTGTCAACTGGGTACTGCCGAGTGGATTCAGCAATCCGCTGGATGATACGCCCAAGGAATACAAAAGTGGAGTAGTATATAACAGTGACCCAGAACTGGTTTATAATAGCGACACAAATGAACTGGAATGTTGGTGGAGATATGTTGACGACAGTCAAGATCAGATGATTCTTTACCGCTGCCGCACGAGTGATGGCGTACATTGGACTGAAAAAGAGACTATGCTTGAAACGGTCCGCTCTAAAGACGACTATCTCAGCCCGACGCTACTGTACGAAAATGGTATCTACCGGATGTGGTCTATCGGAGACGGCTACCGTGTCAAGTATAACGAGTATACGCCTTCAACTGGCTGGAGCGCTACACGGTATGCGGCATTAGCGTATGACTCGGATTCCCTGCGCTCGTGGCATTTGACAGTCCGCCATACAGACAAGGGCTATGAAATGATCGTTGTATCCTATGACAAGACGTCTAAGACCTATCCGCGAGGCTGCATGTCGTTGTACTATGCTTGTTCCGAAGATGGTTATGATTTTGGAACTGCAAAGAAGTTCTTCTCTCCCAGCAAAAGAAACTGCCTGTGGTTCAACAAAGGTCTGTATCGTTCAACATTTACGGTGGTAGATGGTAAATATTATGTCTACTTCTCCGGCATTTCCAAGGATGAAATGCGTGGTGTAGGGTTGCTTGTCGGAAAAGACATCTTTGATCTCCACCTTCGCTAAGGAGAGTTTTTTCATTTGATAAAAGATAGGGCAGAAACAGACGTACGTCTCCTTTATTAGAAAACCAGATAGTCTATAACAAAAATGAGACAGGTGATCCTTTTCAGGAAAACCTATCTCATTTTTTATTTCCGGCTGATTTGAAGCGTTTTTTTGTTGCAGAATATTAAAGCGTCGAATTCGGATCGTTCGAAGACTGTTCACTGGTATACAGCATCATCAAATGGTTTGCCGACGTTTCCAGCTGCTGTTTGGCCTGACGGAGGTTCGCTTCCTCGGTCTCGTTCATCTTTTCGGGCTTATCCTTCCGCAGACAGCGGCGGAGGTTTGCCACATCGGCTTTGATGCGGTTCTTTTCGTCCTTGTCCAGTTCCTTTTTGCACTTGGAGAGCGCTTCATCCACCTTGTAGGCCAGCACCTCGGCCTGATTGTGCAGGTCTAAGCGCTCCTTGCGGCGGCTGTCCTCGGCCTCATAGGCGGCAGCGTCCGCCATGGCACGCTGGATCTCGTTTTCGGAGAGGTTGGTGCTGCCGGTGATGGTGATGTTCTGCTCCCGCCCGGTGCCGAGATCCTTGGCCGAGACCTTGACCACGCCGTTGACATCGATATCAAACGTGACTTCGATCTGGGGCTTGGAAGAGAAGCTGGCACGGATGCCGTTGAGCTTGAACTTGCCAAGGCTCTTGTTGTCCCGCGCGAAGTGGCGCTCGCCCTGTAAAACATTGATCTCCACGCTGGTCTGCATGGGGCGGGCCGTGGTAAAGATCTGGCTCTTGCGGGTGGGGATCATGCTGTTGCGGGTGATAAGCGGGGTGGCCACGCCGCCCAGCGTCTCGATGGAGAGGGTCAGCGGGGTGACATCCATCAGGACGAGGCCCTGCGCCGCCGCACCGGTGGCACCGGCCAGCTTGCCGCCGCCTTGGAGCAGACCGCCCTGCACGGCGGCACCCATGGCCACGCACTCGTCGGGGTTCAGGCTGTGGCTGGGTTCGCACCCCAGCAGCTCCTTGACCTGCCGCTCCACGGCGGGCATCCGGGTGCTGCCGCCGACGAGGAGCACTTTGCCCAGCTGGCTGGCGGACAGCCCTGCGTCCCGCAGGGCATTCTGCACCGGCTGAATGGTGCGGGCCAGCAGGTCGCCGGTCATCATTTCAAACTGCGGGCGGGTGATGGTCAGATCAAGGTGGTGGGGGCCGTCCTTCCCCACCGCGATGAAGGGCAGGTTGAGCTGGGCGCTGGGCGCGCTGGAAAGCTCCTTCTTCGCCTTTTCGGCCTCTTCCTTCAAGCGGCCCATGGCGGCGGGGTCGCGGCTCAGGTCGATGCGGTCGGACTTCTTGAACTCCGCCACGGCGTACTCCACGATCCGCTCGTCGAAGTCGTCGCCGCCGAGGTGGGTGTCGCCGCCGGTGGCCAGCACCGTGAAGGTGCCGTCCTCGATCTCAATGATGGAGACATCGAAGGTGCCGCCGCCGAGGTCGTAGACAAGGATCTTCTGGGGGGCCTCGTTGTCAAGGCCGTAGGCCACCGCTGCTGCGGTCGGCTCGTTGATGATGCGCAGGACGTTCAGCCCCGCGATACGGCCCGCGTCCTGCGTGGCCTTGCGCTGGCTGTCGTCGAAGTAAGCGGGCACCGTGATGACGGCCTCGGTCACCGGCTCGCCGAGGTAGCTCTCGGCGTCGCGGCGGATCTTGGTCAGAATCATGGCGCTGATCTCCTGCGGGGTCAGATCCTTGCCGTCAATGCGGACCCGGTAATCGGAACCCATGTGGCGCTTGATGCTGGAGATGGTGCGGCCGGAGTTGGTCGCAAGCTGGCGCTTGGCTGCGCCGCCCACCAGACGCTCGCCGTCCTTGGTAAAGGCCACCACGCTGGGGGTGGTGCGCTCGCCCTCTGCGTTGGCGATGACGACGGGCTTGCCGCCCTCGACCACTGCCACGCAGGAGTTGGTCGTTCCAAGGTCGATTCCGATCACTTTGCTCATACTGCTTTGTCCTCTTTTCTTGCGGCGTGATTTTTTTCCAAGAATATCTTACCGGTTTCCTATGACGATTCCGTAGAACAAATGTAAAGAAACTGTGTTTTGCCCGATCAGCGGGGCTGATTTGCCTCGGCCACCAGATCTTCGATGAGTTTCTGGGTCTCGTCGAGCCAGAGCTGCGCGTCCGGGGCTGCCTGTTCCAGCTGGACCCGGAAGCCCTGTTCGGCCTCAGCCAGTTCGGCGAGGGCTTTCCGCCGGGAGACGAAGCGGGTCTCGGTCTGGGCGATGCGGAGACGGATCTGGGGCGTATAGGCTACATCCGGCGTGCCGCGGCCCGCACTCTGGGCACGGCGGTAGTATTGCAGGGCCACAGCCAGCTCCTTGTCGGAGGCCAGTGCATCGTCGCCGAGGGCGATCATGGCCTGAACCTCCCCGGCAGCGGCCGCCTTTTTCCAGAGCTTGCGGGCCTCCGTCTTGCTGCGGCGGATGCCGCGGCCCTGATAGATGCAGTCCGCCAGCAGAGCCAGCGCCTCGGTGTTGCCCTCATCGGCGGCACGCTTGTAATAGTGAACGGCCTCATCCCACCAGCCGTGGCAGGCAGCCTCGTAGCCGCAGTCCAGCTCATCTGCGCCGGGGGCGTCGAGGTCCCCCCGCGCGGCGCGGAGCAGCCCCTTCAGGATGGAATTGTCCAGCGTGGCGGAATTCGTCCACGGGTCGATGACCACGCCGTCCAGCCCTTCGGTGTTCAGGGCGTATGCCATGGCTTCCCGCATTCCGCGCTCGGCCATGGGGCGGGTGGCAGTGGTGCGCTCGGCCTCCGCCGTCTTCACCGAGGTGAACAGCGGCAGGTAGGTGCGCTCCCGCCGGGTGTGGAGAAGCCACGGGGGCAGGTCTTCCGCCTTTTCCTCCGGGATGGGGAGCGATGCCCACGGGGCCGCACCGCTCTGGGGGTCGGTGGCGGCATCCAGCGGCACCAGCACCCGTGTTTTCAGCTCCAGCGCATAGTTCAGGGCGTTCATCAGGTCCCAGAAATGCGCCTCGCTCTGGTCGCGGTAGAGCCGCGCCACAGCCTCTTCCACCACCGGGCAGCCGGTGCCGGTGGGACCGTATTTCGGGGCGGTCTTTTTCTTCCGGCTTCCCACCGGGCGGAACCGCCGTGCGCCTTTCTCATATGCCATCTGCTTCACCCTTCTTTTTCGTCATATCTTTTTCGTCATAATAGATTATTATAGCAGGATTTCCCAATTTTCACAATGGGCGGAGTGATCCCGGAGATGCGGCCCATGCAGTTGCAATATTTTGCCAAAACAATAGCTTTCTAAGCCCAACTGCGCTATAATAAGCTGTTGTAAAGTTTATACCTGTTATAATTGAAAAGGAGATTTTCGCCTTGAACAAAATGCTTACCCATTTGAACGGCTATAAGCGCGAGGCCGTGCTTGCGCCGCTGTTCAAGATGCTGGAAGCCACGTTCGACCTGTTTGTTCCTCTGGTCATGGCAGACATCGTCAACGTCGGCATTGCGGCACACGACCTGCATTATATCCTTGTGCGGTGCGGCATCCTCCTGCTGTTGGCTATGGTCGGTCTGGCGTGCAGCCTGACGGCCCAGTACTTCTCGGCCAAGGCGGCGGTGGGCTACTCCACCTCGCTGCGCCACAGCCTGTTCGAGCATATCCAGAAGCTTGGCTTCACCGAGATGGATACCCTCGGCACCAGCACCCTCATCACCCGCATGACCAGCGATATCAATCAGGTGCAGAGCGGCCTGAACCTCTTCCTCCGCCTGTTCCTGCGCAGCCCCTTCGTGGTGTTCGGCGCCATGATCATGGCGTTCACCG
>OLOZ01001133.1_pt1 | contig 19615 bp, 13 predicted proteins | sample 1673021 | NCBI WGS metagenome assembly OLOZ01 (sample SAMEA3136747, study PRJEB25190) | human gut metagenome | biome: human gut; feature: human-associated habitat; material: faeces | place: Austria | collected 2013 | reverse complement strand
AAGCGACGGGGCCGGCGAGAATCTCGTCGATCTCGGGCTGCTCCTGGTTCTTGAGAGCGATCTTGGCAAGGTTGTTCTTGTAGACCTTCATCTGGGCGCCGCACTCGCGAAGCGTGTGACGGAGCTCCTGAGCCTGCATAACGGTCAGGCCGTTGTAGGAAACGACAAACAGACCAGCGTTCTGCTCGATGCAAGACTCGATCTCGGCAACCTTGTCGATCTTGTACTGCTGTGGCATGAAATACACCTCCTTGTTTCTTTTTCCGGGCACGGACCCGCCAAATAAGACGTGACGGGGGCATGTCAGAAAAAGAAAAGCCCCCGCGCTGCATAAGAGCGACGGGGGCGAGAAGACATATCTGCTCGACCACCTCGGCTGGCGGGATCTCCCATTAAGCCTTGACGCTTGCGCGCCGCAGCACCGGCTGTCTCTGGCAGCGGATTCGTGCGTGAACCTTCGTTAGTATGGCGAGGTGCTCCAAAAGAGTCAACCATGCACACGAGTTGCGCACAAAGAGGACAAGAGCGGAGCGCATCTCCACCAGGACGCCCTGCCTGCCCGCGCCCGGCCGCTGCGGTTTGACTTCGGTCAAGTCCTGCGCAAGACGAAACGTCCACTGGACGTTTCTTTGCGTGCGGAATCTGGCCAAACCGCAGTGCCCGACCACGGGCAGGCAGGGCTAGACCCACTCGACTAGCTACAGTCCTGCCACGAAGCGATCCAGGCGGCGCAAGCCCTCGTCAAGGTCTTCGTCGGAAACGCAGTAAGAAAGACGCACGTACCCTTCGCTGCCAAAGCACGAACCGGGGACCAGGCCCACGCCAGCTTCCTCGATGGCTCGAGCGCAAAACTGCTCAGATGTCAGGCCCGTGCCCTTGATGGAAGGAAAGACGTAAAAGGCGCCGGTGGGCTCCACCACCGAAAGGCCCATCTTCTCGAGCGCTGCAAGGACGCGTGCGCGACGAGCGCGATACGTCTCAAGCATGGGAGCAGGGTCCACCGAAAGCGCGGCGGCAGCCGCCGGCATCTCGAACGAGACAGCAGACGACACCATGTACTGATGCGCTTTCGCGATTTGCACGGCAAGCGAAGGGTCGGCGGCAAGCCAACCGATACGCCAACCGGTCATGGCCCAGGGCTTGGAGAAGCTATCGACCACCACGGTCTGCTCGCGCAGCTCCGGATGGCGCAGCGCAAAACGCTCGTAACCGTCTGTGTATACCAAGCGGTTGTACACATCGTCGCAGATCACGTAGATGCCCGTCTCGGCAGCGACACGCGCCACGGCATCGAGCGAAGCCGCGTTGAAGATGCAGCCGGTAGGATTGTTGGGCGAGCAAATGACAATGGCCTTGGTCGCCGGCGTTACGCGGTCGCGCAGGGCATCCTCATCAATCTGGAAATCCGCACGCGCCGTGTCCAGAAAGACCGGGAAGGCATGATTCACGCGCACGATGGATTCGTACAGGCCAAAAGCGGGCGTGGGGATGATGACCTCGTCGTTGGGCTCGAGCATCGCGAGCAAGGTCGCATGCAGCGCCTCGGTGGCGCCATCGGTCACGATGACATTGTCCGGGGCGTAATCAAAACCCTGGACAGACATATATTCGCTGATGCTCCTGCGCAAGAACGGGGTTCCGTTATTGGGCGGATAATGGGTCTCGCCACGCTGGAGGGCGCGAGTCACCTCGTCGCGAATTTCCTGCGGCGTATCGAACTCGGGCTCGCCAAGAGCAAGCGCGATGCAATCTGGGTGCTGGGCTGCAAGAGCGTTGATGCGGCGAATGCCCGAGGATTTGAGCTTCACGAGCGATGTGTTCAGAGAGCGCGGCATGGCAATCCAATCCGAGTATCATTTGAGCCGTTACAGGATAGTCCACCCGGACGAGTTTGTGCAGTAGGCATTTTCCTGCAAAACGACCGATTCGCGACCCAAGGGGAGTCGGAACCGCCAGGGCCCAGGAAGGAAGGCAAGATGAGAGATAAAACCCAGCGCCGCATCATCGTGCTATCCGCCTGTGACAGCAGCACCGAGCCCGCCGTCGCAGCGAAGCAACTGCGCGCATCCGTTCGCGTCGCCCACGACTTTGCCGACGCCGTTGCCGCCTATTCTCGCCTCTCCAAGACACAAGCGCCAAAGGTCGAGTTGGCGGAGCTCAAAACATGGCAGGAAACGACGCAGCAGGCGGAGCCAGCATCGCTCGTGCTCGTCTTCCCTCTTGCTGTCAAAAGCACCCACGCATGCGTGCCCAGCAAAGCGATTGAACGCATCGTCAAGAGCCTCCCCTGCCCCAACGGCCCCCTTATATACGCTGTCACCCATAGCGATTCGAGCCCGCAGGAAACTGAGCATCAGGCACTCGCCGCATTGCAACATGACATCGAGCAGATGGGCGCCAACTGGGGAGGCGCGTTACTCCTTGGCGGCGCCGAGACCTTCGAGCACCTGTACCGTCTCCCACGCCTTGGCGCCTATCGTCGCCCTATCTCGCAGGCGATCGACCTGCTCGTATGCGCCGCGCGTCTGGGCGAACCTCTCGAAAAGGCAATGCGCTCCATTGGGCATGCAGACCCCCGCAGTCTCGTTTGCGCGCAGCCGGGGCTTTACCCGATTCTTCGCCTTCAACAGGCAATTTGGCATCGATAGCGAAAGATAAGCGCATCCTCGCCAGCAACGCTTACCTGCCAAAACAGTCAACAAGACCCCGCCAGCCTTCTCCGATAATTTGAAGATTTTGCATCAAGCTGCCTATCCAACAGCGGCATGGGTACTGTTATCCCCCGTAATTGTTTCTAGTGTTAAGGAGTTTGCGTGACAGACGAATGTGAAGACCTCGCACAGCAACTTATTCGCGAATTCAGCTCGATGTGCCGATTCATGTCGACATGCGTAAGCAACACCGTCTCGGGCGAAATGGCAGTCATGCGCGCGCTCATGCTTGCAGACGGAAAGCTCAGCCCTTCCCAGATTGCCGACCGCGCCTGGATCTCCACTCCTCGTGTTGCGAATATCCTGCGGAGCCTCGAGACAAAAGGCTGGATAACCCGTGAACCCGACAAAACCGACCGCCGACGCGTAATCGTCAACGTTACCGATCGCGGCGTTGCCGCCCTGGAAGAGAAGCGCAGGCTCTCCAGGCGCAAGACAGGCGAATTTCTTGCTGAGCTCGGGTCCGACGATGCCCATGAGCTCGTGCGCCTCGTTCACCGCATGAACGAAATCATCGAAAAGAACCAGGGAGCGCGACTGCGCGAAATCCTCTATAGCGAAAACCCCAAGCCGGAAAACGGCTTTTGCAATACACCAACGACCAAAAAATAAGAAAGGAGGCCGCGCATGCGCATCATCAAGCTCTTCAAGAACCACATCTTGGCGCTCTTCGTCGCTATCGGGCTGATCGTCATCAGCTGCAACGCCGACCTAGCGCTGCCCAGCTTCATGAGCGAGATCGTCGACGTGGGCATCCAGCAGGGCGGCATCACCTCTCCGGTGCCCGATACCATTCGCGACGAATCTCTTTCGGACCTTGAACTCTTCATGACCAAAGGCGACGCCAAGAAAGTCGAGGCGGCCTATAGCAAAGCCGATGGCAACGGCATCCGTACCTACATCGGCTCCGAAGAGGACCGTAGCGACGAAGGTGCGCTCACAAATATCATGAGCTTGCCCGAAACCGTTGCGCTCTCGCTCGAGCAGGGCATCGACCCCAGCTCGATGAGCGACATGACCGGTAAGGAATCGAGCGAAAAGGCCGGCGCCTCCGCGCCTACGCCCGAGCAGATGGCAGCCATGACCCCCGAGGAGCTTGCCGCCATGCAGCAAAAGGCACAAGCGGCGGCAAAGATGCAAGAGCAGATCGATGCCGACGACGGCAAGATCACCATGAAGAGCATGCGTATTGCTGTCGAGGGAGGCCTTGTTGAGCGCCCAAAGCTCGTCGAGGGCGCCAGCAAGATGGCCGACGAGATGGGCTCTATGGGCGGATCCATTGTCACGCAGCGCGCCATCACCTATGTGCAGCAAGAGTACGAGGCACAGGGCATCTCCCTGAGCGATGTTCAGAACTCCTATCTTGCAAGCACGTCCGTCAAGATGTTCTCCCTGTGCGCCGTAAGCCTTGTGGCGACCATCCTCACGGGCGCCGTCGCCTCGCACACCGCCTGCACCATCGCGCGCGACCTGCGCCGCAAGACATTCAATAAGGTCATGCATTTCTCGCCTGCCGAAGTGGGCAAGTTTAGCCAGGCATCGCTCATCACGCGCTGCACCAACGATATTCAGCAGATCCAGATGGCAACCACGCTCTTTATCCGCATGGTCATGATGGCACCGATCATGGGCATCGTGGCCGTTATGCGCGTGCTCGCCACTCACACCGGCCTCGAGTGGACCATCGGCGTGGCCGTCATCGCGGTCTCCGCCGTCGTTGGCGTGCTCATGGGACTCACTATGCCCAAGTTCAAGAAGATGCAAAAGTACGTAGACCGCGTGAACCTCGTGGCCCGCGAGATCCTTGACGGCATCATGCCCATCCGCGCCTTTGGCCGGCAAGAGCATGAACTCGAGCGCTTTGAAGAGGCGTCGTGCGACCTCATGACAACGCAGCTGTTCACCAACCGCGCCATGAGCTTCATGATGCCGCTCATGATGTTCGTCATGAACTGCGTCACCGTCCTTATCGTCTGGGCAGGCAGCCACGGCGTCTCCGACGGTGTCATGCAGGTGGGCGACATGATGGCCTTCATCTCCTACACCATGCAGATCGTCATGGCGTTCATGATCTTGACCATGGTCTCGGTCATGCTGCCGCGCGCCGAGGTCGCCGTCGAACGTGTAGAGGAGGTGCTCGCCACCGAGAGCTCCATCAAGGAGCCTCGGACCCCCAAGCTCCCTGCGGCAGACGGCGTTCACGGGCAGCTTGAATTCCGCGGCGTGAGCTTCCAGTACCCCGATGCTCGCCGGGACGTCATCGGCGGCGTGAGCTTTACCGTACGCGCCGGTCAGATGCTTGGCATCATCGGCTCCACGGGTTCGGGCAAGTCGACGCTTGTACAGCTTATTCCGCGCCTGTACGACGTCACCGGCGGCCAGATTCTGCTCGATGGCATCGACGTGCGCGATCTTCCGCTCTCCGAGCTTCGTCGCCGCGTGGGGTATATCCCCCAGCAGGGCATGCTCTTCTCCGGCACCGTCGAATCGAACCTCAAGTTCGCCGGCGAATCCGTGACGGACGAGAACATGCGCGAAGCGGCCCGCATCGCGCAGGCCAGCGACTTCATCGAGGAACGCGAAGGCGGCTTTGCCTCAGAAATCAGCCAGGGCGGATCTAATGTCTCCGGCGGCCAGCGCCAGCGCCTCTCCATCGCACGCGCCTTGGCAAAGCGCCCCGAGGTCGTGGTCTTCGATGACTCGTTCAGCGCGCTCGATTACAAGACCGACGCCTTGCTGCGCGAAGAGCTCGCACGCACCCAGAAGGACGCAGCGCTCGTCGTGGTGGCCCAGCGCATCGCCACGATCATGCATGCAGACCAGATCATCGTACTCGACGAGGGCGCGGTCGTGGGCCAAGGTACGCACGAGGAGCTCTTGCGCCGCTGCCCTGCCTATCTTGAAATCGCCCAGTCGCAGCTCTCCACACGGGAGCTCGGGCTCAGTGAAGATGAAATCGCCGCCGTCATGGATGGCAGCGCTCGGGAAGGAGGTGTCCGCTAATGGCCGACGAGATGAGCAAAACCGAGGCGCCCAAGCGCCAAGCACGGCAGACAGGCCCCATGGGCAGGCGCGGACCCGGCCGCGTGGTCGAAAAGCCCAAGGATTTCAAGGGCACCATGCTCAAGCTCTTGAGCTATGTGGGTCGCCACAAAGTGGCCGTTTTCTTTGCCGCCGCCTTCGCCATGGCCTCGGTCATCTTCAACATCGTGGGCCCCAAGGTCTTGGGCCAGGTGACCACCAAGCTCTTTGAGGGCCTTGTCGCCAAGGTCCAAGGCACCGGTGCGGTCGATTTTGACTGGATCGGCAAGACGCTGCTGCTCTTGCTGGGTCTCTACCTCACTAGCTCCGCATGCAACCTCGTCCAGGGCTGGCTCATGACAGGCGTCACGCAAAAGATCTGCTATCGCATGCGCAAGGAGATCGCCCAGAAGATCACCGTCATCCCCATGAGCTACTTCAACGGCCACAGCAAGGGCGACGTGCTCTCGCGCATCACAAACGATGTCGACACGCTGGGACAAAGCCTCAACCAGTCCGTGACGCAGCTCATCACTTCCATCACGCAGATTATCGGCGTGCTCGTGATGATGCTATCCATCAGTCTGCCGCTCACCGGCGTCGTCGTGGTCACGCTGCCGGTCGCCGCCGTGATCATGGGCGTGATGATGCACTTCTCGCAGCCATACTTTCGCGAGCAACAGCAGGTCCTTGGCGCCGTCAACGGCATTATCGAGGAAGACTTCGCCGGTCAAAACGTCATCCAGGTGTTCGACCGCGCCGACGCTTCCGTAGCCGAGTTCGACGAGAAAAACGACCGTCTGTTCATCTCGGGCTGGCGCTCGCAGTTCCTCTCCGGCTTGATGATGCCGCTCATGAGCTTGGTGGGCAATATGGGTTACGTGGCCGTAGTTGTGGTGGGCGCGCAGCTCGCGCTCACGGGCAACGCCACCCCGGGCGATATCCAGAGCTTTATCCAGTACGTACGCAACTTCACCCAGCCCGTGCAGCAGCTCGCCAACGTGAGCAACACGATGCAGTCCATGGCAGCCGCCACCGAGCGCGTCTTCGAGTTTTTGGCAGCGCCCGAGGAGGAGCAGGCCGCAGTCCCTCAGATTCCCAAGAAGCGCCAGGGCCATGTGGAGTTCGAGCACGTCAAGTTTGGCTACTCGCCCGACAAGACCATCATTCACGACTTCACCTGCGATGCCCTGCCCGGCCAGACCGTGGCGATCGTCGGCCCCACGGGAGCCGGCAAGACTACGCTCATCAAGCTGCTCCAGCGCTTCTACGACGTTGACGGCGGCAGTCTGCGTGTCGACGGTGTCGATGTGCGTGACTGGGACCGCGCGGCCCTGCGTGAGCAGTTCGCCATGGTGCTGCAGGACACGTGGCTGTTCAACGGCACGATCCGCGAGAACATTCGCTATGGACGCCCCGACGCCACCGACGAAGAGGTCGAAGCGGCAGCCAAGGCGGCGCGCTGCGACCACTTTATCCATACGCTCGCCGGCGGCTACGACTTCATGATCAACGAGGAGGGAACAAACCTCTCCCAGGGCCAGCGTCAACTTGTGACCATCGCCCGCGCGGTGCTTGCCGACCGTCCCGCGCTGATTTTGGATGAGGCAACTTCAAACGTCGACACGCGTACCGAGGAGCTTATCCAGCGCGCCATGGATACCCTTATGGAAGGACGCACGAGTTTTGTGATCGCACATCGTCTGAGCACGATTCGCAATGCCGATGTCATTCTCGTCCTGCGCGACGGCGATATCGTGGAGGAAGGCACCCACGAGGAGCTCCTCGCTCGCGGCGGCTTCTATGCCGAGCTGTACAACTCACAGTTCGAAGAGGCCGCATAAAGGCGGGCGCGCGAGTGTCTCTCGCCGAGCGTTTCACCTTGTTTGAGGCGTGAGCCACAGTAGAGCATCTCGTCTTGATTGGGGTGCGGGTCATATTGGCTCGCGCCCTTTTTCATGCGTGAGCTGCATTTCAACAGCCATGCCTCGCTATGCCGTATGTCGGTTCGCGCCCCCTCCATGCGCAAGCCACCGTGGGCATGCATGTTGCGTCTTCGCAGGTAAAAGGCTGGTTGCAACGAATAGTTGCGAAAGTAGGTCTAAAATTCCAACCAAAGGCGGTGGAGGCGCCGGGGTGCTTTGCGCACACTGAGGACAGACGCGTCCGCAAGCACCCTCCCACGAAAGGAAACGATATGGACCCCACGATGGCGCAGCGCCTCGTTGATAGAAGAAAAGCCGCTGGCCTCTCGCAAGAGGCGCTCGCCGACAAGCTCGGCGTGAGCCGTCAGGCCGTCAGCAAATGGGAGCGTAGCGAATCCTCCCCCGACACCGACAACCTTATCGCACTTGCAGCCCTCTACGGAGTCTCCCTTGACGAGCTGCTTTATGGTTCGCCCGCACAGCCGGACGCGGCAAAAACGGAACGGGAGGAACCCGTTTCCGCCCCAGAGAGCGCACGCAACGATGATGCCTGCGAACAGGCAGAGGAACCGGGGCCTTCAAACGACGATAGACCAGACTTTCATACAAGCGAGCGCGGTGAGCGCGTTCATATCTCCCTAAAAGAGGGCATCCACGTTGTCGACCCCGAAAAAGGAGAAGAGGTCCACGTGGGATGGAGCGGTATCCATGTAGAAAACGAGCGTCGCGGCAAGCATGTGCACATCGGCCCCGATGGCATGCGCATCGATTCTTCCGATGACGGGCATAGCGTACACACCAACGAAGACGGCACGGTGACCATCGACGGCGAGACCTATGCCAGCTGGAAAAATGCGCACGATCATTGCGACTTCCAAGGCAACAGGCATCGCGGCCCCTTCGGCCGCGCCTGGAGCAAGTTTCCTTTTCCGGGAGTAGTGCTCGTGGCCTACTTAATCGGAGGGATTGTCTACAACGCCTGGCTGCCCGGCCTCATGCTCGTATTTTTAATTCCAGCGTATTACATGGTTGGCAGCCTTATCGATCGGCGCAAACCCCTTACGTTTCTAAGCAGCATCTATCCCATCGCCTGTGCTGCATGGTTTTGCTACATGGCCTTTTTCTGCAACCAAGCGCATCCCGCTTGGGCAATTTTCCTTACGATCCCCGTGGTCGAAGCGATTCTCCACTGGATTCGCAAGTCCTCACAAGGGCACAAGGCGCACTGAGACCCGATGCAGGACCTGGCGGGAACGGCCTTGCGGCGCGCCTGTCTTGCGGCACGCTCGCCTCGCGACGCGTCCATCTTGCGAATGCCTAACAAGTGGTGGGTCTTCGTACATCCTCAGGCCTCCGATACCACCCTTAACGCCGTCATCCTCCATTGAATGGCGGTTTTTCGTGCATTTTTAGACGAGTGGCGGTTTTTGAAACGTCTATTTGCCGAAAACGGGCCCGGGATGCACGTTTTACCGCCACTCGATCAGAAATGTTCGATTTACCGCCACACATTGCGACGCGTATCGTGGCAGCGAGAAAACCGTTGATTCCTCCGCCGCACGTCGACCGTTACCCTCGGCCTCTCCATCATCATGTTCGTCTCCTCACAGAAACGAACATCTGTTTGCTTCTGTGCTATGATGATTAGCTAGCCTAAACGAAGAGAGGGGGCGTCCGTGACACTCGAAAACATGGATAGAGACATCAATGCGCTCATTGCAAAACTGCATGCCGACGAGCGCATCCATAAAAGCTCACATTTCTCTTCGACGCGCTACAACGACGAACCCATCATCTTCACAGGGCGCCAGATGTCCTCGTATATGCCAGACCGCTACCGCGAGATGCGCGCCATTTCGCGCTGGCAAGAAGGTGTCAACGGCGGGCGCGGACGGTGGCTTAGCGAGGATGAGTTTTTCTACCTTCAAGCAACCCTCATGGCCGATTTCGAAGACGATTGTCCCTATCAGGGAACCTTCAAAGCCTACTCGCCCACGTACAACGCCATGAGCGACCGGCAGCTTCGCGGCTACTTTACCTGGCGTACACAGGTACGTGCCGGCAACGTGGAGGAAACCTCGCTCTCCTTTGCCTTTGTCTACCTCTACGAGCTGCTCTGCGGTATCGGTTGCGCCGACGCGCAAGACGGCTTTCGGGCCATCAAGTCTTTTTGGGAGACCTACCGCAGCTTTGCCCCCGAGCTCGACCGCTACGTCCGCGTCTGGCTGGCAGACTATGTTGTCTATCACAACCTGCCGGCATCGCTTTTGAAAGACAGCCGCACCCTCGAGTTCGACCGCGCGCTTATCGCGCTCAAACACGCGCAAGCCATAGCCGAACAACAGGTTTCCCAACAAAACACCCCCTCCCGCGGCGGCGCCCCGATCCTCATGCCGCCGAACCCCGAAGTCGAAGAGCCTCTCTTCCGTGCCATCGACACGCTCTCAACCTATCGCATCGCCAACTCTAAATTCGCCAAGGACCATTACGACGATCTTCGCCACGTGGCGTGCGCCGTCTACCTGCGTCTGGCGGAGCACTACGCCAAGCATCGCAAGCTTCCCCTTATCGAAAGTCTGTTTGGCGAGAACATCTCGCTCCCATACACGATGTTTGCCTCGGCGGTTTTCTTCGACCCCCAAAAGCACCCCGATTGCGACTATGAGCTGGACGAAGCCCATCGTTATCGCTGCCAGAAAGGCTATTGGAGCTGTCAAAAGTATCGAGGAGGACGAGCGCGCAACCCCAAGCTCGGCTCGGTTATGCGAGCGGTCGATTACGCCATGCGCGAAGCCTGGGACTACGCCCACCCTCTCAAGGAAAGCGACGTCCCCAAGTACATAGCGAAGATGATCGAACGCGAGGTATCCGAACGCCATGCCTGGGCACTCGCGCATCGCCCCGTCGAGGTTACTATCGACCTTTCTCGCCTGCATAAGATTCGAAACGCCGCAGCCGAAGTTCGCGAGGCGCTGCTCATCGACGAAGAGCGTGGCGAGGGTATCGGCGCAAACGAAACCGCCACAGACAGCATGTCACGTGTCGAGTCATTGCCTGCCGAAGCAATGCTCGACAAATCAACGGCGGTCGCAGATAAAGCAGACGAGCCCGTGTGCAACGATAGCCCCGCGACGGACATTTCGCAGCAGCCCCATCTGCCCGAAACGGCTCAGGATATCGCCACGTGCTCGACAAAGGCCGCGTCTCCACTCGCCGACGCCACTGCAACAGCACCTTTCGGCGCCGTTGCGAAAGGCCTCACACCCACCGTCTCCGGCCCCGCATCAGGCAACGACACCTCGCGCCCCCTCAATGCCAACCAGACCCAATACCTGACTGCCCTTCTCGCATCGGACACAGCCGCCCGCGCGCACGCGCTATCCGCCGTGTCCACAAGCGAAGATATGATGGTCGACGCCATCAACGAGGCCCTGTTCGACCTGCTTGGAGATACCGCAATCGAGTACGGACCAGACGGTCCGCAGATCATCGAAGACTACCGCGAAGACGTGGAGGAGATACTCGCATGACCGATTTGTCCAATACCGTGCCGCGCGTACCCAAACGCGTGGCAGCCGTGATTCTCAACTCGCTCAAAGGCGGCGTCGTGCCGCGCATCGGCCTGCCCTACATCACCGTAGGTCGCGAGACCGAGATTCGCGCGCTTTTGACCGATCTTTCCCTCATTGCCGATGGCGGCGCAAGCTTCCGCTTCCTGGTTGGACGCTACGGCGCCGGCAAGAGCTTCTTGCTGCAGACCATCCGCACGCATGCCATGGGTGAAGGCTTTGTAGTTGCCGACGCCGACCTCTCCCCCGAGCGGCGTCTGCAGGGAGGCCAGGGCCAGGGGCTTGCCACCTACCGCGAGCTCATTCGCAACCTCTCCACCAAGACGCGCCCCGAAGGCGGCGCCCTCAACCTCATCTTGGACCGCTGGGTCGCCTCAACGCTCGATATTCGCGCGAGCGAAGACACGGGCGACGATGACGAATCGCAGATGCGTGCACAGCTTGACGAGCTTGAAGAGATGGTCCACGGATTCGACTTCGCGCGCATGCTCGTGCGCTATCGCACCGCGACCCTCGAAGGCGACGACGAGGTAAAAAGCTGCGTCGCCCGCTGGCTGCGCGGCGAATATCGCACCAAAACCGAGGCCAAGGCCGACCTGGGAACTTCGACCATCATCACCGACGACGATTGGTACGACTACGTCAAGCTGCTCGCGCGTTTCCTCGTTGGTGCCGGATACAAGGGTCTCATCGTCATGATCGACGAGCTCGTGAACCTCTACAAGATCCCCAACGCCATCACGCGCCAGTACAACTACGAGAAGATTCTCACCATGTACAACGATACCCTACAGGGCAAGGCGCACCACCTGGGCATCATCATGGGCGGCACGCCTACCTCCATCGAAGATCGCCGTCGCGGCGTCTTTAGCTACGAGGCCCTTCGCAGCCGTCTTACGCAGGGACGTTTTGCGCGCGAGGACATGCGTGACATGCTGGCCCCTATCATTCGCTTGCACCCCCTCACCTATGAGGAGCTGTTGGTGCTGATCGAGAAGCTCGGCCAGATTCACGCGGGCTATTTTGGCTATGAAGACACTATCACCGACAAGGACCTCGCCGCCTTCCTACAGATCGAGTTTGGTCGTGTGGGGGCAGACACGCACCTCACACCACGCGAAGTTATCCGCGACTTCATTGAGTTGTTGGACATCGCCTATCAAAACCCGGATGTCGACATCGCGGCCCTGCTGCGCGATGAAGGGGCGATCGCGGGCACCAGCACTCCCGCTGCGTCGAGCAGCACGGGCGACAGCGGCAATGGGGACGCGGGTGCCGCGCCCTTTGCCGAGTTCACGCTGTAGCAAGCAAACCCCACCACCGGAAAGGAGGCCTTGACCATGAATGCATTCGATCGTTTTGCGCCCTTTGTGCAGGATTTTATCTACGCAAACGGATGGGAGAGCCTCCGCTCCATCCAGGTGGCGGCGGCGGACGCCATATTCAACACCAACGAAAACGTGCTGCTCACCGCAAGCACCGCTTCGGGTAAAACCGAAGCGGCATTCTTCCCCATCTTGACGCTGTTTTCCGAAGACCCGCCGGCAAGCGTGGGCGCCCTGTATATCGGCCCGCTCAAGGCTCTTATCAACGACCAGTTCTATCGCCTAAACGACCTGTGCGACCAAGCCGATATCCCAGTATGGCACTGGCACGGAGACGTCGCCGCATCGCACAAGCGCAAGCTTCTGCAAAACCCCTCCGGCATCCTGCAGATCACGCCCGAATCCCTCGAAGCATTGCTGCTGCATAAGCACTCTGCCATCTCGCGCCTCTTTGGCGACCTGCGATTCATCGTGATCGACGAGGTTCACTCCCTGCTGCGCGGCGATCGTGGTGGTCAGACACTCTGCCTCATCGAGCGCCTCTCCGCCATGGCGGGCGTCAATCCGCGACGCATCGGCCTTTCCGCCACGATGGGCGACCCCGAGCGCACGGGCGATTTCTTGGCTGCGGGCACCGGACGAGGCACCATCATCCCCCGCTTTGATGAACCGCGCCGCACCTGGCGGCTCTCCATGGACCACTTTTACATCACAGGCCCACAGGCCACAGAGCGCCTTACTGTCTCGACAGACCCTCAACCCGCCGAGGTCATATCGGTCGAAACGCTGCCCGCGGGTGCCCCCTCGGTAGAAGACGTTCTTGCGCGTGCATATGAACCGGGCACCGAGCCACGCGAACTCGCTGCTTCGACTGCCCGCAAGGAAACCGTGGGACAGGAACCTCCACATGTGCAGGACCCCGCTCGGGATGCGACGGGAAACAACGCCGCAGACGTCTCCATTCCGCCTGCCGCTCAACAAGAACTCATGGCACCGAGCGATACCGCCCCGCAAGATGCCGACCCCGGTATCGGATACATCTTTGAGCATACGCGCGGGCGCAAGTGCCTGGTCTTTGTGAACTCACGCGAGGAAGCCGAGGGCGTGTGCACGCTTCTTCGCCAGTATTGCGAGGCCATGCACGAACCCGATCGATTCCTTATCCATCACGGCAACCTCTCGGCTTCATATCGTCAATCCGCCGAAGAAGCCATGCGCGACGAAGAGCTGGCACTCACCACCGTCACCACCGCCACGCTTGAGCTGGGTATCGACATCGGCCGCCTGGAGCGCGCTTTCCAGATCGATGCGCCCTTTACCGTAAGTTCGTTCCTTCAGCGCATGGGTCGTACCGGCCGACGCGACTTCCCGCCCGAGATGCATTTCGTGATACGCGAGGAGCAGCCCGAACCGCGCTCGATGTTGCCCGAAACTATCCCCTGGAAGCTCCTACAGGGCATAGCGCTCGTACAACTCTACCTGGAAGAGCGCTGGGTCGAGCCCCCGCAACTCGACCGCCTTCCCTATAGCCTGCTCTATCACCAGGTTATGGCCACGCTTGCCTCCTGCGGTGAACTCACGCCCGCAGAGCTCGCGGGTCGTGTGCTCACGCTCTCGTACTTCCATCGCGTGACCGCTGACGATCTGCGCTGCCTGCTCCATTACCTGCTGGAGACCGATCAGATCGAACAAACGGAACGCGGCGGTCTCATCGTGGGCATCACGGGCGAGCGTACTACTAATTCATTCAAGTTCTACGCTGTGTTCCAGGAAAACGAGGAGTACACGGTGCGCTGCGAATCCTCCGAGCTCGGTACCATCGTCAACCCGCCACCGCCAGGCGAGCGTATAGCCATTGCCGGTCATTGTTGGATTGTCGAAGAGGTGGACCACAAGCGCCGCCTGGTGTACTGCACGCAGGTCAAAGGCCGTGTTCCCGCCTATTTTGGCGATTGCCCCGGAGACATCAACACCCACGTGCTAGAACGCATGCGCTGCGTTCTGCGCGAAACCAGCTCCTATCCATACCTTATGGGCAATGCCCGCGCACGCCTCTTGCAGGCACGTCATGTGGCGCGTGCTGGAGGCGTCACCGAGCGTCCGCTCATCAACCTGGGCGGCGACACTTGGGCACTGTTTCCTTGGCTTGGAAGCTATGCATTCCTGGCACTCGAGCGCCTGCTTAAAATCAAATGCGCAAAAGAGCTAGGCCTCAAGGGCCTCGATCCCTCGCGCCCCTATTTTTTGCAGTTCCGTATGGACGTCGACGAGGAGACGTTCTATGAGGTATGCGCCGAGGCCGCGCAGAGCGACTTTGACCCTATAGAGCTTGTCTATCCCGGCGAGGTTCCCTACTTTAACAAGTACGACCAGTTCCTGCCCGAATCGCTCGTGCGCAAGGGCTTCGCCGAGGGCGTGCTGGATATCGAGGGCATGCGTCGTCGCGTAGCCTCCTGGGGAGCATAACGGCCCGTCAAGTGATGAGGGTGCGGTGTCAACCGCGCCCTCTCGACTGGCAAGACGCCAGCATCGATATGCACCCGAAGAGGCCCGAACGAACCAAGCGTTTCACCCGAACGCTAGAGCGTCCCCTTGAGGATTCCCTCGTTCGCATCAAAGCCCTCGCCCAAGATCTGGCCCACAAGGTCATAGCAATACTGCAGGGTAAAATCGCCGCAACCGGGAGCATTACGAATCGCATTTTGCGAAGCAAGCTCCTCGGTGTAATCCGAGAGCTTGTAGACACTCATGGACGGATTAGGCGCACGGTGCGTGACCAGGGGCGTAAGCGAATACTCGGTAACCTTGCAAGCATCGCCGGTCTTTTCCAGCGTGAGCTTGGCCATGCCGCCCAGCATGCGCGGCTTTTCGATCTGGCCGGAAACAAAATTGCCCAAAGACCAGAACACGGGAACCTTCTTGCCGTCGGCACCGTCTCTCACATCGACGTTCTCGAGCACGTGGGGATGCGTGCCAATAATCGCATCGACGCCGGCATCCAGGAAAATCTGGCCGTACTCAAGCTGGGTCTCGTCGGGAGTATAGACATACTCGGTACCCCAGTGAGGGAAAGCGATCACAAAGTCGGCGCCCGCCTCGCGTGCTCGCTTGACATCGCCGGGCAGGTCGCTCAGGTGCAGCTTCTTGACGCACCAAGGAGCGCTATCCGGCAGCGGAATGCCGTTTGTATGCTGGGTGTAGTTGAGCAGCGCGACTTTGATGCCGCCGCGCTCGATAATATGGATGGTGTCTGCCAGCTCCTGGCTATCCGCCACGCCGGGGACCACCATCTCGGGATGCTTATCGCGCCAATAGGAAAGATCCCATTTGATGCCTTCAAATCCCTGGTCAAGAGCATGGTTTGTGGCTGTAAGCGCTACGTCCACGCCCGCCTTCGCCTCGGCGTCACCCAGTTCCTGGGGGCTATTAAAGTTAGGGAAATCTTCGAGGCCATGCTCTGTGCCGCCCAGAATCGTCTCCTGATTGACGATTGCGATGTCATTATTCGCAAACTCATCGGTCAAGTTCGCGAAAAAGTGATCGTAATTGTACGTTCCATCCGATCGGCGGCCGCTGTTCCACACACTCGTATGGATGAGCATGTCGCCCACCATCATGAGGGTAATGCTTTTGGCCGACTGCGCACCATCAAAAACCGTTGCAAGCTGAGGCTCAATGGCTCCCGCGGCAGAGGGACCGGATGCGGAACCGACGTCAAATGGAAGCGCGCAGCCCGAAAGGGATGCGGCGCCCGCACAACCAAGGGTGCCCAAAAGACCTGCTATGAACGCGCGACGGGAAATGTCGCACGAAGAATGAAGTTCGACGTCATGTCGACGGAAGCGGTCCTGCTCCTGCGCCACGATAACCCCCACGAAAAACGCAAGCACTTAACAGCAGTAGCATACCGTATCGCCTGGATTTAACTACCTCAAAAGGCGAGCGGCACCTAAGGGAACGTTGGGTTCGTCCAAGTCGCGGGCGCCCCGAGCCTTCGAGCGACCAGAGCCAGAAGCACGGCAAATACGCCGGGCGCCGTTGCACTTCGGCACGCAAAGATTACCTAATCGAACAGCGGCTCGCCAGGAAAGTCCTCGCCATACGCGATAGCGTCCGCAAAGGAGTAGTCCTCGTCTGAGGCGATAAGCAGGTAGTTGTCCTCTTCGCCCAACTCCTCGTCGGTGGTTTGTATCACACTGGCATGCGCAAAAACGCGCAGTGCGCTCGCTAGCGCATCGCGCAAAAACGAGATATCGGTACCGTGGTCGCGCGAGACGATATTGGCCATATACAGGCCGCCCGGGGTGAGATGTTCCCGCACCCGCTGAAGCGCCTGCACCGTCGCCACACTGCGCACGGGATCTGCGCCGGCAAAAACATCGCTGATCACAACGTCGTAAAGCACAGGCAGAGCGCCCTCCATAGAGATGCGCTCGAGATACACGCGCGCGTCCTCGGTACAAATGCCCAAGCGCGGACCCACCTCTTGCTCCAGACGGTCAAGATAGAACCACCGACGCGCCATCTGAACGATAGCGGGATCGGCCTCGACCACATCCATCCAAACGTCGTCGCGAGTGGCAAGCAACGCCTTGGGATATGAGAACCCGCCACCGCCAAGCATGAGCACACGACCGATATCATGGGCGTACCATGCCCTCATCTGCGGCAGGGCCTCAAACATCGTATCGAAGGCGCGAATGTACTCAAACACCGGCTCCGACCAGCGCTCTCCCAGATACGTAGCAGACTGAAAGGCGCCTCCCTGGGCAAGCACGCGCACCTCGGAGCCGTCTTCGAGCTTGAGCACCTTGACACGGGCACGACCCGCGCGCGTGCGCACCAGTTGGATGCAACGCGCACCTGCAGCCAGCGCGCCTCCAAGCGCCGCCGCGCCCAACGCCACGCCAACCGCCGTCGACACGCTCTTGTTTTGCAAGCTCCCCACAGCTACAGCTCCCGCGTTTGATAGAGTCCGTTATCGACAAATCCCTGAGTCCGATAATACTCCCGGGTTCCGATAGCCGAAATCACGTTGACGCGCGCATATCCCGCCTCGCGCGCCATCTCGCATGCCCGCTCGATCAGACGACGGCCCAACCCCATATGCTGAGCCCCGTTGCCCGCAGCGTGCAGGTGCGCCACCTTACCATACACATGTACCTCGCGAATCATCGCTTCACCCAAATGCACGGGAAGTTCTGCAGAATGCTTACGAACATACTCCTGGCTGGACAAGGAGAGCCGCAAGAATCCGGCGATGCGGTTTTCATCGTCGACCCATTGCAAGAAGCGCTCGCTTGTATTGGTGGTCTTATAGGACACGACATCGAGATGGAGCTCGTCGAGGGTCACTTCGCGCCCAGCAATCTCGCGATAGCGAATCTCTTCGACACGACGGGCCGCCGCCTGGTCTTGTCCCAAGCGCAGCTCGACCAACTGGCGAAGATTGGGCTTCTTGTTGCCCACTTTAATATCCCCCGAAGAGAAGTCTCTGATCATGCGGGAGATACGCGTGAATGCCGGCGTGGCCAAAACGTCGTCGGCGAGGACATCGAGCAGTTCGTCTTCCGTGTAGGGGCGCCACGAGCCGTCCTCGTATCTCGCGCAAAGGCGCGCGCCCTCGATGAGCGCGCAGGGATAGAGTTTGATCTCGTCAGGCTGGAATGCAGCTTCACTCACAAGGCGTACGTAATCAAGCTTGTCCTGCTCGGGCGTGGCGCCCAGAAGATTTGCCATTGCGTGAGCATGGATCTTAAAGCCAAAGATGCGCAACAGGTCAAACGACTGGGCGATGCGCTCGAGCCTGATGCCGCGCTCGTTAAGGTCGAGAATGTGCTGGTTCAAGCTCTGTACGCCCATCTGGATCTTCGTGGCGCCCAGGCGGCGAATGAGCGTCAATGCTTGCGGCGTCACCGCGTCGGGACGCGTCTCGATCACAAGCCCCACCACGCGATGCACGGCGGTCTCGTTGATACGCTGCTGGCGTTCGAGCTCCTCGAGCGTTCCCACCTGGAACTCCGCCGCCCTTCCCCATGGGGAGTTTTTGCCGTAAAGCCTCGCCACGCAGCGATTGTACGTAGCATCTGTATCGGACATGTCGTCGATGCGCTGCTGCCACGATGCAACCCCGCGCGCAATCGCCCCTGCGTCCGTCGAGACGCCAAGGTCACGATATCGCGCGCGTCGATCGAGAACCGCCTGCGGGACCTCGTGCGGATCGGTCTGCTCCAGCAGCTCCGCTGCGCGTTCGCGCGTAGATGCGCCCGGGTCTGAGAGCATGGGATTTGCCGCCACACCCGCCACGGCGTTGTCGTTGAGGGCGCGGAAGAGCTCAGTCACAAACCAGATTTGGTACTCGCGCGGATAGTCGCTCCAGGTGCCGCCGAGCACGATGAGCTCGATCTTGTCGGTAGCATGCCCCATCTGCGTAAGCGCCGTTAGACGGGCACTCACCTGCAGATACGGATCAAAACAGTTTTGCTCCGCACGGGCGCATGCGGGCTCGGCATGCAGGTAGCTCTTGGGCATGCGCAGATCGTTGGGACAAAAGAGGCAATCGCCCGAGCACGGCCACGGCTTGGTGATAACAGTGATGGTCGCCACGCCCGAGGCCGTGCGACGCGGCTTCATACGCAAGACCTGCATCAGGCACTGCTCGAGCTCAGGCGTGACATTCCACGCGGACCATCGCTCGTTGTCCTCGCGTTTGACGCGTTGGTAAAACGGCAGCAGGCGGCGCTTCGCGAGCATTCGTTTATCGGCACCCTCGCGGCGTGCCTCGGCATGTATCAGTTTGACGAGCACTTGATCGTCGACGATCTCGCCGCGGCGCAGGCGCTCAAGTATGTTCAAAATAATCTGTTCCATGCCCCCATTGTAAAGGCAAAGGCGCCGAAGCCGACCTTGGCCCCGGCGCCTCCATCAAACGGTGCATCTATATCTTCGTCTGGCCCGCTACTCCGAATCAAACGACATATCGCCCGAACCGACCTCAAAACGATACGTGGCAGACTTATCGCCGTTATCGAATTCAAGATTCAAAATGGTCTCGCCGTCGTAGC
>OLOZ01001132.1_pt1 | contig 19632 bp, 14 predicted proteins | sample 1673021 | NCBI WGS metagenome assembly OLOZ01 (sample SAMEA3136747, study PRJEB25190) | human gut metagenome | biome: human gut; feature: human-associated habitat; material: faeces | place: Austria | collected 2013 | reverse complement strand
AGTAGTTCTTCTTCTCCTTGAACAGGTACATGGAAGCGGCCCACAGAACGATCATGGCCAGCGTCTGGTTGGTCCAGCTGAAGTAACGCCAGATCACGGTGTAGTTGATGAAGCCCAGCGCGTTGCCGATACCCAGGAAAGCGCCCACGCCCAGCACGGGGATGCAGAGCTTCAGGCGGTTGCCGTAGCTGTCCTGATCGATCTTGAACCAGTCGGCCAGGGTCAGGCGGGCAGAACGGAAGGCGGTATCGCCGGAGGTGATGGGGCAGACGACCACGCCGATCATGGCCAGTGCGATGCCCACGCCGCCCATGGTCTTGGAGCAGACATCATAGATGGCCTTGGACTGACCCATTGCCAGTGCCTGTGCCAGACCGGTGTTCAGGCCATTGGTGACCTCGTACAGAGAGCAGCCTGCAGCGGCCCAGATCAGGGCAATGACACCCTCGCAGACCATGGCACCATAGAACACGAAGTGGCCCTGCTTCTCACTCTTCATGCAGCGGGCCATCAGAGGCGACTGGGTGGAGTGGAAGCCGGAGATCGCGCCGCAGGCAACCGTGATGAACATGAAGCTCCAGATGGGCGTACCCGACGGGTGCATGCTGCCAAAGTGATCCCAGATCTCGGGGATGGTATAGGCGGGGTTGGTGAAGATGCCAAAGATGACACCGATGGCCATGATGATGAGGCAGATGCCGAACACGGGGTAGATCTTGCCGATGACCGCATCAATAGAGATAAAGGTCGCGATGAAGTAGTAGGTCAGAATGATGACCAGCCAGAACAGCAGCGAGGTCATCACGCCGGATGCACCGCTCTGGCTGCACAGCTCAACGATCAGACCGGCAGGGCCGACGGCGAACACGGTGCCCACCATGATCAGCAGCACAACAGAGAACACACGCATCACGTTCTGCATCACAGGGCCTAAGTATTTGCCGGTGATCTCCGCGATGGAAGCACCGTCGTTGCGCTCACTCATCATGCCGGAGAAGTAGTCATGCACACCACCGGCAAAGATGGTGCCGAAGGTGATCCACAGGAACACCACGGGGCCCCACAGAGCGCCCTGCATGGCACCAAAGATGGGGCCAAGGCCCGCAATGTTCAGCAGCTGGACGAGGAACAGCTTCCACTGGGGCATCACGACATAGTCCACGCCGTCGTTGATGCGCACAGCAGGCGTTTCACGGTCGTCCGGGCCGAAGGTATTGTCCACGATCTTGCCATAGACGAAGTATCCGCCCACCAGGATCGCAAGACAGAGCAGGAAACTAATCATACCAGAAACCTCCTTTTTGCCCCTGCCGGCCGCGGCCCCATTCTGCCGCATACCCGGGGCTCTTTTCTGGCCTCATGGTAGCACACTTTTTTCCAGCGGAGAAATATCTTTCTGGCATGGGGCCATATGGTTTCTGATATAGCTGCAAAGATTTTTTTGCCGCTTTTCCGTTTATTTTTTGACTATTTATCAGCAAAAATAAAACCGGGCGCTCATTTTCGCCCGGTTTTGCATCCATTTATTGGTTTTTCTGTCAATTTCAAAGGGAGCAACCTTTGCCGTGCCTTAGCCGGAAAGCCCCTTTATTTCACGGCGGAAGCCGCTTCCTTGTGGAGCAGATCCACAAAGGCCTGCTCCTCGGGGCGCAGGCGGCCCTTGTCCGGGTAGACCAGCACATCCCGCATCTGCTGGCGCTGGGCCGGGCACTTCTTCAGCACCAGATGGTACTGCTCCAGTGCCCTGCGGGGCATGGGCGATGCCCACATGTAGGCCGTGGGCAGCCGCTGCAGGATCGAGAACTGGCTGCACCGCTCATACACGTGGATACGGCGTTCCGGGTTGACATGCCAGCGCACACCGTCGCCGCCCTCCTCGCCGGGCAGCTGGAAATCATCGTGGAGGATCTCCATATACTTGTCCAGCTCAGACAGGTCGCGGATCTCCTTCCGGGCCAGCGGGCCGTCCCGGTTGGTCAGCAGACTGTATTCAAAATCCATAATGGGTTCCATTTTCAGGCCCCGCCGGGCGCAGTAATGGGTATAGTGCTCGTCATCCTCCACGGCGTACCGCAGCAGAGCCAGATGATACCCCTGCCGCAGGACATGATCCAGTGCCTCCATGGAGCCGCCCTCCCGGATATGGATGTGGAGCCGCTCAATGGAGGCTGCCCGCTCCAGATAATCCACCGCCGCATAGGAGGCATAGGTGGCGTGGGGGATCATTACCCGCAGCTCGGCGCAGCGCTCCTGCGCCTCCTGCACGCTCCGGTCCAGCCGGTCCACCTCCCGCAGCACCCGTTCGGCCTGCTCGATGAAATGCCGCCCCTGCTCCGTGGGGATCATGCCGGTGGATGACCGCTCAAAAATGCGGAGATGATATTCTTCTTCCAGATTTTTCAGCGCCTTGCTCACGTTGGGCTGAGCGGCATACAGCCGCTTTGCCGCCGCACTCACAGATCCGCATTCCATGATGGCGACAAGATACCGCAGTTCTGTAATGTTCAACTTTTTCTCTCCTTTTGGCGTTTTTTCCCTTGCGCCTAGTTTATCAGGCGGCACACGGGGCTGTCAAGCGTTGACGGGGCCCCGCTGCCGTTTTATAATGTAAGAAACAATCTGCCCGAAAGAGGTCGAAGAGGATGGAAGAAAAAAACTACCGCGTTCTGCGCATTGAGGAGCAGCTTTATGGCTGCGAGGAGCTGCCCGAGGGCCAGCCTGTGCTCTGTGATGTCCTGCTGGAGGCTGCCGACGGCACGCAGTGGGTTCTCCCCTACCCGGATGCCGAGCTGACCCGGCTGGACATCAACGAGGGCAGCACCGTCACCCTGCGGGATCACAGACTGATCAAGGCGGCGCACAAGGTCTATTTCACCCGCCACGGCGAGACCGTGTGGAACGTGGAAAACAAGATCTGCGGCATGACCGACAGCCCCCTGACCGAAAAAGGCCGTGCCCAGGCCCGGGAGCTGGGCGAAAAGCTCCGGACCAGCGGCCTCCGCATCGATGAGATCCTGTACTCTCCCCTGTCCCGCGCCGCCGACACCGCCCGGGCCATTGCAGAGGCCACCGGCATTCCTGCCCGGTGTGAGCCCCGGCTCCGGGAGCAGTGCTTTGGCCGCTACGAGGGCACGCCCCGGGACGGCGAAGAGTTCCGCATTTCCAAGACCCACTTTGCCGACCGCTACTCCGGCGGCGAGAGCATGATGCAGCTGGCCCAGCGCATCTACAACCTGCTGGACGAGCTCCGGGCCGACACCGACAAGACTTTCCTGCTGGTGGCCCACAACGGCATTGCCCGGGTGGTGCAGTCCTATTTTTACGATATGACCAACGAGGAGTACGCGGCGGCAGGCATCAAAAACTGCGAGTTCGTGGAATTTACATTCTAAAAACAGAAAGGACCCGCCGTGGGTTCTTTCTTTGTTTGCGGTTATTCCGCCTTGCGGTAATGGAACTGCCGGTCTCTGGTGATGAACAGGCCGATGCTGACCAGCAAAGCGGCCAGCTCGGCGGCAGTCACGGCCAGCCAGATGCCGTCGATGCCCAGCAGGAGCGGCAGCAGCAGAACCGCCGCCACCTGGAACAGCAGGGTGCGCAGGAACGAGATGAGCGCACTGGTCACACCGTCGCCCAGGGCCGTGAAGAAGGAGGACGCATAGACGTTGAACCCCATAATAAGGAAGCTCAGGCCATAGAGCCGGAAGGCCCGGGTGGTCAGAATGAGCAGGTTTTCATCATAGCCCACAAAGAAGCGGGCCACATGGGGGATGATGAACATGGAGCCGATGGTCATTCCCACTGCAACCACGCCGATGAGCTTCAGGCTCTTGCGGTAGAGGTTGTTGACCTCTTTGCGGTTATTGGCACCATAGTGGTAGCTGACGATGGGCGCACTGCCCACGGCGTAGCCCACAAACACCGCCACAAACAGGAAGGACGCATACATGATCACACCGTAAGCGGCCACGCCATCCTCGCCCGCAAAGCGGAGCAGCTGATAGTTGTACAGGATGTTCACCAGCGACATGGAAAGGTTGGTCATCAGCTCGGAGGAGCCGTTGATGCAGGCATTCAGCAGAACTTTGCCCTCAAAGCGGGGACGGCACAGGTGGATGCGGCTGGTGTTGTTCCGGTTGAGGAAGTAGAACACCGGCAGCAGGCCGCCCACCACCTGGCTGAGCATGGTGGCAATGGCGGCACCCTCCACGCTCCAGTGCAGGATGCCCACCAGCAGCACGTCCAGCACCATGTTGGTGCAGCCCGCGCCCACCGTGAAATAAAAGCCCAGATGCGGCTTTTCGGCGGTAACAAAAAAGCTCTGGAACATATTCTGCAGGATAAAGGTGGGCAGGCTGAGCATCAGCACCCGGCCATAGCGCAGGGCGTAGTCCAGCATCTCGCCTTCGGCACCCAGCATCATGGCCACCGGCCGGAGCAGCAGCATCCCCAGCACGGACAACACGATGCCGACGATCAGCGCCGTTGACATGAACAGGCTGAAATAGCGGTCGGCACGGGCTTTATCGCCCTCGCCCAGCGTGATGCCCACAATGGCGCTGCCGCCGGTACCCAGCATGAAGCCCACGGTGCCCACCAGCATGGGCACCGGCATGATGAGGTTGACTGCCGCAAAGGCCGTTTTGCCCACAAAGTTCGAGACACACAGGCCGTCCACAATGCCGTAAATGGAAGTAAACAGCATAGTGCCGATGCAGGGCAGCACAAAACGGATCAGCCGTGAATAATCAAAGTGATCCGAAAGTTGAATTTTCTGTTTTGACATGGATTCTCCTTTTTGCCGGGGTGGATCACATCATCCCGCCGGGCCGCCAGCCGGTGCAGTAGCGGGCGTAATCGCGGTCGGCCTGTTTGACGTAAAGGAGGAACTGTTCCCTGCCTTCCTTGTCCGTGACCTGACGGACTTTGGTGGGCAGGCTCTGGCGCTGGAGCAGCTCCAGCTCATCGTTGAGCTCCTCCTCGGTATCAAAAGCATCCAGCTTGGTCCAGTGGGTGGCAAAGAGCCAGATGTTTGCAAGGGTGTTATTCATATTCAGTCTCCTTTTCCGGAGCATCGGCACGGATGCCGGCCCGGTAGAACGGCGCAATGGCGTTGGCATCGCCGTGGCGCACGATGGAATAGGTAATGTCGCAGTAGGGCTGGATGGCCGTGCTCTTTTCCACGGTGGAGATGAGCAGCACCTGCAGCTGCAGGCGGCGGAACAGCTCCATCATGGGGCGGATGCGGTCACTGGTCATCTTGCTGAAGGCCTCGTCCAGTAGGACAAGGCGGATGCTGTTCTCGCTCTTCTGGTAGATCTGCAGCAGGCTGGCGCAGATGGCCACATAGAAGGGAGCCTGATTCTCGCCGCCGGAGGAATCGCGGCTGACGCGGGAAAGATAGGCCTGCTGACCCGAGACGGTGTTGGTCACCTTGATGTCATAGTCCAGATAGGTGCGGTAGTCCACATAATCCGAGAGGGTGGCACCGGAGGTGGTGCGGCCCTCCTGCCGGGCCCGGGTGTTCTCGTCCACATCAGCCATGATCTTTTCCATCAGCGCGTCCACCTGCCGCTCGTAGACGGGGTCGGCGGTGGCGGCAAGGTTGTCCAGCGAGTCGCCATCGGTCATCTGCTGGTTGCCCTTGTCCACAATGACCTGATAGAAAGCGGCCAGCTGGGGGTCCCGGCTGGGCTCCAGCTCAAAGCGGTAGACTTCCTCGCCGTAGGTCAGCTGCTCCATCACCTTGTTCAGCTCCCGGAACTGGCGGCGGGCGTTGAAGATATCATCCTTCATCCGGAAGAGGATATCCTTGCGGAAGCGATCCTTGCAGTCCCGCTGTGCCTGCTCCAGCCGGGCGGCGTAGCGTTCCAGATCAATGCGGACAAGGCTGTCGTGCTGGGCGCGGTACTGCTCCACCCCGGCCAGACCCAGCGGATAATCGCAGACGTAGTGCTCATTGTAATCCCTCTGGGCAGGTTCCAGCGTGGAAGTGAGATAAGCTCGCAGGGTATCGTCCAGCCTGGTCTGTGCCTTTTCGGCAGTCTGTGCGGCGGCACGGGCCGTGCGCCCGCCCGTCATCAGGCCCTTTTTGCGTTCCTGTGCCAGCGGCTCCAGCAGCGGATACTGTGCAAAGAATGCCTCTGCCGCCTCCCGGCTCTGTGCGGCGGTCTCCACCGCCTTACCCTGCTCTGCCTCGCAGGATGCGATCTGCTTTTCGCAGACGCGGATATCGCCGCCCACCTGCTCCACGGCCTTGCGGGCAGTCTCCCATGCAGCTTCCCGGGCTTCTTCCTCGCGGTAGAGCTGCTGCAGCATGGGGTTCTCACGGCAGTCCGCCAGCTTCTGCTCCTGCGCGGCGTAGTCGGCACGGGCGGCATCCAGCGCGGCCCGGCTGGCCCAGAGTTCGGCCAGCTGTTCCAGCGCATGGCCCCGCAGGACGTTCTGGTACTGGTCGTAGGCAGATTTCAGGGTCTTTTCGGTCTGGGCGGCTTCGCGGCAGCGGTCGGCCTGGGCGGCAAGCTGTGCTTCCAGCGCGTCGGCACGCTCCCTGCGGGCATCCAGGCCGATATAGCGCTGGGGCCTGCGCAGGCGTTCCAGCCGGAAGGGATGGTGGCGCAGCAGGTCCCGGGTGGCGCTGTCGGGGAAATGCTCCAGCGTATCGGGGGTGTCGCAGCAGACGATGCGGCGCAGGATGGTGTCCGCATACTGTGCGGCCAGCGGGTTTTCGCTGGTGACCTGGGCGGCAAGGCTGTCGGCGGGGGCCGTCTCTGCATGGCGGTCCGCCTTGCGGATGCCCGGGGTATCCAGCAGGCTGATGGGTCCCACCCGGTCACCCAGCGCCACAAAGGCGCTCTTGGCGGCGGCGTAGTGGGCAGGCGGCACAAGGATATCAAACCGGCGGTCACCCAGGCAGGCTTCCACACAGTCCTGCCAGCTCTCATCAGCCACAGTCAGCAGTTCACAGAAGATCTTTGCATCCGCCGTCATGCCGCGGCTTTTCAGCTCAGCGTTCACGGCATCCCGCACTTTGGTGGCGGCATCGCCGTGGGGGTAGACCCACTTGCCGCCGGACACGGCGTTCAGCTCGGCCCGCAGGCCCTCCTGCTCTTTTGCCAGATCCGCCGAAGCCTGCCGGGCAGCAAAATACTGCTCTTCCAGCGGCTTTTCGATGCGGGCCAGCGCCTCGGTCAGGGCGGGAAGTTGTTCCGCTGTCAGGCGCTGGGGCCAGAGCTCCTTCTCCACCGCAAAGCCGCTGCGGTTCAGCTGGGTCAGCAGGCCGGTGATGGTATCCGCAGTCGCTTCCAGACTATTCCTTGTCCGGGCTGCTGCATCCAGCGCGCTCTTTTTCCGGGCCAGCTCCTCGGTCAGGGCATCCAGCGCCCGGCCCGCGCCGCTGTCACCGGCCGCTCCGTGGGCCGCCAGATAGGCCCGGCGGGCTTCGGCTTCGGCGTTCTTGGCGGTCTCGTATTTTGCGTTCAGATCGGCCAGCTGGCGGCGGCCTGCGTCCAGATGGCTCTGCCAGGAGGCATCCTCACCGGCATCCGCTTCGGCGCGGGCCAGCAGGGCCGCGCCCCGGTTGACAAGGGCATCCGTTTCTTTGGCAGCAGCTTCCCGGCCATATGCCACGATCTGTTCCAGCGCGGCGGCACGGGTCTGGGCCTCGGCCAGAACGGCGTGGAGGTTTTCCAGCTCCACCCGGTCGCCCTGCAGCGCTTCCAGATCCAGCTCCGGTTGGGGCAGGATGTACTGGTACAGAAACTCCCGGAAGTTGGGGATCTCGTCCATGCTGGTGCCCATCTGGAACACTTCGTTGAACTTTTTGCCCAGCGGGCTGGAGGCGCGGCCAATGCCCAGGGCACGGCAGATGCGGTCCCGGGCCTCGCTGGGGCTGCGGGTGTAGGACAGGCGGCCCACGGCGGGCTTGAAGTCCTCCTTGGCGCTGGGGGCACCGGTGCGCGGATCAAGGAAGGGCAGCTTTTCCAGCGTGATGCCGTCCTCAGAGATGTACCAGGTCTGGTCGCCGGGGTGGAGCTCCTGCATGGGGCCCTCGGATTCCACCCGGACAGCGATGACGAAGCTGGTTCGCTTGACGGTATCCCAGAACTCGGCACCGATATATGCCACCGTGCGGCCCGGGCGGCGGTAGGCGTTCTCGCCGCGCTGCTTGGCGTGGACAGAGCCCTGCAGGGTGCGGCCGCTCTTTTTATTGCCCAGGGCATTGAAATTGCGGTTGGTGGTCAGGCAGTAGCGGATGGCATCCAGAATGGTGGTCTTGCCCACCGCGTTGACACCGATCATATAGGTCAGACGGGCACAATCAAAGGTGACATTTTCAAAGTTGTGCCAGTTGATGAGCTTCAGGCGCTTTAATTCGATCATTCTTCTTCCTCCCCGCTGGCATCTCCGTCAGGCCGCTCGTAGAGGGCCAGTTCCTCCCGGGTGCGGCTGCTCTCGGCGGCGGCATCGGCAAGGTCTGCGTCCGGCAGAGCCAGCAGCACAGTGGGGAACACCTCGATGCGGCTGTCCAGACCGGTCAGCCGCCCCACCGGGCGGGCCAGATTATACCTGCGCAGGGTGCGCATCAGTTCCTCCAGCGTGCGCTGGTCCAGCCGCCGGGGCAGGTTCATCTTCTGCAGCTCTGTCTGCACCTCTTCCACCGTGACCAGCACCTGATCGGCGCTGGCGGCAAGGCTCTCCCGCTTTTGCAGGTAGAGCAGGCGGAGCACCAGCAGCAGGATGCTCTCGTATTTCAGCAGCCGGGCCTGGCTGCCCTCATGCTCGTTGACCAGCGCCGCCGCCTGCAGCGGAGCCGGGTAAAGCGTTACCGCATAGCCCAGCGGCGCGAACACGGCCCGCACCTCGGGCAGATGATCCTGCACATAGAGGTATTTTGCCCGCTGATCCTCCACGCCGCCCAGCACAAAGCAGTGGTTGAGCAGATAGTTTGCGGTCTCTTCCAGCATTTTATTCGGTTCGGCCATGGTCAGCGTCCTCCCTGCGGGGTGTCAGAATAAACTCTTCAAACCGGAAGCCGCCCCGTTCGACCCAGTTTCCGGTAAGGGTGATATCGTAAGCCCGGCGCGGCGACTGCGAGTAGGTGTGCAGGCCGATGATGCGGGCAAAATCGCGGGGGTATTCCTCCGCCAGCGTGGAAGCGGCCACCGCACTGCGGGCGGCAAGAGCCTGTTTTGCCAGCAGGCCCACGTTTTCCTCAGTCACTGCCATCCGGGCGTAGTCCAGCAGCAGCTGCTGTTCTTTGCGCAGCTGCTCCGCATCCAGCCCGGCCTGCCGCACCGGAGCCAGCGGCGTTTCGCTGCGGGGCGCGGCAGGCGGGTAGAGGGGCTTTGCCCCGAACACCGCCGCCGGGTAGAGGTGCAGGTGCTTTGCCACCGGGCCGTCATCCGGCGCGAACAGCTGATCGGGCGTTTTGATCTCCTCGGCATAGCGGCGGAGCAGGGCGGTGACACTGCCCTGCGAGGAGCGGTCGCTCAGCAGCAGGAACTGTGCCCGCTGCACGGCCCGCTTGCGGTAGCGGATGTGGCTCTGGTCGATCTGGCGCATCAGGGTGCTCATCTCTTCCAGTGAATCCCGCAGCTTCTGGATGAGGGCACGCACGGCAGGGGCGGCTTCGCCGGGGGCACAGCGCTCCACCCGGGCGTAATCCAGCGCCAGCCGGGGCAGGTGTTCTGCCTCGCAGTCGTCCAGCTCCTCCTCCAGATAGGCACGGTAGTTGAACAGGTTATCGCTGGTCTTGAAGCGGTGGTAAGCGGCGGCCACCACCTTTTCCTCGTACTGGTCGAAGAGCTCCAGCACCTCCTGCGGGGTGCGGTTGCGGGTGAGCCGGTCGATATAATGCCCGATGGATGCATTCAGCGCCCGCAGGGACTTGTTCAGTGCTTCCAGATCGGAGGCCACCTCCCGCAGAACATTCTCATAGGGGCTCTTTTCCTCCCCGATGTTCTGCAGCAGCTGCCAGGCCTTGTACAGCTTGCCGGTGTAGGTGACAACGCGCGGGTTCAGGATCTCTTCCAGCGCCTCCAGCAGAGGGGCCACCTCAGGCACAAAGGCAAGGGCAGGCTCCTCCTCATAGCTGCCGGGCTGCTCTTCCAGCCAGCCGGTGCGGCGCAGGCGGAGCAGAAAGCCCAGCGCAAGGGTATGGGGGTCCCGGGTGGGCTGTTCGGCTTCATCGCCCGCGTCATCGGCATCCAGTGCCAGCGGCTTTGCCAGCGCCGCAAAGTAATCCTCGGCCCGGCTCACCGCTTCTGCCCGGGAGATGGAGTAATCCGCCGTGTGGCGGCACTCCTCCCACAGCAGGAGCAGCAGCTCCGCATAAAACGCCCGGTTGGGCCCCGCCAGCGGGCGGAACAGCCGCGGGCTGACCAGTTCAAACAGCTGCATCCAAAGGTTCCTTTCTTTCGACAAAATCTATCTTTTATTGTACCACATTCAGAAGGATTTTGCCACAAATACAAAAAGCCCCGGAGGGCGGCCTTTCAGCCACGCTCCGGGGAGTGTATTACTGTATCCTTATGCTTTGGTGTTAACCTGAACCACGATAGAAATGTACATATTTCCCTTGACTGTCTTTGCGGCTACACCAACCTTGGTCCACTTGCCAACTGCGCTGATGTTCACATCCTTATTCTCGTTGTTTATCAGGTTAAAGAACTCTTCCAACAGTTTACCGGTATACTCATTCTTGACCACGACCTTGGCCGTATAAATACCCTGATCATCACGGTCAACTTTTACTCTATGGGCAAATTTCAAAAAACCAGTGTTGATGTCTACCGCCGAATCCAAGAACTTTTCAGCTTCCTGTTTGAGCTCGGTGTCATTGCACAGCTGTACTGCCGAACCACGCGTTGCATTGATTTTGCTCATCATCTGAGCTTCTGCCTGAGCCTCAGGGGTCGATGGGGTATCACCGCCGCAGGCGGTGAACAGAACAAGTACCATGGTCGCCGCCAGAATCAAAGCGGCCAGTTTTTTCAGCATTTTCATGTCGGGACCTCCAGTCGTTTTGTTGTGTTTTCATAATATGCAGGGTGCCTTTTCATTTTGAAACAGAACCCCTTCTGGCTTTATTTTATCCAACGACTGTCGCTTTTGTCAATTGCCAGCTTCACCAAACATTTTCTCCTGCTTTTGTTGTTTTTTCCAGAACGAATCTTCGCAAAGATCCTTTGCCGCACCCGGGGCAAAAACCGGAAAATATTTCCGGCGTTTACACAATTCTACCACGATTTGGTGCTAAACTTAAGGCAATGGGAACCGCCGGGTGCCGTTCCTGAACAAGGAAAAGGAGTTTGCCCCATGCAGCATGGTTCCCTGCGCGCTCCGGTGCGCGTTTTCATGGCAGCAGTTCTGCTGTGCCTGAGCTTTCTGGCCGCGCCAAAGGCTGCGGCGGCACAATTGCAGAATGTGAACGGCATCACGCTGCTGTCCTTCGACAGCCAGCAGATCGTCTCCATCGGCAACCAGACCTCGGGCCGGTGCAGCTGGTACGCCCTGCGCTACGCCCGCACCATTCTGGATGGCAAGCCCTGCTCAGGCAGCGGGATGTGGTCGAACGGCGCGGTATGGTCTGCCGCCGGGTACTACGCTTACAGCGGCTCCCTTTCCGGCTGCCTTTCCCGCCTGTATGAAGAGCTGTAGGCCGGACGGCCCGTCATCGTACATCTGAAAAACACCGCTGTCAGCGGCGTGTCCAAGCACACCAACCGCGTGACAAGCTATGAATACCACCTCTCCGGCTCCGGCTGGAAAGAGGTCAATTACCCCCACATCGCCACCAGCAGCACCTACGGACACTGGGTGTGCGTGGTGGGCATCTCCCCCACGGCAGACCCCGAAAACCTGCGGGAGAGCGATTTCTACGCGCTGGACCCCGCGCGGGTCAGCGTGAACGGCACACTGGCCGTAACAAAGCTTTTGGATGGCACCATCTGGACTGATAACTCTCCCTTAAAAGTCGCAGCCTGACGCTCCCTTACAAAACACAACAGCCCCCGGAACATGCAGGGTTCCGGGGGCTTCGTGTTTTGTATCGGGGGTTACAGCTCCTGATAGGCGCTCATCATGGCGGGGATGAACTGCTTTTTGCGGCTGACCACGCCGGGCAGCGTCCAGCTGCCGTCGGCGGCGGGCCGGCTCTCAAAGCCGTTGCTCAACACCTCGGCGGCGTAGCGGCCGGTGCAGATGACCACGCTCTCCTCCTTGGGCACATCGGTCAGCAGCATGTAGAGGTCCTCCACGTTCTGCTTGTTGCGGGCCTCCTCCAGATAGGGCTGGAGCAGCGCCTGGGCGGCCTGCAGGTTTTTGCGGGTCATGTAGCTGCCCTGCGCCACGCCAAAGCGGATATCGCCGCACATGAACACCTTGAAGTCCTGCAAAAAGACCTCTTCGGGGGTCTTGCCGTCCAGTTTTTCACCGGCCTCGAACATTTCGGTGGAAAACTCTTCAATGTCCACGCCTGCGATCTTGGCCAGACGCTTGGCGGTGTTTTCATCCACAGGGGTGCAGGTGGGGCTGCGGAAGGCCAGTGTATCCGAAAGGATAGCCGCCAGCAGCAGGCCCGCAATCTGGGGCGGGATGTCCACACCGTTTTCATCGTACATCTGGGTGATGATGGTGGCGGTGCAGCCCACGGGCTGGTTGCGGAAGTAGACCGGGCCGCTGGTCTCCAGACTGCCGATGCGGTGGTGGTCGATGATCTCCAGGATCTCGGCCTGATCAAAGCCCTCCACGGCCTGGGTGGCCTCGTTGTGGTCCACCAAGATGATGCGCCGCTTGCGCAGGGCAATGACGTTGCGGCGGCTGACCATGCCGCAGTATTTGCCGTCCTCATCAAGGATGGGGAAATAGCGGTGGCGCACCTTTGCCATCACCCGCAGCACATCGGCCACGGGGGTGACGAGGGTAAATTTGAGGATATTGTCCCGGGTCATATAATAGGAGATGGGGGCGCACTGGCTGATGAGCTTGCCCGCCGCGTAGGTATCCACAGGGGTGGTCATAATGGCAACGCCGGTCTCATCGGCAATGCGCTGGATGGTGCGGCCCACCTTGGCCCCATTGCAGATGATGAGCAGGGAGGCTTCCTTTTCAATGGCGCAGAGCTGGCTTTCGTACCGGTTGCTCAGAATGACGATATCCCCCTTTTCCACGCTGCTTTCCAGCATCTCGGGGGTGGCGGTGCCGATCTTGATGTGGCCGGTGGTGCAGACCGCGTCGGCATTGCCCACCACCATGGTGCCGTTCAGCGTTTCAAGGATGTTCTTATAAGAGGTACGGCTCTTGGCCAGCACTGCGGTATCGAACACGTCCATGTTGGCGGTGGCAAGATCCTTCACGGTGATGATGCCCTCCAGCTCGTTGTCCGCGCTGGTGATGGACAGGGTGTCGATCTGCTGGTCGCGCATGATCTTCCATGCGCGGCGCAGGCTGGTGGAGCCCGGGATGCCCGGCATCTCGCGGTAATCCACGTCCCGGATCTTGGGGTTCACGTCGGTGCACATCCGGGGCGGCGTGACACCGAATTTTTTCAGGACGAACTCGGTCTCCTGATTCATTTTACCGGCACGGCGCGGCTCACAGACCAGCGTGCTGGTGCGGTTTTTGAGCTCCGCATAGGCAATGGCGGAGCAGATGGAATCGGTATCGGGGTTGCGGTGCCCGATGACCACGACCTTGTGTGCTTCTTTTGGCATAGGTTGTTCCCCTCTCTGGGTCAGATTCATTTACCTTCCGATCGGCCCCATGCCCCAAACCACCGGGCACGGCTGCCAGCTACATTTTAACACAACCGGCTCCGGGGGTAAAGGCGGCAGATATCTTTTTCTTGACAGCGTCCCAAAAATCGTCTATCCTTGACATGAATTTTTTTCTCTTTGGAGGTCACCCCATGAAAAAGCTGTTCCGCGCCCTTTCCCTCTGCCTGACACTGGCCCTGTGCGTGTCCGGCAGCACCGCCGCGCTGGCCGAGGCTCCCGCCGCAACGCCCGCCCCCCAGGACGAACGTGTCATCACCGATGTAAGCCCCCTTGAGGATCAGATCCGCAACATCGTCGGCTTTACCACCAGCACCGGCGGCCCCTACGATTTCGAGCAGGCCGATCATAAATCTGCCGTACAGGCCTACGGTGCAGAACCCGCCGAGGGTGCCGTGGCCCTGCTGCGCATCTACGCCCGGGCCGAGGACCGGGGCGATGCCTCCATCAATTCCAGCGGCCACTCTTTCCTCTCAGTGCGGAACGTCTCTGACCATGACATCGAGGTGGGCGGCCTGCGGATCGCGCCCAACACCGAGATGACCTTCAGCCCCCGCGGCAACCGCTGGGAGCACACCGGCATCTGGTACAATCTGGAGGGCTACTACAAGCGCTATCTGGCCGATTCCTACTACCAGAACATCTATGCTGTCCAGACCTCGCTGGATCAGAGCCAGCTGGACGTGGTCAACCGCAACCTTGCCAAATCTGACCACTGGTCGGCCTACTTCAACTGCGCCGCCTTTACCGAGAGCATGTGGAACGCGGTCTGCGCCGACACCCTTTCCGCCGGGCAGCCCTACACCCCGGAGAACCTGCGGAACAACATTCTGGCCAAGTACGGCGATCTGGCCGCATACAATCCCCAGATCCCCTACGACTACATTGTTTATTACGGCACCAGCCTGACCCCCAGCAAAGAGTTCGCCTGATTTTTTGATTTGTTGGATACAACGTCTTGATTTTCACGTCATTCCGCGCTATCATGGGTGTGTTTGAATCCACGCGCCAAGGGAGGACACCATGACAGACGCATCGACCACATCAAGACCGCTGTTCAACCGTCAACAGCTCATTTCACTTTTCCTGCCGCTGGTGGCAGAGCAGGCCCTCAGCATCTCCATCGGTCTGGCGGACACCCTGATGGTCTCCTCGGTGGGCGAAGCCGCCGTTTCGGGCGTGAGCCTGGTGGACTCCTTCAACGTGCTGATGATCCAGCTGCTCAGCGCACTGGCCACCGGCGGCGCGGTGGTCGCCAGCCAGTACATCGGCCACCGGGAGCCCAAACGGGCCAAGGCCAGCGCCGCACAGATCATGTTCATTATGATCTCGCTCAGCGTGGTCACCGCCGTCATCGTGGCAGTGGGGCGGCACGCCATCCTGCGGGGCATCTTCGGCTCCATTGACGCGGATGTAATGCGCTATGCTGAGACCTATTTCCTGCTCTCGGCCCTGAGCTATCCCTTTATTGGCGTGTACAATGCCGGTGCGGCTCTGTTCCGCGCCCAGGGCAACAGCAAGATCAGTATGCTTTCCAGCCTGGTGATGAACGTGGTGAACATTGGCGGCAACGCCATTCTGATCTACAGGTTCGGCATGGGCGTGATGGGTGCGGCCACCGCCAGCCTCGTGAGCCGGATGATCGCCTGCTTCACCGTGATGTTCCTGCTGCAGAAGCCGGACTGTGCGCTGCGCATCGACCACCTCACCGACCTGAAGCCTGACCTCGACCTCATCAAGCGCATCCTGAAAGTCGGCATCCCCGCCGGCATCGAGAACGGCATGTTCCAGATCGGCAAGCTGTCGGTCTCCAGCCTGACCAGCACGCTGGGCACCGCCGCCATTGCGGCAAACGCCGTGGCAGGCAACATCTCCAGCTTCCTGAACGTGCCTGCCTCCGCCGTTGGCATCGGCGCGCTGACCGTTGTGGGCCAGTGTCTGGGTGCCGGGGAAAAGGCGCAGGCCAAGCGCTATTCCCGCCTGCTGCTCCTGACCGCCTACGCCGGGGACTGGGTGATGAACCTTTCCGGCCTGTTCTTCCTGAACAAGCTGGCGCTCTCCTGGTTCAACCTCTCGCCGGAGGCCTACGGCATGGCACTGGAGCTGATGGTCTGGTTCAACGTTGTATCGCTGATCCTGTGGCCCTCCAGCTTCACCCTGCCCAACATCCTGCGCGCCGCCGGAGATGCCGCCTTTACCATGACGGTCAGCGTCATCTCCATGTGGGTGTTCCGGGTGGCCTTCTGCTACCTGATGGTGCTCAAGTTCCACTGCGGCCTGCTGTTCATCTGGATGGGCATGTTCCTGGATTGGGCCATGCGCTCGCTGTTCTTCTGCGTCCGCTTTGTCCGCGGCAGGTGGATGGAACAAAAGGTGATCTGAGTTTCCGTATATCCGACCCTCTCCGCCATTGCAGTTTTGGCGGGGAGGGCCTTTTTTGTGCAGGAAACCCACATCCTGTCTCGTATCAATAGGCAGAAGCTTCTCTCTCCTGCATCCGCTTCCCCCAAAGCATACCAAATTCCGCGCGGATGTGTTCACGATTTTGTCAGCTTTTTGTCTTGTTTTCTTCGTCTTTGCGCGGTATAATCATACGCTGCAAAGAACTTTAGGCGGGGCTGCGGCCCCCATTCCAGAAAAGGAAGTGTGTTCCATGCGCAACTGGTTTTCCCGCCATCCCGTTTCGTTCATGGCGTTTTATCTCCTGTTTTACCTTTCGGCGTTCCATTGGCTCGAAGTCCATATTGCCGTGCCCGATGTTCTGGTGCACTGCCATCTGGACGACCTGATCCCCTTTTGCAAATATGCCATCGTGCCCTACTTTGCGTGGTTCGTATGGATCCCGTTCACCCTGTTCTACCTGCTGTGGAAAGCGCCCCGGGCCGACTTCTGGCGGCTCTGCCTGCCCCTGTTTGCGGGCATGACCATTGCGCTGGCCTGCTATGTCATCCTGCCCACCGGCCTGGACCTGCGGCCCTACCGGGTATACGGCAGCGACATCTTTGCTCAGGCCGTGCGGATGCTCTATGCCACCGACACGCCCCTCAACGTCTGCCCCTCCATCCATGTGTTCAACTCCGTCACCCTGATGATGGCCTACTACCGCAGCCGCATTTTTGAAACGCCGGGCCGCCGCTGGATGCGGCCCGCCTCCGCCGTGCTCTGCGTCTCCATCATTGCGTCCACGGTCCTGCTCAAGCAGCACAGCTGCATTGATGTATTGCTGGGCATCCTGCTGGCCATGGTTCTGGATACGGCCATGACCGCACTGGAACGCAGCGACGCAAGAGCCTTGCAGCGGCTGTGAATCCACATAGAAAAAACGCCTCTGTCGGCCGACAGAGGTGTTTTTGCATTTTGGGGCATTACGGAGCCGGGGCAGTGAACTCTTTCAGGTGCGCTGTATCCAGCTCCTCGGCATCTTTGGCCGCTGATGTATAGGAAATTTTCAGATATTTCAGAGCCGTATCGTTCGCCAGCAATCTTTTGCAGGTTTCCGTATCAAACGTGATGTTGTTGGTCAGATCCAGCCAAATCAGCTGCGGCATCTGGGTCAGGGGGGTATAATCCATGTCCTTGTAGTTTTCCTTTTCGGCCTCAGAGAGGGACATACTCAGATACTGCACACTGCTTCCTGCCAGCGGGGCAAAACTGTCGATCTCCTGCCCATTGTTCAGCTGCAGAAGGCTCAGATTTTCCATCTGCTTCAGCGCTTCCAGCGAACCGATCCGGGTCACGTCCAGTCTCAGAACCCGCAGATCGGCTCCGGCCAGCTGGGTCAGATCGACCTCACTGCCGGTGATCCACAGCATCTTCAGTGACTTCATCTGCGCCAGCGCTGAAAGATCGGAGACATTGGAATCTGTCCGGATCCCGCCACTGCCATACTTCAACTCTACCACGGAATCCAGCTTTGCAAAGGTCGGAAATGCACTGCTTTCCACACTGGGCACACTCAGAAGCATCAGATTTTTGCATTCTTCCAGACCGGTCAGGTCGGTAATGGGAGAAGCTCCCATTTTATTACTGATATACAATACCTGCAAGCTGTCAAAATGCCGCAGGTCTGCCAGAGAGGCCACCGGATCATACGTTCCCTTTACGCTGACTGCGCAGGCTGCCAGCTGCTCATTGCTGCTGACGTTTCCCCCAATGTCCACCCCATCCGGTGCATCTTTGACGATGAGCTCCCCTACGCCGGTTCCGGAATTTATCGAGACTCGCTGATAATCCCAGACATCGCTGTGATAAATATCCCCTTTCGGGCGGTCGAGCCATTTCCGGACGTGCTTTTCCATCACAGGGTCCTGCCACTCAATGACATAATCCTCCCCATGCTCGGCGTGACTGGCCGGAACCGTAAGTGTCGTCTGCTGAACGAAAACATCCTGCATTTCCGAACGGAAAGGTCCCGGTCTCAGATTCAAAGAGCTTGCACATGCACTGAACAAAAGCATTGCGCAGATCAGCAGGCTCAAAGCTTTTAATATTTTACGCATAGCAGGCTCCTTTCTGTTTTAGTCTATTTGCATAGCACTCTCGTTCTCGTTATCATTCTTTTTGCGAGTTGTCTGATTGGGGACTTGAGTCATTACTTCATTAGCCGAATAGTCGCCATTTTCGCATACCACATATACCCATAAAGTTGTGTAATAATATGTGTATTCCGTCCATGTCCTTTCAATATTAAGTACGCCACCACACTTAGGACACTCCGGAAAAAAAAGCGGCTGCACTCCTTCATCTTCTGGCTCAGCAGCAAATGCACCAAGCGGCATCGCACACACAAGTGTCAATACCACCAATAGACCAGCTAACATCTTTTTCATTTTACTTCCTCCAATCTTTGTTGTGATTTTTGCTATTTATATTCTACTATAAGAGTATTATTTTGTAAATAACAAACCACAATCTTTACCGTTTCCAGTGAAAGATTGTGGTTTTGCTTAAAACAGGCCTTCCGGCAGGCAGATGTCCTGCTTTGGCACCTTGTCCCAGGAAAAGTCTGGGATCAGGCTTTCCGGGGTGCGGGGAGCCGGTTCAGGTTGGAGACCATAGGCAAAGGCAAGCCTGCCCACGATCTCCTGCGCCGTATATTTTGCCCGGAGATTTTCCAGGCTCTGGTCCCCGTCCCGTTTGGACAGGCGGCGGCCATCGGGAGCCAGCAGGAGCGGGCAATGGGCAAACTTTGGGGCGGGCAGGCCCAGCAGACGGTAAAGATAAAGCTGCCGGGCGGTGGAAGAGAGCAGGTCCGCGCCCCGTACCACCTCCGTCACGCCCATGCGGGCATCGTCCACCACCACAGCCAGCTGGTAGGCAAACACGCCATCGGCGCGGCGGAGGTAGAAATCCCCGCAGTCGCGGAGCAGGTTCTCGGTGTGGGGGCCCATACAACCATCGGTGAAGGTGATGTCCTCATCGGGCACCATGAGACGATAGGCCGGGGCCTTCTTTTTGCGCTTTTCGGCGATCTGCTCCGCCGTCAGCCCCCGGCAGGTGCCGGGATAGATCACATTGCCGTCGGAGGTGTGGGGTGCGCTGGCGGCATGGAGCTGGGCACGGGAGCAGAAACAGGGGTAAACAAGGCCCTGTGCTTCCAGTTTGTTATAGCTCTCGGTGTAGATGGCGGCGCACTCGCTCTGGTAATAGGGGCCGTTGGGGCCGCCGCTGCTGCCGCCCTCGTCCCAGACAAGGCCCAGCCAGCGCAGGTCCTCTTCCAGTGCGTCGGCATATTTGCGAGGGCAGCGCTCGGCATCCAGATCCTCAATGCGCAGAACGATGCGCCCGCCCTGACTTCTGGCGCTGAGCCAGGCCAGCAGGCTGCAGGCCAGATTGCCCAGATGCAGCCGCCCGCTGG
>OLOZ01001130.1_pt1 | contig 19685 bp, 14 predicted proteins | sample 1673021 | NCBI WGS metagenome assembly OLOZ01 (sample SAMEA3136747, study PRJEB25190) | human gut metagenome | biome: human gut; feature: human-associated habitat; material: faeces | place: Austria | collected 2013 | reverse complement strand
GCATTCGGCGAGATGCGTTTGCGAAAGTGGTCAATTTTAGATTAGCGCTAACACGCAGCGACCTCAGGAAGGAGGGCCGGCCGGCGTGGCCCTCCGTGTCGATCGCGTCGATCCCGAGCAGGCGGCGGCCGTCCGCCCCCGCGCCTATGGCCGTGGCGGGCGCGCGCGACGAGACATGGCCCCCGTCGCGGCACTTGACGTAGGCTGCATCCACCCAGATGTGGGGGAACGCCACGTCGGAGAGGTCCCGCTCCTGCAGGTCGGCCACCGTCTCGTCCAGCGACTCGCAGATCCTCGAGACCTGGCTCGAGCTCATGCGGTCGACGCCCATGGCGGACGCCACGCGCTCGACCTTCCTCGTGGAAACGCCGCACGTCACCGTCTCGGAGACCGCCGCGACCACCGCCCTATCGACCCTGGAGCAGCGGGTCCTCCGGGAAGCAGCTCCCGCGCCCGAGCTCGGGGATGCGCAGGTTGATCGTCCCGACGCTGGTGACGGGCGCGCGCTCGCGATATCCGTCGCGCCGGTTGCCGTCGGCGCACGCGTCCCCCGCCCGCGCGTCCATGATCCCGTTGACGAGGGACTCCGCCATGACGCGGACGAGCTCCCGGATGTTGACCATGCCGTCGTCGAATCGCGGCATCTCGCGGTCTAAACTGTTCATGTGGCCATCGCCTTTCTTTAGAATCAATCGATCTCGACAATTGAAGATTCTAGGCGATGGCCGCTTTCCACCCTTCAGGCGAAACGGCTCTTACACCAACATTTGGGACACGAGCCATGTCGATGAGCAGATGGAGTTCTTTACCTCCAAGCACAAGCTTTCCAAACGCGAATCGGAAGTTCTCAAGCTCGTTGTGCTGGGCAAGAACAACCAGGAAATCGCAAAGGAACTCTTCCTCGCCCTGGGAACGGTTAAGACCCACGTGCACAACATCATGGTCAAAACCGGTTGCGCCGATCGCGCAAGCCTCACTAAGGCCTTCTGGAACAATTAGAAAGGATGCTCGCCGGGCACATGCCAGCGAGCATCCTTTATCCGACCTGCATGTTTTTGCTACCGACCGGCGGCAATGCTCTATTCGGTATGACGCACGCGCACGGCCCCCCGCACGATACTCTTGCTCATACCATAGGTAAGCGCAAAGTAGCCACCATAGGCAATAAGAAAGACCACACAGATAAGACCCACGGTACCACCGATATCAAACCCGCCAAAAAGCAATACCAAGCTAATGATCACCCGCAGCGCGACCAGCGAATGTGCCAGACCGACACCCAGCGGGAAGAAAAAGAGCACCGCCTGCTGCAAAAGAATCGAATGGTCGATAGCCAGCCTATCGCATCCCACCTCAGAAAGCACGCGGACGCTCTTGGAAGAATCAGCCACGCTTGAGAGCTGCTGGATGGAAATGATAGCCGCACAAGCAATTACCAGCACAAAACCGATGTATATGCAAAGATAGCTAATCATGCCGTTCATGCCATCGGTTTGCTCAATCATCTCGTTGCGATTGATCGACTCGCCCCAAAAGCCAATATTGGAACCATCGTCCTGGGAAATATTTGCACCGACACCCGTTCCAATGCCATTCGTGGAGGACAAATCTGCAAACTCGGCATCGATCTTCTCGAAATCGGCCCCATCCTTGTAATTGACCAACAGCGAGCTGTACTGCAGGGCAAATCCCATCTGATCCACAACCGCGTCGGGCAAAACCACGGTGCCGGAATTTAGACCCAATGCCGAATTGCAAAAAGCCCCCGCCTGCGGATCGATTTTGTCCGCCCCTGGGACAAGTGTCTTGCCGTCCAGCGTGATTGTTGTACCAGCAGAAAGAATGCTATTGAACATGTCATCAAGCGTATCGCCCATATCGCAGGTGATGAGATACTGATTGTCCGCCAGATGAAGTTGGTCAAAACCACGAAACGCCAAATACTTGTTGTAGTCGCTAAGCTTAACGACGGGAATACCCTGATACATGACGGTAGTTTCGTCCATGCCCGCCGGCAACGTTGTTTTTGAACGACGAATTAAATCGTCGAGTAGGATCGAAGGGTCTTCTTCACCCGCAGGAACCGAAGAATAGATATCGACCTGTTGGACGCCCTTGGCAATCTTTGCGAAATCGACACCCCGCTCCTCCAGCGCCGCCTGCATATCGTAGGGCTCACTCGGCATAACGCCCTTCGTTATCTCGCCATCTTCGCTCGATTCGACGAACTCGGAATTGTTGTACATGACGTTGCAGGAAAAATCGGCCGGCGTGCATCGAAGAAGGCTCTCGTTCATAGCGCTTGCAATAGACATACCGCAGGTAACCGACGTAATTGCAAAAAATAGGATCATCGCGATGATTGCCATGGACATCGAGATGGTATTAATCTTTGCTGCCAGCTGACGCATGGTAAACATATTGAGACCGCGCCAGTACACTTTGCGCATGGTCTGCAAAAGCTTGAGAAGCAGTCCTGAAAGCCCAAAGAAAAAGGCAGCCGTGCCCACGGTCACCATGAGCGTAGTGATTCCAAAACGCCTCATGGCAAAATCAAGCTGGTCATTAGAAGCAGTAAGCGGCAGGCCATCGTGCAAAAGGCGACAATATGCCCAAATGATCAGCGCAAGGCCGATCAAGCAAATGATGCCCGACAACAGGGGGTTTCTGGTTTTGATGTTCTCGTGTCTGCGCTCGGCGCCTATGAGGTCCACAAGCTTGACGCGTACCACAACACGCAGGTTGAACAGCAGCGTCACCACAAAGATGGCGACAAGGCAGCCTATCGTTATAAACAGAGCGCTCGGCGAGATAAAGAAATGGAAATTCGAAATCTGGGTTTTAAAGAGCGATGCGGTAAAAAACACCATGAGCTGCGAAAGGGCGATGCCGCAGATGATGCCAAGTACAAGTGCCGCCCCCGAAACGATAAGCGTCTCATAGGCCATTATGCGCGCCACCTGTCCGCGCGTCATTCCCAATACCTGGTACAAACCAAACTCGCGCTTACGGCGCTTCATGATGAAGTTATTGGCATAGACCATCAAAAAGCCCATAACGGCCGCAAGGAAGATGGTGAGGCTGGAGAGCAGCTCGGACATGGTCTCGCGCATGCCGGCAATCTTGATGCCCGCAATATCAACCTGCAGTGAAATCGTATTGAAGGCATAGAAGACCGTCACGCCCAAAGCGAGCGTAAGCAGATAAATGAGGTAGTCGCGACTGGCGCGTCGAACGTTTCCCCAGGCGAGTTTACAAAGCATCGGACACCTCGCCGCCCATAATGGCAACTACATCCATGATGCGGTTGAAAAACGCCTGACGCGAATCATCGCCACGACGCAGCTCGGTAAAGATGCGACCATCGCGAATGAACAGTACGCGATTGGTATAGCTCGCTGCATAGCCGTCGTGCGTCACCATGAGCACCGTTGCATTATAGGTACGATTGAGGTTCTCGAAATTCTCCAACAGCATGCGAGCGTTCTTGGAATCGAGGGCGCCCGTGGGTTCATCGGCCATAACCAGCTTGGGGTTTGTCACCAAAGCGCGCGCAGCAGCCACACGCTGCTGTTGGCCGCCGGAAAGCTGGAAGGGGTATTTATCCAGTACATCGGAGATATTGAGGCGTGCAGCCATCTCCTGCACGCGCATGAGTGTCTCGTCAGCAGAAAGACGCCCGATGGTTAGCGGCAGCGCAATGTTCTCGCGCGCTGTAAGGGTATCGAGCAGATTTGAATCCTGGAAAATAAAGCCCAGCTGCTCGCGGCGGAACTTTGCAAGTTTTGCGCTCTTAATTTTCGTAACGTCTTGGCCGTCCACGAAGATACCGCCGCTCGTCACGGCATCGATGGTAGAAACGCAGTTGAGCAGTGTCGATTTGCCGGATCCCGAGGCACCCATGATGCCCACGAACTCGCCGGTTTCCACGATAAACGAAACATCGTTGAGTGCCCGTGTCACAGCGCCACGAGAACCGTATACCTTCTCGATATGGTTTACTTCCAAAACGGGCGGTGCGCCAACGCGCACGCTGTTCGCCTGTGCCGAAAACACTGGGGACATCGTATCCACTCCTTAGAATCAGCTTTCATCGTACGTCAAGAAACAGGGCATATGCTCGCTATCTATAGTCGTTTCTTAAGGAGCGGGGCGCCATCGATTTGGCTTACAAGGCCCTTGCACTTTTGTAAGACAGCACGGCGCGCCCACTTGCATGCGCGCCCCTTCGGGTAGAAAATAACCGCATCAAACTCGATCAACATACCGCAAAGGAGACCGCCACCTGTGAAAACCGTGCATGTAGCCGCCGGCATCATTCGCAATCCCCAGGACAACTCGGTACTTGCCGTCCAGCGCGGTTACGGAGACATGCAAGGGCTTTGGGAGTTTCCCGGCGGTAAGGTGCAGCGTGGAGAAACCGCCTACGACGCCTGTATCCGCGAGCTACAAGAAGAGCTCTGCGTCGAGGTGCACAACCTACGCGCCTTCTACACGGTTGAATACGATTATGAGGCGTTTCATCTATCCATGGAGTGCTTCTTTTGCGATATCGCGCGCGGGAAGGTTTCTGCCGCCGATCAGCAAAAGGCTATCCGCTGGGTGCCGCAGCGCTCGCTCGCAGACCTCACGTGGATGCCCGCCGATGTCGAACTCGTTCGCGCACTCATCGCCGCCGCAAAGGCAACCGATATCGCCCGCGGAATTCCCGATGCGGACCTGGAGTCCCTTACCCCCAAGCGGCCATCATCCGCCAAAAAACGCACCAAGAAAAGCCTGGTAGACACCTTGGATACACAAGGGCTTTCTGCAAGCGAGACCGAACTCGTGCGTCGCCGTGCCGCAATCAAAAAGTCCATGCAGGGCAACAAGCGCGCCAATACCAAACCCGAGATGCTCGTGCGCCAGCGTCTGCGCCAAGCGGGTCTCACGGGCTATCGCCTGCAGTGGAAAAAAGCCCCCGGCAGGCCGGACATCGCCTTTCCCGGCCGCAAGGTCGCCATCTTTGTCAACGGTTGCTTTTGGCACCGCTGCCCACACTGCAGCCCCAGCGTACCTAAGCGAAACGTCGAGTTTTGGGAAGCGAAGTTCGCACGCAACGTCGCACGCGATGCCAAGGCACAAGCAGAACTCGCTAAAGCCGGCTGGACGAGCATCGTTATCTGGGAATGCGAACTCAAGCGCGATCGCATCGACCAGACAATGGAACGCGTTATCGACACAGTTCGCTCGGCACGGTAGCTAAAGGCAAGCTCCCGCACTAGCGAACTGTGACCGGCTGGGCCATGATCCAATCCAGATCTTCGTCGAGTTTGGGCATGTGCTTAACCTTGAGGCCGTCTGCCAGCACGCCACGGCACATCACATGTTCAAGGTGGCTTAAGCGCGAAAGATCTTCCAGTGGGTTGTTGCGGCAGACAATGATATCGGCCGCCTTACCCACCTCGATAGTTCCCGTCTCCTTGCCCAGGCCCAAAAGCTCAGCATTGACCTGCGTGGCGGTATGCAAGGCAAACGTCGTGGATACGCCTACGTACTTGGCAAAATAGGCAACCTCGCGCCACATGTCGTACTGGGTGACATACGGGCAGCTCGAATCGGTCCCCAGGCCCACGGGAATACCCGCATCAAGTGCCTCGCGTGCGCATTTGATGATTCCCTCGCACACAATATCGCCGTTGAGCTTTTGAACCTCTGTCGATGCCGTTTTCTCAGGATCGAGCAGCACAAACGGCAGGGCCGGAGAGATGGTACAAGTGAGCGACGCAGGACGCCCGGGGAGCTGTGTTCCCGCCGCACCGAGGAATAGATCGCGCACTTCGTCGGTCATGGGTGCGCCGTGCTCGATAGTATCCACACCCGCTTGCAAGGCAACCTTTACGCCCTCAGTGCTCTCGACATGCGCCATAACGGGGAGCCCAAGGTCATGGGCCGTTTTGCACGCAGCTCGCGCCACCTCGAGCGACATGCGCAAAACGCCTGGCTCTCCCGGAACCTCGGCGTCAAAGACGCCTCCTGTCACGAAGAGCTTGATAGTGTCGGCACCGCGCGCAGACAAATCGCACACGTAGTCGCTCGCCTCTTGCGGCGTTGTGGCCGCCTGGGCAAAAAGGCCTGCACCATGACCATTAGGCACAGTGATTCCCGTACCCGGTGCCACGATGCGCGGGCCAAGATAACGTCCGGCGTTGATAGCATCACGCACAGCGATATCGGCATACAGAGGGTCGCCCGCACCGCGCACACACGTCACACCGCTTGCAAGCTGCTGCTGGGCCGAGCCTTTAAGAATATGGCGCACAATCATGCGGCCAGGGGCATTATCCAGGCGGCGCATGAGGTCGCCGGCGTTTCCCGCCGACACGGGCTTTCCCGAGCCGCAAAAATGCACATGCATGTTGATAAGACCCGGCAGCAGATAGGAATCATGCAGGTCGATCACCTCGGCCTCGGCGGGCAGCTGAGCCGTCGCCGCAGGCTCAATGCGCACAATGCTGCCCTTGTCGACAAGCACGGACATACCGCGCTGCGGCTCCATGTCACACGTGCCATCGAGAATCGTCGCATTAATGAATGCAAACACGCGCTGCTGCTTCGCTGCCATGGTAACTCCCCTGCATCATTTGGATACATGTGTTGCTTAACGTTTGAGTATACGGGAATCAGCCGTGCAGCAGCTCCATAAGGCCCATCAATCCACCAGCGGCGTTTACCGCTCAGTCCCACGCAAGAAAAAAGCCCGCCATCCCAAACGGAATGACGGGCACGCAAAACCAACGTCTCCAACCTTGTTTACAGCAGGGAAACCCGCTGCAAGGAACTACTTGAGCGGCGTTCCGCAGTAGATGCAGAAGTTCATAGATTCGTCGACTTCCTTGCCGCAGCTAGGACAATGCGGGACTGCGGGAGCAAAGAGATCTGCCACCTTGCTTCCACAACCGGCGCAGAACTTGTCAGTGGGCTGAAGAGCCGTGCCGCACTTGGGGCAAGTGCGCACCTTTGCGGGAGCGGGCTCGGGCTCGGCTGCGAGCTCGCCGGCAGGCTCCAATGGCTCTTCTACAGCAGCGGTTTTCGCAGCAGCAGCGGTGGCCTCGGCCTGGGCGCGCGCGGCCTCTTCGGCGGCTCGGGCAGCCTCTTCCTCAGCAATACGAGCCTGCTCGGTCTCATACTCGGCACGGGCGGTCTCAATTGCCGCGTTCTGTTCATCAATCGCCACGTTAATGGCGTCTACCTCGGCAAACTCATTGGCAAAACGGGTAGCGAGCTCGGTTTCACGCGCGACCGAGTACAGTGCCTCGCCCAGCTTGGCATAGGCGGGACCAAACGTTTCGCGCAAACGCGCAATCTCATCTTGCGCAGCCTGTACCTGTGCGTTCAGCTCTTCTTCAGTCATTATGACACCTGCCAATCTTATATGGGCCAAAGGCATAGCCACCATCGAGTTGCCGCTATTGTATACCGCGCCGCATGAGCTTTGCCTCGCACATCTACAGAAACGCCGAACCTAAGCGCAGGCAGCGCAAGCGCTACATTAGCTTTGTTTCTTCGAGCTTCTCGATAATCCAGTTGTTCGCACGGATCACCGGACGTCGGAACAGCAGGCCAAGCGCCAAGGACGGCAGCAGGTACAGGGCGAGGATACCCATCTCGATCCAGACTTCAGCCCCATATGAACCCGCGATGGCCGCGTGCATGGCCGCAATACCATGCGTGAAGGGCAAGAACGGATAGACCGCCTGGAAGAACGGCGCCGTCATCTCGATGGGGAACGTGCCGCCCGAACCGCCTACCTGCATGACCAACAATACCACCGCAAGCGCTTTGCCGATATCACCAAACGAAACGGTAAAGGTGTAGATGATATTGGAAAACACCAAGCTCGCGATCCATGCTGCCAAGATGAACTGGAACGGATGGATGCACTGAATGCGGAAGAACAAAATGTCGCCCAGGCACACGAGCGTTGCCTGACACAGCGCGAGCATGCCAAAGAGCATGTAGCGGCCCAGATAAATCTCGTGCAGTCGGAACGGCTTTAGCTCGTTGAGCAGTTTATCGTCCACTGAGACCTTCATCATGGCGGCAAGAACGATGCTTCCCACCCACAGAGAGAGAATCGTGTAGAACGGTGCCATGGAGCTGCCATAGTTCTTGATGGGATAGATGGCCTTGCGGTCGATTCCAACCGGCGCCGCAAGGGCATCGGCGAGTCCCTCGGGATCTTCGCCGATAATCGAGCGGATGGACTCAAGGTCGTTGTTGGCAACCGCGGTATCGAGCTTTTCTTTGATGGTGGAAAGGTCCTTACCCGCATTGGTGAGTGCTGTTGCGGTGTCGCTCAAGACCCCATTGAGGTCGTTGAGGTTGCCGCTCAGCGAAACGGCTGCATCAGAAAGCGATGCCACCGTGTCATCCAAATTCTTCGAGATATCGGTGCTTGAGGTGGCAATGCCCGAGATGGTGGACTGGAGCTGAGAAGCCTGATCTTTCAGGTTGCCCTCATAGTCGTCTTTCACGCCGCCGATACCCGACTTGACCTGCGCGATCAGATCGGTGACCTCTTTTTTGATCGCAGCGACGTCTGCCGCGCCGGAAGACAGCTTAGAAGCCGCATCCGAAATGCCGCTCGACAGCGTATCGTACGAATCGGCAAGCTTGCCCACGCTCGCAGCAACCTGGTCAAGTTGGGCGGAAACCTGCGGGAACTTGGTCTTTAAATCCAAGATCTCCTGCTGGATACCGCGAATTTCCTCGGCATGTGAGCTCAAGTTATCGGCGATATCGTTGAGCTGGCCCACGGTAAGGTCCACATGGTTGCCTGCGTCAGTAAACGCCTGGTCCACCGCGCTCGATACCGCATCAAAACTGCCGGCACTATTCTGCAGCGCCTGATTGATTGAAGATGTGGCCCCCGAAAGCGCGGACTTGATATCGTCAAGTCCGTTTTGAGCATCCGTGAGAAGCTTGCTTGCCGCGTCAGACGTGCTCGAATTCTGCGATAACGAAGAGCCGGCATTGGCAAGCAGACCCGAGGAAGACGCAAGGACGTCCGAAAGGGAGGATACCGACTGGCCAGCACGCGTCAGTTCATTGGCCCCATCGCCCAACGAGGAGGACAGATGCGCCACGAAGTTCGCCACCTGGTCGCTATCCATAAACTCAAGTAAGCTCGAGGCGGTTGCCAAACCGATATTGCCAACCGTTTCGGTAAACGTCTTGTTGATCTGGCTTTGGACAGCGCTGGAGCCCTTTTCGGTCACGATCTGCGCGATCGCGTTGACCTTTTGGTTCTCGTAATACTCGATATCCGAATGCTTCACCTCGGTAGAGAACAGCGTCATCATGTTGGCGCTGAAGTCGGATGGAATCACCACAGCGGCATAGTACTTACCCGATTTGACGCCATCGACCGCTTCGTCCTTATCCACAAAGGTCCAGTCAAAGCTATCGTTGGCGCGCAGAGAGTTGACCACCGAGTCGCCAATGTTCACCTCAACGGGGATCAAATCGCTCTTGTAGCCCTTGTCGGCATTGGCAACAGCTACCTTGAGATTGCCGGTATTGCCATACGGATCCCAGCTGCCCGCAATGTTGAACCAAGCATAGAGAGCAGGAACCACAACAAGGCCCACGACCACGACCATGCCGATAACGCTATGGAGTACATTTTCGCAGTCACGACGGAAAAGCTTCAGGATATTTTTCATTCGGCATCACCGCCCTTCGTGTTTGAATCGCCTTGCTTGAGGTGCGCCCCCGGCAAGGGAGCGGTTACATCCAGATCTTGCACCGCGCCCGGTTCCGCATGAGCGCCGAGAGGTATGGAGTTAGCAACAGTGTCCTCATCGGCATCGTCAACGACGTCAGCGGGTTTTTTGGCAGACTTTGCCGTAGGCTGCGGTGCTACCGACACGCCAAACATCCTTGCCACTCCAGGCATGGCCGAGGTGTGCTCGCGGATCTCGTTGCGCAGACTCTCGTCAGACAGAGCGGAGACGCGCATCTGCGTATTAAGGCTCTCGCGCACGTACTCGAGATTGATGAGATAGGCGGCGATGACAATAACGCTGACGATCCACAACACGAGCATCCAGATGCGCCCGTTGTTATCCAAATCGAGCGTGGACGTCAGGATAAAGAGCAGGACTTGTACGCCAAAGATAGCGAAGAAGCCCGCCTTCACACGACTACCGTACGTACGAGCAAAGCGCGCTGCGCGCTCGATCAGCGCCTGGCGGAACCCAGTGGTATCGAGAATGGCACGCATGGCCGTGCGCAGCGAGTAGCGCCGGCGCGGCAGGTCGTCCTTCTCGCAAATCATCACGCCGGTCGAAGCGAGCTGGCGATCGAACAGCAGGTTGAGGTTGAGCAGCAAGGGACGCAGCCACACGCCGATCCCCAGAGCAATAGCAACATAGATAAGCAACACGCCCAGGTTGATGATGTAGTTCATGCCATACATGCCGCCCACGCACTCGCGCATGGCGTTAATACCGTAGGTGAAAGGCAGCAGCGGGTGCAGCCAGTTAAAGAAGGGCGGCATCATTTCGATGGGGTACATGCCCGAAGATCCCGGAATCTGCACGATGACCAATATGACGCCGATAGCCTTGCCGATGTGCTTGAAGGCCACGCTCAGCGCGTAAATGATATTCACGTAGACAAACGAGATGCACATGCCCGCAAGGACAAACAGCACCGGATGCAGGCACTGAACACCAATAATCAGGTCGCCCACGCAGACGATAATCGCCTGCATGATTCCCAAGAGCATCATCAGCAGCCAGCGGCCAAAATAGCCCTCTTTTGCCGTGTAGGCGCCAATGCCCTCGCGGTCGACCTCGAGTTTGAAGATGGCGATAAGCACGTAGCCGCCCACCCACAGGGCGAGATTGGTGTAGAACGGCGCGATGCCCGAGCCAAAGCTCGCCACGGGGTACACCACCTTGCTCTTGATCTTCACCGGCGAGGTCATGAAGTCGGCGATGTCGTCGACATTGACGTCAAGCAGGTCGGCAAGCTGGCCCACTACCTCGGAGCTGTGAAGTGCCGCGACGTCGTTTGCAGCCACATCGAGCTTTTGCTGAATCGTCGCCAGCTGATCGCTCGTGTCGGCGAGCGTAGCCTTCGCCTGGTCGAGCAGGGAAGAAAGCTGGGTGAGCGACGAGCGCGCCTGAGAAATGGTGGGAGTAAGCGAAGCTAGGACGCCCTTAAGGTCTCCCGAGCAATCAGAGAATGAATCGAGGCCCGAATTGAGCTGCGGAATCACGCTGGTATTGAGGTCTTCTTGCATCTTTCCCAGCGCCGTCACGCCATCTTGCACACTCGTATTGATGGAATCAGAGGCGTTGGCAAGATTGCCAGCATCCGTCTTGATGGCGTCGCTTTGCGCCTGAAGGCCGCTCACAACGCCGGCCAAGTTGTCATTTTGCTGCTGCAGCGAAGAGATAATCCGCGCGATAGAGCTATTGAACTCGGCATCGTCGGGCAGCGTACTGCGCAGTGCCTCGATAGCGGCATTGTTCTTGTCCACGAGACCCTGAACATCCGAGAGGGCAAGGTCGACCTTGGTCTGGGCCGCAATCACCGTACCGGAGAGCTTGCCCACGGCGGCATTTGCCTTTGACGAAGCCTGCGCCAAGCCTGTGCCGCCCTGCGCAAGAGCGCTTGAAAGCGAGGTGTGAAGCTTGGCAGCAGAGGTGCGAGTCGACGTAAGAAGTTGATTTCCCTGGTCGAGGGCATCGTTGAGAGAAGGCATCTGCCCACTCAAGCCGCCGAGCGCGGCATCCGCCGAAGCAATGGCATCTTTGGTGGTATCAATCGTGTCGGTCATGCCATCGAGCGCATCGCGCACCTTCTGCACCGAGCCGCTTGCGTTTTGAATGGTCAGGACAAGGTTGTCCTGGGCGGTCTGCGCGCCCGCCTCCAAGTCGACGCCCGCCTTCTGCGCAATCTCCACCACCGTCTGGCTCACGGTGGAGACAAAGGTCTCGTTAACCTGCTCTTCCACCGTATTAGCACCCGTATCGGTCACCTTGACGGCAACGGCGCTCTTCTTCTCGTTGACGTAGTAGGTCAGTTTGGGCTGATGGAAGTCGCCCGTGAGCATGCTTAGCATGCCCTTGCTAAAGTCGGACGGGATGACGAGCGCGGCGTAGTACTTCCCTGCCTCGACGCCTTCTTTGGCCTCCTTTTCGGAGTCCACAATGGTCCAGCCCAGCTGGTCGTTGTCCTTGAGTTTGTCGATAACCTCGTCACCAGCATTAAGCTCGCCCACCAAATCGTTGGTAGTGCCTTTATCGTTATTGGCGACAGCGATTTTAATGTTCTGGGTGTTTCCGTACGGATCCCAATTGGCAACGATGTTGTACCACGCATAAAGCGACGGAATGATGCATACGCCGATGGTAATGACAAGCGCAACGGGATTGCAGAGCAGTCGTTTGATGTCGCGCTTGAAGATTGCGAGGGCTTTTTTCATGCAGAGCCGTCCAATCACGAGTTCGAGTGAGCTACATTTAGGTCTATTCTACGCGTGCATCTGTACATCTGCGCAGTCCAGGCCTTATTTTTAACGCAACGAAATATACTACAAGTGTATATAAATGTACACTTGTAGAAAATCTCTCCAAATCGTTTCGATATTTGGAAGCCAGGCCCTCCGCCCCTTCCCACAAGCAGATATTCCCGCAGTAGATTCCCAACGCCATAAGAGAAGGGCCGGTCCCCTTCAGTCGGGCGAACGTTCGTGCAACCACGTTCGACTGACTGAAGGGGACCGGCCCGAAGGGATTCGCAGGCGCTAATCTACGCTAATCTACATGAGCTCGCAGACGCTTGCGGCAAACGCCACGGGGTCCTCGGGAAGAATGCCCTCGACCAGCAACGCTTGGTCATACAGAAGGCCGGCATATAGCTTAATCTTCTCGGCATCGCCTGCCTCGTTTGCAGAAACGAGCTTCTTAAAGACGGGATGCTTTGCGTTGAGCTCGAGTACGCGCTGGCTCTTGGGCATACCCTCGGCCTCCGCGGACGGATCGCGGCGCAGCACGCGCTCCATCTCCAGCGAAAGCGGGCCCTCGGTAGTAATGCAAGCGGGAGCATCGGTCAGGCGCGCAGAAACAGCCACCTTCTCAACCTTATCGCCCAAAGCCTCCTTCATCGCCGTGAAAAGCGACTCGTTCTCCTTGGTAGCCTCCTCGGCATCCTTCTTCTCGTCCTCGGTCGCAAGGTCAAGATCGCCCGTTGCAACGTTTTTGAGTTCGAAAGTACGGTCCTCGGTCTCGGGCTCGGCGCCGTCGGCCACCGCTTTCTCAGCAGCCTCGCGGGCAGCATCGTCCTCGTAGACCTTGGGCAGATCATGGGCATGGTAAGAGCGCATGGCCTGGAAGGTAAATTCGTCGACATCGGCCGTGAGCAGCAAGACGTCGTACCCGCGGGCAAGTACGCCCGTCACAACAGGCATCTTAGACAGACGCTCGCGCGAATCGCCAGCAGCATAGTAGATAGCCTTTTGCTCGGTAGGCATCGCCTTGGCATACTCAGCCAGCGTGACCATCTTCTGCTCTTTGGCGCTGTAGAACAAAAGCAGGTCGGCGAGCTCGTCTGCCTTCATGCCATAGCTCGAATAGATACCGTACTTAAGGCCACGACCAAAGTTCTCAAAGAACTTCTCGTACGCCTCGCGATCGTTATCGCGCATATCCTCAAGGTCGGAAGAAATCTTCTTTTCCACGCGCTTGGCAATGGCTCGCAGCTGGCGATTTTGCTGCAGAGTCTCGCGGCTGATGTTGAGGGAAACGTCGGCAGAGTCGACCACGCCACGCACGAAGTTGAAGTAGTCGGGCAGCAGATCGGCGCACTTCTCCATGATCAGCACGTTGGAGCTATAAAGAGAGAGACCTTTCTCGTAATCCTTGCTATATAGGTCAAACGGCGCACGACCAGGGATAAACAGCAGAGCATCGTACTCGAGCGTACCTTCCGCATGGAACGAGATGGTGCGCGCCGGGTCCTCGAAATCATGGAACGTGCTCTTGTAGAACTCGTTGTAGTCCTTTTGCTCCACGTCGGAGGCGCGCTTCTTCCAGATGGGAGTCATGGAGTTGACGGTCTCGAGCTCCTCATAATCCTCCCACTCGGGCGTATAGTCGTCGCCAGCGTCCTCGGGCTTGGGCTTCTCGCGATGCTTGGTAACCATCATCTGGATGGGGTAGCGCACATAGTTGCTGTACTGCTTGATCAAGTTCTTGAGGCCCCACTCGGACAGGTAGGTATCAAAGCCCTCGCCGTCTTCGCCGCCCTCGTCCTCGCGGATCGTCAGAATAACATCGGTACCGTGGGTGGCGCGCTCGGCGGGCTCGATGGTGTAGCCCTCAAGGCCGTCGCTCTCCCACACGTTGGCTTCGTCAGAACCAAAAGCGCGGCTCACAACGCGCACACGGCTCGCTACCATGAAGGCAGAGTAAAAGCCCACGCCAAACTGGCCGATGATGTCCACATCGTTGCCCTGGCTCTCGGCATTCTCGGTCTTGAACTCCTGGCTGCCGGAATGGGCAATGGTACCCAGGTTCTTCTCCAGCTCCTCGGCAGTCATGCCAATGCCGTTATCCGAAATGGTGAGCGTGCGATTGTCCTTATCAAAGGAGACGCGGATGGCAAGATCGGCGCTGTCGATATCCACGTCATTATCCGTAAGGCTCTTGAAGTTGAGCTTGTCCACAGCGTCGGAAGCGTTGGAGATAAGCTCGCGCAGGAAGATCTCTTTATTGGTATAGATGGAGTTGATCATCAGATCGAGCAGCTTTTTGCTCTCTGTCTTGAACTTGCGCATATACGCATCCTTTCGCTTTGACGGCGCCCGAAAAACAGCCCGACAGGCGGGCCGTATCAGACCTCATACGTTGAGACTTAGATTTTATATCCCAACATCGCGCATATATACGTTGCCAGTCTATTTTTTTGCATAAAGCAAGGATGGAGAGGCGATAAGCTTCTTCAAAACAACCGGTCGCCGGAGGAACTTCCTGATTTCAGTACCAGTATTTGATTTTGCCTAGTAGACTCTATAAATAGCGTTTTATTATCTGGTCTTTTTCTTTGAAAAAGACGCCTCTACTCAGCGAATACCCATACTGCTACTGAAATCAGGAAGTTTCTCTCGACGCGGCTTGAATGGAGCGGTTTTAATGCCTCAAACCGTCTGCGCACAGAGCGCTTTTCGCTTTCACCGGGTTCCCCCACAACTCCGAGCGCTCTATCCCCCGTTACCGGGCACATATCAAGACTCGAATCATCGCAAGCTTGCATCGTGCAGCACGGCTTCTGATCTGCTCGGTACCCCCATTCATCGTCTTGTTCGCGCAAGGTCCGCTGTTAATTCCGGCACCACCTATCAATCGCATCTCGTTGGCGGCGAACTTCCGTTTGGCTGCATCCAAGAAACCGATCACGGCTTTTTGCTCGCCGGGCCCGAGCTTACGCTTCTTACTATGGCACCCAGCATCGACCGCGTTGAGCTTTTGATGGTAACCTATGAACTTTGCGGCTCGTTCTCCGTTTTTCAACCGACAGTACAAGCCGAAGGCTTGCTCAAGGAAGCTGCCGATCAGGGCTTTATCTCCGAAAACGCCGGATGGAAACGGGTCGTCGATACGAAGGATGCCCAGACATCGCTCTGGAAACGAGACCCGATGACCGGTCCCGAATCGCTTCGTTCATTCCTCGACCAGACAAAGGGTCTGCGCGGGTCCAAAAATCTCGCCTGGGCCATCGATCGCGTAACAGGGACCTGCGCTTCCCCCTTTGAGGTACAGGCATCCATTTTGCTGGGCCTCTCGCGAAGGCTTGGGGGCGAAGGTCTTCCCATCCAGAACAATCACCGCATCCGCCTTAACAAGCAAGCCCGAGCACTCTACGGACACGACCATTGCTTTGCCGACATCTATATAGAGGCAAGCGGATCGCATCCCGCCCTTGATATCGAGTGCCAGGGCCGCAGTATCCACGATAGCGAAGCCGTTGGAATCTCCGATGCCGATAGGGCGGCAGCGTTAGAACGCATGGGGATCCAGGTCATCCAACTATCTTATAAGCAGTTCTCAAACGAGCGCAGCTATCAAGCGGTAAAGGAGCTTATCGCACTCAAGCTTGGCGTACCCGTCAAGCCAAAGACGCCAAAGGAGCAGACAGCAGAAAAAGCCCTGCGTCACAAGCTCTTTATCGATTGGAACACGCTCGGCACAAGAGCTCGATAGCAGCCGTCCCTACATGAAGTACGCACTGGACAAAGCGAAGCCTTAGCTCCAAAGCGAAGGGTCCTGCACGGGGAAGAGCACCGTGATGGTTGTGCCCTGCCCAAGTTCGCTTTGCACGTCGATCTGTGCATGGTGAAAAACCGCAGCATGTTTGACGATGGCGAGTCCTAAACCTGTACCGCCACGTGCCTTAGAGCGGCTTTTGTCCACGCGATAAAAGCGCTCGAAAATCTTGGTGCACTCCTCGGGAGCAATACCGATGCCGGTGTCCTGCACGCGCACATACGGACGCCCCTCATCATCGGCGCCACAGTACAGGTTGACCGAACCGTTCTCGCGGTTGTAGCGAATGGCGTTATTCGTCAGGTTGTAAATCATCTCGTCAAGCAGACGCGGCAAGCCAAAAACGATTACCGGGCCCGTATCTTGTCCCAAGGCAATGCCGCTCGCATCTGCAACCGGGTCCAAGCGCTGACAGACCGCATCCACGACACGTGATAGGTCAACCGGCTCGGAGGCGCCCAAAACGCTCTTCGAAACCTCCGCGTCGCCATGCTCGGCCTCATCGAGACTCGAAAGGGTCAAGATATCATTGACGAGCGCCGCAAGACGCGTGGCCTCGTTATGGATACGACGGCCAAAATCACGCTGGTCGTCCTCACTCGCCACCAAACCGTTCTCAATCAATTCGGCGTAGCCCGAAATGGTTGTAAGCGGCGTTTTGAGCTCGTGGGTTACATTTGCCGTAAACTCGCGGCGCATACGGTCGTTATCGGCCAAAACGCGCATCTGTCGTTTAAGTTCCTGGCGCTGCGATTCGATACGCTCGAGCATGGGGGCCATCTCGGCATACGCGGCGTCGGCATTCCGACGCGGATGGTCAAGATCCACATCACGCAGGGGTGCGATGATTGCGCGGGCCTCGCGGCGGGCCACAAAAAGCAAGCCGACAATGCAGACAAGAGCCATAGCGAGAATGGGACCGATTACCGAAAGCAGCACAGTCAAAAAGCCCGACTGGGCCTGCGAGAGGCGAACCACGCGCCCGTCATCCAATCGTTTCGCCTCATAGAGCATGACCTCACCAAGCGTTGAACTCGAACGCTCGGAAGAGCCCCTGCCTTCTTTAAAGGCCTGGGAAATCTCGGGCCGATCTTTATGATTGGGCATCATTGCGGGGGATTCTTGACTGTCGTAGAGCACAGATCCATCGAGATCCACCAACGTGACGCGCGCATTGTCAAACTCAAGATGGGACAGCATCGCAATCTCGTCTTCCGACCCATCGAGCGCCGCCGCCACGACATCGAGCTGGTTGGAAATCTCCTCATGTGTAAGTGTCACCAGCCGGTTTTGAATGAGGGCCGTGCCTACGCCTGTAAGCGCCACGATGATCACCATGGCGATGGTGAAGATAGTTCCAAACACACGCTTCGAAAGCGACCGATGCGCCGCCGCAGCTATTGCCGCCGCCATATTCGACTACGCCTCGTGTCCAGCAAAGCGATAACCCACGCCGCGCACCGTTTCGATGCAAGAGGCATGATCGCCCAGCTTTTGACGGAGCGTCTGCACGTGTACGTCAACTGTGCGTGAGCCGCCGTCAAAGTCCCAGCCCCAAACGCTTTGCAGCAGGGCCTCGCGTGAAAAGACGATGCCGGGCTTGCGCATAAGGTACTCAAGAAGGTCGAACTCGCGCAGCGTGAGCTTGATCTCGTTGCCGTCAACCGCGACCTCGCGACGACTGGGAGACAGCGTGATGCCCTGGGAGGACAACGTGTCGCTCACTTTTTTGGTCATACCTCCGCGGCGAAGAAGCGCGCGGCAGCGGCTGGTGAGTTCCATGAGCGAGAAGGGCTTGGTGAGGTAATCATCGGCGCCGCCATCAAGGGCAACAACCTTATCAAGCTCGGTATCTTTTGCCGTAAGCATCATGATGGGCACCGTTGCGGTTTCGGAATCGGCGCGAAGGCGACGCATGATCTCGAGGCCGTCGGTGTCGGGGAGCATGATGTCCAAGAGCACGGCGTCGGGTACGCGACGCGCGACCGCCGCTTTGAACTCGCTGTCGCACGAGAACCCCTCTGCCTCGATGCCTTGCTGCTTGAGTGCATACAGGGTAAGCCCTCGAATGTTGTCATCGTCTTCCACGTAGTAAATCATGAGGTACTCCTCCCGTTTGCACCTGCGTGCCATCATACACCGGCAACATACGCCACCGGGCCATATCAGCCAAAGCGGCCCGTCAGGTAATCGGCCGTACGCGAGTCCTTGGGTGCACGGAATAGCTCCGCCGTAGGCGCATGTTCGACCAGCTCGCCCAGCAGAAAAAACGCCACCGAGTCCGAAATGCGCGAAGCCTGCTGCATGTTATGTGTGACCACCACGAGCGAGTACTGTTCGCGCAGCTCACATGCGAGTTGCTCGATCTGTACTGTCGAGACGGGGTCGAGGGCGCTCGTGGGCTCGTCCATAAGCAGGACCTCGGGCTTGACCGCAAGGGCGCGCGCGATGCACAAACGCTGCTGCTGGCCACCAGACAGGCCCAGCCCCGATGCCTTGAGCTTGTCCTTGACCTCATCCCAAAGCGCGGCGGAACGCAGCGACTCCTCGACAATGCCATCGAGCTCAGAGCGGCTCTTGACACCAAGTCCGCGCGGACCGTATGCCACGTTGTCGTAAATGCTCATTGGAAAAGGATTGGGACGCTGAAACACCATGCCCACCTGCTGGCGCAGACGCGTGACGTTGTAATCGCGATAGATATCGCGGCCATCGAGGGTAATCTTGCCCTCTACGCGGCAATCCTTTACGTAGTCGTTCATGCGATTGAGACAACGGAGCAGCGTCGACTTTCCGCAGCCAGAAGGACCGATAAACGAGGTGATCTCGCGTTCGCGAATGTCGATATTCACGTTTTTGAGGGCCTGATGATCGCCATAGAAAAGGTCAAGATGCGACACCGACATGCGCACCTCATGATGAGGCAGCTGCACTGCATCCTGTGGCATCTCCCCCATCATTTCGCGCTCATGCGCCTCCTTGGCCGCCAGGGCCATGGCATCTGCAGGATCGAGACCAACCTCAGCAGGCGCTATATCAACAGCTGGTTCACTCACGCGCGATACCTCCTCAATCATTTCAACGCTACCTTGCCGATGGTACGCATACGCTTTCATGACGGAATAAGCGATATGTCAGGAAATCGTAAAGACGCAGGTTGTGGAAGGTTTTGTCTCCATGCAGGCTTGGGCAGAGGGCCCGGATGTCGAGTCCCGCATTAGCTTGGCACCAATTGCTGTCCAGCTCACCTTGGCTGGGCCGGGTGCGCGGGGCGCATATATTGCCCTGGCGCAGTTACGCAGAGGAGGACTCCCGTTCAAAATGAACGGGAGTCCTCCTCGAGTATGTTTGAGCACAGGGCAATAT
>OLOZ01001117.1_pt1 | contig 19842 bp, 17 predicted proteins | sample 1673021 | NCBI WGS metagenome assembly OLOZ01 (sample SAMEA3136747, study PRJEB25190) | human gut metagenome | biome: human gut; feature: human-associated habitat; material: faeces | place: Austria | collected 2013 | reverse complement strand
CCCAGCGCACCGGCGCAGGCGCTCTCGGTCTGGGCGCTGTTGGGGCTGGCGTGGTTGCGGCGGTCCCGCCGCCAGATCTTCCACGCCCCTTTTGCGTCATTGTGCGTAAAGGCCGCAGCAGCCACCCACAGCAGGGCGGCAAGGCGGCTGGGAAGGTAATTTGCCACATCGTCCAGTTTGGCCGGGATGCGGCCAAAGTAGAGGTATTTTTCATTTTTGTAGCCCAGCATACTGTCCATCGTGTTGATGGCCTTGTAGGTCAGGGCCAGCGGTGCCCCGCCGATGAGCATATAGAGCAGGGGCGCGATCACGCCGTCGCTGGCGTTTTCGGCCACCGTCTCCACAGCGGCTCTGGTCACCCCCTCCAGCGTCAGATCCTGGGTGTCCCGCCCCACGATGCGGCTGACCGCCCTGCGGGCGGCAGGCAGGTCGGGCTTGACCAGTTCCCGGTAAACATTGGTGCTCTCCTGCGCCAGCCCCTTTGCGGCCAGTGCCTGCCCGCACCAGAACATCTGGACGGCCAGCCCCAGCCACGGGCTGATACGGGCAGCCCCCAGGCAGACAAGGCTCGTCAGCAGAAAGGTGCCCACCGGCAGGCAGAAGGCCACAATGGCACCGCCCAGCAGTTCCCCCTGAGGCGTTTTGGGCAGGCGGGCCCGCAGGCGCTTTTCCAGCGCCGAGATGGCCTTGCCCATGTACACCACCGGGTGGGGCAGCCAGGCCGGGTCGCCCAAGAGGCAGTCCAGCACAAAACCGCCGAGTACTGCGTATTCGATCATCGGGCATCCTCCTTTGTGTACTGCACAGTCTTCAGCAGGTGCAGCGCCCGCTGCTCCGCCCAATCTCCTGCATCCAGAACGTAGCCGCCCGCGTTGGGGGCGCACCAGTGGTAATAATCCGCATGGGGCAGGGCGTAGCGCTCCATGGCAGCCATCTGGGTGCCGCCGTGGGCCAGAATGACCAGTGTCTCTTCCCCATCGGCAAGGGCCCTGTCCACCAGTGCGGCAAAAGCCCTGCACACCCGCTCCGAAAAAACAGCCTTGGTCTCGCCGTCCGGGCAGGGGCTTTCGCAGTTGGCGTTCACCCAGGCCAGATAATCCGGGTCGTGCTCCATCTCAATGAAATTGCGGCCCTCAAAGCTGCCGAAGCACATCTCCTGCAGGTCTTTCACCTCCACGAGCCTTGCACCCGGGAAGAGCACCTCCGCGGTCTGCCGGGTGCGGCAGAGCGGGGTGATATAGACCGTTTCCGGCCGGAGATCCGCCTGCCGCAGCTGGGCGCGGCCCGCGGGGCACAGGGGGATATCCCGCTGGCCCTGATAGCGCTTTTCGGCGTTGTAGGCCGTCAGGCCATGGCGCAGAAGATAGATCAGCATGGGGGCAGTTCTCCTTTCAATACTGTGGGGATGCCGCAGAACATCTGCACCACGCACCCGGCCCGGGCCGCCAGCAGGCAGGCCAGCCGCCCGGCGGCTTCCCGGGCGGCCCGCTCCCCTGCGTCCATGGGCACCACGCCGCCGCCCACCTCGGTGGCCATCACGATATCATAAGCGGAGAGCTCCTCCGCAAGCTTTTCCAGATCCTCAGCCTCTGCGGCCAGGGCCTGCACCTCCGCAATGCGGGTGCCGGGCAGGCGCTGGGCAAAGGTGCGCTTGCCGCTGTACAGCGGCCCGGTGATAAAGATCATAACAGTCCTCCCCACTGGCAGGCACACAGCGCCGCCAGCATCCACAGCTCGGCTTTCTGCAAAAACCACCCGGCCAGATCGCCGGTGATGCCGCCAAACTGCTTGTCCGAAACAACATGATAGCGTGCAAACACAAGAAACGCCGCCAGCACCAGCGCCCAGCCGCCCAGTGCCAGCAGGGCGGCGCTGAGCAGAGCGGCCAGCACCATCAGCACCCGGCGGACAGTAGTTCGATCCGCCGCCGTGGCAAAGGTGTGGGCAAGGCCGGTGTTCTTTGCCATCGGGAACGATGCCACGGCCAGGCCCGAAAGGGCCCGTTCCAGCACAAGGGCCAGTGTCCAGCACAGGCCCACCCGGGGCGTAAAGTCCACGCAGGCGCAAAGGGCAAGGTAGGCCGCAAAATAACTGCACAGCCGGATCACCGCAAAGGCACCGCAGTGGGGGTCTTTGAGGATCTCCAGCTTCTTTTCCCGGTCGCCATAGCTGGAAAGTGCATCGCAGGTGTCGGCATAGCCATCCAGGTGGATGCCGCCCGTGACCCAGACCGGGATCAGGCAGAACCCCGCCGCTTTTGCGGGCATCGGCAGGGGCAGAGCGCCGCACAGGCACCACAGCCCGCCAATGACCACCCCGATGAGCGGGAAGGCACACATGGCATACCGCATGTTTTTCTGGTTCCACGCGAACTGCGGCACCGGCAGGGCCGAAAACATGGCAAAGGCCACTGCAATGGTCTGCAATCCAATCATTTTTCCACTCCTTTATAATAGACCGGGATGCCGCACACCACCCGCACCACATGGTCAGCCCGGGCGGCAAGGGCATTGTTCACCTGCGCCAGCGCTTTCAGGTAGCGCCCGGTGTCGCCTGCATAGTCGGCACCGCCGCTGAACACCTCGTTGGAGACCACGATGAGGTGCGCGCATTGTCCGGCCAATTGGTCCAGTCCTTCCAAAATAGCCGAAGCGGCATTTTCTCCCGCCCCGGCGGGGTCGTAGAGCTCGTTGGCGGTCAGGTTGCCCAGATCCTCCAACAGCACAGTTCCCCGGGCAGGCAGACGGATGTTCTCCAGATGCAGGGGGCACTCCACGGTCTCAAACTGCTTTGCCGCCCGCATCTTCCGGTGCTTTTCCACCCGGGCGGCACATTCCGCATCCCACACCTGCATGGTGGCGATGTAATAGCGCGGAAGCGCGGTTTTCATCACCAGGCTCTCGGCATACCCGCTCTTGCCGCTGGCGGCACCGCCCAATACCAGCGTCAGCATTGGGGGGTGTACGGCGTGATGCCGCCCTCCGTGAAGGAATAGCAATCGCGGTAAACGGCCAGCGCCATATCCCACAGCGGGATGCTTGCCACCGCTCCGGTGCCCTCGCCGAGATGGAGCCCGGCGGTGAGCAGAGGCACTTTGCCCAGCGCTTCCAGCACCAGCCTTGCTGCCGGTTCGGTGGAGCAGTGGCTGGCAAACACGGCCTTTTCCGCGGCGGGGCAGAGCCGCACAGCGCACAGCGCCGCCACCCCGCTGATGAAGCCATCCATCAGCACGGGCAGGCCTTCCAGCGCACCGCCCAAAAAAACACCGCACAGCCCGGCGATGTCAAACCCGCCCAGCTTGGAGAGCACATCCAGAGGGTCAGCGGCATCGGGCTGATTCCGCGCAATGCCCCGCCGGATGGCATCCAGCTTGCGGGCAAGCCCCGCGTCGGAAAGGCCCGCACCACGGCCTGTCATCCGCTCCACGGGCTGACCCAGCAGAACCGCAGCCACGGCGCTGGAGGTGGTGGTGTTGCCAATGCCCATCTCCCCCGTGGCCAGCAGCTGCACCCCCGCCGCCTTCTGCGCCCGGACAAGCCCGATGCCCGCCGCAATGGCATCCACCGCCTGCTGACGGGTCATGGCAGGGCCGGTGGTGAAATCCGCCGTCCCGGCGGCAATGCGGCAGTTCTGCACCCCGGGCACCGGCTCCCCGGCCATGCCAAGGTCCACAGGCACCACTTCACAGCGGGCCGTTTTTGCCATCTGGCAGACACTGGTGCGCCGGGCGGCAAGGTTCTCGGCCACGGCCCGGGTCACGCTCTGGTCCGTCTGGCTCACGCCCTGCGCCACCACGCCGTTGTCGGCGCAGAGCACCAGCACGGCCCGGCGGGAAAACGCCAGCTCTGCCGTACCGGTCAGGGCGGCGGCATCCTCCAGCATGGTCTCCAGCCTGCCCAGCCCGCCCAGCGGCTTGGCCAGGCTGGCCCAGTGAGCATGGGCGGCGGTGCGTGCGATCTCGTCCGGCCGGGTGATCTTGGAAAGAAGCTGTTTCAGTTCAAGCTCTGTCATTGGTCCTGTTCCTCTTGATGATAGTGTGCTGCGGCATCCACGAACCGCCGGGGCAGGGCCGTGCCCGCCCAATACAAATGCGGGAAGCCCGCATAGAAATGCTCGTTTGCAAAGCCGCAGTCCCATTGTTTCCCGTTGGGCTTTGCGGCGGTAAAGCCGGTGCCGTTGTCTGTGGAATCCCAGTGGTGGAACTCGTGCACGGGCAGACGCTCCCCGGCGCGGAACAGCATACTGTCGGCGTGGGCAGTCAATGCCGCGTATCCAAACCGTACCAGCCGCCCCACCCGGAAGCCCTGCCCCGGCAGGACACCTGCCATGGGCCAGCGTTCCCCGTTGGCATCCTCCAGGCTCTGGCCCAGATAGAGAAAGCCCCCGCACTCGGCCACCGTGGGCAGACCGCGCTCCACAGCCCGGCGCACAGAGGCCAGCATGGAGCGGTTCGCGCTCAACTGCCCGGCATACAGCTCCGGGTAGCCGCCGGGCAGATAGAGCCCGCCGATCTGCTCCGGCAGGGCGGGGTCCTGCAGGGGGCTGAACCAGCAGAGCTCCGCCCCCGCCCGCTCCAGTGCTTCCAGCGTTTCGGCGTAGGTGAAGCAAAACGCCGCATCCCTTGCAACGGCAATGGGAACGCGGGGGCGCTGTTCCTCTGCTCCCTGGGGCGGCAACTCTCCCGCAGGGGGGAGCCTGTCGGTGTACGCCAAAGGCGCTGCGCCTTCGGTCAGGGCAAAAAGCTTCTCCCAATCCACCACCAGCGCATCGGCCATCCGGCTGATCTTCTGCTGTAAGTCCGCGATCTCCCCGGCAGTTTTCAGGCCTAAGTGGCGGCTCTCAAGGGCAGCATCCGGCAGGTGGGGCAGATAGCCCAGCACCGGCAGGCCGGTCTCCCGTTCCAGCATGGGAGCCAGCAGAGCATACAAATGGGGGGCGCAGTCATTGAGCAGGATGCCCGCCAGATGGCTGGGGGTGCGGAACTGCTTCAGTCCGTTGATCTGGGCCGCCAGCGTCAGGCTGGCCCCTCTGGGCTGGACCACCAGCAGCACCGGCAGGCCCAGCGTATCGGCCAGATGCCAGGCACTGGCGGTATCACTCACGCCGCCCAGTCCATCGTAAAAGCCCATAGCACCCTCGCACACGGCTGCCCCGTGCCCGGCGGCGGCCTGCGCATAGAGCGCGCGCACGGTCTCCGGCGCGGAGAAAAACAGGTCGAGGTTGTGGCTCTCCACCCCCAGCACGGCCCGGTGAAACATGGGGTCGATATAGTCCGGCCCGCTCTTGAAGGAGCAGGGGTCCTGCCCCCGCCGCTTGAGCGCCGCCAGCAGAGCGCAGGTCAGTGTGGTTTTGCCGCTGCCGGAACAGGGCGCGGCCACAAGAAATTGGATCATTTGCGTTCTCCTGTGATAAGGAAGATGGGGTTATTGGCCATCAGCAGGTGGAGCCTGCCCGCAGGCCGGGTGCGGCTGACCGCGATCTGCGTTACCTCCGCAGCAAGGCCGTGGGCAGTCAGTGCGGCCACGGCGGCGCTCAGCGTTTCCAGCGCAATGGCAGAGATGCAGATGCGGGCGTTCGGATTCCGGGCAAGCACCGTGTCCACCACAGCCTCCATGCCCCCCTTGGTCCCGCCGATGAACACGGCATCCGGGGCGGGCAGGTCAGCCAGCGCAGCGGGGGCGCGGCCCTCCACCAGTGTCAGATTGCAGGCGTGGAACGTTTCCCGGTTCTGCCGGATGAGCCCGCAGGCCTCCGGGTCACACTCCACGGCATACACATGCCCCCGGGGTGCAGCCAGTGCCAGTTCTACGCTCACGCTGCCGGTGCCCGCCCCCACATCCCACAGGGTATCGCCGGGCTGCACGGCCAGCTTGGCCAGCGCCGCCGCCCGCACCTCCTGCTTGGTCATGGGCACCTCTCCCCTGTGGAAGGCTTCATCCGGGAAGCCGGGCACCCGCCGGGGCGGCTGAGGAAGATGCTCCACAAGCAGAACGCTCAGGCTTGCAAACTGCTTTTGCGCAAACTCCTGCGCCGTGCCGAACAGGATCTTTTCCTCTGCCCGGCCCAGCTCTTCGCCCACCAGCACATGGGCATCGCCCAGCCCGGCAGCAGCCAGCCGGCCGCAGAGGGAGGCAGGCGTTTCTGCCCCGCCGGTCAGGAAAAACACAGGCTTTCCCCCGGCCGTCAGGCACTCGGCCACCGGGTCGCAGGCACAGCCGTGGGCCGAGACCAGCTTCCACTCCTGCCAGGAGCGGCCCACTGCAGCGGCCAGCAGCTGAACGCTGGAAAGCCCCGGCAGCACCCGGCAGGAGATGCCAAAGGCCCGCAGCATCGGCAGCAGCTGGGCCGCACCGGAATAAAACCCGGTGTCGCCGCTGTACACAAGGGCAGCATCCACCTCCGGGTCAGCCGCCAGCGCGGCAAGGACATCCTCAGGCTGATACAGGGCCTTCCGGTGATCCGTGCAGCCCTGCGGCAGCTGTTCCAGCAGGCGCTTTGCCCCCAGGATCAGTCCGGCGTTCTGCAGGGCGGCAAGGCCCTGCGCGGTCAGGCTTTCCGGCGTGCCCGACCCCATCCCGATGAGTGTGATCATTGCAGCATCTCCTTACAATGTGTCAGGATCTGTTCCGCCGTTTCGCCCTGCTCGGCCGGGCGGCGGATAACGATGAGCTGAGCCCCGGTGTCCTGCGCTGCCCGGGCTTTTTCTTCAAAGCCGCCCGCCGCGCCGCCATCTTTGGTAACGAGGAAGCGGATGGCAAACTGCTCCATCAGCGCCCGGTTCAGCGCATAGGAGAACGGCCCCTGCATGGCGATGATGTTCTTATGGGGGATATCTGCCCCCTCGCAGGCGGCAATGCCCTCCCGGGTGGGCAGGACACGGGGAAAAAGCCGTGCCGGTTCCAGCACAGCAAAGGCAGAAAGCTCCTTGGCCCCGGTGGCAAGCAGGACATTTCCCTGCGTCCGGGCCAGAAATCCCGCCGCATGGGCCGCAGAGGCAAACACCATGCTCCCGGCAGGCAGCGGGCTTTCGGGCCGGAGCAGGCGGCGGTACTCCGTGCCCGCTGTTTTGCAGGCTGCCCGGATGTTCCGGGTGGCCTCCACCGCATAGGGATGGGTCGCATCCACGCAGAGGTCAGCCCCCTGCAGCAGGGCGGTCATCTCCTCCGGGGTCAGCCGCCCGCAGTGGACGGTGATGCCGGACCTTTCGCCCTGTTCCTCGGCCCCCAGCGGGGTGGCCACGCTGACCAGTACCTCGGCTCCCAGTGCGGCCAGCTGCTTTGAAAACACACGGCCCTCGGTGGTGCCGCTGAATACCACGACCCTCATGCGCGGTACCCCCGCGGCGTGACCATCCGCCCGCTCAGCTGGCGGGTCTGGGCGTTGCCGACAAACACGGTGGTGAACATATCCACCGGGGTGGTTTCCAGCGCGGCCAGCGTCAGAACGCGGCTTTCCTGCCCCTCCCGGCCAATGTTCCGCACGATGCCGCAGACCGTTCCGGGTGCTTTGCCGTTTGCCAGCAGGATGCGCACCGCCCGCGCCAGATAGTCCGGCCGCCCCTTGGAGGAGGGGTTGTACAGCGCGATGCAGAAATCCCCCATGGCTGCTGCCGCCAGCCGCCGCTCAATGACCTCCCACGGCGTGAGCCGGTCAGAGAGGGAGAGCACACAGAAATCGTGGGCCAGCGGGGCACCCAGCACCGCACCGCCGCTCAGGGCGGCGGTCAGGCCGGGCACCACCTCCACCGTCACGTCCGGGAAGTGCTCAGCCAGCTCCAGCAGAGGGCTTGCCATGCCGTAGACCCCGGCATCTCCCGAGCAGACCAGCGCCACCGCCCTGCCGCTCCGGGCCGTTTCCAGCGCCCAGCGGCAGCGGTCGATTTCCTTGGTCATGCCGGTGGAATAATAGAGCTTGTCCGGGAAGTAGGGGCGCACAAGATCCAGATAGACCGTATAGCCGCACAGCACCTCGGCTTGCGTTAAGGCGCTCTGCGCCTGTGCGGTCAGAAACCGAGAATCCCCGGGCCCAAGCCCGACAACAAAAACAACATTAGGCATCCTGCCACCTCCAATCCGGGGCAAAGGGACGAAGCGCCAGCGCAAAGGTCACGCCGTTGCCCGCCTGTTTGGGAAGAATGATCGTGCCGCCTGCCGCCAGCACCGCCGCCCGCTCGCAGACATTGTCCACACCGGTCACGCTCCGGACAAAGGCCGAAGGTGTGAACTGCCCGGGGGCGTTCTGCAGCTGTGCGGCAGAATAGAACTGCACCGGCCAGCCGTGGGCTCTGCAAAATTCCAGCAGGCCCGGTTCATGGGCTTTCAGGTCGATGCTGGCTGCCGCCGTGATGCACACTGCTGCAAGGCCGTGGGCCGCGCAGAACTGCGCAAAGGCCGCTTCCAGCTGTGCGGCGCTGGTCCCCCGCCTGCACCCGATGCCCAGCACACCGATCTTCGGGATCAGGTGCAGCGCATCGCCCGCCGGGAAAAGGGTCAGGGCAAAGTCGGCGCGCTCTGCCTCCCCCGCCGGGACCACCCCGGCAGGGGCCTGCCCGGCAATGGGGAATTCCGAGCGGTACCGCACCGGCCCGCCCGCCAGCAGCCTGCTGCTGACGCGCTTGATGCGCCCCGGCTCCAGCACGGCGCAGTTCTGGTGCCTGGCCCACGCATCCACGGCAAACACCCCGTTGGCATCGGTGGCCGTGGTAATGACCGGCACCGCACCGCAGACCGCCGCCAGCGCCCGAGCCAGATCGTTGGCCCCGCCCAGATGGCCCGAAAGGATCGGCACCGCAAAATGACCACACTCGTCCAGCACCACCACGGCAGGGTCCACCGCCTTGCTCCGGCAGTGGGGCGCAATGGCCCGCACCGCAATGCCCACAGCCCCCACAAAGATCAGGGCATCCGCATGGGCGAACTGCTCCGCAGCCCAATCGGCAAGGCCGGGCCCACCATGGCCGCAGCGGGCCACGGTGCCGGGCAGGGCACTGGCCAGCTTTTGGGCCAGCGCCAGCCCTTTTTCCGTAAAGGCGAGATAGGCGCGGGTCACTGGTCTGCCCCCTTGCGGAACTCCGTCGTAAAGGTTGGGTCGTAGAGCTTGCTCCGCTCATACCGGGTGCCCAGAAATTCCCCCACCACGATGAGCGCCGTCTTGGTGATGCCGTTGGCGCGGGTGCTCCCGGCCAGCGTACCCACGGTGCAGCGCACCACCTTCTGCTCCGGCCAGCTGGCCTTGTAGACCACGGCGGCAGGAGTCTCCGGCGTGTAGGCTCCGCCTGCCAGCAGGGCCTGCTGCACCTTGTCGATGAGGCCGATGGAGAGGAAGATCACCATGGTTGCCCCATGGGCGGCAAGGCTGGCCAGCTTCTCCTTTTCCGGCACCGGGGTGCGCCCCTCCATCCGGGTGATGATCACGGTCTGGCTGATGGTGGGCAGGGTGTACTCGGCGTTCAGCGCCGCCGCCGCCCCGCAAAAGCTGGACACGCCGGGGGTATCATCGTAGGGGATGCCATCCGCATCCAGTGCGTCCATCTGCTCCCGGATGGCCCCATACAGGCAGGGGTCGCCGGTGTGGAGCCGCACGGTGGTCCCGCCTGCGGCTTCCACCCGGCGCATCACGTCCAGCACCTGTTCCAGCGTCATCTCGGCGCTGTTGTAAACGGCGCACTCCGGCTTCGCCAGCCCCAGCAGAGCCGGGTTGACCAGACTGCCCGCATAAATGATGCAGTCGGCTTCCTGCAGCAGGGCCGCGCCCCGCCGGGTGATGAGGTCAGGTGCGCCGGGGCCTGCGCCTACAAAATGTACCATCTCAATGCTCCTTCCATTCGTTCAGCAGTTGTGCGGCAGTGTCGGTGGCTCCCAGCGGGCCGTGCTGGTTGGAAAACAGCACCGCCCCCACCCGGAACGCCCCGCAGGCCCGCCGGTCAAGGTGGAGCTGGACTGCCCGCAGCAGGCTTTCCAGCACCGGAGCCCGCAGGCCGGCGCTGTCCAGGAGTTCCAGACAGGCATCGGTGGTGGCAGCGTTCATCAGGGCGGTGCAGACTTCCCGGGAAGCGCCGCAGAGCGCCGCATGGGTGCAGAACAGCTCGGTGCGGCAGTCGGCAGTGTGGGAATGGGTGTTCATAATACCGCCCGCCACCTTGACCAGCTTGCCCACATGGCCCACCAGAAGCACCTCTTCAAAGCGGGCCGCAGCAGCCATATCCAGCGTATCTCCAATAAAGTTCGAGGTTTTCACCACCGGGACAGTGTGAAGCTCCGGGTATCTTTCGTGCAGATAGTCCAGCCCGTAATTGCCGGGTGCCAGGATGAGCCGCCTGGGGCTGCCCGCCCGGAGAGCGGCCTGGTTCATTTCCAGCTGGATGGTATCCAGGATCGCCTGCTGGCTCATAGGCTCCACAATGCCGCTGGTTCCCAGCACCGAAAGCCCGCCCTCGACCCCGATGTGGGGGTTGAAGGTGCGCTTTGCCACCTCTTCCCCGCCCTCGATGGAGATGGTCACGGCAAAGCCGCCGGTGTAGCAGGCGCTCTCGGCTTCCCTTTGCAGGGCCTCGGCGATCATTTGCCGGGGCACATGGTTGATGGCAGCTTCCCCCACCGGCTGGTCCAGCCCGGCCTTGGTCACCCGGCCCACGCCCTTGCCGCCGGAGATGCGGATCTCGGTGGTATTGGGCAGCAATTCTACGGCGGCGATCACGGGCAGGCCGGTGGTCACATCCACATCATCCCCGCCGTCCTTCTCAATGGCGCATTCGGCACCGGCTCCGGCGGGGCGGCAGTACAGCGGGGCCACCTCCACCACGATGCCCTTCGGCGTGCGCAGGGCAACGCTCTCCGGGGCATGGCCGGTGAGCAGGAGCCGCGCGGCCCCCGCCGCACCCAGCGCCGCGCAGGTGCCGGTGGTGTACCCGCAGCGGAGCAGCTTCTGCCCACTGCGGACGTAATGTTCAAACTTTGGCCCGGCAGGCTTTTCCGGGCCGAACACGGCCTCGTACTGCTCCTTGGTCAGGCTGTACAGCGCCCGGATGTTCTCCGGGGCAAAGGCCTCCTTTGGGGTCAGCGCCCCCGAAACGCTGTGCGGGAACACGCAGACCACCGCATCCGCGATCTTCTGCGCCATGTCCAGCTCGTGCAGGCTGACGATCACGGCCAGCCCCTGCTCATGGGCCAGTTTCTGCAGGATGGTCAGCAGCTCGATCTTGCCCTTGACATCCAGAAAAGAAGTCGGCTCGTCCAGCAGCAGAACTCCGGGTTGCTGGCAGATGGCACGGGCCAGCAGAACGCGCTGGCGCTGGCCGTCGCTGATGCAGTTGAAATCTCGGCCTGCCAGAGGGGCAGCCCCCACCAGCTCCAGCGCGTCCCGTACGGCCTGCCGGTCGGCATCGGACAGGATGCCCAGCCGCCCGGTATAGGGGATGCGCCCGGCGGCGGCAAATTCAAAGCAGGAAGTCAGCTCGGTGCGGCGGGTGTGGGGCAGCATCAGGGCCAGCTTCCGGGCCCGGGCTGTGCCGGTGTAATCGGTCAGGCTGCGGCCATCCAGCAGGACAGCCCCGCCCAGGGGGGCCAGCTGGCCCGCCAGCGTTTTGAGCAGGGTGGATTTGCCCGCGCCGTTTGGCCCGATGAGGGCCAGGATCTGCCCCGGCACCGCCCCCAGCGTGATGCCGGAAGCAAGGGGCGCGCTGCCATAGCCGATGGCCAGCTCTCTCGTTTCACAGCGGTATTTCATCGCACACCCTCCTGACCCCGGCGCACCAGCAGCCAGATGACCACCGGTGCACCAAACACTGCCGTTACGGCGCTGATCGAAAGCTCGGTGGGGGCAAACATACTGCGGGCGATGAGGTCGCACAGCAGGCAGAAGGCCGCCCCGCCCAGGCAGCACCCGGGCAGCACCACCAGCGGCCTTGCGCTGCCGAACAGCTGCTTGACCAGATGGGGCACAGCAATGCCCACAAAGGAGATGGGCCCCGCAAAGGCCGTGACACAGGCGGCCAGCAGGCTGGAAAGCAGCACCAGCAGCCGGGAAAAGGCTTTGACATTGATGCCCACGCTCCGGGCGTAGGCCTCCCCCATCTGGTAGGCGGCCATGGGCTTGGAAAGGCAGAACGCTGCCGCCAGAGCGGGCAGCACCACCAGCGCCGCCGCCCGCACATTGCCCCAGGTCATGCCGGAAAAGCTGCCCTGAGACCAGTTGTGGAGGTTGACGATATTGCTGTCCTGAGCGAAGGCCACCACAAACTCCGTGACGGCCGAACAGATGTAGCCGATCATTACGCCGCAGATGACAAGGATGCTCATCCGCTGCACCCGCCGGGAGACCGCCAGCACAAAGGCCATGGAGGCCATGGCCCCCGCAAAGGCGGCTGTGATCAGGGTAAGGGAGCTGGTGAGCAGGCCCTGGTTCAGAAAAGCCACCATGACCAGTGCCACGGCCAGCTTGGCTCCGCTGGAAATGCCCATGACAAAGGGCCCTGCAATGGGGTTGGCAAAAAAGGTCTGCAGCAGGTAGCCCGCCGCCGAGAGCGCCGCCCCCAGCAGCACCACCATCACGGCCCGAGGCAGGCGCAGCTGGGTGATGATGCCCACGCTCAAAGTGTCCTGCCCGCGGCCGGTCAGGGCCGCCAGCACTGCCCCCGGTGTCAGGGACACACTGCCCCAGAACAGATTGGCGGCAAACAGCACCGCCAGCAGCAGGGCAAGGATGCCGTAAGAAAGGATCAGGCGCTTTTTGCTGGTCATAGGTTACTCTACTTTCCTCAGAAATTGCAGGTCGGCGGGGTCGTTCTCCGTAAAGACACGGTGCAGGTCGAGCACAAAATCGACCAGCGCCATGCTCTGCTGGAAAAAGCTCTGGGTGGTGCACCAGACACTGCCGCTCTGCACGGCCTTGAACTCAGCCAGCAGGGGGCATTTTGCCACCAGTTCCTCCGTGGTATGCACCACGCCCTCAATGGTGCTGTTGTAAAGGAGCACATCCGCATCCTTTGCACCGGCATAAAAATCCTCCAGCGGCAGGTTCATGGTGGAAAGGTTGTTGCCGTTGTCGGTCAGGTCCGCAAACACATAGTCACCGCCCGCCATCTCGATCATCTGGGCCACATAGTCGCCGCCCTTGCGCACATTGGCAAGGTTGTTGGCTGTGATGGAGAAAAAGGCACAGCGCTTGCCGGTGGAAGCCTGCCCGGCCAGCGGTGCAAGGCGCTCCACCTGCCGGGCGAATTCCTGTTCCGCCAGCTCCTCTTTCCCCAGCAGGATGCCCCAGAACTTGAGCCATTCCAGCCGGGCCAGCGGGCCGCTCTCATAGCTGGAGCGCTCCACCAGCACCGGGATGCCGAACCGTTCCAGCTGCTCCTTGACCTCCGGGGTGTGGTAGATCATGGTGTTCTCGATGGCAAGACCGCAGTTGGCCGCAAGGATCTTTTCGTAGTCCGGGGCGCTGTACTTGCCCGCATAGGCAATGCGCCCGTCCTCCATGGCGGCTCTGGCCTCATCCAGATACCAGCCCTCCGCCTGGGTACCGGAAAGGGTCACGCTGTCCAGCCCATCCAGCGCGAGGAACAGGTCCATCACCGAGGTGGAGACAAGGTAGATGTTCCGGATGGGCTGACGCAGCACCGTCACGCTCTCGGGCAGGCCTTCCACCGCAGCGGCATCCTCCGGGGTCACAAGGAACTGCTCCCCCGATTCGGTCAGGGTCAGCATGGTATAGCCGCCCTCATAGCAGTCGGCAGTAAACTGTGTGGCGTAATCCAGCGGGCAGGCATGGTCAAAGACCAGTTCTTCTGTGCTGGCGGGCGCTGTCTCGGAGACGGCGCAACCCGACAGGGCCAGTACTGTAACAGGCAGAACGCGCAGGAATTGTTGTCGGGTGATCTTCATAGGGAATAACCTCTCAGTCGCCTTCGGCGACAGCTCCCCTCGCAGGGGAGCCAAGTTTGCGCTATTGCTCTCTTGCCTCTCCTATTAGGAGAGGTGGCATCGCACGGCGATGCCGGAGAGGTTCAGTTCAGCGCAAAGGTCAGCGTATACTCGATCTCATGGGGGGTGCTCATGGCTACGGTATCGGCAGTGACAGCCAGCGGGGTGCCCAGTGCAGAAACAGGGATCTCAAAGGTGGAGTTGCCCTCGGTGTTGGTGGGCAGATACTTCTCGCCATCCACAATCATGTAATCATAATTGGGGCTGCTCCACAGGATGACAGCGGTCATTTTGCCGTCCGCCACGGTCAGGGCGGCAGGGCTTTCCACGGTGGCACGGCCAGAGCCGCCCTCCAGGGTCACATTGACGCTGTATTCACCGTCCGCAGGGGTCTCGGCAGCTTTTTCCGTCTTGGGCTGTGCATTGCGGATGCTCACGGTGTGGTCATACCACTTGCCCTTGGTCCCGAGGAGTGCCAGCTGGAAGTCCTGGTCCACAGCGGCCACGGGGATATCATAGCCGTAGACCTCCTCCGAGGTGCCGTCGGAGTAAGTGACGGTGTCGGTGGTGGGCAGCAGCCAGTCTGCCTTGTTGGCCTCGGCATCGGCGGCCATGCCCACGTACAGGTTGACGATCTTCTTGGAGGCCAGACTGACGTGGAAGGTCATCTGCCCGTTCTCCACGGTCAGGGTGCCCATGCCATTGCAGGCTTCGTTGGCGTGGAACATGCCGCTGTCGGTGTCGAACTCAGCCGTGTACACGCCGTCCGGCAGGGCGGCTTCGGCAGGCTCGGATGCGGCAGCGCTCACGGCAGAAGCGGCTTCCGAGCTGACAGCAGAGGAAGCAGTGGAAGAAGCCCCGCCGCAGCCGGTGAGGACGGCGGCCAGCATCAGAGAAGCAACGGACAGGGAAACGAACTGTTTGCAGTGCATAAACGAAATACCTCAAAAATTCAGAATTTGAAATGGGAGTGTTTCTCCTCATGCGGGGAAGCTCTCCATAAAAAATGCCCGAAAAGATCTCTCCCTTCGGGCATTGGAATGCGGAATATTAGCCGTTCAGGGAATCGATGGCGGCTTTGGTATGCTCAATGTAGCGCTGCTGGATGTCCTCGATCTCACCCAGACCGGCGATCTGGCACTCCACGGACGCGAAGTCACCGGAGGCCTGGAACTGGCTCAGCCAGGAATCGTCATCCGCACCGGCCATATCGTTGTTGGCGTGGTCACCGGCAACGACCATCAGGGGGCGCAGGATGACCTTGGTGTAACCGGCGGCCTTGACAGCCTCGATGACGTTCTCGCAGGCGGTCTCCTCGGGCTCACCCTCTACCGTGCCGATGAACACGTTGCTGTAGCCCAGGGTCTGCATGGCGGTCTGCATCTGGCTGTAGCTCACCTTTGCGGTGTGGGAGGTGCCGTGGCCCATAAAGACGAAAGCGACCTTCTCCTCAGCAGCGGCCTCCAGGCTGTCGAAACCGGCATCCTTCACAGCAGCAGCGGTAACGGCCTTGGCAACAGCTTCCTTGTCGGCGTTGATGACGGCAGCATCGGCACCGACCTCGCCCAGCAGAGGCTCGGCAACGGCGACGCTCTCGAACTTGTCCTTGTACTCGTCGATCATCTCCATCATCTCGTCGTACTCTGCACCGTGCATCAGGTGGGTGGGCTGGACGACCAGGTTCTTCACGCCGTTGGCCACAGCGCGGTCCAGAGCCTGCTGCATGTTGTCGATCTTCTCGCCGTCGCGGGCCTGAACATGGTTGATGATGATCTGTGCGGTGAAGGCGCGGCGGACAGACCAATCGGGATAAGCGGCCTGCAGCGCATCCTCGATGCCCTTGATATCCTTCACTCGGCTGTCGTTGAAGGAGGTGCCGAAGGAGACCACCAGCAGCTCATTCTCGCCGATGTCGTCCTGATTGCGGCTGTCGTCCTTGGAAGCATCGCCGGTGTCGCGGCCAAAGTAGTCAGGGTCAGCCTCTTCGCCCTCGACCAGCTCCTTCTGGGCATCGGTCAGGGCATCCCATGCGGCCTTGGCGGCCTCACACTGGGCATCGGTGTCATCGGTGCGCTCCTGCACATAGATGGCATCGATCAGGTCTGCAACGTTCTTTGCGGCCAATTCGTCAGCCTCCTCGCCGGAAACCTCGCTGCTGGCAGCAGATCCTGCCGTGCTGGAAGCAGTGGTGCTGCTTGCGGCACCGCCGCAGCCGGTCAGTACACCGGCGCAGAGGGCCAGAGCGGTCAGAGCGGCCGCTGCTTTGTGGATGGTGCGTTTTCTCATTTTTGTTCGTTCCTTTCCTGTTTTTGAACATGATTTTTGCTGAACAGAAGGTACAGGAAAGAGTGCCCGGCAAAACAAAAGGGGCCTTTCTGCTTGCGGGATGGCAAAGCAAAAAGGCCCTTTTCAGTTTTTTCAGGCTTTTTGGGTACAACCAATTCCTCGTGATCTGGGGCTTGCGCCCCCGTACCAACAGCGGGCAGGTTTCCTGGCTGAAAGCTCAACATCCACCGCCGCCTTCCCGGAACATGCGTTCCAGTGACCGGTGCAGCTGCACCCTGGCGGTAAACTCCCTATCACAGTGACGAGATCGTGCGGGATTTGCACCCGCTTCCCTTTTAACGTGCCTGCCCCCGGCCAGAGCCGCGGGCGGTACGCACCTGCTGTTTTCTATTCAGTTCGCTGTTCAGTATAACATACTCAACGGAGGAATGCAATCACCACTCCGGGGAAACTTCCGGGCTCACAGGCGGTGTTTTTTCCCCGATCAGGGCCACCGCCACATCGTTGACATTGGTGCCCGTTGCCCCGGTGATGATCAGGCCATCCACTGCTTTCAGGGCGTGGTAGGAATCGTTGTTCTGCAAAGCAGCGTATCCGCTCCAGCCCCCGGCCTCCAGCGCGGCAAGGGTATCCCCATCCACATAGCCGCCGGCGGCATCGGTGGGGCCGTCTGTGCCATCGCTGCCCGCAGAGAACACCGCCGCGTTCAGCCCGGCAATGGCGGGCGCGGCCGCAAGGGCCAGCTCCTGATTTCTTCCGCCAAGCCCTTTTCCGGTCAGGTGAACGATGGTCTCGCCGCCCGCGATGTAGGCCAGCTTTTTCCCCTGCCCTGCCTGGGTGCGAACAATGGAGCCAAGAAAGCTGCCTGCTTCCCGTGCTTCGCAGCAGAGTTGGTCGGTCAGGAGAACCGGTTCATATCCCAGATTCCGGCAGGCACTGGCCGCGGCACGGCAAAGCTCCCGCACGCTGCCGGTGATCCGGGTGGTCACATTGTCCAGCGTTTTGGGCGTTTCCTGCGCCAGCAGGGCCCGGGCCTGTGCTGAGAGTGCCAGATGATACTTTTCGGCAACGGCAAGCGCCTGGGCGCAGGTGGAGGTATCCGGCACCGCCGGGCCGCTGGCGATCATATCCAGCGGGTCCCCCAGAATGTCGCTCAGCACGATGCTGAACACCTGCGCAGGGGCACAGCGCTGCGCGAACCGCCCGCCCTTCACACCGGAAAGCCGCTTGCGGATGGTATTCATCTCCACAATGTCGGCCCCGCTGGCCAGCAGCTGGCTCGTGATGTCCTGCAGCTCTGCCCCGGGAACAAGCGGCTGCTCGAACAGCGCACTGCCGCCGCCGGAAAGCAGGAACAGCACCGTATCCCCGGCGGTCAGCCCCTGCACCAGCTCCAGCGCCTTTTGGGTGGCCGCAAAACCGTTTGCATCCGGCACCGGGTGGCCCGCCTCATGGCAGGTCACCCCGGGGATCTCACCTTTCACATGGCCGTACTTGGTCACGACCACGCCGCCATCCACCCGGCCCAGCGTTTCAACCGCCGCGTGTGCCATCTGCCAGGCCGCCTTGCCCGCCGCCACCAGAAGCACCCGGCCCTTCCCGGGCCGGAGATCCCGCAGCGCGCGGCGCACCGCCTCATCCGGCAGAACAGCGTTCAGGCTGGAACGAAGGATCACATCCGCATCCCGGCGCAGTGCAGCATTCATAGACTCGCCCTCCTTGCAGCGGTGCCCGCCCCTCCGGGACAGCGCACCAGAAACAGCCGAATAAAAAATCAAGACCGACGATCTCTTTTGAAATCGTCGGTCTTGTTTCAATCCGAGTGGCGAGAATCGAACTCACGGCCTCTTGAACCCCATTCAAGCGCGCTACCAAAACTGCGCTACACCCGGATATCTGATCGAGCTTGTCGCTCACAGCTCAATCAGTATACCCGAAGAATGGTGTTTTGTCAAGCACTATTTTCAAATTTCTTCTTCATTTTCGGCAATGGCCGTTGTGCTGCCCACCGGCTGCGGAAACTCCACCGTAGCCAGCGCCACAGCGAACACGCTCTGCGCACCGGCATCCAGCAGAGCCTGCGCGCAGGCCGAGGCCGTGGCTCCGGTGGTCAGGACATCGTCCACCAGAAGGATGCGCTTTCCCTCCACAGCCTCCGGCCGGGCCACCCGGAAGGCACCCGCCACATTGGCCAGCCGCTCGTCAAGGGAAAGTCCCTCCTGCCGCCGGGTGGAGCGGGCACGGGTCAGCGCGTCTGTGACCACCGGCACGCCCACCGCCCGGGCAAGGGGCTGTGCCATCCGCTCCGGCACATTGTAGCCGCGCTTTTTGCTGGAGGCCGGTACCGGAAGGATGCAGTCATAACCCCTGTCAAGGCCCGGCACCGGTTCGGGCAGGGGCTCAGAGCCGCACATTCTGATCTCGCTGCCAAAGAGCAGGCGGGCCATCTCCACGCCCAGCTCCACAGCTGCCCAGGGCGCGCCCTGATATTTCGCCCGCAGCACCGCGCGGCGGACAAGGCCGGTGTATCGGTAGGGTGCGGCTGCCCCATCCAGCCGCCCCAGGTAGTGCTCGGAGCCGCGCAGCCGCATGGAGGGTGCACGGCGCAGCTCTGCCAGCCCATCGGCGCAGTCCGGGCAGGCAGGCTGGTTCCCCAGCACCCGATCACAAAAAGGGCAGCGGCGCGGGTAAAGCACCCAGCGCAGCTGCCGCAGTGTGCGGCTCAGGCCGCTGTAATAAAGCATCAGTCGTTCTTGACCGCAATGATGACGCGGACCTTTTTTCCGGCAGCGCAGCCGAAATTATCGTACCAGCCGGTCAGCTGGTAGCCGTCCGCATCCACCTGAGCCAGCTTGGTGGGGTAATACTGGCCCTTGTACCACAGGTAGACCTGCACATTGTCTGCCATCTCGTAGCGTTCATTGCCCGAGAGCACCGAGGCCGCGCCGACCTTGTCGATCTTCAGGGGCATCAGCTGCATCATGGCCTTGACAGAGTCGGTGGTCTCCTGCCGCACGGCAATGCCGCCCGCCAGCACCGGATACTTGATGGCCGTGGTGTAGCTGGCCACCGCGCCGTTGACGTAACAGATATAGGTCGCCCCGCCGCCGATGTAATTGAAGATCTGCTTGAAGGGGGTGCCCGTGATCTCCGCGATCTGCTGGAAGCCAATGCTCATCAGGGAGCCGGTGTTGCTGGTCAGCTTCTGCCAGGCCGTGCTCAGGATATCGCCCGAGACGATGCCCCACAGGATCTCGCTGGTGGTGGGCACCAGCAGGTTGGACAGGCGGTCTACCGCCGTGGCACCGGTCACAGTGGTGGTGGTATCCGAGGTAGAGCCGGAGCCGTCGGTGCCGCCCGTGGCCGCTCCGGTGGTGGTGCCTGTCGTGGTCGTGGTGCCGGAAGCGGAATCTCCCGCCACAATGCCGGTGACGAGGCTCTTCAGGTCAGAATAATTCATGGCCAGATTTTTCACATCGTCCAGCACGCCGTAGCTCCACAGGTCGCCGGTCACATCGTTCAGGATGAGCCGGTCGATCTGTCCGGCATCGTTGACGGTATAGTAGCGGACATCGAGGTCACTCAGTGTTACCCCCGATAGGCGGCTGGGACGAACCGTCCCAGCCACACCCTCCGAAGT
>OLOZ01001114.1_pt1 | contig 19876 bp, 17 predicted proteins | sample 1673021 | NCBI WGS metagenome assembly OLOZ01 (sample SAMEA3136747, study PRJEB25190) | human gut metagenome | biome: human gut; feature: human-associated habitat; material: faeces | place: Austria | collected 2013 | reverse complement strand
CGCCGGAGCGGTGCTTAAGCCGTAAGGCGGGAATTATGCAGTGTTGCCTTTACAGCGCACAGGGGGTAAAGCCGTCCTTGCCCAGCACCTGGACCTTCGTGTAGCCCAGCTCCTTCAGCTTGGCGGCGGCATCTTCAAAGCCGTAGGTCAGCGCCTTGACGTCGTGGACGTCGGCGGTCAGCACGACATTGCCGGACAGCACAAGCCAGTCTTTTAAAATCGCGTCGGACGGGAAGTAATCCTTGCGGAAGCCGCGGTACGCCGCAGAGGTGTTGACCTCGAGCACGCAGCGATTGCGGGCGGCGGCCATCAGGGCAGAGTTTGCAGCGGCAGTGTAGCGGGGGTCATTCTCGTCAAAGAACTTGTTGCCGCTGTTGATCTTCTTGATGAGGTCAAAATGACCCAGAATCGTCGGTTTTTTCTCGGCGACCTTGGCTACGTTGGCAAAGTATGCCTCGGCCACGGCCAGACCGTCGCCGTCAAAATCGTCGTCGATGCAGGCGCGCAGATCCTCCTCGCGCCAGTCGATCTCATAATACTTGCCGGTCTTGGGCCCCTTGACATAGTGCGTGCTGCCGATCCAATAGTCGTACTGGGTCGGGTCATCGTCGCTGAACAGATCCCATTCCAAGCCGCACAGAATGTCCAGCTTGCCGGCGTAGCGCTCCTTCAGCTTAGCGACCTGCGCCTTGTACAGGGCGGTACGGCTCTGGGTCATACAATATTCCAGATCACAGGGGGTGTGGCTGTGCCCGCTGAAGCCCAGCGTTTGCAGACCGTTCCGCCATGCCGTGACCGCAATCTCGTCCAGCGTGTTCTTACCGTCGCACAATTTGGAATGAACGTGTACAGAGCTTTTCAGGTATTCGCCTGCCATAGTTACTGCATCCTTTCCTGCTTGACCTTATGGTCAATTACGTGTCGTTTTTCGAGTTCCTTCGTGATGTCCTCTACGGAAATGCCCAGCTCGATCATCAGCACCATGACGTGGTAAGCCAGGTCGCTGATCTCGTAGATGGTCTCCTCCCTGTCGCGCTTGGAGCCCGCAATGATGACCTCGGTGGATTCCTCGCCGACCTTTTTGAGGATCTTTTCCAGGCCCTTGTCGAACAGATAGGTGGTGTAGCTGCCCTCCTTCGGGTCGGTCTTGCGGCCCTCGATGAGTGCGTACAGGCCCTGCCAGGTGAACTGCTTCAGCTCATCGGAGACATAGACCGGGTTGAAGAAGCAGCTCTCCGCGCCGGTGTGGCAGGCGGGGCCAGACTTTACAACGTCGATGACGAGGGCATCCTTGTCGCAGTCGGCGGTGATGGAGACGACCCGCTGCACGTTGCCGGAGGTCTCGCCCTTGCGCCAGATCTCCCGGCGGCTGCGGGACCAGAATACGGTGCGGCCCTCGGCAATCGTCAGGGCCAGCGTCTCGGCATTCATGTAGGCGAGGGTCAGCACCTCTTTGGTATAATGGTCCTGTACGATGGCCGGGATCAGGCCGTTTGCGTCAAATTTGAGAGTCTTGGAATTTTCGGTGATTTCCATGGTGGACACTCCTAAAGTAATATAGTTTAGTGTACCTCTTTTTGTGGGTTTTGGCAAGAGGTAAAGTGTAGGTTTGCTATTATTACGCAGCAGGGGCCGGGCATGCCCGGCCCGCGGCTTTCCCGCAAGAGGACACTTTTGGGAATGTTGCGGGCCGCACATGTGCGGCCCCTACCGGGTGGCTGCATGGCGAAGGGGCGATCACACCCGCATCTCTACCCCGTTCTCCCGCAAATACCGCTTCAAATCGTTGATTTCCACCTGCTTTGTGTGGAAGATCGACGCGGCCAGACCGGCATCTACTGCCGGGTGATTGCGGAACAGCTCAAGGAAATCCTCTTTTTTGCCTGCGCCGCCGGAGGCGATGATGGGCACGGCGCAGCGTGCGGCCACGGCGTCCAGCAGCTCCAGATCAAAGCCGTTCTTCACGCCGTCGGTGTCGATGGAGTTCACGACCAGCTCGCCTGCGCCGTTTTTGACGCCCTGCTCCAGCCAGTCCAGCGCGTCGATGCCTGTGTTCTCGCGCCCGCCCTTGGCGAACAGCATGAATTTGCCGTCCACACGCTTAATATCGGCGGACAGGACCACGCACTGGTTGCCGTATTTCTGCGCGGCAGCCGGGATGATGCCGGGGTTGCGGATGGCCCCCGAGTTGACGCTGACCTTGTCCGCGCCGCATTTCAGCACGCGGTCAAAGTCGTCCAGCGTGTTGATGCCGCCGCCGACGGTCAGCGGGATAAAAATCTGGCTTGCGACCCGGCGCAAAATATCGGTGAACAGCCCGCGCCCCTCGACGCTGGCGGTAATATCGTAGAACACCAGCTCGTCCGCGCCGGAGGCGTTGTAGTACCGCGCCATCTCGACGGGATCGGCCATGTCCTGCAATCCTTCAAAGTTAACACCCTTGACCACGCGCCCGTTTTTGACGTCCAGACAAGGAATTATGCGTTTGGTTATCATACATTCACTCCCCCTTTTGTCAGAGAGGAGTTAGGAAATGTCTCTGCTACGGAGACTCTCCTCTCTCCTCACTTGCTTTCGTACAGCCTCACGGCCTCGGCCAGATCAATCGCTCCCGTATAAATCGACTTCCCCAAAATGGCTGCGTGGCAGTGCATGGCGGAAAGCTCGGCCAGCTCGGCCATGGCGGCAATGCCGCCGCTGGCCGTGACCTCGATGCCGGGAATCGTCAAAAGCTCACGGTACAGCGCCATATTGGTGCCCTGCATCGTGCCGTCCCGGGAAATATCGGTGGCAATAATGGCCTTGACGCCCGCATTGGTGCAGCGGCGGCAGAATGCAACGCCCGGCTCGGGGGTGACCTCCTTCCAGCCGTTGACAGCGACAGCGCCGTCCTTCATGTCAACGCCGACGGCGATCTGTGCGCCGTATTTCTGTGCCATTTCTGCCGTGAAATCGAAGTTTTTTACGGCCACCGTGCCCAGAATGCAGCGGTCCGCGCCGAGGTCAAGATACCGTTGGATGCGTGCCTCGTCGCGGATGCCGCCGCCGACCTCGATTTTGAGGCCGCCCAGCTTGGCAATGGCGGCAATCGTCTGCAAATTGGCCGTGGTGTCGTCCTTGGCGCCGTCCAGATCGACGACATGCAAATACTTCGCACCTGCGTCGATAAATTGCTGCGCCTGGGCGACGGGGTCTGCGTTGTAGACGGTCATCCGGTCGTAATCGCCCTGATAAAGCCGCACGGCCTGGCCGCCGCGCAGGTCAATGGCGGGGTATAGCTTCATGGTATTTCCTCCCTCTCGCTTACAGCTCGGCAAAGGCTTTTAACAGCCGCAGGCCGGTATCACCGGATTTTTCGGGGTGGAACTGGGTGCCGTACACCAGCCCCTGCCGCACCGCGCCCGTGACGGGGATGCTGTAGTCGCTCGTCGCCAGTGTCGATGCAGCGCAGTTTTTGGCGTAATAGCTGTGTACGTAATAGACGTACTCGCCGTTTTTGACGTACTTGAACAGCGGGTCGTCCTCGCGCCCGGGCACAATGTCCATGGCATTCCAGCCGATGTGCGGCACCTTGAGCGCCGGATCGGTCAGGTCGTCCGCCAGCGGGCAGACCTCGCCGGGAATCAGGCCGAGACCGCGGTGCTCGCCGTACTCGCAGCTTTTTTCAAACAGCAGCTGCATGCCTAAGCAGATGCCCAGCAGCGGCGTACCGGCGGCGGCCTTCTGGCGAATCGGCTCGATCAGCCCCAGCCGTGCCAGACCGTCCATGCCGTCCTTGAACGCGCCGACGCCCGGCAGCACCAGCTTTTCCGCGGCCAGCACGTCCGCCGGGTCACTGGTCAGCAGCGTTTCGGCCCCAAAGTGGGCAAACGCATGGCGGACGCTCAACAGGTTGGACAGGCCGTAGTCAATCACTGTTACCTTCATACCCGGCGCACCTCCACCCCGCCCGCGCGGATGTCCTCTTTCAGCTCCGTCACGGTTTCTTTTTTGTAATGCAGCACAGCGGCACAGGCCACGGCGTCCGCGCCCGCGTTGGCGGCGTCCACAATGTCGTCGCCGCAGCCGACACCGCCGCCGCAGATGACCGGCACGTTCACGGCTTTCGTCACGGCCTCGATCAATTCAAGGTCCATACCCTGCTGTAACCCCTCGTTGTCAACGCTGGTCAGCAGAATTTCGCCCGCGCCCAGCGCCACGCCGCGCTTGGCCCACTCGACGACGTCATAGCCGGAGTGGGCGCGGCCATTGTCGTAGTAGGCTTCCCACTTGCCGGGCCAGGTGCGGCTGCGCTTGGCCTGAATCGACAGCACCATGCACTGGCTGCCGAACGCCTCGGCCACCTCGGTGATAAGCTCGGGGCGCTTGATGGCCGCCGTGTTGATAGCCGCCTTGTCCGCACCCATCGACAGGATGTGGCGCACATCCTCAACGCTGCGCAGCCCGCCGCCCACGCAGACCGGGATATAAACGTCGTCCACGGTTTTGCGCACAATATCGCTTAAATTGTTGCGGTTGTACAGGCTGGCGACGATGTCGATATAGAGCAGCTCGTCTATCCCGGCCTCATAATATTCTTTGGCAAACGCATTCGGGTCGCCCAGCTTGCGCAGTCCCTCAAGCTGGATCCCCTTGACAAGGTTGGTGTCCTTGACGTCCAATCTTGCGATAAGTCGTATTTTTTTGCTCATAGCTGAACCTTTCTAAAGCCTTCCCCTGTGGGGGAAGGTGGCCGCGCGAAGCAAGGCCGGATGAGGGGCGCGTATGCCGCGATTGCCCGCAAACGGGTTGCCGCGGAAAGTCCCCCCTCATCAGTCCGCTTCGCGGACAGCTTCCCCCAAGGGGGAAGCCTTTTCGCTCAAATTTCGTGGTGCGTTCCCCTCGGGTCGCCCCACAGTACCTCGCTGTCGCCCTCGTAGGGGGTGTGGCGGAGCTTCCACATATTGTCCTCCCACTTCCAGATGTGGGGGCTGCGGAAGCGGTCCGCCAAGTCCATAAAGTAGTCGCGGTCCATCCTGGGCTGCTCAAACAGCTGGCTGGCCCAGGGGAAGTGCTGGCGGTCCAGCGAAAGATATTTGAAGATTTCCTTTTCAAAGCGGTCCGGGTACTCGCCGTCAAACTTCTTGCAGAGCGCCTTGCCCTCGTCCAGCGTGATCTCCTCGTTGCGGATCTCCTGCGCGGCGTCGTAGGTCGTGCGGCCAATGCCGTACTTGATGTAGGTCGTGTAGTAGAAGAAGTCATCGATCTTGTCATCGATGGAGTTGTACTTGGAGTAGGTGCCCTGGGTGCGCTCCGGCGCGGGGCGGAAGCCGCCGTGCTCGACGCTGTAGTAGTACGCGCCCTGCGGATGCCACTTCTCGTAATAGCCCAGATACCGCACCTGAATGTGGTTTTTCTCAAGGTTGGAGGTCTCGGACGGCAGGTAGATGGCCAAATCGGCCTTGTCCACTTTGTAGTCCTCCTCCAGCTGGCGCAGGCTGACACCGCCCAGATAAATGTGGTCGTAGTCGTTGACCGCAAAGAAGTGCTCATCGCGCAGGGCGGAGTTGTTGTCGGCAATCGGGTTGCCGAACTCGGCCTCGTTCTCGCCGTAGAACACCAGCGGGATGCCGAACTTCGCGGCCATCTTGGGCGCCAGCTGCTTCTGGCCCAGAATGAACGGCTGGAACGGGTGGAACAGGTTCTCCGTCGCAAGGCGGGTCAGCAGGCGGTGGGTCATGCCGTTGGGGGTGCACAGGTAGTTGTCAAAGCCCGCGTGGATCCACGCCTGCATGTTCTCCCAGCCCCAGGGCGTGTAGATGTGCGGGGCCCAGGTGACGGTCAGCGGGTGCATACCGTACTTGTATTTCAGCAGGTGCGCGGCGTAGAAGCTGTCCTTGCCGCCGGAGCCGGGCACAAGGCAGTCATAGCTGCCGTCGTTCTTGCGGTACTGGTCGCAGAGCTCACGCAGCTCCTTCTCGCGCAGGGCCCAGTCGATATGGCCGTTGGCCTTGTTGTGGCAGGCATGGCAGGCATCACAGACGCCGTCCTCCTGAATGACCATCGTTTTCTTGATGGAGTTGATCGTGTGCTCAAACTCATAGCAGGAGTTGGGCTTCTGGTTGCTCATAACACATTCCTTGCAGAACTGTACATGCTTGGGCAGGCCGTAGTAGGCTTCGAGCTGGTCCTCCGGGATATCGGGGGCGTATTTGCTGTAATCAATGTCCACATGGCGGGGAATCTTTTCCATATTCTTTACACTCCAATCGGCTCTGTATCAAAATGAAAAGGCGCCGTCCGATAGCAATGCTATCAGACGGCGCCTTTGCCGTATGGGGGTATTATAGCACAAGGAAAATCATTTTGCAAGGGGTGTTATTCCGCAACCTGCACGCCGTCGATAAATACGGCCCGCACCTCGGTCATGACCTCGAAGGGGCAGCCGTTCGTGATGACGACGTCCGCGTCCTTGCCCACCTCCAGCGAGCCGACGCGGTCGGCCACGCCGATGTGCTCCGCTGGGTTGATGGTGATGGCCTTCAGCGCGTCGAACGGGTCCATGCCGGCCTTGACCGCCATGCCTGCGCAGAGCGGCAGATACTGCTGCGGAATGACCGAGTTGTCGGTGATGATGGACACGTGGCAGCCCGCGTTGGCCAGCACGCCGGGGGTTTTCCAGGATTTGTTCTGCAGCTCAAACTTGCTGGCAAACGTCAGGCTCGGGCCGACAGCCATCGGCACGTCCTTTTCTTTTGCCAGCTCGTCCGCAATGAGATGCCCCTCGGTCACATGCTCCAGCGTCAGGCGCAGATCGAACTCCCGCGCGATGCGCAGCGCCGTAAAGATGTCGTTGGCCTGGTGGGCGTGGGCCTTTAAGGGGATCTCCCGCGCCAACACCGGCAGCAGGGCCTCGAGCTTCTGGTTGTAGGCTGGCATTTTGGTCACGTCACCGTTGGCCGCCTGCTTGCGTGCGCCGTAGTCCCGCGCCTGCATCAGTGCACCGCGCAGGAACGCCGCCGTGGACATGCGGGTGGAGTCGCACTTGTCACGGTAGCAGCGCTTGGGATTCTCGCCAAAGGCGCACTTCATGGCGACGGGGTCGCGGACGATCATGTTGTCTACGCGCTCGCCGACGGTTTTCATTGCCAGGAAGGTGCCGCCCAGCACGTTGGCGCTGCCCGGGCCGGTGCAGACGCAGGTCACACCCGCCTTACGCGCGTCGACCAGCGAGGGGTCGCGCGGGTTGATGCCGTCGATGGCGCGCAGCTGCGGCGTCCAGATGTCGTTCATCTCGTTGTAGTCGCAGCCCTCATACCCGATGCCGTAGCCGTCGAGACCGATATGGGTGTGGGCATCGACAAAACCGGGGAATACATCAAGGCCGTCGGCGTTGAAAACCACGGCGTCCGCCGGGGCGGTCAAATCGGTTCCGATGGCGGCAATTTTACCGTCAGCCAGCAGAATGTCAGCCTTGCAGGCATCGCGGTGGACAGCGTCATGGACGAGGCCGCCGCGGATGAGGGTGGTGGGCATTTTCATTTCCTCCTACATAAAATGGGATGGTTGTCCCATCCCATTTTGCTTTTTATTGAAAGTTCTCTGCCGCGGGCATTTCCGCCGCGTTGTAAAGGAACAATACCAAATCCGGTTTTGTTTCCTCAATGTACGAGGCAATCGTCTGCGGGAACGCGCGCTTGTCAATCGTGTCCAACTCCGCGCACGCCTGCGCCAGATACGGCGTAAACGCACAGGCAAAGCTATCCCGCACCAGCAGCACCCGCTTGTCATTCGGCGGCTGGTGATTCACGATATGGCAAAGGCCATAATCGCCGCCAATGTAGCCCGCATAGGGGTTGTCAGTGTACAGGTCTTTCTTTTCGAACATTTCGGGCACAAGCAGCGTGTTGACATAGTCGCCGCTGCGGTCTATGCCCTTATCCGGGACTGTCAGCGTAAAATCTGCGGCGTAGTTTGGTGTGATGACCGAGAAGTCATCCACCCCAGCGTACACCGTGCCGACGCGCTTGCCCTGACTGCCCAAAAAACAATTCGGATAGGTGGTCACTGTGTAGTTGTTCAGATCGGTGATGGCGTCGTCAAACACAAAGCCATACTCGCTCTTAAGGATTTGCGCCACCTGTCCCCAGCACCAGAACGCACCTTCCGGCGTCCAATGGTGGTCGGTCTTAAAGAAGAAATTGTATTGGTTTATACCATTCTCGTGGATGACCTGCCGCAGGTCTGTACAGTGCACCTGTCCACCCAACTGAGCCAGAAAGGCATCCGCCATCGGGTTATAATTATCCTGCACACCGGTGGGCAGCTCCGGGTCATATTTACTGATTTTCTGCGGTGTCAGCACAAAGTACAGCTCTGCGCCGTTCTCCTTGCAGGTTTCCTGCAGTGACAGAAGTGACCGAGCACTCTCCGTCACATCCGCTGGTTCACAGACAAAGGTGAGATAGCCGTTTTTCAGCTTGACGACCTCGTCACCCTCGGCAGTGTCCTCAATCACATTTTTTCCCAATGTCATCTGAAAAAACGTGTTCAGATTGATCATTCCGTGATAAAACGGCACGCTTTCCTGCGCTGTCTTCTCCACCGTGTCCGTCGTCAGGGCTGCGGCATCGGCGGCCTGCACTGCGAGGTTTTTCCAGGTCCGTACACTTCCGCTGCCCAACACAGCCATCATCAGCAGCAGCATCGGCAGGGCCTTCCATCGTTTTTGCTTCATGTCTGCACCTCCCTTAAAAATCAAAGTAAATGAACGGATTGTATCCGCCCTTTACAATAAAGGAGAGTGCAACCAGAAACACTGCCGCGCACCAGACCGGGCGCAGGTTCTCTATCCATGCCCCACGTCTGCCTGCTTGAGCACGCAGCCAGACCGCAATGGGCAGGGCAGCGGCCATACCGATGAGCAGAAACATTTTATATTCTGTAAAATAGTAAACTGCCTTCTCGTCCAGCAAACCCGTAGTGTGGATATTGAACATTGCCAGCAGATATTTAAGCGCACCTGTGACATTCTCTGACCGGAACACCACATTGCCCGCGATGAAGAAGAACACCGTATAAATCCAGCCCAGCCAGCTTTTCTGCCCGGACAAATTCAAAATGCGCTCCACACACAGAAGCACGAAGTACATCATGCCCCAGACAATGTACGTCCATTTGGCGCCATGCCAGATGCCGGTCAGCAGCCAAACAATAAAAATGTTGAAGTAGAGCCGCCGTTTTGCAGCCACACGGCTGCCGCCCAGCGGAATGTAGACATAGTCGCGGAACCAACTGCCCAGCGAGATATGCCACCGCCGCCACAGCTCCGTGATAGAACGGCTGATGAAGGGATAGTTAAAGTTTTCCAGAAAGTGAAAGCCGAACATCTGCCCCAGACCGATGGCCATATCCGAATACCCTGAAAAATCAAAGTACAGCTGCAAAGAGTATCCGACAGCCCCGATCCATGCCATGGAGAACGACAAATTTCCCACAGAGGAAAACGCCGCGTCCGCCACATAGGCCAAGTTGTTGGAGAGAATAACTTTTTTACCAAGTCCTATAGCGAAGCGATACCCTCCCCTATTCCAGTTTTGCAGACTTTCCTGTCGGTTATGAATCTGGTCTGCAAAATCAGAATAGCGGACGATGGGGCCGGCAATCAATTGCGGGAAGAAAGCAATGTACAGCATGACATCCCACAGGCTTTTCTGTGCCGCTTCCCCACGGTACACATCGACCACATAGGAAATTGCCTGAAACGTAAAGAAGGAAATGCCGATTGGCAGTGTAATTTGCGGAACAGGAAGCCGTACAAACGGCAGGCGGTTCAAGTTTTCCGTAAAGAATCCGAGATATTTAAATACGAAGAGCACAGTCAGATCCACACTGACCGCTACAAGCAGGAAACCCTTCCGGGCATTTTTTGCCGACGCCTCGATTTTACGGGCAAAGAGCCAGCTTGACACGATGACCAGCAGCATGACCAACACAAAGCGTGGTTCACCCCACGCATAAAACAGCAGACTGGCCCCTGTCAGAAAGAGGTTTCTGGCCGCCGTGCAGCGTTTTGGAATCAGATAGTAAAGTAAGGCCACTACCGGTAAAAACGCAAACAAAAACGTGGCACTGGAAAAGAGCATTCGGTGGGTCTCCTTACTTACGCGTTAAAATCCAAGCACGTCCTTACCGCGGTGTACGGTCTTACCTTGCCGTCTGCCACGGCGACGTGGGCGGGGTGGGTGGAGTAGCCTTTGAGCGCGGCGGCGTCGGTGAAGGTCGTGTCCAGCATCAGGTCAGCGTTGGCAGAGCTGGGCAGGGCGTCGGTGTAGACGCGGACATCCAGCAGGCCGGGGATCTTACCGGCCAGACCCTCCAGCCCTTCCTTGATGCCGGCCTTGACGGCGGCCTTTTCGGCGTCGGGCATCTCCTTTAATTTCCACAAAATAACATGACGTACCATTACTTGTTTTCCTCCCAGATGGGGTGCTTGAGCTGCCACTCGCCGTACTCGTTCTTCTCGAACAGGTCGCGGTTGTAGAACTTGTCCAGAATGGCCCAGAACTCGGTCTCGGTGTAGCCGCAGAACTCGCAGAAGTCACGCACGCAGAGCGGGTCGAGCTTGCCGTCGCGCTCCTTGATGATGGGGATAGCCTCCTCGCGGGTCATCATGCCGTAGCGGATGTAGCGGGCCGTGTAGTCGGTGGCGGCGGCGTGGCCGAACTTGGGATACTTGAGCCAGCTGTGTACCAGATAGGCGCGGGAGTCGATCTGGTCAAAGTTCTCGGCGTGGTGGGTGCGGTCCCACTCGTGGGTCAGGTCGTGAAAGCCGTGGGCCTTGGCGATCTGGTAGTTCTTGTAGCTGTTCCAGGGCACAAAGTAGCTCATATAGAACGGGTCGAGCTTGGCGCGCTCCTCGGCGCTGGGGGCCAGCGTCAGAGAGAGGTCTTTCTCGGTTACGCCGTCGCCCAGCAGTTCCTCCATCGGCATACCGACGGCGACACCGTTCTCGATCTGGCCCATGGCGGAGTAGGTCTCCTTATCGGCGTTGCCGCCGTACTCAAAGCTGACGTTCTCGCCGTAGCAGAGCATCGGGGTGTTGAACTTGGCGGCCATGTGCAGCGGGAAGGTGTAGATCAGGCGGTCCACGTACCAGGTCGGCTTGCCGTACTTCTCAAAGAATTTGCGCATCAGCGTCTTTTGCACCTTGATATTGGGCTTGCAGGAGATGATCGTGCAGCCGAACTCCTCGCTGATATTCTTGAGGTTGTGGATGCCCGCCTGCGTCATGGGGAAGTTATCCTCGACGCTGAACAGGATGGGGTTCATGTGCATGACCTCTTTCAGCATCCAGACCTGGAAGTGGCTGTCCTTGCCGCCGGAGACGGCGACGGCGCAGTCATAGCCGCCGGGGCCGTTCATGCCGCGGTACTTGTCGCAGTAGGCCTCGAACTCCTTGAAGCGGGCATCCCAGTCCACATTTTTGCGGCTCTCGTAGTGGCGGCAGGCGCTGCACACGCCCTCCGCGTCGAAGGTGATCCCGGGCCGGGTGTCGGGCATCGTACATTTTTTGCAGTAACGCATAAGAACACTCCTTTATTTATATATGTAATGGGGTTGGATTTGTTTAGTCTTCTTGCCTCCCTCTGCGAGGGAGGTGGCCCCGCAGGGCCGGAGGGAGAGAGCCTTGCCATGACCCGAAATATTTCGGGTCGCCGCAAGGTTCTCTCCCCCACCCGCTGCGGCGGGAGCCCCCTCCCAGAGGGGGCCAAGGGGGGGTCACTTCGCCGCCGCATGCACGGCGTCCGCGCCGGCGAAGTCATAGATGACGAACCGTCCGTCGTTGTAGACCTCGGTGCATTCGCCGTTCTGCACAAGGCCCGCGCTCTCCGCCGGGCCGTCGGTCTCTGTGTCGATGAGCAGGAACGGGTGCTGCGGGTCGGTGGTCAGGTGGTCCTTGCGCTGCAGCCAGTTGGGGACGTAGTCCTCATCCAGCGATTGCAGCGTCCAGACGTCCAATTTTCCGTTCGTCAGCTCCGTCATGGCGTTGCCGTTCCAGAACGTGGCGTAGCCTTCGGTGTAGCCGTTGTCCACCAGCCAGTCGGCGGCGGCGTCCAGCCCCTTGTGGGCGAGATACGGGTTTTCGATCTCCTGCCGGACGGTGTTGACGGCGCAGACCGTGAAGCAGCCTGCCAGCACCACACCCAGCAGCTGCCGCGCACCGGGCAGACGGAAGTCCTCGGTTTTCAGTTCCACCGCCATGACCGCAACGGCCACCGGCATGTTCATGAGCCAGAAATAGAGGTAATACTCGTGGAAGTAGGTGTAGGAGATACCGCAGACCGCCAGCATGGCGACGAGCAGCAGCACAAGCAGCTGGTCGTTCGTCTCCAGCTTTTTCAGCCGCAGCAGCAGCCGCACGATGCAGAAGAACATCCACCCGCCCAGCAGCAGACCGATGCCCGCCGCAATGCCGCCGAAGTGGAAGATGCCGGAGCCGTTCTGGTAGCCGAACTCATGGAAGAAATCCATCAGAATGCGGTCCAGCGTGAACCAGTTCTCGTCGCGGTCCCAGACGATGAAGCTGTAGGACTTGAAATCATACAGCCGCGACATGACGCTGTTGCTGATGAAATACCCCGCCGCGCCGGCCACCGCCGTGACAAGCGACGCCGCAAACAGCCGCACCTGACGGCGGCAGTGCTGCAGGGCCGTTTTCCAGTCGGACGTGCCGCTGTCGTGCAGTGCAAGCACCAGCAGGATCGCCGCGGCAATGCAGAGCGGCGCGTGGAACACCATAAGCTGCTTGACGCCGTTCATGCCCGCGATGGCCGTAACGATGCAGGCTGCGAGCCATTGCAGTGCGCAGTGCTTTTTGTCGGCGTCGAGGCTGCGCAGCACCAGCGCCAGTACCAGCATATAAAAGAACGTATAAACGAGATAATAGCCGCCGTAGATCGCGTAGACCAGGTAATGCTGTCCGAAGGGCCACAGCAGCGTGCCGACCATCCACAGGCCCGCGCGCCCCAGCCCCGCGCATTTGACGAAAAAGAGCATGGCCGCCGCGAACAGCGCCAGCGTGATGGCCATGCCAAACGTGCGGGCCAGGTGCCAGTCATTGGGGAAAATCAGCAGTCCCAGGCGGTAGAACCATTGCAGGTTGACGACTTTCAGCTCGGTGGAGTAGAACCAGTTATGGCTGATGATGGTCCCCTCTTTGTTGAGCAGGTCGGAGAGGATCATCTCCGACGCGAGGTCGGAATCGACGATCCATTTTCCGGGCACAAGCTGGTACCACAGGTCAAACAGATACGCCGCCGCCATCCAGAGCCACGGCAGCGCCTGCCAAAGCCTGTGCAAAGCCCCGCCCTTTGTTTGTTGTTTCATTCGGTTTCTCCTGATTCAGGTTTCTAGTTATTTAAACTATACCGCATTTGGGCGCAAAGCGCAAGGTATGCAGGGCAAAAAAGCGCCTTGACGCTGTGCGGCATTCATGTTATAGTGGGGGTAACGGCCCGTTTTTCCGCGGGACTGTGCGGGCTTTTCCAGCAATCGGAGGGCCCGCTGCTTTTATATTTGCTTATCGGATTTGCTTATCGGAGGGCGGCCATGCAGCAGCTACGCAGCGCCATACACAATGCCATTGCCAGATTTTTGAAAAATCAGCCCCCGGCGCGCATCATCGCCGTGGGCTTTGCGCTGCTGATTTTGCTGGGCGCGGCGCTGCTGATGCTGCCGTTTGCCGTACACCCCGGCGCACACGTCGGCCCGCTGGACGCGCTGTTTACCGCAACGAGCGCCGTCTGTGTGACCGGGCTGGTCGTGGTGGACACCGGCGACACGTTCAGCCTGTTCGGGCAGGCTGTCATTGCGATTTTGATACAGATTGGCGGTCTGGGCGTCGCGTCCATCGGCATGGGGCTGGCGCTGGTCGCCGGGCGGCGCATCAGCTTAAAGGGCCGCTCCCTCGTGCGGGAGGCACTGAACGTCGAGAGCCTGGAGGGCATGGTGCGCCTTGTGCGGGCCATCCTGCTGGTGACCCTGATCTGCGAGGTCGCCGGTGCGGCGCTCAGCTTCCCCTCGTTTGCCCGCGATCACATGCCGCTGCAGGCGGTATGGCTGAGCATTTTCCACTCGATCGCCGCCTTCAACAACGCGGGCTTTGACGCACTGGGCGGCGGGCAGAGCCTGATCCCCTATCGGAACGATCTGCTGCTGAATCTCGTCACCGATGCGCTCGTCATTGTGGGCGGCATCGGCTTCATGGTCATTCTGGACGTGGGGCGCTGCCGCGGGCAGTTTCGCAGAATGACGTTCCACACCAAGGTCGTGCTCTCCACCACAGCGGTGCTGCTGGTGGGCGGCGCGGTGCTTTTGCAGCTGACCGACCACATGGGCTGGCTGGCGGCGCTTTTCCAGAGCATGACGGCCCGCACGGCGGGCTTTTCCAGCGTGGATATCGGCAGCATAAGCAACGCGGGTCTGCTGGTCATCATGATCTTAATGTTCATCGGCGCATCGCCGGGCTCGACGGGCGGCGGCATCAAGACCACAACGTTTTTTGTGCTGATGCAGCAGGTACGGTCCATCTTCTCCAAGCGGCGGCTTGGCGCGTTCCACCGGCGTCTGCCGGACGGCTCGCTGTCCAAGGCCGCGACCATCATGCTGATGGGGCTGATGGTCGTGGGCTGCGGCACGTTTGCGCTCTGCGTGCTGGAGCCGCAGCTCGATTTTGGCCGCCTGCTGTTTGAGCAGATCTCGGCCTACAGCACGGCGGGGCTTTCCACCGGCATCACGGCGGAGTTATGCCCTGCCAGCCGGGTGGTTCTGATCCTGACAATGTTCATTGGCCGCGTGGGCGCGGTGACGCTGCTCTCCCTCTGGGTGGAGCACCCCGAGCCCACCGCCCGCTATACCGAAGAAGCCATTACGATTGGGTAAATGCGAAGCCGCAAGGCAACCACCGTAGGGGCGGATTCCATATCCGCCCGTGCCCGCCTGCCACAGGCACGGCTCCGCGGGCGCATATAGAATGCGCCCCTACATACTCTGCCGCCCGGCGCGGCGCAGAAAGGGTACACATATGTTTGATAAAATGAAAAGTTCCGCCGAGAGCTACGGCGTAATCGGGTTAGGCCGGTTCGGCACGGCGCTGGTCAAGACGCTGGCCGCCGCCGGCAAGGAGGTCATTGCCGTGGACAAGGACGAGGCAAAGGTCAAGGCCGTGCGCGGCTACACCGACTATGCGTTTGTCATCGACGAGCTGGACGAGACCTCTTTGAAGGAAACCGGCATGCAGAACTGCGGCACGGTCACGATCTGCATCGGTGAACAGATCGACATCAGTATCCTGACGACGATGCTCGTCACAAAGCTGGGCGTGCCGCACGTCATCTCCAAGGCCGCCAGTGAGGTGCACGGCGAGGTGCTCAAGCGTCTCGGGGCCGAGGTCGTCTACCCGGAGGCCGACATGGCCGTGCGCATCGGCAAGCGGCTGATCTCGGGCAATCTGCTGGACTACATCGCCCTCGGCGACGGCGTCGAGGTGCGGCGCATCACGGTGGGCGGCAGGATGCTGGGCAAGAGTGTGCGGACGCTGGATCTGCGCAAGGTCTACGGCATCAACATCATCGCCGTCGAGCACGGCCAGCAGACGAACGTGGAGTTCTCCGCCGATTATACCTTTAAAGAGGGGGATACCGTCGCGGTCATCGGCAAGGTCGGGAAGATCGATAAGTTTGAGAGAGAAATGTAATTTCCGGCAGATGCCGGGTTTCGGGCGGCCCCTGCTTTAAATCACTGCCCTGTAGGGACCAGGCATGCCCGGCCCGCGACTTTGCTATGCTGCCCGTCAACGAGCTGAACCCTTCCGGGCTTCGCCCGCGCAAAAAAAGGCCCCCTTGTCAAAGGGTGACTCCCCACAGTGTGGGGAGATGTCGCGGAGCGACAGAGGGGCCCGGGCCCGAAGGGCTGGCCGCGTCAGCGGACTGGGGGATTCCGACGGGCCTTGCCTGATTGCCCGTTACACCCGCAGACGGCCAGGAATCCCTCCGCCTCGCTTGCGCTCGGCACCTCCCTTTGACAAGGGAGGCTTTCTTCGCGGGGCGTCGGGGACGCCGCCGCCTACATCCCTCGTTAAAAAACTAACCGCACAAATTTTGCGCTTTTCGGCTTGCAAATCTGCCCCTTATGTCGTACAATATAAACTAACGAAATACGGCAAAAACAGGAGGAATTCCAAATGGAACACAGCAATCCGATCCTGATGGGCAACGACAGCCCGCAGAAATTCATCACCATCGGCGAGGTGATGCTGCGTCTGACCCCGCCGAACTATGAGAAGATCCGTATGGCCTCCTCCTTCGAGGCCAGCTACGGCGGCAGCGAGGCCAACATCGCGCTGGCGCTGGCGAACCTCGGCGTGGATTCCACCTTCTTCAGCGTCGTGCCCAACAACTCTCTGGGCAAAAGCGCTGTGCGCTGGCTGCGCTGCAACGACGTACACTGCACGCCGATGATCCTCTCCACCAAAGAGGAGACCCCCAGCCACCGTTTGGGCACCTACTATCTGGAGACCGGCTACGGCATCCGCCCCAGCAAGGTCATTTATGACCGTATGCACAGTGCCCTGACCGAATATGACCTGACGAAGGTCGATCTGGACGAGCTGTTCGACGGCTTTGACTGGCTGCACCTGTCCGGCATCACCCCGGCGCTGAACAAAAATTGTGCGGATTTCATCCTGCGCTGCCTGCGCGCCGCCAAGGAAAAGGGCCTGACCGTCAGCTTTGACGGCAACTTCCGCTCCACGCTCTGGAGCTGGGAGGAGGCCCGCGACTACTGCACCCAGTGCCTGCCCTATGTCGATGTGCTGTTCGGCATTGAGCCGTATCACCTGTGGAAGGACGACGAGGATCATGCCAAAGGCGACTGGAAGGACGGCGTGCCCCTGCAGCCCAGCTATGAGCAGCAGGACGAGATCTTCCAGCATTTCATTGACCGCTACCCGAATTTGAAGTGCATTGCCCGCCATGTGCGCTACGTCCACTCCGGCAGCGAGAACAGCCTGAAGGCATTCATGTGGTACGAGGGGCACACCTTCGAGTCCAAGCTCTACACCTTCAACATTCTGGACCGTGTCGGCGGCGGCGACGCTTTTGCCAGCGGCCTGATCTACGCGATGATGCACGACTACAAGCCGATGGACATGGTCAACTTTGCTGTGGCGTCCAGCGCCATCAAGCACACCATCCACGGCGACGCCAACATTACCGACGACGTCGAGAGCATCCGCAACCTGATGAACATGAATTACGATATTAAGCGATAATTTTCCCTAAGTAAAATCTGCCGACCCGATGTTGGGTCGGCAGATTTTGTTTATGGATGCGGAGCCTTCCCCTTCGGGGGAAGGTGTCTGCGGCCCCGCCCGCAGACGGATGAGGGGCGCGTGTGCGGAGATTGCCTGTTTACGGCAGGCAGTGGAAAACTGCGGCGGGGTGAAGGCACCTCGCCCTACATCTGACGATACGGTGCGCTGCAGGGCGGCATGCCCTCATGCTGCCGCGGTCATTGCTCTGTTTTCCCGTTCATCTCCGCGTTGATCCCGGCCCCAATGAACAGCAGATTGATGATCACATACAGCCACAAAATAATCAGAATGACCGCCGTCAGCGAGCCGTAGATATACGACAGACGCCAGAAATGCAGGATGTAAAACGAGAACACGCGGGAGAAGACCAGCCACCCCGCCGTTGCAAAGATCGTGCCCGGCAGCTGGCTGCGCGGCGTGCGCCGCCCGCCGGGGACGTAGGTGTAAATCAGCAAAAGTAGCCCGAACAGCAGCGGGACCGAGACGATCCGGCCAATGCTGGCCACCCGCTGCAGCGGGGCCACAATGGCCGCGTAATGGCGAAAAAACGGCAATGTATCGGCAAAGCGCGCAAACAGGGAGTGCATGCCCTGCAGCGCCAGCATGACCAAAAGCAGCAGCTCAAACACGAAGGTGTAGCCAATCGCCAGCAAGCGGTTCAAAAACGTCCGGTGCGAGCCTCGCGTCAGCCTTTGCAGGCCGATCTGCAGTGCGTTCATACCGCCCGACGCCGAGACGATGGTCGTCAGCACAGCCAGCGACGCCACAAACTGTGCAGACTGGCCGCTTAAATTTTGCAAAAGGCCGAGGATGGCAGTCTGTATCTCGGGGATCTGCGGCAGGAAGTCCGCCAGCAGCTCGGCGACGCCTTCTACCGAGAAGCCGGGCACCAGGTTGACAAGCATCAGCACCCACATCAGCAGCGGGAAGGACGCCGTCAGCAGAAACAGCGTGGCGGATCCGGCGTAGACCGCCATGTCCAGCGCCAGGTAGCGGCGCAGTACAGCGGCGGTGATCTGTACCCAACGGGGCGGTTTTTGTTTCATGGCGGCTCCTTGTGGGGGGATGTGTATGGCGGCGTGGTTGCGGCAAAGTTCACGGGTCGATGACGAGCATCGACCCCTACATTATAGTATAAATGCCCCGCGTGCGCAACCTTTGCCCCGACGCAGAGCATCGCGCCCGGCGCAAAGCGGCCGTCACCCGGCGGGAGCTTGGCGGCCAATAAGGCCATACACAAAAAATTTACAGGCACAGCCGCCCAAAGCGGTTAAAAATATATCAAAAACACTTGCGCATTTTCGGTTTTATGCGTATAATAAGGATAAACCCCTTGGGGCGCGGTGCGCCCCGCCAAAAATGTGAAACATACCGAGAGGAGCTTTTACTATGGGTTTGGGTAAAAAGACCATTGACGATGAGAACTACGCCGGCAAGCGCGTACTGGTTCGCTGCGACTTCAACGTCCCGATGAAGGACGGCGTTATCACCAACGATAACCGCATCAACGCCGCACTGCCGACCATCAAGAAGCTGATTGCCGACGGCGCTAAGGTCATCCTGTGCAGCCATCTGGGCAAGCCGAAGAACGGCCCCGAGGCCAAGTTCAGCCTGGCCCCCGTTGCTGTCCGCCTGAGCGAGAAGCTGGGCCAGCCTGTTACCTTTGCGGACGATGACAATGTCGTCGGCGACAACGCCAAGGCTGCTGTTGCCACCATGGGCAACGGCGAGGTCGTTCTGCTGCAGAACACCCGCTTCCGCAAGGAGGAGACCAAGAACGAGCCCGCTTTCAGCGAGGAGCTGGCCAGCCTGGCCGACGCTTACGTTGACGACGCCTTCGGCTCCTGCCACCGCGCTCACTGCTCCACCGCCGGTGTGACCGACTATGTCAAGGATACCGCTGTCGGCTACCTGATGGAGAAGGAGATCAAGTATCTCGGCAACGCCGTGAACGATCCCGAGCGTCCCTTCACCGCTATTCTGGGCGGCGCCAAGGTCGCGGACAAGCTGAACGTCATCTCCAACCTGCTGGAGAAGGTCGACACGCTGATCATCGGCGGCGGCATGGCCTACACCTTCCTGAAGGCCCAGGGCTACGAGATCGGCAAGAGCCTGTGCGACGACAGCAAGCTCGACTACTGCAAGGACATGATGGCCAAGGCCAAGGAGAAGGGCGTTAAGCTGCTGCTGCCCGTCGATGCCGCCTGCATCAAGGACTTCCCCGATCCCATCGACGCTCCCGTCGATACCGTGATCGTTCCCGTCACCGCGATCCCGGCTGACAAGGAGGGCTGCGACATCGGCCCCGAGTCCATGAAGCTGTTTGCTGACGCCGTCAAGGCCAGCAAGACCGTTGTCTGGAACGGCCCCATGGGCGTGTTTGAGAACCCGACCCTGGCTGCCGGTACCTTGGCTGTTGCCAAGGCTATGGCCGAGAGCGACGCTACCACCGTTATCGGCGGCGGCGACTCCGCTGCAGCTGTCCAGCAGATGGGTCTGGGCGACAAGATGACCCACATCTCC
>OLOZ01001105.1_pt1 | contig 19962 bp, 13 predicted proteins | sample 1673021 | NCBI WGS metagenome assembly OLOZ01 (sample SAMEA3136747, study PRJEB25190) | human gut metagenome | biome: human gut; feature: human-associated habitat; material: faeces | place: Austria | collected 2013 | reverse complement strand
AACATATTATTACAAAGTACGTGCTTATAAAGTCGTATCTGGCAAAAAAGTATATGGAAAATTTTCAACGATCAAAAAAATTAAGTTCAAAAAATAATCTACAAAGGAGAAAACGATGAGAAAAAGAGTACTAACATATTCACTAGCACTAGCAATGGCAGTAGCAATGGCAGTTCCACAGACGGCAATCTTACCAACAGGTATTGTACAGGTAAAAGCAGCAGATACAGAAAATGGATTAAAAACAGGAGTTGCGCTCACAAAAGCAGAATGGGGACAAAACTGGTCAGGAACAGAAAATTATATTAAATTTACCGAAATGGATAAATATGCATCTACTTCTTCAGATTATTGCAGCAAGATCAATAAAGTTGTAGTGAACGACAAGGAATATCCAGTTTATGATGAAGAAGGAAAAGATAATTATTATTCAATGACATATTCTGATGGACTTTGTATATATATGGGATCAATCAAAGATGGCGAAAATACGATCATTGTTTCAGCAAATGGTTACAAAGATAAAAAGATCATTGTGAATGTCGACAAAACAGCAACAACAGTAACTTTCGTTTCACAGAAAGATTTGGGATCAGGAGATGCAGTAATCGATAAAAGTGCGTTAAATAATATGATCACAGCAGCAAAAGCATATACGAAAGAATCGGCATCTGATGAAAAATGGAATGCATTCCAGGAAGCGATCAAAACAGCAGAAGATGTATATAATAATGAATCTGCAACTCAGGATCAGATCGATCAGGCAGTTGCTGCATTAAGGGAAGCAATTGATACGTTTAAAAAAGAAGATCCAACATTAAATCCAACAGAAGATGGTGTATATACAGTTACACTTAAAGCAACAAAACAAGGAAGCGAGGAAACCTCTTCCTTAGGTGGATATTTTGAAGGAAAAGCAAAACTGACAGTAAAAGATGGAGAAATGAAATTATCCATGTTAAATGTCTCCATGGCGAAATACTTACTTGACTTCACATTAGAGACAGATGGAACGTTTGCCAAAGCAACAAAAGAAGCATATGGGGATGCAAATAGTGATGGTTCTTATGATGCATATGAATATACAATGAGCATTAAAGATCTGAGCAAAATACATACAGCGGCAGCTTTAGTATCCGTTATGGGATCTGAATCTGATAAAGGTAACTATGACAAATATATGAAAGCGGATATCACATTCACATCTTTGGAAAAAGGATGGAAAGGATATGATAAAAAAGATGCGAACCAGACCCTGGTTGATGCATTGATCGAAGCAGGAGCTGATACGAACAATGATGGAGAAATTACCCAGGAAGAATTAGCAGCATTTAATGGAGACGAAGGAAGTCTGGATTTATCAAACAAGAATTTGAGTAATATCGATCTGTTAAAAGGTTTATCAGATAAGATTAAAGAATTGGATCTTTCAGGAAATAAGATCACAGAAATTCCAGAGGGATTTTTTGATAATATGACAAATCTTGAGTATGTAGATTTGAATTCAAATCATATAAAAGCTCTTCCAGAAAATACGTTTAAAAATACAAAAAAATTGAATTGGATCAATATAAGAGCAAATAATCTGACGGAGATTAAGAAAGATACACTGTCAGGATTGGATAAATTAGTATATCTTGAACTGGATAATAATAGTATCACGTCTGTAGAGGCTGGGGCACTGGATGGAGATACAAGTCTAAAGCAGCTATCCATTTCAGGAAATGAATTAAATGCATTACCAGATCATCTCTTAGATGATGCTGGAGATACGATTAATTTTATTGAATTATCCAATAACGAGTTTGTAAAACTTCCAAACTGTATCAATGCAGCAACAAAGAAATTACGAAAGATCAGTGCATTCAATAATGCATTAGAAGACATTTCGAATATTGATTTTACAAAGATGTCAAATCTTGAGGAGGTTAATTTCTACAAGAACTATATTGCTCAAGTGCCAGATGGAACATTTGCAAAGAATAAAAAACTATATTCTGTAGATTTCCATGATAATCAGATCTCCAATATTACAGAGAAGGCATTTCCTGAAACATTTGAAAACGATTATGATGGAGTACTTCACAAGCTTGATCTTACGTTAAATAATATCAAAGTTGTGGATCCGGCAGTGATGAAAAAATCAGACACAGCGATCAATAAATTTTATCCACAGAAGAACGCGATGAATCTGGAACTAAAGGAAGATAACGGTCAGAAGATTAGTTGGAGCCAGGATTTAAGTGTATTAGATCTTGCATTCTGGTTTGATAAGACAGCAAGTGACGAAGCCAGAGAAATAGAAACGGTTGAAGATTATAAAGATATGCTGGAGCAGAACGGATGGAAAGATAAAAATATCGCAGAAGTTATGGATGAAAAATATGACTGGGATATTATTACAGAAGTTCAGAAAAAGAATGCAGATGGTACATGGGAGACAGTTAAAGAAGATACAGAAACTGATCAGGCAGAAGAATTAAAAGGGAACTTTAGTGTATCAAATCTGGGAACATACAGAATAAAGAAAGTCTTAAATGCGACATTAAATGGAACAAAACAATACCGTTTTACTGTATATTCAAACGAATTAGCAGTATCTAAAAACGATGATAAAAAACCATCAAATACAACAGCCGAACAGAAACCATCAAGTGCAACAACTGAACAAAAGCCATCGGATACAACAACGACACAAAAATTATCAATGACAACAGTGAAAGATATTCTTAAGAAAGTGTCAAAGATCAATCTGCAAAATCTGAAAAAACGTAAGGTGCGTATTACATGGAAGAAAGTAAAGAATGCAGATGGATATCAAGTTTATCGAGCAACAAAGAAAAACGGAAAATATAAGCTTGTTAAGGTAGTAAAAGGTAATAAAAAAGTAAGTTACACAAATACAAAGTTAAAGAAAAATAAAAAATATTACTACAAAGTTCGTGCTTATCGTACAGTTAAAGGTAAGAAAGTATATGGTGCATTCTCCTCAAAGAAAATCATATTGATCAAAAAATAAATGAGAAGAATTATCAATAAAACACAAGGGGTTGCACGCCTGCAACACCTTGTGTTTTATTGATAAATGGCAGAAACACGTGTTTTTTAAAGAAATTTTAAATTTAAAATATCAGATATGAACGATTTTGAAAAACTTGTTTTCGTTGACGGAGAATATTGATGCATGATAAAAAAGAAGTGAGTTAATTAAAACTAACCGATAATGCCTATAAATTAAGAGAAGGAGAGATTATGAGAAAAACTAAATATCATATAAAGAAAAAAATCATGCCATTATTGTTAGCTGTTGCAATGGCTGGAACAGCGACACCCATATATGTAGCACATCCAGCAATTGTAAAGGCAGCAGTGTCTAATGCATTTGGAACAAACAAAATAAGTTTGTCAGCTGGTTCTTATACAGTTCCAGTGTCGTTAAAAAAAGCAGATGATGTTGAACAGAATTCAATGGCGGCCGGGGCTGTAGGTGAAAATGCAACATTAGAAGTAGCAGAAGATGGAACAGCAAGTTTAGAAGTTGAATTAAAAGCATTAAATCTTTATGGAATGACAGGTGCAGCAAAGGATTTAAAAGTTTATCAGGGAAACGATACAAAATCAGAAACAAAAGATGTGACTGTTGAGAAAACAGATGAAGCTGGTAATCCAACAAAGATTAAATTTACAATTCCAGAGAGTGCAAAGACAACCGATGGTATCTATCTTCATATGATGATCAGTCCGATAGCAAAGGAAACAGATGCATTTTTAAAGGTTGATTATGCAAGTCTTAAGGGAAATGAAAACGTATCAGATGGAACAAAAGAAAATACGATTCATATTGCACAGTTCGGTGGATACGATATTAAAACAACTGTTACATACAAAGATGGAAAAGTGACAGATCTTCAGATTAAAGGAGAAAATTTCGAAGGAAAATATGCTAAAGAAAATGAAGATATCTACCTTCCAAAAGCGATCAATAAAATCAAAGACCAGATACAAGGTCTAGATATCACAGATCAGAATTCCTTTGACAAAGTCGATACAGTGTCTGGAGCAACGACAAGTGCTTCCGCGATTAAAAATGCAGTTATGGAATCTCTAGGATTAACATCAAAAGAGGAAGTTCTTGCACCAGCACCAGAAACAGTGGAAGAAGGTACTTATGGGATTCAGATGAAAAACATGACAAGTACAGTAGAACATAGCTTGTCTGCAGCAAATTCTGAGAATAAAGTAACAGCAACATTAAAGGTTGATAAAAATGGAAAGATGACATTATCATATCCAGTGGTTACAAAAGAAGCAATGGATGTATTAGCTTTTAATGGGTATTATAATGGATCAGATCTGACAAAAGAAGGATCCGAAGAAACAAAAGATGGAGAGAGTGTAACAACTGTAAATATGCCATTAACAGGTGATAAACCAGAATTAACTTATAAAGCAAACTTTAAAATGTATGTACCAGCAATGAGCAATTTAAGTGGTGAACATGGTGGAATTACATTTGATCATGGAAAGTTTGATACAGATGCTCAGATCACGTTATATTGGGATACATTAAAAGAAAAGAAAGACAAAGAAGTACTTTCTGATGGAATCTACAAAGTAGATGCAAAGATGTTAAAAACAAATGGAAAACATCTATCAATGGCAAATGATGCGATCGCACATAAAGTAAAGTTAACAGTAAAAGATGGAAAATATTATGTCACATTAAACTTAAAGGCAATGAATATTCCATTCGGTGGACAGACATTCCATGGATACTTAAATAAGATTCAGTACATTGAAAATGGAACAGAAAAAGACGTTACAGTTGATCAGATTCAGAAAAACACGAATGGTGACATTGTATCCGATGAATTTGGAAGCAATTATCCTGATCTTGTAACATTCCCATTGACAGATGAAGCTGTAGAAACAGGAATCGCACCAATGCAGGTATTTATACCAATTATGGACAGCATTGCATCAGGAATGGGAACTCAGAAAATGAATCTTTCCTTAGATTTTACATCAGTCGTTAAAACAACAGCAGATGATAAAGATTTTAGCAGTGAAGATGTAACAGAAGAAGCACCAAAGAAAGAGGAACAAAAACCATCAACAACAGTTCAGAAGCCAGTTGCAACAGTCCAGAAGCCAACTGCAACACAGACGACAACGACTGTAAAGTTAGTAGCAGTCACAGGTCTGAAAGTTAAGAATTCTTCCAAGAAAACGGCAACAGTAACATGGAAGAAAGTCAAAAGTGCAACAGGATATATTGTATATCGTGCGACAAAGAAGAATGGTAAATACAAAGCAGTTAAGACGATCACAAAAGCTTCGACAACCAAATTTAAAAATAAGAAACTGAAAAAGAAAAAGACATATTATTATAAAGTCCGTGCAATTAAAAAAGCAGGAAAGAAAGTAACATACAGTAAATATTCAAAAGCAGTTTCTGTAAAAATTAAACAGTAACAGGAAACAAATGATAAAGCCGCTGTAAACCTACAGGGGCTTTATAGTCCCCATAAAAGAGTAGAAAAAATCATGAAGAAAGCACAATATTTTCGCTTTGTCAGCTGTGTCATTTCCGTTATATTATGCTGTCTGGCCGGTTTTGCATTTGTAGATCATAAGGCAGCAGCGGATGAAAAAAATATATTAGAAGATGGAACTTATACCATGCAAAGTTTCTTAAGAAGCGCCTCATCAGATCAGGCTTCTATGGGAAATGCAGGGATTGTTCAGCCAATACAAGTGATCGTAAAAAATGGAACGTATACAGTAAGAGCAGAATGCAAGGCACTGAGTACAAAATTAGGAAAGCTTGATTTTACAGGATATCTTGCTCAGATGTCTTATTTTCCAAACTGGAAGACAACATCTGGAAAGATCGAGGCACCAGAAAATGAAACACCGATCCCAATAAATATAGAATCATATTTTGAAAATACATATGACAGCTATAATGATCCTAAGACAGGGACAGATTCTAAGGTAAAAGGGAAACTATATCCACATTACATGAATTTTCCAGTGAATTATCAACAAGAAGAGATGTGGGTTCAAGTTTATGTGCCTGTTATGGAAGCAATCAGCAAAGGGAGTGGTCTTCAATATGCAAGATTTCAATTTGACTGGAGCACATTAAAGAAGGTGAGTGACGAGACGAAAATTGAGTCATCTGTTACAACGCAGCAAGACAAACAAACAACAACTACAGCAAAGAAAAGCCAAGTTAAGAAAACTACAACAAGGAAATCAAAGCTAAATATAAAGAAATTAGAAGATGGGGTTTACAGTATTTCTGGTAAGATGTTAAAGACAGATAAGAAGACAGAGTCCATGGCAAATGAAGCAATCAATCACAAGATAAAACTCACAGTCAAAAATGGAAAATATGATATCACACTTGATTTTAAAGGATTGAATATTAGCTCAAGTTACGGTTATTTAAGTAAGATTAAATACTTTACGAATACTTATAAGATCGATCAATATAAGGTACCAAAGGGTTCCTTAAAAAATGTAACGATAGATTCTTATCAAAAAGACACAAAAGGAAAGAAAGTCAGAGATTCTTATGGAAGTGATTATCCAGATCAAGTGACATTTCCACTGATATCAAGAGCAAAAAACGATGGATATGTACCATTACAGGTGTTTGTTCCGATCATGGATGCGATCAGTCCGGGAAGTGGTACGCAGGCTGTATATCTGAAATTAGACCTTAATTCTGTAAAGGCAGTAAAAAATTCAAAGGAATTTGTATCAAATGATAAAAATACAGAAAAAAACAGTACTGCAATGACAACAAATACTTCTTCAGCAGGAAGTCATGAGAAAGTTACGATTCAAAGTTCAAAATTACCAGAGACAACACAATCCAATGTACAGGGACAGCCAGCTGTGGAAGAAAAAAGTTTTAATACTGAACAGGTTTCAACGTCAACAAACAGTGGAAGCCAGACATTACAGGAAGATGAGGAAGAAACACCGATCATAGTACCATCGATCATGAGTGTATTACTTTCTATTCTAGGTATAGTTTATAAAGTAAATAGCAGAGGATTATAAAAATGAGAAAATATATCGTTCAATTAAAAAACTGGATATTGATTTTAGTAGTGATCCTGTCTCTTGGGAGTCTTTCAAAAGATGTAAAAGCATCATCAGGAAATGTCTACAGTTGTCAGATTGCAAGAACCTATCAGCATCCAGTTACTGGAAAAGTAGAAGATTCTGGAGGAAATTCATCGAAAGCAACTGGGCAGGGAATGGTCGAAGGAGCAATATCATCCAAAGGATTATTAGAAGTAACAGACTCTGGAGATTATTATCTGACATTTCGTATAAGCCTCGTAGATTATACATCAGATCTGAATTTTTCCGTGCAGAAACGTGGAACATCAGGATTTCAAACACAATCTGTGACACAGACGGCGACAGGAAAAGATAATAATGGAACAACAAAAGATTTAAGGATCAAACTTCCATCCCAAGACAGTATCATCCGTTGTTCCATGTATGTAAAACCAATGGGAAGAAACGTCATCTTCTATTTCTACCCAGGTAATTATACTGCAGGGAATTCCGTAGGTATGAAGGCTTTGATGGTCACAACATCATCTTCCGATACGCAGACATCAAACAACAACCAGACAACAGCTGACACAAATAATACAGCCAGCCAACAGACAACAACTGCATCCCAAGGAGCTGCAACACAAAGCAGTGACGATTCCTTAAGCAACGCCCAGGGACTTAGTTTATCTACGGCATCGAAGACGACCACAAAGAAGAAAACATCTTCTGAAAAGTCTGTGGGAACATGGATTTTGATCTTAACGGTTTCTATGACATTTTCAGGATTGGTTTTACTTGGAGTGGCAGCGACGATCGTTTACTATTACCGCAAAAACTGGGATAAATGGGGTGGTGATCAGGATGAATATGATGAGATTTACAACGATGAAAACTAAATTAAGAAAATATCCGAGCATTTTTTTGATCCTGTTGCTTGCAATTTCCTCTTGTTTCCTGACAGGTTGTGTAAACCAGCACCCAAAAGACAGCAAAAAGAGCAGTCAGGGAGAGAGCGTGGAAACTATGCTTGAGATCACAGATCCAAAGGAAAAACAGGCAGTGTTAAATGCAAAGGCGAAAGTCAAAGCATTGTCAGGCAATCCAAGGATCGTTGCAACATCTCCGGCTGTTGCAGATATTTGTGACAAGCTGGATCTTGATCTTGTCGGTGTACCAAAGAGCAGTGTTTCCAAAATTCCATCAAGATACAAAAAGGTAAAGAAAGTCGGACTTGCCATGAGTCCCGATATGGAAATCGTATCTTCTTTAAATCCTGATTGGATCTTAGCTCCTTCTTCTCTGGAAACTGACTTAAAACCAAAGTTTGAAGAACTGAAGAATACGGAGTATGCATTCTTAAATCTAAGAAGTGTGCAGGGAATGTACCGTTCGGTTCAGGAATTAGGGGAAATCTTTGGAAAACAGCAGGAAGCCGAGAAGATGACCAAAGAGTTTACAACATTTTATAAAAGTTATACAAAACGAAATAAAAATAAAAAACATCCCAAAGTTCTCGTACTGATGGGACTTCCAGGAAGTTATGTCATTGCGACAGAGAATTCCTATGTTGGAAGTCTGGTCAAACTTGCTGGTGGTGAAAATGTTTACCAGAATACGGATCAGGAGTTTTTAACAGTCAATACTGAGGATATGAAGAAGAAAGAACCAGATATCATCGTCCGTGCGGCACATGCGCTTCCAGATCAGGTGACAAAAATGTTTAACGAAGACTTTGAAACGAACGATATCTGGAAACATTTTGATGCTGTGAAGAACAAACGGGTTTATGACCTGACATATGAATACTTTGGAATGAGTGCAAACTTCAAATATAAGAAAGCATTAAGTGAATTAGAAAAAGATTTTTATCAGAATACAAAAGGAACACAGGAGGTGAAAGAATAAATGTTTTTCAAGAAGGTAAAAAAAGCAGACCTTGAAGCAGTTAGTTCGAGGAATGTCGATCAGGAGAGGCAGGAAAATAAAATGATGCGAGCATGGATTTCCTTTGGGGTTGTCATTATATTGTTAATTCTTTTATTCTTTGCCTCTATTAATATCGGAAGTCTGAAAGTTGGATTTGGGGAGCTCCTTTCTGGTCTGTTTGTCAAATATAACAAAGACGTGGCAACGATCTATGATCTGCGTTTTCCACGAATCATCATTTCAATGTTAGCAGGAGCGGCCATTGCGGTTTCTGGTGTGTTATTCCAGGCGGTATTGAAAAATCCACTGGCAGATCCGGGAATTATCGGTATCTCAAGCGGGGCAAGTTTTACCGCTGTCATTATTACGGCATTTGCACCAACACTATATTTCTTCACACCGATCGCAGCATTTGCAGGTGGTGTGGTCGCATTTTTCATGGTGTATTGTCTGTCATGGAAGGGTGGCTTAAGTCCGATGAGAATTATCTTAACTGGTGTGGCAGTAAATAGCTTATTTACTGGGTTATCCAGTGCCTTAAATTCTATGTCCGGCGGGGACAGAACTGGTGTGGCAGCAATCGTTGAGGCGAATATCACACAGAAGACATGGGATGATGTCACAACATTGCTTCCATATGTGGTTGCAGGATTATTCCTTGCAATGTTATTTACACAGGAATGTAATCTGTTATCTCTGGAAGATAAAACCGCAAGAAGCTTGGGAGTGAATGTCAATGTCACAAGAATCGTGATCTCACTTGTTGCAGTCTTACTTGCAAGTATTTCCACAGCCGTTGCAGGTGCGATCAGCTTCCTTGGATTGATCGTTCCACATATCGGAAGAATTTTAGTCGGAAGCAACCATAAGATGCTGATCCCGTTTTCTGCATTTTTTGGGGCATTTACCTTTTTGCTGGCAGACACGATCGGACGTACGATCGCAGCACCAAATGAAGTCAGTGCTGCCGTGATCATGAGTGTTGTCGGTGGTCCGTTCTTTATCTTACTATTAAGGAGGTCTGGAAGATATGGCAAATAAAGAAGAACTCCTTGCAAGATTACAAGAAGAGAAGCCAGCGATGGAAGTCAGGGACTTATCCTTTGCATATGGAAGCAATCAGATTCTAAAAGATATTTCCTTAATGATCAAAGAAGGTAAGATCACAACGATCATGGGAGCCAATGGATGTGGAAAATCAACACTGTTTTCTCTAATGACAAAGAATCTGAATCCAAACCGTGGAAAAGTTTTTCTGCATGGAAAGAATATCAAGAATTTAAAGTTAAATGAATTTGCAAGAAAAGTATCGATCGTTCATCAGTATAATCAGGCGGCCGATGATATCACCGTGGAACGACTGATCTCTTATGGTCGTATGGGCGGCAAAAGTGAGGAAGATGAGAAACTGATCGATCATGCGATCGAAGTGACAGGACTTGAGGAATTCAGGAACCGCGAGTTAAGTCAGCTTTCTGGTGGCCAGAGACAGCGAGTCTTTATCGCAATGGCACTGGCACAGAACACGAAGATTTTATTCCTTGATGAGCCAACGACGTATCTGGATATCCGTTATCAGTTGGATATTCTGCGACTAGTCAAGAAATTAAACAGGGAATACGGAATTACGATCGTGATGGTACTTCATGAGATCAATCAGGCCATTCATTTTTCTGATGAAGTCATTGGATTAAAAGACGGAAAAGTGTTGGTACAGGGAGATCCAAAGGATGTGATCACAACCGAAAGTATCAGTGAACTTTACGATGTTCATTTAAATGTAGCAGATATCGATGGACAGAAATTTGTTTTGACAGTATAGAATATTAATAAAAAAGGAGATGAAAAATATGAGAAAAAATCCGATCCGATATGTGTGGATGGCACTTGGAATCTTATGTCTGGTGCTTGGGACGATAGGGGTTGTACTTCCAATCTTGCCGACGGTTCCATTTTACATGGCAACAGTGTTTTGCTTTGCAAAGGGCTCAAAAAGACTTCACGATTGGTTTTTAGGGACAAGTCTTTACAAGAAACACTTGGAAAGCTTTGCAAAAGAGAAAGCAATGACGAAGAAAACAAAGAGATCCATCATTGCGATGGTAACGATCTTAATGGCAATCGGTTTTATCATGATGAACAACGTACCGATCGGTCGTGTTGTTCTTGTAATCGTATGGATTTTTCATTTCTTATATTTCGGACTGAAAGTAGAAACTGTCAAAGAAGAGAAAGCAAAGGAAATAATATATGATTAAAACAAGATTGGTAAAATTACTTTCCCATACAAAAAAATATATTGTACAGATGGTCCTGTGGCAGTGGATCGCATTATTAGGGCAGATCGCAGCGATCTTTTCCATTGGAAGAATGGTGGACTGTATTTTGATGCACCAGATGAGTGATCAGGTGATCCTTACAACATTTATGGTTTTGGTGGTTGCAGTAGCGATCCGTTTCTTATGTGATCAGATGGCAACAAGGGCGTCATTTGCAGCAAGTGTTGATGTGAAAAGAATTTTACGAGAAAAGATCTATGAGAAATTGTTATGTTTAGGGGCTTCTTATCGGGAACATGTTTCAACATCAGAAGTCGTACAGATGAGTACCGAAGGTGTGGAGCAGCTTGAAATTTATTTTGGGAAATATCTTCCGCAGTTGTTTTACAGCATCTTAGCACCAGTAACATTATTTATCATTTTATCCTTTATCAGTTTAAAGGCAAGTGCGGTACTGCTGATCTGCGTTCCATTGATTCCGATTTCAATCGTTGCGGTGCAGAAACTCGCAAAGAAATTATTGAATAAATACTGGGGACTATACACAACACTAGGAGACAGTTTTCTTGAGAATCTTCAGGGAATGACAACATTAAAGATCTATCAGGCGGATGAAATGAAAGCGGTCGAGATGGATGAGGAAGCGCAGAATTTTCGTAAGATCACAATGAAAGTTTTGACAATGCAGTTAAATTCAACCAGTGTCATGGACATCATAGCCTACGGTGGCGCTGCTGTCGGAATGATCACAGCGATTCATCAGTATATTGCTGGAAATATCACGATTGGCGGAGCATTGATCATTTTATTGTTGGCTTCAGAATTTTTTATTCCGTTAAGATTGTTAGGATCATTTTTCCACATTGCGATGAATGGAATGGCAGCGAGTGATAAGATTTTTGGACTGCTTGATCTGGAAGAAGGAGAGAGCGGAGAATCCAAGTTTCCACAGGGAGAGTTAGAGATTTCACTTGATGATGTTCATTTTGCTTATGAAAAAGATCGTGAAATCTTAAAAGGAATCACAATGAACTTCCCTGCAAACAGCTTTATTTCTTTTGTTGGTGAATCTGGCTGTGGAAAGAGTACACTGGCTGGCATTTTAACAGCGAGAAATCGTGGATATTCTGGAAGTGTCAAGGTTGGTGGTGTGGATATCTCACAGATTCGGGAAGAAGAATTGATGGCACATATGACAAAGATCACACATAATAGTTATTTATTTGCAGGAACAGTCGAAGAAAATCTCCGTATGGCAAAACCAGATGCCACAAGAGAAGAGTTAGAATATGTACTTGAGAAAGTGAATCTTCTTGCATTCTTAAAAGAACAGGATGGACTTCAAACCGTTCTGTTAGAGAAAGGGGGAAACTTCTCTGGTGGACAAAGACAGCGTCTGGCACTTGCAAGAGCGCTGCTGTTTGATACACCGATCTACATATTTGACGAAGCGACATCCAATATTGATATGGAAAGTGAAGAAATGATCATGAATGTCATTCGGGAATTATCAAAGACAAAGATGATCTTGTTTATTTCCCACAGATTATCCAATGTTGTAGATTCTGACTGCATTTATATGATGAAAGACGGAATTGTTGCAGAAGAGGGAACACACGAACATTTAATGCGTAAAAAAGGTGCATACCAGCATTTATTTGATAAGCAGAAGGAACTGGAATCTTATGCTGCAAATATGTCATGGAATGAGTCTTTAAAGAAGAAGGTGGTGTAAGATGGAAAATACAACAAAACAAAGAAGAAGTTCCATAAAGATTATGGGGAAAATGATCGGTCTTGTAAAACCACTGGCACACATTATGACAGCGGCAGTGCTTCTTGGAACCTTAGGGTATCTGTGTGCCATTTTCCTGACGATCACAGCCGGATATGGTGTACTTCTTGCTATGAAAGGGCAGCGTGTGACGAAATATCTGATTATTTTGGTGGTTCTTGCAGTGATGCGTGGAATCCTCCATTATGCAGAACAGTATTGTAACCATTTTATTGCATTTAAACTGTTAGCGATCATCAGACATCAGGTATTTGCGGTACTTCGGAAGCTTTGCCCAGCTAAATTAGACGGCAGGGAAAAGGGGAATCTGATTTCAATCATCACAACCGATATTGAATTATTAGAAGTATTCTATGCACACACGATCTCTCCAATCATGATCGCAATTTTAACTTCATTGATCATGGTTGTATTTATCGGAAGATTTCATGTCTATGCAGGAATCTTTGCAGTCTGTTCTTATCTTCTGGTAGGCTGCGTGATCCCATTAAGAAATGGAAAAAAAGGCGGACAAAAAGGAATGGAATTCCGAAGCGGATTCGGAAAACTGAACAGTTTTGTCTTAGAATCTCTCCGTGGAATAGACGAAACGATTCAGTATGGACAAGGTAAAAAGAGAAAAGCACAAATAAGTGAAAAATCCATTGAATTAGGAAAAATGCAAAAAGACCTGAATCGCATGGAAGCGATGCAAAGAGCTGTCACAGACCTTGTGATCCTTTGTTGTTCGTTTGGAATGTTCTTTTTAATGTATCATTTATATCAGGCAGGAAATGTTACATTTGATGCTATGCTGCTTGCAACGATCGCTATGATGGGTTCTTTTGGTCCAGTAACTGCATTGTCAAGCCTGTCAAACAATTTAAACCAGACATTAGCAAGTGGAGAAAGAGTGTTATCCTTACTCGAAGAAGAACCAATGGTAGAAGAATCAGAAGGAGAAGCTGATATAAGTTTTGAAGGTGCATCCGTAGAAGATGTAACCTTTGCCTATGATGAAGAAGTCATCCTAAAAGACTGCAACATCAATATGAAACAAGGAAAAGTCATCGGAATCTGTGGAAAAAGCGGCTGCGGAAAGTCCACACTGTTGAAACTTCTGATGCGCTTCTGGGATGTAAACAAAGGAAACATAAAGATTTCAGAAGAAAACGTGAAAGAAATCCCAACTAAGACACTAAGAAACACACAATCCTACGTAACTCAGGAAACCGAACTCTTCCACGACTCCATCGCCAACAACATAGCGATCGGAAAACCAGGCGCAGCAAGAGAAGAAATCATAAAAGCCGCTCAAAAAGCCTCTATCCATGACATGATCATGTCCCTGCCAAATGGCTACGACACCGAAGTCGGAGAACTCGGAGACACCCTGTCTGGTGGAGAAAAACAAAGAATCGGAATCGCCAGAGCCTTCCTGCACGACAGCCCAATGTTATTACTCGACGAACCAACAAGTAACTTGGATTCATTGAATGAAGGAATTATCCTGAAATCATTGAAAGAAGAAAGTCGAGGAAGAACCGTGGTATTAGTATCTCATAGAGAATCCACGATGGGAATTGCAGACGAAGTGTATCATATGGATGCAGGAAGAGTTTCGTAAAGAAGTGAAAAGTGAAGAATGAAGTATCTTATCTGTAAGTAGTGTATACTGAAAGATTTGAGTGTATAAATAGAGAAAGAACAATGTATTAGGGTCAGAAATGAAATTCGTTTTTCTGACCCTAATACATTGTTCTTTCTCTATTTATACATCAACAACCTTCAGTATACAATTTAATCAATTCCACAACAATATCAACACACATATCCATTCCTTCAACGCTAATATGTTCATAAGGTCCATGATAAGCATGTCCACCAGTTCCAAGATTCGGACAAGGAAGTCCTCGAAAACTTAACTGACATCCATCTGTACCTCCGCGAATCGGCAGAACCAATGGAGCCACACCAGCATTTTCACAAGCCTTCTTTGCATTTTTGATCAAATGAGGACAATCCTTAATAATCTCGGCCATATTTTGATACTGATCCGTAATGGTTAAAGTAACGCAACCATTACCCCATTTTTCGTTCATATTTTTCGCGATCAAACGTAATGTCTGTTTCTTCGCCTCAAACAACCCCCGATCATGATCTCTCACAATGTAATGCAATGTTGCATGACTCACATCACCATTCATATTGATCAGATGATAGAATCCCTCATAATCTTCCGTGTTTCTAGGAGTTTCCATAGAAGGTAGACAAGAGTTGATCTCCATAGCTACAAGTGAGGCATTGATCATCGTATCCTTTGAAGAACCAGGATGTACATTAAAACCAGTAATCTTAAACTCAGCTTTGCAGGCATTAAAATTCTCAAACTGGATCTCACCTTCGGTATCGCCATCCAAAGTATAAGCAAAATCAGCATCAAACCGCTTGATATCGAAATACTCGGCACCACTTCCAATTTCTTCATCTGGAGTAAATGCAATGCTGATCGGACCATGAGGAATCTCTTCATGGATCAGACGTTCTACCATCGTAAGAATCTCGGCAATCCCAGCTTTATCATCCGCACCAAGGATCGTTGTACCATCCGATGTGATCAAAGTATGACCCTTGAGAGAAGAAAGATGAGGGAAAACTTTCGGATCAAGAAGCAGACCACTATATCCAAGAGGAAGAGCTTCTCCATTATAATTCTTCGTAAGGATCGGGCGGATCGGGTGATCACAGAAATCAGAAACAGTATCCATATGAGCAATAAATCCGATCGCAGGACAGTTTTCATAGCCCTTTGTGGCAGGTAATTTGCCATATAGGTAACATTTGTCATCTAAGTAGACATCACTGAGACCAAGTTCCTTCATTTCATTTTCTAAGACTCGGGCAAGATCAAACTGACAATCAGAAGAAGGGACAGTTTGGCTGTTTTCATTGCTTGGAGTTAAAATTTTGACGTAATTTAATAAACGTTCGTAAGCTTTCATGATTATTTATTCACCTCGTGATAATTTCTTTTGCGTTTTATAAAGTATATAGATAATATAACACATATTTTCTTCAGTTTTGTAAGATTAAACAGTAAAATTAATCTTCAATTTTTTCTATATTGATGAGTGTATCAACCATCGTATTAAACTAGACTCTCGTAGTCTATAGGAATGCACCAGTTGCAGCAATCGGAATTGTATTCAAAGCAAATATGTTTATTACATTTTTACAAATGGGACTAGCCAATGAAGTTTTGCTGATCCCGTTATTGTATCTTTTAAATGCGGTTGCAAGGATTCATGGAGTCATATATGGGCAGACATTGACGACTATATTGCAGTGATATTGTCCACGATCATATGGAAGCAATATCAAAATAGTATAACGAAAGAAAAAGACTCCGTAAAATAGTTCGAAATACGAAATTTGTGGAAATTGATGAAAAATTAACAAATAAATAAAAAACAGTATTTATACAAATGGCTTAAAATGGTTGGATTGAAAATAGTATGTTTGTAAAAATGCTGCTTTTTTTGTGCAATTTCTACAAAAAAGAAAAGAAAATAGAAAAAGAATAAATCGTTTTGCAAAAAAAAATCCTTGACTTTTTGTCAAATTGGTCCTACCATATAAGTACAGTAACTGGTAGGACCAATCTTACTATGTCGCGTATACGCTGAAAAATAGGATATCGGAACCCGCTCATATTTGAAAAGAAAGGAGAGAACTTAAGATGTTCATTCACTTTTTATTAGCGATGCTTCCTATCATCTGGCTGATCATTGCATTAAGCGGATTAAAGATGGCAGGACATGTAGCCTGTCCGATCGCTTTGATCATTACAGTCATTGAAGCACTTTTTTTATGGAAGCAAAAAATTATTGATGTCCTCACAGGAGGGTTAGAAGGATTTGCAATGGCAATCTGGCCAATCTGTCTGGTTATCGTGGCAGCAGTGTTTACTTACAACTTGGTCGTACATACGAAAAACATGGAACTTATTAAAAAAATGCTTACTTCTGTATCAAGAGATAAACGAGTTCTTGTGCTGATCATCGCATGGGGATTTGGAGGATTTATGGAAGGTATGGCAGGATTCGGAACAGCTGTAGCGATTCCAGCAGGAATCCTTTGCGGATTAGGATTTGAACCAATTTTTGCAGCAACTGTTTGCCTGGTAGCCAATACGACACCAGTAGCATTTGGATCCATCGGAATTCCAACGGTTACAGCAGCAAATGTAACAGGATTTAGTCCACATATGACAGCATCTTATGTTGTATTACAACTTGCGATCATGGTAATTCTCGTTCCTTTCCTTACTGTTTTCATAACAGGAAAACATGAAGGAGCTAAAGGAATCGGTGATTATAAAGAAATTTTATTTATTACATTGATGTCAGGTCTTTCATTCTTAGTACCACAATATCTGACAGCGAAATTTGTAGGAGCTGAACTTCCAGCAGTTATCGGATCTGTATGCAGTATGGCAGTAACGATCATCCTTGCAAAAGTAATGCTGAAAGGTAAGGCAAGTAAATTTGATGTAGAAATCGAAGATAATGATGATACTACGATGACAGTAAAAGATGCATTTGTTGCATGGAGCCCATTCATTCTTGTATTACTGTTCTTACTTCTGACTTCAACATTAGTACCAGCGATTCATGATCCATTATCAGCGATCAAATCAAATGTACCAATTTATAGTGGAGAGGGAGCAAGTCCATATACATTTACATGGGTATCAACACCAGGAGTGCTGATCTTGATCGCAGCATTTATTGGAGGATTGATTCAGGGATGTCCAGTTGGTGAGATCTTTGTTGTTTTAGGCAAGACAGTGATTCAGATGTTTAAGACGATCATTACGATCATGGCAGTGCTTGCGACAGCTAAGATCATGGGATACAGCGGAATGACACAGTCTATCGCAGATTTTATCGTACGTGTAACAGGAAGCTTTTATCCATTAGTTGCACCACTGATCGGATCTATCGGAACATTCGTAACAGGAAGTTCTACATCAAGCAGCGTACTATTCTCCAAGTTACAGGCAAGTACAGGAGCAGAATTAAATATCAACCAGATCTGGCTGGTAGCAGCAAATACAGTTGGTAGTACCGCAGGAAAGATTATTTCTCCACAGAGTATCGCAGTAGCGACAGCGGCAACAGCAACGGTAGGAAAAGAAAGTGAAATCTTAACAAAGGTTATCAAATATTTCGTATTATTCGTTATCATCTATGGATTAGTTTGCTACTTTGGAGTCAAATTGATCTGAAAATGATAAAGGTAAAAGATATTAAAAAGCTATAAACTTTTAAGGAGGAAGATAAATGAGTGAGTATCAGTATAACAAAGTGACACCAGAGATGATCGAGAAATTCAAAGAGATCGCTCCAAAACGTGTCTTAGTGGGTGATGAAATCAATGAGGATTTCACCCATGATGAGATGGCAATCTACGGAAAAGCTAGACCAGAAGTTTTAGTAGAAGCAACATCAACAGAAGAAGTTGCAGCTGTCGTTAAACTTTGTAATGAAAACAAGGTTCCTGTAACACCAAGTGGTGCAAGAACAGGATTAGTAGGAGGAGCCGTAAGTATCGGTGGCGGTGTTATGATTTCTCTTACAAAGATGAACAAGATCCTTGGATATGACAAAGAAAACTTTGTAGTGAAGATTCAATCAGGAGTTCTTTTAAATGATCTTGCACAGGATGCAGAAAAACAAGGATTATTATATCCACCAGATCCAGGTGAGAAATTCGCAACAGTCGGTGGAAACGTAGCAACCAACGCTGGTGGTATGAGAGCTGTTAAGTACGGATGTACAAGAGATTATGTACGTGCCATGACAGTTGTATTACCAACAGGTGAGATTGTAAAACTTGGAGCTACTGTATCAAAGACAAGTTCAGGATACAGCTTATTAAACTTAATGATCGGTTCTGAAGGTACTTTGGGTATTATCACAGAACTTACATTAAAAGTAATTCCAGCACCAAAATCAGTGATCAGCCTGATCATTCCTTATGAAAACTTAGAGGATTGTATTGCAACAGTACCACAGTTCTTTATGCATCATCTGGCACCACAGGCTCTGGAATTTATGGAAAAAGAAGTTGTTATGGATACTGAGAAGTTCTTAGGAAAACAGGTATATCCAAAAGAATTAGAAGGAACAGAGATTGGAGCATATTTATTAGCAACATTTGATGGAAATTCTGAAGAACAACTGGAAGATATCATTGAACAGGCATCTGAAGTAGTATTAGAAGCAGGAGCAATTGATGTATTAGTTGCTGATACACCAGCCTTAAAGAAAGATGCATGGGCTGTCCGCGGAGCATTACTTGAGGCAATTGAAGCAGATACTGTACTGTTAGATGAATGTGATGTTGTAGTTCCAACAAATAAGATTGCAGAATTCCTGACATATACAAAATCATTAGAAGCAGAAGCTGATTTCAGAGTGAAGAGCTTTGGACATGCTGGAGACGGTAACTTACATATCTATACATGCAGTAATGACATGGAAGAAGGAGAGTTTAAGAAACAGGTTGCAGTCTTTATGGATAAAGTATATGCAAAAGCAACAGAATTCGGTGGAATGATTTCTGGAGAACATGGAATCGGACATGGAAAGATGGACTACCTAGCAGAGTCTCTCGGACCAGTTCAGATGAGGATCATGGAAGGTGTCAAAGAAGTCTTTGATCCAAATATGATCTTAAATCCAGGTAAGATCTGCTACAAATTATAATTTTAATAGGAAACGATTAATCAAACATAAACAAGTAACATAAAACATATACAAAGCTTTTTTAAGGTTATTTTAGGAGGATATCAAGATGGCATATTTAATTTCAGAGGAAGCAAAAGACTTA